>Ga0207752_1000619_pt1 | contig 16595 bp, 11 predicted proteins | sample Pon2CUnioCityCA_6_FD_187272 | JGI IMG/M metagenome (GOLD analysis project Ga0207752, IMG submission 187272) | Marine sediment microbial community from Union City, CA, USA - Pond 2C Sediment 2 (SPAdes) | ecosystem: Environmental > Aquatic > Marine > Intertidal zone > Salt pond sediment ...
GTACACGCTGCGAGGCTCCGATTTGATCTTGAATAAGCTGGCGATCATTGAACTGCAGCCCGAAGGCTCGGCCAGCGTGACCTCTTTTCTGGGACTCTTTTCTCCGGGCCAGCAGGCTTACGAAATTGAATTAGAAGGGGGCGGTTTGGTGAGCCCGATTTCGAACTATTACGATCCCTGGAGCGGCGCCCCCGGCGCCGGAGGGGAGGTGGTCTTTGTCCAGGGCGCTTCCGGGCAGGTGCGCGGCGTGAGCGTCAACCAGTGGTCCATGCAGAGCTTTATGTTGGAAGATACCTGGCGAGATTTCGGCGAGGTCAGCGCTTCCCTACATATCGAAGGCAATCTTCTGAAGGGTACGGTAGAGAATCACAGCGCCTATACGATTAAAGACGCCGTGGTGGTTTTGGGCAGCCAGTTTGCCAAATTGGGAGACCTGGCGCCCAGTGCTTCGGCCGCGGTAGAGCTGGCTTTCGACCAGGTCAGCGCACAGCAATTCGGGCCTCCGATCAGTTATCTATTGTTCGAAGAGCAATTCAGCAGCTCGGGTCCTTCCGGCCCAGCGCGCGAGGTCGAATTGAAGCGCCAGATGCTGGACAGCTACCTCCAACCGGGCGGGATGGGATTCAAGGGCATGGAAGCGAGTTCCAACACAGGCCCATATCTGCTGGGATGGTTAGACGAAGCCCCACCCAGCGTGCGCATATCGGGTAGAGAACCGGTCCAACAAACCACCGGGTTGGTCTATAAAACGCTCTCGTACCAGATTCCCAATGATGGAGCGCTTTCGCTGCCCCCTGGACTGATCCCCGGCCGGATAGCCCAGATGCCGCGCGAAGGCGGGACCTGCGGCTCCCCCGATTCGATGGCGGTGTATTTGTTCCGTGGCGAGGCGGTCTTCGAATTCCAGTTGCCGGACGAGGCCCAACGCATACCGGTTGATATCCTCAAACTTTCCCTGTCGACAGATCGCGGCTGGTGGGCGGCGCCTGAGACGGCCGTCTACAACTGGCAGGACGAAAACTGGATCAAGTTGGAAGGCTTGACTCAGGGCGTGAATTTGATCGAAGATGCGGGTGAACTGGTCAGTGATAGCGGTCTGGTTCAAGTGCGTCTGGGTTCCGAAGGGCAAGCGGAAGGTTGTTTTGGGGTCGCGCTTGGGCTGGAATCCGGGGCGCAGGGAGGCGTTCAAGAATGACGTTGCACGAAGATCACATCGCGATTGAGACCTCCAGTTTGACTCGCCGCTTTGGCAAAATTACCGCGGTGGAAGATTTGAATTTGAAGGTGCTGTCGGGTTCTCTGTTCGGCTTGATCGGCCCGAATGGCGCCGGAAAAACCACCACGCTGCGCATGCTGGCTGGTTTGCTGGAGCCGTCTTCCGGAGAAATCACCATACACGGCCAGCCGGTCAATGGCAATTGGCGTGAGATGCAGCGCCAAATCGGATATATGCCGGACTTCTTTGGCGTCTACGAAGACCTGCTGGTGTGGGAATACCTGGATTTCTTCGCCCGTTGCTACGACCTTCCGGCGGACCGGCGCCAGCGGGTCACCAATGACTTGCTGGAGTTGGTCGATCTGTATGACAAGCGCGAGGCTTACGTGCAGACCCTGTCGCGCGGCATGCGCCAGCGCTTGTGCCTGGCGCACGCCCTGGTGCACGATCCCCAGGTGCTGCTGCTGGACGAACCGGCCTCGGGACTCGATCCGCGCGCCCGGGTGGAGATGCGCGAGTTGCTGCGCGAATTGGGCAGCATGGGCAAGACTATCGTCTTAAGCTCTCACATCCTGACCGAACTGGCCGAATTGTGTGATTCAGTCGGCATCATTGAAAAAGGGCGCCTGGTGGCCAGCGGTTCTTTGGACGTGATTCGCAACCAGGTGCTGCAGTCACGCGTCTTGCGGATTAAAGTGCTTTCAGCTAAAGAAGAGGCGCAGGCAATCCTACGCGACCAACCCGGCGTGGGTGAAATATACGAGCAAAACGGGAACCTGGATGCTGGGGTTCTGGAAGTGGAATACGTCGGTGACGATGACGCGCTGGCCAATCTGCTGGAAACCCTATTGGACCGCAAGGTGCGGGTGGTCTCTTTCAGTGGAGAGGGTTCGGATTTGGAAGAAGTGTTCTTGCGCCTGACGAAAGGGGAGGTAGCCTGATGCGAATAAATTTGCGTTTGTGGCAGAATCCGATCATTGTCAAAGAAGTGCGCTCGCGCATGCGCGGCGTGCGCGCCTTCGCCACCCTGACCGGGATTCTAATTTTGCTGGGTGGCATCAGCTACGCGCTCTACCAGTTGGTGTTGGTGAACATGCGTTATTCCAGCGCACCACTCAGCCCGCAGATCGGGCAAGCGCTGTTTAGCGGCCTGATGTTCTTGGAATTGATGCTGGTGTGCGGCATCACTCCGGCGGTAACAGCCGGCGCCATCAGCGGTGAGCAAGAAAAGCTGACCTACGAGATGCTGCTGGCGACCCCGCTGCGGCCGGTCAGCATTTTGTGGGGCAAGCTAATCTCGGCGCTGGGTTACATCTTCCTGCTGCTGTTTGCCGCCGTGCCGATGTCCAGCCTGATTTTTATTTTCGGTGGCGTGGCCCCGCGGGATATGTTCAAGGGTTTGTTGATCCTGGGGGTCGTGGCCGTGATGCTGGGGGTGCTGGCGCTGTTTATGTCGGCCCTGCTTGGAAGGACCGGGCGGGCGACTGTAGGTAGCTATGTGGTGGTGCTGGCGATGCTGTTTGGGCCGATGTTCCTGGCGGTTGTGCTGGGCGTGTTGCGTGAAGTAGAGCCGCCGCGCTGGATTCTGGTGGCCAGCCCCATCAACGCCCTGTTTTCGGCCATCTTGCCCTCCGCGGGCAACTCGATGGCCGGCGGGTTGTTCTGGTTCTTAGGAGGCGACTTCTGGCGCTTGAACACGTCGGTGATCAGCCAGACCAGCATCCCGCGCCCCTTGTATCACTACAGCCTGCCGCTTTTCGGCGCTATTACGCTGGTGCTGTATTTGGTTAGCACGCGGCTGGTGCAGCCCACCCGCCGCTGGCGCATCAGCCGCCGAGACGGTTTGATCGCTTTCGGTCTCGTTGCAGGCTACGCCGGTCTGGTCGCAGTGGCTTTCTTGCTCACCACCGGCCGCTACGAGCAGAACTTGGGTGGCTTGCAAGCCTTTCCTCAACCGGGGGTTGTCCAGGTGGAGCGTCAGGTGATGGTGGCGCCCTACCCAGGCCCTGTCCTAGAACCTCCCGCGGCGGCGGCCAATCCAGGCTCTGGGGAAGCAGGAGAGACAGTCGTGGCTCTCACGCCGACACCGCTGAGCCCGCCGCCTACACCTAAGCCCTCTCTTTTGATCGCCACCCAGGACGTGGCTTCGATTTATACCGCCGTAGTGCAGAACGTGCTCGACCGGCACGGACCCCTGGACGGCAATTCTAGTGAAGAGCCGGTGATCTTCTTGCCAAGCCAGACCGACGACGCCACCGGCGACCCGCAGGCGCCCGTTATGGAGTCGAAAACGCTTTCGGAAGACGTTCGGGACGCCGTAACGGATTTGTTGGCCGATTTGCCCTACACTTTTCGTTGGGTGGCAGCGCGGGCACAGGTGCTCGATGAAGATCAGCAAGTCGCCGGCGCGCAGGGGCTGATCACACTGGGAAACATCCATATGCAAAGTGACGGCACGGCGTTGGTCTCGGCCAGCTTCTATAGTTCCCCATCAAGAGCCAGTGGGAGGACTTACATTTTGGAACAATCACAGGGAGTCTGGCAGGTCACCGGCACGACTGGGGATTGGGAATCTTAACTATGTTTCCTGAAGAACGCCTGGACGCTTATTTAGGCCGCTTCAGAAAGCGGCTGCGCTTGCGTGACGGCTGGCTCCTGTTGCAGCGCACTTTGTGGGTGGCCTTATTGGCGGCGCTATTAATCTTGTTGGCCGGCAGGATCTGGCCCATTGCAGGCTGGCAGTGGTGGGCCTTGGCGCCATTGGGAGCCTGGTTGGTGGTGATGCTTGGCAGCGCTTTGTTGCGCCCGCTTTCTGCGATGCGGGTAGCCCGGCGGGTGGACGCGGAATTGGGCTTGAAGGAACGCCTCTCGACCAGCCTGGCCCTGGAGCGCCCCACTCCGGCGGACTCGAGCCAGGCCACTGCATACGCTGCTTTCCGGCCAGAACTGGTCGAGAAACAACATGCGGATGCCCTGGCGCGCGCCAGCGCAATCGAACTTGCCCGGGCTTTCCCATTGCAGGTTTTGCGCCGGCCGTTGGCCCTGGCGGCGGTTCTGGCGCTGGCTATCGCCGCCGCAGTCTGGCTTCCCAACCCGATGGAGCGGGTTTTGGCGGAGCGGGCGGCTATCGCCCAGGCGGCCGAGCAGCAGGCCCAGCAGGTAGAAGAGCTGCGCCAAGAGATCGAAGAGGCGCAGGAATTGACTCCCGAACAGCGTGACGAAATCTTGCGCCAGCTCAGGGAGTTGTCCGAGAAGCTGCGCGCCAACCCGAGTGATCTGGAAGAGGCGTTGGCCGAACTCTCCCGGGTGGAAGAGGCCTTTCGTGAGAAATTGGACCCGCGCGCCGGAGCGCGCCAGGCGGCGCTGGAATCTCTGGCGGCTCAACTCCAATCGCTGGCCGACCCACAGAGCGCCCGCAATGAGGGTGATTTATCCGAGGCGGCCCAGGCCTTGGAGAAATTGGCCGAGCAGTTAGAAAATATGTCAAGCCAGGAGCGGCAGGAAGTGGCTCAAAACCTGGCTCAACTGGCCGCGCGTGCGGCTCAGGCCGGGGACGGCCAGTTGGCCCAGGCCCTGGCGCAGATGTCCCAGGCCGCCCAATCCGGGGAGTTGGCCGATGCCGGACAGGCCGCGCAAGCCGCCTCGGACGCTTTACAACAAGCTCAGGGCGAATTGGCCGACCAGCAGGCGCTGCAAAGGGCGCTCTCGCAACTGCAAGCCAGCCACCAGGCCATGGCCCAGGCCGGGAGTATGGGCCGCACCGTCGCGCAGAATATGAATTCCGGGCAGGGCCAGGCACAGCAAGGTCAGGGCAATAATCCTGGTCAAGGCCAGGGACAAGGACAGGGTCAGGGACAAGGCCAGGGGCAAGGGCAGGGCCAGCCAGGGAGCGGCGGTGGTACACGCGCCAATACCCTGCCGCCCGCCAGACGCAGCGGCCGTGCCGGTGACCCGCAAGGGCCGGGGCAATCGGCCCCGGAAGGCCAGTTGGACCAGCAGATTTACGTGCCTTGGGAACGCCTGCAGGGCGAGGGGGAGTTGTTCATTCCCGGACAGGACAGCGGGCAAGGCGAAACCCAGGTGCGCGAGCAGCAGGACCCGCTGCCCGGCGCGGTTGGCCCGTCTTTGGTGCCCTACCGGGAGGTGTATTACGACTACCTGGACTCCGCTAACCAGGCCATGGATCAAAGCTACATCCCCTCCGGTTTGGAGGCCTACGTACGCGATTATTTCTCCCAGTTGGAGCCGTAACATTAAATTACTCGTAAAATTGCCCATTTCAGAGGCTTAGAAAAAGAAACTAGCTATGCAAACTTTTCAAAAGAGAAGGCAAGTCAGCAGGATGTTGAAGGTTAGCGCTTTATTGGTGTTGTTTGCGGCAACCGGCTGCCGCGGATTGTTGAGCTTCTCCCCAGAGCGGGCGGTTGTCCAGGAGATTCTCTCCAACCATACGTTTGGCATGCAAGCCCAGCCGGATACCGTGCAGGTTCTGCAGAGCAAAGTGTTAGAGGGGACGAAATTCGTACAAGTGGCTTTCCAAGCGGTTGACGAGCAAGGCCGCCAGCAGGAATGCCTGTTCGTGTACGAGACACGTAAGACCCCGGTTGGGTTCGTTACCGGCAGCGGCGGCGGGGGGTGCGGCCCAGTAAACCCGCCGGACGTGCCCATCGGCATGAGCGTCGGCAGTTCCGGCGGGGCGGGAGTCGTGTACACGGAAGCCGATGGTTTCGTTTACCAGCCGGAAATCGTCTCCCTGGAAGTGATCTGGGAAGACGGCCAGACTCAGACGATTGAGGTGGTCAACGGCGCCTACCTGGCGCTGCGCTCGGGCAGGCAGGAACTTGATCAAATCAAGGCGCTGGATGCCGCTGGAGAGGTGGTTTATACGCAAGAATCGTCGCCCCCCGCTCCGGAAAAGCGGCCTTGAAGCGCCTGGCAGGATTAGATTGTGAGGAATTAACCTATGGATGAAACGCCTATTAGCGCCGAGGAATTCCGCCACACGGCGGCTGCGATCGAAGAGCAAGTCGGGCGGGTGATCGTCGGGCAAAAAGAACTGGTGCGACATACACTGATTACGCTGCTGGCGGGCGGCAACGCGCTGCTGGAAGGCGTACCCGGGCTAGGGAAGACCATGCTGGTGCGCACGCTTTCCCAGGCCATCGATTGTAATTTTTATCGCATCCAGTTCACGCCCGATCTGATGCCCGCCGATATCGTCGGCACGAACTTGATCGTGGAGGACGAACAGGGCCGGCGCTACTTTAAATTCGAGCCAGGCCCGATTTTTGCCAACCTGGTGTTGGCGGACGAGATCAACCGGGCCACTCCCAAAACCCAGTCGGCCATGCTAGAAGCCATGCAGGAGCACAGTGTCACGGTAGCCAAGGTCACCCACCACCTGCCGGAGCCGTTCTTCGTGCTCGCCACCCAAAACCCACTGGAAATGGAAGGCACTTATCCGCTGCCCGAAGCGCAGCTCGACCGCTTTTTCTTCAAAGTGGACGTGCCTTTCCCCAGCGTGGACGACCTGGTGGAAATCGCCAACCGCACCACGGCTACTACTATCCCGCAGGCCGAACCGGTGGCGGATGGCCCCAAGATCGTCGCCATGCAGCAACTGGCGCGCGGGGTGCCCATCGCGGCGCACGTGACGGCCTACGCTGCCCAATTGCTCAAGGGTACCCACCCGCAGGAGGCCTCGGCGCCGCCGGCCGTGCGGGATTACGTGCGCTACGGGGCCAGCCCGCGCGGCATGCAGGCCATGATCCTGGCCGGCAAGATTGTCTCCCTGCTGGATGGGCGCTATAACGCCGCTTTCGACGACATTCGCCAGGCGGCTGTGCCAGCCCTGAGACACCGCCTGATTTTGAATTTCGAAGCCCAGGCCGAGGGCATCTCCCCCGATCAGGTGGTTGAGGCCATTTTAGAAGCCTTTGAACCTGAAGCGGTGAAGTGAACCGCGGCCGAATGCTTTTGAAACAGACTTTATGACGAGAGAACCTTTTTTCAGCGAGGAGTTCTTGCAGCGCCTGGAGCGTCTGGCTTTAATCGCACGCCGCTCCACGGTCGGCCAGCTCCAGGGCGAGCGGCGCAGTCCCAAGCGCGGCCAATCGGTGGAATTTGCCGATTTCCGGCCGTACGTTTCCGGTGATGACTTCCGGCGTATCGACTGGAACGCCTACGCCCGCCTGGAAAAGTTCTTCATTAAGCTGTTCGTCGAAGAAGAAGACCTGACCGTCCATTTCCTGGTCGACAACAGCCGCTCGATGAACTGGGGCCAGCCTAACAAGCTGCGCTACGCGGCCCAGGTCGTGGGAGCGCTGGGCTACGTGGCCCTGGCCGGTCTGGATCGCATCACTATTTCGGCGCTGGATCACACCACCGGCAACGGCAACGGCAATCACGCTTACTTCCCGCCCCAGCGCGGCAAGCGCCAGGCGCTGGCTTTATTCAATTATTTGCAGGGCTTGCTGGAAGCCTCCGGGCAGGAACCTGGGATGCCGCACGTTCCCGAGCGCAGCCCAGGACAGTGGCTGCGGGCTTACGCCAGCAGTGCCCTGCATAAGGGCCCGTTGCTGCTGGTTTCGGACCTGATGGATGACGGCTGGCAAGACGGCCTGGGCGTGCTGGCGGGACGCGGCTTCGAAGTCAACCTGGTCCACGTACTCTCCCCGCAGGAAGTGAACCCGGAGTTGGAAGGGGATTTGAAGCTGCTCGATTCGGAGAACGCCGGCGAAGTCGAGATCACCGCTGATTACGAGCTGCTGGAGCGCTACCGCCGCGAATTGCAGACCTGGCAGGAGGACTGGAAGCGCTTCTGCGCGCCGCGCGGCATCCATTACGCGCCGGTGGTGTCTTCCCTGCCGCTGGACGAGTTGTTGTTCGCCTGGCTGCGCAGGCAGGGGGTGCTCAAGTGAGTTTCCTGGCGCCCGCCGCCCTGGGGCTGCTGGCTTTGCTGCCCGTCATCGTCGCCATGTACTTGCTCAAGCTGCGCCGGCCTGAGCGCCAGGTTTCCTCCGTTTATCTGTGGCGGCGCATGGTGCGGGATGTGGAAGCCAACGCGCCCTGGCAAAAATTAAAAGCCAACCTGCTCTTGATCCTGCAATTGCTGTTCCTGCTGGCGCTGATCGCAGCCCTGGCGCGCCCGTTTACCTGGGCTGAAGGCGCCGGCGGCCAGGCCACTATCTTGATCCTGGATACTTCAGCTAGCATGGCTGCCGCGGACGTGGCCCCCAACCGGCTGGAAGCGGCCAAGGACCAGGCCCGGCGCCTGGTGGACGGCCTACCGCAGGAGACGCGCCTGACGGTCATTGCCGCCGGAAGGGAAGCCCAAGTTATGGCCGCTTCCAGCCGGGACCGCCGCCAGGTGCACCAGGCCATTGAGCGCATCCAGGCAGAAAACGCCGGCAGTGACCTGAGCGTAGCCCTGGAATTGGCTTCCGCCATGGCAGCCCGCCAGCCGGATACGGAGATCGTGGTGCTCTCGGATGGGCGCGCCGACTTGCCGCAGCGCCTTTCCATCAAGGGCCATCTGCGTTATCTGCCGGTTGGTATTTCCGGTGAAAACCAGGCCATCAGTTTATTGACCTTGCAGCCCTCTCCGGGCGGCAATACCCTGACGGCTTTCGCACAAGTTTCCAACTATGGGGAAACTGCGGCCCAGCGCCGCATCAGCTTTTACGGGGATGGGTTGTTGTTGGATGTGTACGACTTGGATATCCAACCCGGCGGGCAGCAGGCCGTGCTGGCTGCTGACCTTCCGGTAGGAAGCGGGCAGATCGAAGCCCGGCTGGACGAAGAGTCAGGCGACATCCTGCCAACCGACGACCGCGCCTTCGCCGTGCTGGGCGACAGCCAACCGGCTGCGGTGACTCTGGTCTCGCAAGGAAATCTGTTCCTGGAAACGGCGCTTTCCTTGATGCCCGGAATTGAGCTGACCCTGGCTGATTCGCCAGACAGCGCCCTGCCGCAGGACGCGCAGTTGACTATCTTCGATAACACGGCGCCCATCAGCGCTACGCTCCCGGCGGGCAACCTGCTGTTTATCGCGCCGCCGCGCAGCACGACCTATTTCACCACGACCGGGACGGTGGAGGCGCCCAGCATGAGACCGGTAGCAACCGAAGACCCGCTGTTGGCGCACGTCTCGCTCGCTGAAGCCAGCTTGTTGGATGCAGTGCGGATTCCGCTGCCGGATTGGGCTCAATTGGTCGTCGTCGGCGACTTCTCCGCGGAGAATACCCAGCCCAGCGCCGCAAGCAGCACGCCCTTGATCTTCCGCGGCCAGGTAGATGGGCGCCGGGTGGTGGTTTTCGCATTCGACCTGCGCCACTCGGACCTGCCGCTCACCGTTGCGTTCCCGATCCTGTGGGCTAACACCATCCAATGGCTGGCGCCGGGCTCCGCCGGAGAGGTTCCGCTGCAGATCACGCCCGGCGAAACGCTTACTGTCTCCGTCCCGCCAGATGTGGAAGCGGTGCAAGTCACTCGCCCGGACGGGGTTACTTCCCGGCTGGCTGCGCAAGGCGGCCGGGTGACGTTGGCGGAGACGGACGATTTGGGCCTTTACCGCGTCCAGTGGGGAGAAGACCAGGGTTTTCGGCTGGCGGTCAACCTGTTTCTGCCTCAGGAATCGGACCTCAAACCGGCAGACAACCTGCCCGGCCTGGGGCAGGATGAAGCACAAGCCGGCCTGGCGCCCCAGCAAGCGCGCCGCGAGTGGTGGCGCTGGCTGGCGCTGGCCGCCCTGGTGATTCTGACGGGAGAATGGTTGGTGTACCAGCGATCGGCGCTGGTTCGCCTGAGGGATAGGCTGATGAATACGTTTAGCGGTAAAAAGAGATGAGTGTTGCTTTCGTTTACCCCCAATATTTGGGGTTGCTGTTGTTGATCCCGCTGACAATCGGGCTAGCCCTGCTGGGCCGGCGCGGTTCCACGCGCCTGCGCGCCTGGTTAGGGTTGTCGTTGCGCGGGCTGTTGTTGGCGTTGATCGTTCTGGCGCTGGCGGGCATCCAACTGCGCTTGAATTCGGACACATTGACCACAGTCTTCTTGCTGGACGTCTCCGACAGCATCCCTGTCGCCCAGCAGTCTGACGCTGAAGCTTTCATCCGCCAGGCGGTAGAGAACATGCCCTCCGGCGACCGGGCGGCGGCGGTAGTTTTCGGGGAGGATGCTTTGGTCGAGCGGCTGGCCAGTTCGGAAGAACGGCTCCAGCAGATCGCCTCGGTTCCCGTCACCAGCCGCACGGATATCGCCGGCGCCTTGCAGTTGGGGCTGGCCTTATTCCCCGATGAGGGCGCCAAGCGGCTGGTCTTGCTTTCGGACGGTCGTGAAAATGTCGGCCAGGCCTTGCAGCAGGCTGAACTGGCGGCCATCCAGGACATTCAATTGATGTACGTGTCTCTGGGGGATCTTCAGGAGCAGGTAGAAGTTCTGGTCGACTCGCTGGAGGCGCCAGCCGACGTGCGTGAAGGCCAGGATTTTGAACTTACCATCCGGGTGCAAAGCAGCGCCCAGACCGGTGCACTGTTGCGCGTCTTCGGGGACGGCGATCTGATCCATTCGCAGGAAGTGCGCCTGCAGGCCGGCGTGAACCGCTTTAACGTGCCAGTGCAAGCTGATGAAACCGGATTCCGGCGCTTCCGCGCCCAAATCGTGCCGAACGCAGATAACCGCCTGCAGAACAATGAAGCCAGCGCCTTCACTGTCGTGCACGGCCCGCCGCGCGTTCTGCTGGCGGAAGGAACTGCGGGAGAGAGCGCCAATCTATCCGCGGCTCTACAGGCAGCCGGGATGCAGGTGACCACCATCGCGCCCGAAAACCTGCCTGCAACGCTGCCCGAATTGGCCAGCTACGAAGCGGTGCTGCTGGTCAACGTCCCCGAACCGGCGCTGCCGGAAGGCGCCGTGGAGGCGCTGCCAGTTTACGTGAAAGACCTGGGCAAGGGCCTGGTGATGACCGGCGGGCAGGATGCTTTCGGAGCAGGCGGCTACCTGCGCTCGCCCATCGAGGCAGCCCTGCCGGTGGAGATGGACGTCAAGAGCAAGGAATTGTCGGCCAACCTGGCGCTGGTCCTGGCGGTGGACAAATCCGGCAGCATGGGGCGCTGCCACTGCGATAATCCGGACCTCAACCAGACCTACACGCGCACAGAAGTCGGCCAGCCCAAGGTGGATATCGCCAAGGAAGCCATCATGCGCTCGGCCAGTGCCCTGGGCGATCAGGATTACCTGGGTGTGGTGGCTTTCGACAGCCAGGCCAAGTGGGCTGTGGACGTCGGGCGGCTGGTGGACCCCTTCGCGCTGGAGCAGTCCATCGGAGCCGTTCAGGCCGAAGGCCAGACCAATCTCACCGCCGGCGTGGAAGCCGCCTACGCAGCGCTGGAGAATGTCGACGCGCGCCGCAAGCACATTATTCTCATGACCGATGGTTGGGTGAACACCGGCGATTTGACCAACCTGGCCCGCCAGATGAAGGATGAGGGCATTACGTTGAGCGTGGTGGCCGCCGGGGGCGGTGCGGCGGAATACCTGGAAGGCCTGTCCCAGGAAGGCGGGGGCCGCTATTATCCTGCTGAAGATATCCTCAGCGTCCCGGACATCTTTTTGAAAGAAACCGTCAAATCGGTGGGCCAATACATCATCGAAGAGGCTTTTTACCCGCTGCCTTCCATGCCCAGCCCCGTGCTGCGCGGCCTGGATGCAGCCAGCTTGCCGGCCTTGCTGGGCTATAACGGCACAACCGCCAAGCGCACCGCGCGCCTGGACCTGATCACCCCGCGCGGAGACCCCTTGCTGGCCTCTTGGCAATATGGCCTCGGCCGCGCCGCGGTGTGGACCTCGGATATGAAGGACCAGTGGGCCGGGGAATGGCTGCGCTGGGATAATTTCTCGCGTTTCGCCGGGCAATTGGTGGGTTGGACTCTGCCCGCACCCCAGGTAGAAGGCTTGCAGGCGCAAACCTCGATTTCAGAAGGGCGCGGCCTGGTGCAGTTGACCGCCCGTGACGAGCAGGACCGGCCGCTCAACTTCCTGGATGCCAGCGCAACCCTCGTCGATCCGGACCTGGAAAGCCAGGAAGTGAGTTTGGAGCAAGTCGGCCCGGGGCAATATCAGGCGGAAGTGGATGTCTCCTCCCCGGGGACCTATCTGGTGCGCCTGGGTGTGAACGATGGCGACCAATCTCTGGGCCAGATGACTCTGGGCATGGTGGCGCAGTATTCTCCGGAATATAAGGCCGGGGGCACTAATGTGAGCCTGCTGCAAGAGCTGGCTCGTATCACCGGTGGGGAGGCGCTGCTGGAATCCGGGAACGCCTTCTTACATAATCTGCCGGCTGCAGCCGATGCCCGGCAGATTTGGAGCCCGCTGTTGCTGGCAGCCGCCCTGCTTTTCCCCCTGGAGGTGGCCGTACGGCGGGTGCGTTTGAACTCGAGAGACCTCAGAAAGGGCGCCGCCTGGCTGCAAGCGCGCTTGCCCTGGAGGCGAAAGCCAGCTCAAACGGCTGAAAGGCCGCCTGTGCTGGGGAATTTGTTTCAGGCCAGGGAGCGCGCCAGAACGCGCCGCACGCAGGAGGAAACGATGGAATTGGGCCAGGTTGAGAAGCCGGAATCCGCTCCAAAACAAGCCCCACAGCAGGAAAAAAAGCAGCCCGAAAAGCAGGAGCAGCCTTCAGAAGACGCCCTGGAGCGCTTGCGGGAGGCCAAAAAACGCGCCCGCCGCTAGTAGAACACCCCCTTCCAGATGGGTTGTTAATTTTTTGTTAGAACCAGCTCCTGCAGTCTGCTGCCAGGCTTAATTTGGATTGTCACGCCCACTTCTGCATGGTAGAATGCTTAAAGAAACACCTTGTTTCAAATTTTTGGAGGTTCGTGAAAGATGGAGCAGGAAGTTGCTACATTTGCTGTAAAAAAGGGGCTGGCCCAAATGCTTAAGGGCGGCGTGATCATGGACGTTGTCACGCCTGAGCACGCCCGTATTGCCGAAGACGCCGGAGCGGTTGCCGTGATGGCCCTGGAGCGGGTGCCGGCAGACATTCGCGCCGACGGCGGCGTGGCCCGGATGAGCGACCCGGAATTGATTTTGAAGATTATGGATGCGGTGTCGATCCCTGTGATGGCCAAGGTGCGCATCGGCCATTTTGTCGAAGCGCAAATCCTGGAGGCGATCGGGGTGGATTACATTGACGAATCGGAAGTGCTCACCCCGGCCGATGAAGCGCATCACATCAATAAACACGATTTCAAAGTACCTTTCGTATGCGGCTGCCGCAATCTGGGTGAGGCGCTGCGCCGGATCGGTGAGGGCGCGGCCATGATTCGCACCAAGGGTGAAGCCGGCACCGGAGATGTCGTGGAAGCGGTGCGTCACGCCCGTTCGGTTTTGGGTGACATTCGCCGTCTTCAGAACATGCCGGAAGAAGAATTGATGAGTTTCGCCAAAGAGCTTGGAGCGCCATACGATCTGGTTTTGGAGACCCGCAGCCTGGGGCGCCTGCCGGTGGTCAACTTCGCAGCCGGCGGCATCGCCACCCCGGCGGACGCAGCCATGATGATGCAATTGGGCGTAGACGGCGTTTTCGTCGGCTCGGGTATCTTCAAATCCGGCGATCCGGCCAAGCGCGGTGCGGCGATTGTAAAAGCCACTACCCATTATAATGATCCCTATATTCTGGCCGAAGTCAGCCGCAATTTGGGTGAACCGATGGTAGGCCGGCAGGTTTCTGCCATTCCGGAAGCCGAATTGATCGCAGGACGAGGCTGGTAAAGAGAACCGGGGATGGCGGACAGTTGACCGCTGAACATAGGATCCACACGGCACAGGCGGTCGACGGTCCGCGGTCGACCGCTCTTTTACATCTTAGATGGCTATGAAGATCGGCGTTCTTGCCCTACAAGGAGATTTCGCGGAGCACATTGATATGCTCCGTAAGATTGGTGTTGAGGCGGTTGAAGTGCGCCTGCCGGCGCACCTGGAAGCTCTGGACGGACTGATTATTCCGGGCGGTGAATCCACGACCATTGGGAAGCTGGCCAGTGAATATGGGCTCATACAGCCGTTAAAGAGATTTGGGCAGAAAAAACCCATCTGGGGCACTTGTGCGGGCGCGATCTTCCTGTCGAAGGACGCTCGCAGAGACCAGCCGCTCTTGGAATTGATGGATATCACTGTAGAGCGCAACGCCTTCGGCAGGCAGGTTGCCAGCTTTGAAACCGATTTGAACGTGCCTGCATTAAATGTTGTAGATGAAGGCGATGAACGTTATCACGCCATTTTTATTCGTGCACCTTTAATCCAATCGGTGCAGGCAGACGCCCAGGTTTTGGCCGAACTGTCCGATGGCCGTATCGTGGCTGCCCGGCAGGGCCGCCTTTTGGCGACCTCTTTTCATCCTGAATTGACGCCGGACGATCGTTTTCATCGTTATTTCTTACTACTGGTAGCAGGCGAGCTGGAGCCCGCCAAGTGAAAATCCGCTTGAGTTTAAGTCGTTTAATAGACTTTTTCTGGGGAAAGGCGGCTTTGAGAATCAGATTTTAACCTTACAGGTATCGTCAACGGCAAATATCTGGCAGGCAGAATTTGCCGCTCTATGAACTTTACATCTTTAATTATGAGCGTTCGTTCTTTTGACTGGCGAGACATACCGGCGCTGATTAAGTTCCGTAACCAATCCGTGTTTTTGGATAGCGCTTTGGTGCTGACCCGAGGACCTTTGATGGTTCCGGGATCGTTGCTTTCCTATATCGCTCCGAATGTGGGGGTGCAGACCTCCGTGGCCATCAGTGACGAATCCAAGCAAAAGCTGATTGGCCAATCCATTCATAACTCTGGATCTCAGTTCTCTCACCTGACGTTTCTCTCCCCCGAATCCGCTCTGGATAGCCTGGGCTTACCAGCGTTGTTGGAAAATCTTGCCAAGCATTCCGGCGAGCGCGGCGCCTTGCGCTTGCTAGCGGAAGTGGATGAAGAAACCTTGGCTTTCGAGATGCTGCGCCAAGCGAGCTTTGCCATTTATTCCCGCCAGCGCATCTGGCGCATGAACGCCGGCGCCAATGAAGAAAAGCCTGCCAATATGTGGCGCATGGCCAATTCCCGGGATTTAATCGCCATCCGTTCGCTTTACAACAATCTCGTCCCGGGGCTGGTCCAACAAGTCGAACCTTATTCAACACAGAACCCTCAGGGGTTGATTTATTATCAAGACGGTGAATTATTGGCTTACGTGGAAGTTAAGTACGGGCATCAAGGCATCTGGGCGCAGCCTTTCGTACATCCCGATGCCGAGGATGTGGCTTTGTGTCTCTTCAATCTGATGCAAAATCTTCCTTATCGCGGTTCCCGTCCCGTGTATATATGTATTCGTTCATACCAATCCTGGTTGGAATCAGCCATCCAGGAGTTAGAGGCAGAGCCGGGTCCTCGGCAGTCGGTTATGGTTAAGCACCTGGCCGTTGCTCAGAAAGCCTTCAAGGTATTCTCCCTGCCGGCTTTGGAGGGAGGGCATCCGGAGGTTTCCGCTCCGATGGCACGATCAGAGAGTAAATAGGTTTTAGAAAAATTCTTATATGGAACAGAAAAAAATAACAGACGATTTAGACGCTCTTTTAGGCGTTTTACCCCCTTTAATTTCGCAGGCCGTAAAAGAGGCCGATGAAAGTGAGGATCTTTTAGAGGTAATTATGGACCTGGGCAGGGTACCAACTGCCCGTTACGTTGAGCAAGAGATTGTCCTGAGTGAAGTTGAGATCACCCGGGCGGATATCGATTACGTGGTGGGTCGCATTGGCGAATTCGATGCAGATAATCGGGCAGGCTTGGAACGCACCCTGCACCGCATCTCCGCCATACGCAACCGGCGCGGGCATATTGTCGGTCTGACCTGCCGGGTTGGGCGCGCCGTCTACGGCACGACCGATATCATCCAGGACTTGATCGAAAGCGGCAAGAGTCTTCTGATTCTGGGTCGCCCGGGTGTGGGCAAGACCACCATGCTGCGTGAGTCAGCCCGAAAGTTGGCCGAATCCAAGCGCGTGGTCATTGTAGACACCTCCAACGAGATCGGTGGAGACGGCGACGTCCCGCACCCGGCCGTTGGACGCGCTCGCCGAATGCAGGTTTCGATGCCCTCCTTACAACACGAGGTTATGATCGAAGCGGTCGAGAACCATAATCCCGAGGCTATCGTGATCGATGAGATCGGGCGCGAATTGGAAGCGGCTGCGGCGCGCACTATCGCCGAGCGCGGGGTCCAATTGATCGGAACGGCACACGGCAACACCCTGGAAAATTTACTGCTCAATCCAACGCTGTCGGACCTGGTAGGTGGGATCGAATCGGTCACGCTTTCCGACGAGGAGGCTCGCCGGCGCGG
>Ga0207752_1000620_pt1 | contig 16555 bp, 14 predicted proteins | sample Pon2CUnioCityCA_6_FD_187272 | JGI IMG/M metagenome (GOLD analysis project Ga0207752, IMG submission 187272) | Marine sediment microbial community from Union City, CA, USA - Pond 2C Sediment 2 (SPAdes) | ecosystem: Environmental > Aquatic > Marine > Intertidal zone > Salt pond sediment ...
CAGAGCGATGAAATGCTTGATGAGAACAGTCTTGCCGCACCCGCTCGGACCGATGACGACTGTGGTCTTGCCCTTCTCGACAGAAAGTGAGACATTGTCGAGGACGAGCTTGCTTCCGAATCGCTTGGTGAGATTCTTGACCTCGACGATGACCTCGGCTTGGCCGTCTTCACTCTTGTGGCCGATATCATCCTTTGGCTTGTCCAACGTCGGTTCTCCGAGGTTATGACACGATTGACGCGAGCGGACTCAAGGCTCAGGTCACGATGCTCTTCATCGGCCAAAAAACAGCGTAGATGCTCTTGAACACTACGGCCAAGGCGAAATCCAGGGCCAGAATGCAAATGAAGCTGGCGACGAAGGCCTCCGTGCACGCCTGCCCCACCCCGTGGGCCCCCTCGCGACAGGTGAACCCTTTGTAACAGCTAATGACGGCGATGGCGCCTCCGAAGAAAAAGGCCTTTGCCACGCCGATGGAGACATCCCAGAGCGCCACGGCCGAGGCGCTGAACGTCCAATAGGCGCGACTGTTGATGTCGAACTGCAGAAAACTGACGAGCGCCCCGCCCACAACGCCCATCAGGTCCGCGAAAATGGTCAGCACGGGCGTCAGCAGCAGACAAGCCAGGAGCCGGGGAGCAACGAGATAGCGAATCGGGTCGGTGCCCATGCTCCTGACCGCGTCAATCTGTTCGGTGACATTCATCGTTCCTAATTCGGCCGTGAGTGCCCCGCCAATCCGTCCGGCCAGCATCACGGCCGCCAGCACCGGCCCCAGCTCCTTCACAACCGAGATATTGATCAATACTCCCAAATGCTCTTCCAGGCCCATGCCGGCGAGTTGGTCGTACGCCTGGACGGCCAGCGTCATTCCGACGAATGCCCCGGTGATCATAATCACCGGAACGCTTCGGACGCCGATGACAAACATCTGATTCCAGATGAGAGGATACGTCCGCCTGGTGCCGCAACTGCGAACGGAGGTCAGGCTGGCCCGCCAGGCAAACCGTCCGAATCGGCCCGCGTTGACAACATCCTGAATAGCCTTCGAACCCAGCGTGGCGATCATCGTCTGTTCCTATCTCCATGCAGCAGGCAACTTTAGGGCGCCACAAAAGCCCATCGCGCTGCCTTGCCGCTTTTATCAGGACGGAATGCGGTTGTCAAGAACCGTCGCTTCGATGCCGGAGCATCCTCCTCTTCAGGGCCGGATCGTTCCCTCTTGATGCTGCTATCGAGTCTTCACTAACGGCGTGCGCAATCCTCGAGTTGACGGCCGGCTGTCATCCGTCACAGGAAGGCTCGAAGACCCTGACGGTGTTCTTGCCGGACTGCTTGGCCATATAGAGGGCTTGATCGGATCGGCTTGTGATATCCTCGGGATTGGTGTCCGCGCCGTACTGGCCGACCCCAATACTGATCGACAGCGGAATCTCCGTACGCTGCCATACCACGGGGTCTTGGGCCACTGCGTCAACGATGCGCCGGCAAACCAGCAACGCCTCATCCAATCCCGTGTTCGGCAGAATGATGGCGAATTCATCCCCGCCGTACCGGGCAGCCAGATCGATCTGGCGAACGCATTCCCGGAGGCGCTGGCTGATCTCCTTGATCACCTTATCGCCGGCCCGGTGGCCGTAGGTATCATTGATCCGCTTGAGGTTATCGATGTCCGCCATGATCAGGGCAATGGTCCCTCCGTACCGGCGGGACCGCCAGAGCTCTTTCTCCAGGGTCTCGTAGAAGGTCTTGTAATTCATCAGGCCGGTCAGACCGTCCGTCGTCGCTTGCCGCTGCATCTTCTCGAACAGCTTGATGTTGCCAATGGAAGCGCCGATGAGCTGGCCGAACAGTTCAATCAGCGCGATATCCTCCCTGCTGAAGGCGCCGGCGTCGCTCTTGTCGGCCAGATTCAATACACCCACGACGCGATCGTGACAGATCAAAGGCACAATGGCGCAATTCGTTGTCTTGTAGTTCTCGGCAAACGCTCGTTGGGAACGTCTGATGACCGGCTCGGTATGCATGTCAATGTTGCCGGTCAGAATGAGATTCTTGCTCTTGACGGCCATAATCATGGGTGACGGCGGGCTTTGGTTCAGCGAAACGATCTTATTGATGAGGAACGGATGATTGTGCCTGACCAGATGGAGAATACTGTTGGCCTCATCGAGCATGTAGAGCGAAGCGAATCTCGTCCCGACGATCGACGGCACCATCGTGACACACACGTCGGCGATGCGGCCGATGTCCAGACAGTTGATCTGGCGTGCCAGCGGCGTCACCTGCTCCAGGAGAGAGGTCTTGTGCAGGCTATCCGCTGCGCTCCGGTTCGGTTCCTTGCTTCGGCTCATGATTCAACAGTGTATCAGCGCGTTGGTCTGCGATTGTTCACACGTATTGCTACCGCCATTTCTATCGTCCATTCCAGCGAGCCGATTCTGAAAAAAGGCCGGCGATTGCTCGGCCAGCCGGATTTCAACAGATCAACTGTGCCTGCCTGACGTAACACGCGAGGACCAAGGGGTTTATAGGGCCTTGGCCATACAACAGCCGCAAACCTGCACGGCGCGTGCCGGAACACACCGAAGTCCGCGCACTTTTTTTGACAAAAAAAACAAAAAAAGTTGACACAGGCCGCACCGCGTTTTACATTTTACAAAATGTAAAATGCTTTAGGCCTGTTGCCCTGTGGCCGGTCGCTTCTGTCGTGGGCAACAAGAAGGGATGGCATCGATTTTTATCGACCCCACCAACTGCGTCGTGAACGTGGCCAAGCGTGAATGGTAGCCGGGCTTGTTGGAGCGGGAGAGTATATGTGCTCAACGCATTCTGGTGGCTGGGGCAATTCTGTTGCAGGATATGCGTCCCTCGCCATGTCCGATCGCGCCATCGACGGTATCTCACGCGCCTCAAGGATCGCACCGAACCCTGACTGTCACGCGGTCCGATGTGACAGCGATCTTCTGTATCGGACGTTCTGGGACCCTGGAGAACGCTGTCGTTGAAGATGATTGGATGAACTGGCGCACAGACAACAATCAGTTACGGATTCCGACAAAACGATATCGCATCGGGGAACTCGTTCGCTACAGTCCGTTCTCGCGACAGACGATTCACAACTACACGATCATGGGACTGATCCGGGAAGCGGAGTGGACGGAGGGCGGACATCGGCTCTACGACGAATCCGTGTTCGAACGGTTGTCGCGAATCGTCGAGTTGAGGAAGACCAAGAGTCTGACGGAGATACGCCGGATACTCAAGGCTGAGGAAGAAATGGCAAGACCTGCTCCGCCATCCGGCAAAGAATCCCCGACAACGCAGAACACCTGTGGTCGCGACGGCGGACGCAGTTTCCATGCCGGAGGAAGTGTACGTGGAGAGGACATAATGCACTTGGAGACCTGACCAGACATCGCGGACCGGTGGCCGCGCTGTCACAAACGACAAACCCGTTCACCTTGCTGGCAAGATGGAAAGAAGACCGAAAGGATCAAGGATGATGCATACGGCTTCGTCTCTCAAAGGTGATTTTTGTTTCGTACCTGCCCCTCAAGGGCACAGTTCACAACGTTCCGCCATCGGTCGGCGGCCTCTCACGCCTGGATCTATGCCGAGGCCTGCTTCGGCACGTCTGGAATGGGTGAATCCGGCGCCATGTCAATCCTGACCATCTGAGATCCAAATCGAGGGCATGCTGATGGACTTGCTGTCACTGATTCCAGACAACATAAGTGAAGTTCTGGCGAGAATCATCCAATTCACGGACCTGCGTCGGCGCATCCTGCAGCGCAACATGCGCGAGATCGATACCCCGGGATACCTGTCCCGGGACATGCCGGTCCGCGAATTTGCCGAGCTGCTCAACACTGCCATCGCGGAGCATCTGCAAAGCCGTCGGCTCCTGTTTCGTGATACGCCGAATATCAAGTTCGGTGCACACAGTTCGATGCAGATCCGGCCGATACCCGACACGTCCGCCCAAGCCGCGCTGCAGAGGAACCGGGGAGCATACATCGAGCTACAGGTGAACAAGCTTCTGGAGAATGCACTGAATCGCAGGGTAGCCGAGGAGTTATTCCGGCAGAAATGCGGGATGTGCCCCGCCGTACCGCAGGCAAGCCTCGACGCCATGCTTGCAGGTGACGGTCCCAACGAGAATTCCTCCGCTCACTTTGACATGGCGGACTGATACAGGAGACCCCAAGCGGCAACCTATGGAGAATCAAGCCGTCAATCTACCATTACCGGACCGTTGCACGTCATCGGCAACGGTGCTTGCCGTTACAAGCGGCAAAGGCGGTGTCGGCAAGACGAACATCGCCGCCAACATGGCCCTCTGCCTGGCCTCACTCAACAAGCGGGTGCTTCTGCTCGATGCCGACATGTCCCTTGGCAACCTCGATCTCGTGATGGACATCCGCAGCAAATATAACATTTCCCACGTGCTGAGCGGCCGCAAGAGCATGGAGGAGGTCATCCAAACCGGGCCCAGGGGATTGCGCGTCATCTGCGGCGCTTCCGGGCTCGACCGTCTCGCGGACATCAGCGACTACGACCGGCGGAGGCTGATCGACCACTTATGCCGGCTGCAGCACGAGACGGACGCGATCGTTATCGACACGGCGGCAGGAATCTCCAGTTCCGTGATGGGCTTCTGCCTGGCGGCCGATCACGTTCTGGTTGTCACGACCCCCGAAGCGTCGGCCATGGCGGATGCATACGGAGTCATCAAAGTTCTCGTCCGAAAACAATACAGAGGACCGATAAGCCTCGTCGTGAATATGGCGCGTAGCGTCGCCGAGGGCAAGCAGACCTACCAGCGCATGGCCGACGTCTCCCGCAGGTTCCTACAGGCGAACATCTACTACGCGGGAACGCTGCCCAAGGATGAGCGGTTGTGTGCGGCCGTGCGGTCACGCACGCCGGTCGTCCTGGCCTATCCGAAGTCCCAGATCAGCACTTCGCTGGCGACTCTGGCGGCTCGTCTCGGGGGAATGCGCGGCCGGGATGGCCTCGACGACAGCTTCTGGCGGAAGGTAATTCGATGGTTGAACTAAAGTCGGCCGGTCACGGGCCGATAATGAGTGTTATGGGATTCCGCCGTAATTTCTGGAGTCCGAAGGTGGGGGCTGGGCGATGAGCAAGGAGTCGGTACGGCATCATACAGCAAAGAATCGGTGTGTCAGGACGTAACGGAGGCGACTGTGAAGACACAAGCAGCAAAGACGGATGAAGAGCTCAGCATCGGCCAGATATGGGACCTTTTTCACGAAACCCACAACAACTACTCCCGGAATCTCTTGATGGAGCATTACCGGGATCTGGTCCGGTACGCGGCCGAGAGACTTCATGCCAAACTGCCGGACAAGGTGGAGCTGGATGACCTCATCAGCGCCGGCATCTTCGGCCTCATGGACGCCATTGACGCATACGATCCGGCCAGAGGAGTGAAGTTCGAGACGTACTGCGCCCCACGAATCAAGGGCTCCATCCTGGACGAGCTGCGCAGCATGGACTGGGTGCCGCGGCTGGTCCGGGCCAGGGCACATCAACTGGCCAAGGCCACACACGCACTGGAAATGCACCTCGGCCGAAAGCCCGATGAGCGCGAGCTGGCGCAAGAGCTCGACATGGATCTCGACGAGTTCAGCCGGCTCCAGCGCGACGCCAACGCCGCCAGCCTGGTCTCGCTCAGCACGAAGTGTGGAGACATGGACGGCGACAAGGACGTCTATGAGATTGACGTGATCAAGGATCATCGCAGTGAAGACCCCCTGCTCGAAGCCCAGAAACGCGATCTGAAGAACCTCCTGACGAAGGGCCTGACCCGCGCCGAACGGCTCATCATCGTTCTCTATTACTACGAAGAGATGACCATGAAGGAGATCGGCGCGACCCTGGATCTGTCTGAATCCCGCGTCTCACAGATGCATTCCTCGATTGTCGCACGCCTCAAGGCCCAGATGAACAGCCGCAAGAAGGAATTCGCCGTCGAATAGAGCAGAAAGAAACCCCTGCTTTTGAGGAGGTGGTGGGAGGAAAAAGCAGGGGCCAAATGAAAAAGCAGCTTTATTATGGGCGCTCTTGACCCCAAAGTCAAGAGAAAACGGCGGAAATCGGCCTCCCAACTCACCCCGTTCGACCGTGTTCCGCCAGGTTAGGGACCCCAATATCCGGCTTCCTGGAAACTGCTCGGGACTGGATTCGAACCAGCACGGGCCGAAGCCCACCAGCCCCTCAAGCTGGCGCGTCTGCCAATTCCGCCACCCGAGCTCATGCGGAAAAACCTCATTATCCCTGGCCAAGCGCGCGTTGTCAACCGCGTTTCCAAGGATTCGCCGACGGAATCTGTGTCTCCCCGGGACGAGCCCCCTCTATGTGCCGCGCTTGTTATCCCAGAGCACGACGTGAAGTCGGTGACCGAACCGAAAGTTGGTCTCCTTGCACAGGGTCCCCACCGCTGGGGCCTTCCGCAAGAATTCCTCCCGCGACCGGGCCTGGGGCATGAGCATCACACGGTCGGCCCTGACGGAGTCCAGCCGGTCAAGGATGGCGCGGACCTCGCGAATGTCGTCGGGCGATTCGATCACGAACTTCAGTTGATACGGGTAGGCGTCAATGAGCTGGTTCAGGGCCTTGTTATCGAGCTCGGGGGCTCGGTGGGAGGCCGGAGCCCTGGCTCCAGCGGCGTTCGACAGTTTCGGGCTGATGCTCATCAGGTCGCACGCCAGGTCGGGCACGAACAACACGCCGGCGGTCTCAATCGTGATATGCTTTCCGGTCGCCTTCAGAAGGTGCGTCAGATCGGCCAGTCCCGGCCTGACCGAAAGGTCCCGGTCGGCCATCGGCTCGCCGCCGGTCAGAACGACAAACCGGGGCGACCAGCGGTTGACCTGCTCGACGATTCGCGGCGGCGCAAGATCCACGCCATCCGCATAGTCCCACGCAAATGTCGTATCGCACCAGCGACATCGGAACGGGCAGCCCGCGAATCGCACGAAAACACTCGGCAGGCCGACAAGGGCCCCCTCCCCCTGAAGGGCGCAATACATCTCATGTACGTACATCGCTTCGGTCCGTGTATTGAATAGGATCGTGTAATCCCGCCTCGGCAAAGCCCTTGAGCCGAAGCCGACAGGAGTCGCACCGGCCGCAGCTTCGCCCCCGCGGGTCCGGGTCGTAGCAACTATGCGTCAGTGAGTAATCCACGCCAAGTTGAGTGCCCGCCCGAATGATCTCGGCCTTGGTCATGTCGATGATCGGAGCGTGGATTCGGTACCGGTCCTTACCCTGCACCGCGGCCGCCGTCGCCAGGTTCGCCATTGCCTCAAAGGCGGTGATGAACTCGGCCCGACAATCGGGATAGCCGCTGTAATCCGTCGAATTGACGCCGATGAACAGATCGAACGCGTCCAATACCTCCGCCCAGGCAAGGGCATAGCTCAGAAAGATCGTGTTGCGTGCGGGGACATAGGTCGGGGGAATCGCCGTTGATTCGCCCAAATGCGGACGATCCTTCGGCACCTGAATATGTGAGTCGGTGAGTGCGGACCCCCCGAAGACCCGCAGGTCGATGTCGATGAGCCGGTGCTCAACCGCGCCGAGGGCCCTGGCCACTCTCCCCGCCGCGTCGATCTCCCGGCCGTGTCGCTGCCCATAGCGAAAGGTCAGTGCATAACACAGAAAGCCCTTGTCGCAGGCGATCGCCAGAGTCGTCGCGGAATCGAGTCCGCCGCTGAGCAGCACAATTGCGTTTCGGCCCGCCATCTCAATGCCCTTTCGGCCAGGGATACTCATCCGAGCCGGCGACTTGGTCGACGGGGCCCGCCGGCAGCGTCTTCCGCCAGCCGAGCACTTGGGCGGAGAGTCGCTCGACGATATCCGGGTGCCGGTCGGCAACGTTGTCCAACTCCGTGGGATCGCCTGGAATGTCATACAGTTCAACGCGGCTGCGGTCCGGATTCATCAGCAGCTTCCACCTGCCCTCGCGTATAGCCAGCATGGGACACCTGTGGACCCAGTCTCCGAAGACGCGGAACCGCCACTCCCACATGAGCGATTTCGTCCGTCTCCGGGGTTTTCCGAGAAAGGCTTCGGAGACATCCTCACCATCGGCGTCCAGGCCGCCCGGCAGCTTGACACCGGCCAGCCCGCAAATCGTCGGCAGCCAATCGACCCCGGCGACAACGCTCTGATCATCGACTTTGCCTGCCGGCGTCCTGCCGGTGCAGCGAACGATCAGCGGCACGCGGATCCCGCCTTCATATAGACTTCGCTTGCGTCCGCGGAACGGCCCGGTGCTGCCGATGCCGCTGTGTACGGCATTGCGGATGTCGAGGTCCTCCGGCCCGTTGTCGCTGGAAAAGACGATGAATGTGTTCTCTCGCAGGCCCAGGGAATCGATCCGCTCGACCAACCGGCCGATTTGGCGGTCGAGATCGGATACGGAGGCGTAGTAGATCTGCTTGACTCCCTCATACGGCACCCCGGCGGGTGCATATCGCTTGTACGGCTCCATCTGTTCGGCCGTGGGGTGCAGCGTCGCATGGGGAACCAGCGTCCAGGCATTGACATAGAACGGCTGATCGCGATGGTTCTCGATGAAAGCGATGGCGCGGTCCATGATCTGTGCGGTGGATTTGGCCCGGAAATAGGGATCGTCCCGGCCCGCAAGCTGAGGCCCGGAAGAGTTAACGGTGCAGTGTTCCTCGAAGCCGTATGCTCCGGGCGTGGGCGCGTCCTTGCCGGAACCGAGATGCCATTTGCCGAAGTGCCCGGTCGCATAGCCGGCCGTCTTGAGCAGTTTCGCGACGGTCGGGGCCTCGGGATCGAGCCAGTTTGGCATGCCGCGGGCCTCGTTCTGCTTGTCAGAGGCGAAATGGCCGTGAATTCGAAGTCGGGCCGGGAATTGCCCCGTCATGATCGCGGCCCGCGAAGGCGAGCAGACGGAGCCGCTCACGTAGAACTGCGTGAAGAGAGTGCCCTGCTCCGCAAGGCGGTCCAGATTGGGCGTTCGGATCTGCCGGTTGCCATAACACCCCAGATCGCCCCAGCCCAAATCGTCGGCGAAAATGAAGACGAAATTCGGCCTGCCCGCCGAGCTCGAAGCGCGGGCCCGTGACAGCGATGGGGGCACAGCAAAGGCAAGAGCCGCCTTGCAGCAGCCGGCCATGAACCTTCGCCTGCTTGTCGCGACCGTACAACGCACGTCTGCAGTCCCTTTCGAACAGGACTCGCGATGGATCTCGGCCGAAACGGCTCGGCCAGACTCCAATCGTACCGCCGGTGGCCGAGCCTGTCGATGGATTTTGCGAGGATTGAGGCTTGTCCGGCAGCGTCACGGACACTATAGTGGAGCCAAACGGGACAATTGGGTGTGGATATGGGTGAACCTGAAACGATTGAGGTATTTGACAATCCGCGTCCGGGACGCGATTATACGATCACGATTCGCTGTCCGGAGTTCACGAGCGTCTGTCCCCGAACGGGCCAGCCGGACTTCGGCGAGATCACGGTGGAGTACTGTCCCGACAAGCGCTGCATTGAGCTTAAGAGCCTGAAGTTCTATTTGCAGGGCTATCGCAGCAAGGGCATCTTTTACGAATCGCTGACGAATGATATACTGGACGACCTGACCGGCGTCTGTCAGCCGCGATGGATGAAAGTGACGGCCCGATTCACGCCTCGCGGCGGCATTACGACCGATGTCGTTGCCGAATACAGGGCAAGCGTGTGATATCTCTGTTGAGGTACCTCAATGGCCATCAAGTTTCATTGCGACCACTGTGGAAAGAAGATCGAGGCTCCCGACAATGCGGGGGGCAAATGGGGCAAGTGTCCGGCGTGCCACAACAAAGTCTACGTGCCGCAGCCGCCCAGCGAGGACGACGAGCTCAAGCTCGCCCCCATTGATGAGACCGAAGAGCAGAAGCGAAAACAGTTGATGAACGAGACGTTTCAGCTTACCCGCGACATCCTGCAAGAGCGCAACATCCCGGAGGCCGGCCCCGCCAGCGGCCCTGCGTCGGAGATCGGTGGAGAGAAACTGACGAACCACATCATCCTGTACCTGCGGCAGATGGCCGACGGCAGCCTCGATGACGCCCAGCGCACGGCCGACCTCATCGTGCCGCACCGCCGCCAGGCCGTCGCAATCCTGGATCAGATGGCGACGAGCGACACCCCGGAGCCCGAATTGCAGGACATCCCCATGCAGGTACTCTCCGGCCTGATTCGCAATCTGCGAACGCGAATCAGCTAAAAGCCCAGGGGGATCGGCCACACAGAAACCGAACGTCCGCTCCACGGCGCGGGGTCTTTACCTCCTGTCTCCACAGACTCCCCCAGCGCTTCGGGCAACTGATTCGCACGTCGTGCCTGTGCCCTGGCCGGCCTGGAGACCATGCGTTATCTCGCGCTTGTCTCGGCAAAGATCCCGTAACCCGAGCCATCCTGATCCTGGCTGATCCAGACGACAACATAGTCGCCGTCCGGAGACATCGCCACATCCGGATACCACTGTCGTCCCGCCACGCACGTGTTCAGCGCAAGCGGACCGCCGTGCAGCTCGCCCTCGCCCGTGCAGCATTGTCCAAAAACGCCGTAGCAGTCGCCATCCTGCCCCTGGCTTTCCCAGATGGCCAGATACTCACCCTTGCCGTTCGTGGCAATGCACGGACGGCCTTGATTCTCCTCGAGACAGTCGCTGATAACATAGGACTCCGTGATGGGTGAGCCCTGTGAATCAAACGTCTGCATACAGATGTCGTGTGGGAATGGCCCAACGGCCCAGGTGACGGCAAACTGCCCGGCTGCGCCGACGGCAATGGAAGGACCGTACCAACGGTTATAAAGGTCACCAGTGATACAAACGGCATTACCCGCAGGCGTGCCATCGGCCTCAAACCGACGGAGCTGGATGTACTCACCATACGGCTGATTGTAGGTATCGCCCAGGCGGATCCACGTGACGATGAATCCGGAATCTTCCATGGCCACGTCGGGCCACCGGGCCTGGGCACTTTCGGCGACCGGAAACTCGTCGCCGACAGGCGAACCATCCTCATGGTAGACCCGGCCCGCAGCAAAGCATCGCGCCCGCAGGCCCATGCCGCAATGGTTGGTCCAGACGATGACGAAAGCACCGGCGGCGTTCATTCCTATGCTCGGTGTGGACTGAGCTACCGCCTCAGAGGAGGTATTGACCAGGAACTCATCCGTTAGCGGCGTCCCCTGTAGATCGAACATCCTGGCGACGACGGCACGCTGCCCCTCTTGCACGCCGATCCACACGACGACCACCTTGCCCGAAGCGGATATTGCCACGGCCGGTCCCCAGTTATCCACGTCGGCAACAGAGTCGTTCGCCCTGAATTCCCCGGTGATGGGCGTCCCGTCAGCGTGAAAACAGCGAGCATACACCCCCCCGCCTCGGCCATCACACGGGTTGCTCCGCCAGGCAACCACGAAATCACCCACTTCGTTCATCGCCACCGCGGGGTGCATCTGGTCGTGCTGTGTATATTGATGAACCTGGAATTCCGCCGAGCCAACAGCCGCGAGCGTCAACACAGCCCAGAGCAGCGCATACATTCTCCCGCGAACCATGGTTGTACTCCTTCCTCGTTTCCCGGACGGAAATCCCGCGTTACATCACACTCACTGGTCCGCCAATTTCCGCCCATTCGTTTGATGCACGTACTACCTATTACGACGCACGCAGAACCGATTTGTTACAAAGAAAGCACGCCAAGGCAGTAGAATTTACGGTCGCGCGATGTGCAGATACTCTCCTGCGGGGCGATGGTCTGAGGGCGGACGTTCGACATTCATCGAGCACCTCAATCTCCCGCGAGAAAGAGGTGTTTGGTGGGACCGGCGTTCCCTGCTGGCCAAGTATTGTTGTCGATATATAATGGGCATGTTGAACTACACGGCCGTATACATACGGGAAGATGCGGCTGTCGCCAACAGGCGGGCCCACCCAGGCCTGGGATGGAAGTCCGCAGTGGTATAAGAGAAGACTGAAAGATAGAAAGGACATAGCATGGATCGATGGCGAACAGTGTTATCCTCTGTCGGAAGGATTTCACGTCTTTGTCTATCTCTGGTCGTGCTGACCGCCGTGGCTGGCCGAGGTCCCCTGTTCGCCGGCACGATCGACCCCATCCGGCTACACCCGGACAATCCCCACTACTTCCTTTGGCGCCAAAAGCCCGTCCTCCTAATCACATCCGGAGAACACTACGGGGCGGTGCTGAACCGCGCGTTTGACTACCCGCGGTATCTGGCGACACTGCAATCCCACGGCTTCAACCTCACGCGCACCTTTAGCGGAGCGTACTGCGAGCCGGTTGGCGCATTCAACATCGAAAGAAACACGCTCGCCCCGGCCCGAGACGACCTGATCTGTCCGTGGGCCCGAAGCAGCGAGCCGGGCTATGCCAACGGCGGCAACAAGTTCGATCTGACGAAATGGGACCCGGAGTATTTCCGGCGTTTGGCCGACTTCGTGCGAGAGGCGGGCAGACGCGGCGTTGTGGTCGAGCTGGTGCTCTTCTGCCCCTTTTACGAGGACGCCATGTGGGAACTGAGCCCAATGAACTCCCGCAATAACGTCAACGACATCGGTGATGTGCCGCGCACCGAAGTCTACACGCTCAAGCACAAGGACCTGCTGGCCGTTCAGGAGGCGATGGTGCGCCGCACCGTCGAGGCTTTGAAGGATTTCGACAACCTCTACTACGAGATCTGCAACGAGCCGTACTTCGGGGGCGTAACCGAGCAGTGGCAGGGCCACATCGCCCAGACGATCGTCAGGGCCGAGGCGGGATTCAAGAACAAACACCTGATCGCCCAGAACATCGCCAACAAATCGAAGAAGGTCGAGGATCCGAATCCACACGTTTCCATTCTTAACTTCCACTACGCCAAACCGCCAATCGCGGTCGGCGAGAATTACCACCTCAACAGAGCGATCGGCGATGATGAGACAGGATTCGCCGGCGATGAGCGAGTCAGGCCGTACCGGCTGGAAGCGTGGGATTTCATCATCGCCGGTGGCGCCGTTTTCAGCAACCTCGACTACTCCTTCACCATCGGACACGAGGCGGGAGACGCGCCGATCAACGCACCGGGCGGAGGTGGGCCGGAGTTGCGAAAGCAGTTGCAGATCCTCAAGGAATTCATCCATGATTTTGACTTCCTCCGGATGAGGCCGGACAACTCCGTGGTCAAGAGCGCTCTGCCGAAGGATGTTACGGTCCGCGTCCTGTGCGAACCGGGCCAGGCCTACGCCGTCTACGTAAACGGAAGCAATCTCAGAAAGCTCTCGCTCAATCTGCCCGCCGGTCAATATGGAGCGGAGTGGGTGAACACGAAAACCGGCCGGGTCGAGAACGCCCTGCCCATCAAGCACGACGGCGGTCCACGCACGCTGCAGGTCCCCGCGTACACAGACGACATCGCACTGCGAATCCGAAGGCTGGCAAGGAATCGCAAGGCACTTCTATTCATCAGCGACTTCGAGGACCAGGAGTTGAAAGGCTGGCGCGCCTCGGGAAATTCACCCACCGTCGTAGAAAAGCCCGCTCGCGCGGGAACCCATGCAATGAGAAGCTCCTTGAACAGGCACGAGGATCGCTACCCGAACCGCACGGAGGTCAGCGGGCCCCGTGCGGAGCTGGGCGGGGAGTACTGGTATGGGTTCAGCATCTTCCTCCCCGAAGACTACGTTCCTGACGAGATCTGGGAGATCGTGGCCCAATGGCACGGCGTGCCGGACTTCGAAATCGGGGAAAAGTGGCGCAATCCGGTGATCGCCCTGTCCACGAACGGCGGCCGGTGGGGCTGGGTGAACCGCTGGGATGCCAAGAGAAATACGTTCCAGACGGGACAGCGGCAGTACGGCGGCATCCGCCAGTACGACCTCGGCCCCTACGAAACGGGCGTCTGGACGGACTGGGTCGTGCACGTCCGCTGGTCCTTTGGCCAGGACGGCGTCGTGGAGGTCTGGAAGAACGGCCAAAAAGTCATCGATCAGACCGGCCCTAACGCCTTCAACGATGCCCATGGCCCCTTCTTCAAAATGGGCCTGTACAAGGGCTGGAGCGATCCCAAGAAGAGCAGCGACGCCGTGAGCAAACGCCTTGTGTACCATGATGAATTCCGCATGGGAGGAGCCGACGCCGTCTACAAGGACGTCGCACCCGGCCCTCACTAATGCGAACTGTGCGGTACCGGCCGGGCAAGGCCTCGAATTGCTGCCTCCGACACCCGTGATTGCGGTTGAGTCGGGAGAAACAGAAGAGTATAATACCCACTATGCAGGTGAATGACGACATCTTGAGTTTGCTCGAAGCGAAAGGTGCCCAGTTGGCCAAAGAAACACAACGCGCCGTGATTCTGCAGCCCGGCGCCCTCGGGGATTGCCTGCTGACGCTTCCTTTGGCGAAGCTCATCAAACAGGCGCTCGATCTGGGCGGCGTCGATATCATCGGTCACGCCGAGTACGTCGGCATCCTGCCGGAACGAAGCTGCGTCGACGGCATTCGCTCCATTGATTCGGCGGAGTTGCATCGGCTGTTCATCGAGCCGGCGCGGTTCGATCTGGCCGACAACGATCCACTCATCCACACGTTCATCGACTACTCCTGGATCATCAGCTTTCTGGGCGAGCCGGACGGTGACTTCGAACAGAATCTGATCTTCACCACGAATTGTAGTCACAGCGCGGAAATCATCACCCTGTCCTTGAAGCCACCGATGGGGCAACCGCAGCACGTTGCTGAATTCTTCATGGAGCAGTTCGCTCATCACAGCGGCCTGTCGGCGGAGCAGGCCAAAATCGATACCAAGGGTATTTTGATCAGGGTCACCGACGCGGACCGCGATTGCGGCGTCGATCTGCTGGAACAAGCGGGTATCGATCTGTCAAAGAGACTGGTCGTTGTGCACCCCGGCAGTGGAGGCCGCCAGAAATGCTGGCACCTCGACAACTTCCTGACAATCGCCCAGACGTTGTGTTCCGACGAGACCGAAGTCGTACTGCTGCTCGGCCCCGCCGAGGTCGAGAGGTTTCGGCCCCCCGAGAAGGTGCGCATCCACGGTGTGGCGAAGTGTATGGCGCATTTGTCGCTTGCTCAGGTCGTTGGACTGCTGAGTTGTGCCGACGCGTTCGTGGGCAACGATAGCGGTGTGACCCACTTGGCTGGCGCGATGGGGCTGCGAACGGTGGCCCTGTTCGGCGCGACGGACCCGGCCGTCTTCAGACCGCTCGGCCCGGTCGTAACCGTAGTGCACGACGCCGGGAATGATTTTGCGCAAAGACCGTCCTCCACGCTTCAGAAGGCAGTGCTTGACGCTCTGCTTTTCTGACCGGTTCCCGCCGGTTCCACACGTTTTTCTGTGCCGGGTTGACTATTTGGCCGGTAGAGCTAAAATACCCCTTTTGGATACATGTGGGCAATGGAACGCGCCGGCAGCGACGGCAGTTAGGAACGAATCGACAGAATGAGCGGCTCCATGCACGAATGGACACTGGGTGACATAGCCAAACAGGTGGGCGGCCGCATCTGCGGAGATGCGGGCATCGTGATCCGATCGGCGGCGACTCTCGCGCAGGCCCGCCAGGGCGACATTAGTTTTCTGGTCAACCGCAAGTACGAGAAGCAGTTGAACGGCACAAAGGCCAGCGCGATCATTGTCGGGCAGGAAACCGCCGACGCCGGCATTCCTCTTCTGGTCGCCGATGACCCCTACTTTGCCTTCATGCAGGCTCTGGTGCTGCTGTACGGCCACCGCAAACACCGCAAAGACGGCGTCAGTGAGCGAGCCTCCGTCGCCGCCAGCGCGACGATCGCCCCGGATTGTCACATCCACGACTTCGCGACCGTGGCCGATGGTGCCCGGATCGGCAGCGGATCGGTCATCTATCCGTGCGCGTATATCGGCGAGAGCGTGGAGATCGGCACCGATACGATCATCCACCCGAACGTCGCCATCTATGAGAAATGCACCATAGGAAACCGGGTCATCATCAATGCCAATGCCACGATCGGAGTCGACGGTTTCGGCTACGCCAGCCACGACGGCGTACACCACAAGATCCCGCAGATCGGCATCGTGATTGTGGAGGATGACGTGGAGATCGGGAGTTCGTGCAGCATCGAGCGGGGAACGCTCAGCAACACCATCGTGGGCCGGGGCAGCAAACTCGGAGACCTCGTGACCATCGGACATGGCTCCCGGGTGGGCCCCCACTGCCTCATCGTGGCGCAGGTCGGCATCGCCGGATCAACCACGATCGGACACCATTGCATCATTGGTGGTCAGGTCGGCGTCGTCGGCCACATCAGTATTGGAAACAATGTCACCATCGGGGCGCAGGCGGGTGTCATCAACAGTATTCCGGACGGAGAGACCGTAGCCGGGGCGCCCGCCATCGATGCAAGCCAGGCGAGGCGGGCGTATACAATCCTGCCCTACCTGCCGAAGATGCGCCAGGACATTCGTACCCTGCAAAGCCGGCTGGACCGGATTGCGGCCGCCC
>Ga0207752_1000621_pt1 | contig 16553 bp, 9 predicted proteins | sample Pon2CUnioCityCA_6_FD_187272 | JGI IMG/M metagenome (GOLD analysis project Ga0207752, IMG submission 187272) | Marine sediment microbial community from Union City, CA, USA - Pond 2C Sediment 2 (SPAdes) | ecosystem: Environmental > Aquatic > Marine > Intertidal zone > Salt pond sediment ...
CGAGCCGGATCGCGGCGCCAGCCTGTTTCAGCTCGCGCCACGGGTGATCATGCGCCACGACGACCTGCCCGGCACCGGGCTGGTCAGCGAGGCCAGCCGGGTGCGCCACCGGCTGCTGCTGGCCGGTGAGCTGACGGCCGTGGAGACGCTGCAGGCGGAGGTCGAAGCGGACTACGTCGGCGATGTCCGGGTGCGCGGTCTGGGCAATGCGCGGCCCGAGCTGGCCAGCGCGCTGGAGCGCGCCGAGAGCTACCTGGGGCTGGCGGCGCTGGTGGCGGTGATCCTCTCCGGCGCGGCGATTGCCGTGGCCGCCAACGGCTTTGCCGAGCGCCAGGCCGATGCGGTGGCGGTGATGCGCTGCCTCGGCGCCGAGCAGCGCTTTGTGCTGCGCGTGCTGCTGCTGCGATTGCTGTTGGTGGGGCTGGCGGCGAGCCTGCTCGGGGTGCTCGCCGGCTTCACCGCGCAGGGCGTGCTGGCGGCACTGCTGGCACAGTGGTTCGGCGGTGAGTTGCCGCTGGCCGGGGTGGCGCCGGCGCTGGCCGGGGTGGCCACCGGACTGGTGGCGCTGCTCGGCTTCGCTCTGCCGCCGGTGCTGCGCTTGCGGCGCCTGCCGGTGCTGCGCGTGCTGCGCCGCGATCTCGGCCTGCCGGATGCCTCGGTGCTCGGCGTGGCGGTGGCGGCGCTGCTGGCGGTCGGCGCGCTGATGGTCTGGCAGGCCGGCAATTTCAAGCTCGCCGCGCTGGTCATCGCCGGCTGTCTGGGGACTCTCGGGCTGCTCGGCGCGGCGGCCTGGCTGAGCCTCGCCGCGCTGCGTCGCGCGCCGGGGGAAGCGCTGATCGGCTGGCGTTTCGGCATCGCCAATCTGGCCCGCCGGGCGCGCGCCAACAGCCTCGCGCTGGTGGCTTTCGGGGTTGGCATCATGGCGCTGCTGCTGCTTACGCTGGTGCGCGTCGATCTGCTCGAAGCCTGGCGGGCGGAGCTGCCAGCGGACGCACCTAACCATTTTGTAATCAATGTTCAGCCGGACGAAGTGGAAGCTTTACGCGAGCGGATCGCCGCTGCCGGCGTCGAGGTGCGCGGTTTGTTCCCGATGATTCGCGGGCGCCTGCTGAGCATCAACGGCGAACCGGTCAGCGAGGACGACTACCCGGATGATGATCGCGCTCAACGCCTGGCAACGCGCGATTTCAACCTGAGCTTCGCCGCTGAGCCGCGCGCCGACAACCCGCTGGTCGCCGGCCAGTGGTGGGCACCGGATACCGATCAGCTGCTCTGGTCTGTGGAGGATGGCATCGCCAAAACCCTCGGCATCGAAATGGGTGATGAGCTGCGCTACCGCGTCGCCGGCAGTGAGGTGGTGGCGCGGGTGGCCAATCTGCGCGAGGTCAGCTGGGACAGTTTTCAGGTGAATTTTTTCGTCACCGGCACTCCGGCCACACTCGCCGCGGCGCCGGCGACCTATATAACCAGCTTCCACCTGCCGCCGGCTGAAGCGGCGCTGGTTCCGGCGCTGCTGCGCGAGTTCCCCGGCATCACCCTGATCGACGTGGACGGCCTGATGCAGCGCGTGCGGCAGATCGTCGATCGGGCGGCGGCGGCGGTGGAATTCGTGTTCGCCTTCACCCTGCTCGCCGGGGTGGTGGTGTTGATCGCTGCGGTACAGGCCAGTCGCGCCGAGCGCGCCCGGGAGTCGGCCTTGCTGCGCGCACTCGGCGCCAGTCGCGGGCAGGTGATCGGTGGCGTGATCGCCGAGTTCGCCGCTCTGGGGCTGCTCGCCGGGGCGCTGGCTGCGGCTGCCGCCAGCCTGCTCGGCTGGGCGGTCGCGGCGCAGGTGTTTCAGGTCGATTACACCTTCAATCCCTGGTTGTGGTTGATCGGTGCAGGCGGCGGTGCGCTGGGCATCGCCGCGGTCGGTCTGGCGGCAACCCGCGGCGTGCTCGCACGGCCGCCGCTGCAGGGGTTGCGCGAAGGCATATAATCCGCGTGCCGTGCGTACTGTGCAGTCCGCACACGCTGCACAGATAACAGCCGAACGGCGCACAGACGCCGCGGCAGAGGAGGGAAGATGAAGCACATGCTGTCTGTCCAGGAGGACGAATTCGCCGAGCTGCCGCGCGCCATCGAGCGGCTCGGCGATGGTTACGACGTCGCGCAGCGCGATCGCCTGATGCGCGCCGCCGGCTACGCCTGGCCGGTGCGCACCACGCTGCCGAGACTACCCAGCGCGTTCGTCGTCGCCGAGCGGTTGAAAACCCTGGGTACCGATTGCGACACCGTGGTCGCCGCGCTGCTCGGCTCGCCGGCCTGCGAGCAGACCCTGCCGCTGGAGAAGGTGGCCGGTGAGTTTGGCGATAGCGTCGCCGCGCTGGTCCAGAATGTGCGCTGGCTGAACAGCTTCCGCGAGGCGGAGGATGTCGAGGACATCGACGAGCAGCGCGGCGAGCAGGCCGAACGCCTGCGGCGCATGGTGCTGGCGATGGTCGATGACGTGCGCGCGGTGCTGATCAAGCTGGCCTATCGCACCCAGCGCCTGCACATGCTCGACAAACACGAGTTCGTCCGCCGTCGCGCGCTGGCCCGCGAGACCCGCGATCTGTACGTGCCGCTGGCCAACCGCCTGGGCATCGCCCAGCTCAAGTGGGAGATGGAGGACCTGGCCTTCCGCTGCCTGGAGCCGGTGGCTTACAAGCGCATCGCCCGTGCGCTGGAGGAGCGCCGCGAAGACCGCGAGCGCTACGTGCGCAAGTTTGTCACCGCGCTGCGCATCAGGCTGGAGGAAGCCGGTTTCAGCGGCATCGAGGTCTTCGGCCGACCCAAGCACATCTACTCGATCTGGAAAAAGATGCAGCGCAAGCGTCTGCAGCTCTCCGATCTGTTCGACGTGCGCGCGGTGCGCGTGCTGGTCGATAGCGTGCCGCAGTGCTACGCCGCGCTGGGCGTGGTGCACGCCGAATGGCAGCACATCCCGCAGGAATTCGACGACTACATCGCCAGCCCCAAGCCCAACGGCTACCAGTCGCTGCACACCGCGGTGGTCGGCCCCGAGGGCAAGCCGGTGGAGGTGCAGATCCGCACCCGGCAGATGAATCAGGATGCCGAGCTGGGTATCGCCGCGCACTGGCGCTACAAGGAGGGCGGCAGCCACGACGACCGCCTGCAACACTCGATCAATTCGCTGCGCAATCTGCTCGATGGCGACGGCGGTGGCGGCGGCGCCGAGCTGATGGAGAACTTTCGCGGCGAGCTGTTCGCCGACCGGGTTTTCGCACTGACCCCGAAGGGGCGGATACTCGATCTGCCGCTGGGCGCCACGCCGCTGGATTTCGCCTATCAGGTGCACACCGAGATCGGCCACCGCTGCCGCGGCGCCAAGGTCAACGGCGTTATCACCCCACTCAACCAGTCGCTGCGCAATGGCGATCAGGTCGAGGTGCTCACTGCGCGCGAGCCCAAGCCGAGCCGCGACTGGCTGAACCGTGATCTGGGTTATCTGGTCAGCAGCCGCTCGCGGGCCAAGGTGCGCCACTGGTTCAACATCCGCGACCACGAGCAGCACGTCGAGGATGGCAAGCAGATCCTCGAACGCGAACTCAAACGCCTGCACGCCGAGTCGATCCCGCTGGAGAAGCTGGTTCGCCAGCTCGGCCACGAGCGCGGCTCGGAGCTGTTCGCCGCCATCGGTCGCAACGATGTCAACAGCGCGCAGATCGCCGCCGCCATCTATCGTCTGGAGCAGCCGGCGGATGAGGTCGACATCGCGCCGCGGCGCAAGCGCACCCGGACGCACAGCGCGGGCGGTGAACAGGTCAGCGTGCGCGGTGTCGGCAGCCTGTTGACCAGCATCGCCAGCTGCTGCCAGCCGGTGCCCTACGATCCGGTGATCGGCTTCATCACCCGCGGCAAGGGGGTCAGTGTGCACCGCCGCGACTGCCCCAACATCCTCAGCCTCGACGACGAGCGCCGCGAGCGCCTGATCGAGGTGGCCTGGGGCGAGGAGCACGGCGCCTACCCGGTGGATCTGCGCCTGCTGGCCTACGACCGCCACGGGCTGATCCGCGACGTCTCCCAAGTGATGGTCAACGAGGATCTCAACGTGGTCCGCCTGCACACCGAGACCGAGACCAGCGAGCAGTTGGTGGAGATGCGCCTGACGGTGGAGATCGCAAGCGTCGAGCAGCTGGCGCGGACCATGGAAAAACTTCGTCAGATCAGCAATGTAGTGGAGGTCGAGCGCCGCGGCGGCGACACCGGCGGCCACACTGGCGGCGATTGACGCGCGTCGATCGAGCGCCGATGCGCTGATCAGGACTGCTGCCGGGAACCTCGGGTCGCTGCTAAAATGCCGCGATTTTTTGCATTCAAACCGTGGGCATGGCATGCGCAAGCAGGAACGCGCCGACTACATCCGTCGGCGCCTCGACGAACTCTACCCGCAGACGCCGATACCGCTGCAGCACCGCGATGCCTACACCCTGCTGGTCGCCGTGCTGCTGTCCGCCCAGTGCACCGATGCGCGGGTGAATCTGGTCACCCCCGGGCTGTTCGCGCTGGCCGACACGCCGCGCGACATGCTGGCGGTGCCCGTCGAGCGAATCCAGCAGGCGATCAAGAGCTGCGGCCTGGCGCCGCGCAAGGCGCGCGCGATCAGCGAATTGTCGCAAATTCTGGTCGAGCGCCACGGCGGCGAGGTCCCCGCGGACATGGCCGCGCTGGAGGCGCTGCCCGGCGTCGGTCACAAGACCGCCTCGGTGGTGATCAGCCAGGCCTTCGGCCAGCCGGCCTTTCCGGTGGATACGCACATCCACCGCCTCGCCCAGCGCTGGGGGCTGAGCAGTGGCAAAAGCGTGGCGCAGACCGAGGCCGATCTGAAAAAGCTTTTCCCGCGCGAGAGCTGGAATCGCCTGCACCTGCAGATCATCTACTACGGCCGCGAACATTGCAGCGCACGTGGCTGCGACGGCACGGTCTGCGAGATCTGTCGCCACTGCTATCCGCGGCGGCGCAGGCCGGTGATCACGCGCAAGGCCTGAGCGGGCATCGCAAGCGGCGCCTGCGCGGCGCCCAAGCGGTGTAGAATGCGCGCCCTATGTCTGGAAACACCTTTGGCAAACTGTTCACCGTCACCAGCTTCGGCGAGAGCCACGGCCCGGCCATCGGCTGCGTGGTCGATGGCTGCCCGCCCGGCCTCCAACTGAGTGCCGAGGACCTGCAGCGCGATCTCGACCGGCGCAAGCCGGGCACCTCGCGCTACGTCACCCAGCGCCGCGAAGCGGATGAAGTCGAAATCCTCTCCGGGGTCTTCGAGGGCCGCAGCACCGGCACGCCGATCGCGCTGCTGATCCGCAACACCGACCAGCGCTCGCGGGACTACGGCGAGATCGCCCGCCAGTTCCGCCCGGCGCACGCCGACTACAGCTACGCGCACAAGTACGGCATCCGCGACTACCGCGGCGGCGGGCGCAGCTCGGCGCGCGAGACCGCGGTGCGCGTCGCCGCCGGGGCGATCGCCAAAAAGTGGCTGGCCGAGCGCTACGGCGTGAGCGTGCGCGGCCACCTGTCGCAGATCGGCACCATCGAGCTGAGCGACAGCCGCTTCGATTGGGCAGAGGTCGAGCGCAACGCGTTTTTCTGGCCCAATGCCGATCAGCTCGACGAGCTCGACAACTACCTGATGGCCGTCCGCAAGGCCGGCAATTCGGTCGGCGCGAAGGTCACGGTGGTCGCCGACGGCGTGCCGCCGGGCTGGGGCGAGCCGGTGTTCGACCGCCTCGACGCCGACATCGCCCACGCGCTGATGGGCATCAACGCCGCCAAGGGCGTGGAGATCGGCGACGGCTTTGCCGCGGTGGCCCAGCAGGGCACAGAGCATCGCGACGAAATCACCCCGCAGGGCTTTTTGTCGAACCACGCCGGCGGCGTGCTCGGCGGGATTTCCTCCGGCCAGCGAATCCTCGCCCAGATGGCGCTGAAACCCACATCCAGCCTGCTGGTGCCGGGGCGCAGCGTCGATCTCGACGGCAATCCGGTCGAAGTCGTCACCAAGGGCCGCCACGACCCCTGCGTCGGCATCCGCGCCACGCCGATCGCCGAGGCCATGCTGGCACTGGTGCTGATCGATCACGCGCTGCGCCAGCGCGGCCAGTGCGGCGATGTCGACAGCCCGGCACCGCAGATCCCCGCCGCCGCAGATCCCGCAGGCGACTGACGCGCCGATGATCCCGGCGTGACTGCCGCCAGCGGCGGGCTGCCCTATTGGCGGCTGTCCGGCTTCTACCTGCTGTACTTCGCCAGCATCGGCGTGCTGCTGCCCTACTGGGGGCCGTATCTGGCCGGGCGCGGCTTTTCCGCGCTGCAGATCGGCGAGCTGCTGGGGATGGTGGCGGCGACGCGCGTGGTCGCACCCTATCTGTGGGGCTGGCTGGCGGATCGCAGCGGTCGCCACCTGGGCATGGCGCGCCTGGGTTGCCTGTTCGGTGCGCTGGGTTTTGTCGGCGTGTTTTTTGCCGATGGCTACGCCGGCATGGCGCTGGCGCTGGTCGCCTTCAGCTTTTTCTGGAATGCCGCGCTGCCGCAGTTTGAGGCGGTTACCTTCGCCCACCTCGGTGCCGACGATCACCGCTACAGCCGCATCCGCCTGTGGGGCTCACTGGGCTTTATCGCCACCGTCACCGCGCTCGGCGCCGTGCTCGATGCGCGCGGTGCGCAGATCCTGCCGGTGGTCATGCTCGTCCTGCTGCTACTGCTCTGGCTGGAGAGCCTGTGGGTGCCCGAGCCGCCCGCCGCCGCGGCCCGGGATCCGGCCGCAGCCGGCCTGTGGGCGGTACTGGCGCGGCGCGAGGTGTGGGTGCTGCTGGCGGCGGTGTTTCTGATGCAGCTCTCCCACGGCCCCTACTACAGCTTCTTCAGCCTGTATCTGCAGGGGCTCGGCTACAGCAAGACCGCGATCGGCCTGCTGTGGACCGCCGGGGTGGTCGCCGAAGTGGGCATCTTTCTGATTCTGCCGCGGCTGGTGCCGCGCTTTGGCCTGCCGCGACTGCTGCTCGCCAGCCTGTTGCTGGCCGCGTTGCGCTGGCTGCTGCTGGCCGCTTTCGCCGATCGCCTGTGGCTGTTGCTGCCGGCGCAGGCACTGCACGCGGCGACTTTCGGTATCTATCACGCGGTGGCCATCTCGATGATCGGCCGGCACTTTTCCGGTGCGCTGCGCGCCCGCGGCCAGGCGCTGTACGTCAGCCTCGGCTTCGGCGGCGGCGTGGCCGCCGGCAGTTATCTGGCGGGGCAGCTGTGGGATGCGGTCTCGCCGCAGGCGGGCTTCTGGGCCGCGGCGCTGGCAGCGCTGCTGGCGGCGGCGCTGGCCGGCTGGGGCTTGCGCGGCGGCGCCGCCGCGGGCGCATAGCCGGCGAAGGCTGCGCGCCACTTAGGCGTTGTCGCGCCGATTCGCCCCTTGCTCGCCCCTTCCGAAGACGACGGCGACACGCCCTGGCCGCGGCCTGCGCAGCCGCCTTCGCTCAGTCTTCGGCGACGAACAGCTTGGGCTCCACCCAGCTGCGATTGAGTGCCACCGACCAGTGCAGGTGCGGCCCGGTGACGCGCCCGGTGGCGCCCACTTCGCCGATCTTCTGGCCGCGGCGAACCCGCTCGCCGATGGCCACGTCGATGCGGCTCAGATGCGCGTAGGCGCTGATCAGCCCGCGGCCGTGGTCGAGGTAGATCAGATTGCCGGAGAAGAAGAAGTCGCCGCTTTCGATGACCAGGCCATCCGCCGGCGCCAGCACCGCGGTGCCGGTCGGTGCGGCGATGTCCCAGCCGCTGTGCGGCCGCCGCGGCTGGCCGTTGAACACCCGGCGGCGGCCGAAGGCGCCGCTTTCGCGGCCTTCGATGGGCATGTCGAAGCGCAGTTGCGGCAGCTCGTCACTCCAGTGCTCGCGCGCGGCCCGCTTGCGCCGCTGCTCGGCCCAGATGCGTTCCATGTCCTTTTCGTACGGGTTGACCTTGCGCTTGTCTTTGATGGTGATTTCTTGCGTCGGGTAGTGTTTGTCTGCGATTTCAAAGGGGTAGCTGGCCTTCGGCCCGCCTGCACCCCAGCGCACTTGCAGTTCGTGGCGGCCGGCCTTCAGCGATAGCGGCAGGCCGACCACTGCCACCCAGTGGCCGCCGTCGCGCAGCGTCAGCACCGGCGAGTCGCCGAAGTGGGCGATGGGTGCGGTGTCGTTGACCGGCGCCATCTCGACGATGGCGACGCCGCCGGGGGTGAGCTGCTGGCGCGGCAGTTCGACTGCGGCGGCCGGCGCCGCGAGCAGCGTCAGGCAGAGCAGGGCGCCGAGCGCCCGGATCTTTGTCAACATCAGCTTCTCTCCTGCAATTCGCCACGCCCGCCGCTGCGGGCGATGGCGCGGTTGTCGGTGGTCGCCTGGGCGGTGGTCTGGGTGGTGGTCCGAGGCATGCCGCTGCCGCCGCCACCGCTGCCGCCGCCATCATTGTCGCCGTGGCCGCTGCCGGGCCCGCGGACGCCGCGCGACAGCTCATCCACCCACATCGCGGTGGCGCCAGCCACCGACACCGGCATCGCCACCAGATTGACCAGCGGGATCGAGGCCAGCAGCGTGACCATGCTGCCGAAACCCAGTGCCAGAGCGCGTTCTTCGCGCAGCCGCGTGCGCACCTGGCGGAAGCTGTGCTGGTGGTTGCCCATCGGGTAGTCGGCGTATTCCAGCGCCAGCAGCCAGGCGCCGAAGCCCAGCCAGGCGAGCGAGGAGAGCAGGTTCAGGCCGGGGATCAGGGTCAGCATGATCAGCGGCACCATCCACAGCAGCAGGTAGCCGAGCTTGTGCAGCTCCGATGCCATCACCGTGGGCAGGCTGCGCAGCAGGTGGCCCCAGTTGGCGTCGTCCTCGCGCAGCTGGCCGGTGAGGTGCTGCTCGACGCGCTCGGCGAGCAGGCTGTTGAAGGGCGCGGCGAGAAAGTTGGCCAGCAGGCTGAAGGTGTAGGCGAAGGCGATCAGCAGTGTGGCGCCGAAGAACACCCACAGGACGAACTGCACGATGGCGAAGTTCAGCCAGTCCGGCAGCAGGTTGTCCATCAGCTGGCCGAAGTAGTGCGAGGCCAGCCAGAACATGCCGATGAACAGCAGGCTGTTGATCGCCAGCGGCAGCAGCACGAATTTGCGCAGCCCCGGCTGGCGGATGATCTGTGCGCCGCGGCCCATGTACTGGGCGCCGCGGAAGAAGTCATTCAGCATGTTTGCTCTCCTTCTGTCGGCTGTCGTGTCGGCCCGCCTCAGGCCAGATCCACCCGCGGCGCGGCCTGCCAGCCATCGGCGCGGTGCTCGGCGATGACGTCGGTGTAGATGCCGCCGCGCACGCCGAACTTGCCGCGCAGGCGGATGAAGCGCGGCGCGATGGCGGCGACGAAGTCGTTCAGCATGCGGTTGGTGACCGCCTCGTGAAAGTGCCCTTCGTCGCGGAAGGCCCAAATGTACAGCTTGAGGGATTTCAGCTCGATGCACAGCCGGTCCGGCACGTACTCCAGCTCCAGGGTGGCGAAATCCGGCTGCCCGGTCATCGGGCACAGGCAGGTGAACTCCGGAATCTGCATGCGGATCGTGTAATCGCGCTCCGGGTTGGGGTTGGGGAAGGTCTGCAGGTCGCGCTCGGGCTGGGTGCTCATGGCTGCTCTTTTGGATTAATGGCTATTCTGAATCGGGGGCTGTTCTGAATCGGGCCGTTCGGGGTCGATGGCCCCGTTGGCCAGCGTTTTCCCGCGCAGCCCGCGCTGATCGATCGGCCCCGCAGATTCGCGGTCGGTGACAAAAAGCGCGCGATTATAGCAATTCACCGGCCGCGCGATAGAATGCGCGGCTTGCGGTCAATCCCTGTCTCACCGCGGAGCCCCAGCAGCCCCGATGCGCCTGAGCCGTATCAAACTCGCCGGATTCAAATCCTTCGTCGACCCGACCACCCTCGATCTGCCCAGCAATCTGGTGGGCATCGTCGGGCCGAACGGCTGTGGCAAGTCCAACACCATCGACGCGGTGCGCTGGGTGATGGGCGAAAGCTCGGCCAAGTATCTGCGCGGCGAATCGATGGAAGATGTCATCTTCACCGGCTCCAGCTCGCGCAAGCCGGTGGGCCAGGCCTCGGTGGAGCTGATCTTCGACAACGCCGACGGCGCCGTCGGTGGCGAGTATGCCGCCTACAGCGAGATATCCGTCAAGCGCCAGGTGAGCCGCGACGGCCAGTCGATCTACTTCCTCAACGGCCGCCGCTGCCGGCGCCGCGACATCACCGATATCTTCCTCGGCACCGGCCTCGGCCCGCGCAGCTACGCGATCATCGAGCAGGGCATGATCTCGCGGATCATCGAAGCCAAACCCGAAGAGCTGCGCGTCTACCTCGAAGAGGCCGCCGGCATCTCCAAATACAAAGAGCGCCGCCGCGAGACCGAGAACCGCATCCGCCACACGCGCGAAAACCTGGAGCGTCTCGACGACCTGCGCGAAGAGATCGACAAGCAGCTCGAACGGCTCGCCCGGCAGTCGCGCACCGCGGAGAAATACAAGGAACTCAAGGCCGAGGAACGCCGCCTGCGCGCCGAGTTACTCGGCCTGCGCTTCGTCGAACAGGGCGAGGCGCTGGCCCGTCGCGAGGCCGCCAGCAGCGAGCTGCAAACCGCACTGGAGCGCGCCATCGCGGCGCAGCGCAGCGCCGAGAGCGAGATCGAAAAGGATCGCCAGGCGCACGTCGCTGCGAATGACGGCTTCAACCAGGTACAGGGCCGCTTCTATCGCGTCGGCGCCGACATCTCGCGCGCCGAGCAGGCCATCCAGCACGGCCGCGAAACCCGCCAGCGCCAGGAGCAGGAGCTGCGCCAGGTCGAGCGCGCCTGGCAGGAGGCCAGCGAACACATCGAGCAGGATCGCGCGCGGCTCGCCGAGCTGCAGACCGGCATGGCCGACGACGCCCCGGCACTCGACCAGTTGCAGGCCAGCCAGCAGGCGGCCAACGCCTGCCTGGCCAGCGCCGAGAGCGACATGTCCGATTGGCAGACGCGCTGGGATGATTACGGCCGGCGCAGCGCCGAGCCGGCCCAGCAGGCGCAGGTGGAGCGCTCGCGGATGGAGCAGCTCGAACGCCACATCAGCCAGCTCGAACAGCGCGCGCAGAAGCTGGAAGAGGAGCGCCGCGGCGTCGATTTCTCCGCGTTGCAGGCCCAGGTCGAGGATCTGATCGTCGCCGAAGTCGATGCCGCCGAGCGGCTGCCGGTCTGCGAGGACTTGCTGGAGCAGGCGCGCGCGGCGCTCGGCGCGGCCCGCGAGCGGCAGACCGCACTGCGCGGCGAGCTCGACGAACGCCGCGGCGAGCTGCAGCGCCAGCGCGGCCGGCTGGCCTCGCTGGAGGCTCTGCAGCAGGCCGCGCTGGGTGACGACGATGCCGCCATCGGCGCCTGGCTGGCGGCGCGCGAACTCGATGCCGAGCCGCGCCTGGCGCAGCGCATCAGCGTCGCCGCCGGCTGGGAGCGTGCCGCCGAGGCGGTGCTCGGCCAGCATCTGGATGCGGTCTGTGTGGCCGATATCGACGCCCACGCCGCGGCTCTCGACGGGCTCAATGGCGGCAGCCTGACGCTGGTCGAAGGCGGCCACAGCGCTTTGCCGACAGGCGCTGGCGGCGATCGTCTGGCCGATGTGGTGAGCGGCCCGCTGCCGCTCGCCGGCCTGCTCGCCGGCGTCTATCTGGCCGATGATCTGCCCGCCGCGCTGGCGCGTCGCACCAGTCTCGCCCCCGGCGAATCGGTGGTCAGCCGCTGCGGCGCCTGGCTGGGTTGCGACTGGTTGCGCGTCGAGCGCGGCACCAGCGATGCCGGCGGCGGCGTGCTGGCCCGCGAGGGCGAGATCGCCACGCTGCGCGCGGCCATCGCCGAGTCCGAATCGCGCATCGCCGAGCTGGAGCGTGCGGCCGGCGACGCCGATGCCCAGCTGCAAACCGCCGAGCGCCGCCGCGACGAAGCCCAGCAGGCGGTCAACGCCGCCCAGCGCGGCCACGCCGAGGCGCGCGCCAGCCTCGACGGCCAGCGCCTGCGCCTGGAGCAGCAACAGACCCGCGCGGCGCGCCTCGGCGAGGAGCTGGCCGAGAACACCGAGCAGCTGGAGGGCGACCGCGAGGCGCTGCTACTGGCCCGCGAGCGGCGCGCCGCCGCGCTCGAAGCGATGCAGCGGCTGGCCGAGGAACGCGAAGCGCTGCAGGGTGAGCGCGAGCGCTTGCGCGAGGCGCTGGACAAGGCCCGCGAAGCGGCCCGCGAGCAGCGCGACGCCGGTCAGCAGGTGGCGCTGCGGATGGAGTCGATGCGCGCCGCGCGCACCGCCACCGAGCAGAATCTGGCGCGCATGCAGGGGCAGCTCAGCCATCTGCTCGAGCGCCGCGAACAGCTGCAGGCGCAGCTCGGTGAGGCCGAGGCGCCGCTGGCCGAGGAGCAGCAGCGACTCGCCGAGCTGCTCGAAACGCGCGTCGAGGTGGAGATGGCGCTGAGCGAGGCGCGCAGCGCCGTGGAGGCGGTCGAAGCGCGCCTGCGCGAGCATGAGCAGCGCCGCCTCGGCGACGAGCGCGAGGCCGAGCGCGCGCGCGAGAAGCTCAACCAGGCGCGTCTCGCCGCGCAGGAGGTGAGGGTGCGCCTGCAAACCCTCACCGAGCAGATCATCGAGGCCGGTGAGCAGCCGGAGAAGCTGATCCGCGAGCTGCCCGAGGAGGCCGCCGTCGATGCCTGGGCGAAGCAGTTGGAGACGGTCGAGCAGCGCATAGCCCGGCTCGGTCCGATCAATCTCGCCGCCATCGATGAATACAAGGAGCAGTCGACGCGCAAGGAATATCTGGATAGCCAGCATGCCGACATCAGCCAGGCGCTGGAGACGCTGGAGGGGGCGATTGCCAAGATCGACCGCGAGACCCGGGCGCGCTTCAAAGAGACCTTCGATCAGGTCAACGGTCGCGTGCAGGCGCTGTTTCCGCGGCTGTTCGGCGGCGGCCACGCCAATCTGGTGCTGACCGGCGACGACCTGCTCAGTACCGGGGTGTCGATCATGGCCCGCCCACCGGGCAAGAAGGTGGCCAATATCCACCTGCTCTCCGGCGGCGAGAAGGCGCTCACCGCGGTGGCGCTGGTGTTCGCTTTTTTTGAGCTCAATCCGGCCCCCTTCTGCATGCTCGACGAGGTCGATGCACCGCTCGACGATGCCAACGTAGGTCGTTTTTGTGACATGGTTCGCGAGATGTCCGGGCGGGTGCAATTCATATTCATCACCCACAACAAGGCGACCATGGAATTGTCCGAGCAGTTGATGGGTGTCACGATGCACGAACCCGGCGTTTCGCGGCTGGTGTCGGTGGACGTGCAGGAGGCCGCCCGACTGGCGGGCGCCTGATGACTAACGGTCGCAGGGCCAGGGCGCAACGTTCGCGGAGCGCATCGCGGCCGCACTGCAAATCGATGCAAAAAAAGGTCAAATAGCGCGCGATGGAGAACCTTCGCTGGATACTGCTGATCGCTGGCGTGGCGTTGATCGCGCTGGTGTACTGGAATAGCCGCCGGCGCAATGCCATGGACCGGGAGCAGCCGCCGGTCGGCGACGGCGAGCGCCCGGACAGCATCGGCCACAGCCCGCGGCGCGAGCCCAGCCTTTCCGCCGACGACCTCGACGACCTCGACGACCCGCTGTTCGCGCCGACGCCGAGCTGGCGTTTCGACGAGCCCGATCCACCGTCGCTCGGCGATGCCGCCACCACAACCGCGCCGACTGCCGGCTCCCCCGAAGCCTCGCCTGCGCCACCGCTGCGGCCAGCCGAGCCGCCGCTCGGACGGCCAGCCGAGCCGCCACGCTCGGCGCCGATCGCCTGGGAAACCGAGCCACTGGTGCACGACGCGACGCCGGAAGCGGCCGCCGAGCGCGCCGATGCGGCTGTCTGCGATGATGAGCCGAGTGCGGATCGCGACAAACAGCCGCTCGATGATGTGCCGGATTTCGGTATCCCCGAGGCTGCGGCCCCGCCACACTTCGACTGGGCACCGCTGGATGCCGCGGCAGCCCCGCCGCAGCGCTCGCCGGAACCGGAACCGGAACCGGCACCAGCCGCCGCGGCGCACAGCGCCGATGCCCCGGCCGATGCCCCGGCCGATGCCCCGGCCGATGATGGCATCCCGCCGCCGATCGAATACGACCCCGCGGGTCTGCAGTCGCAGGCCCCATCCGCGACCGGCCAAAGCGCCCGGGATGACGGTGCTGCGAAAACCTTTGCCCGGTCGCCGCCGGCCTCGGCACAGCCCACCGAGGAGCACTTCGATGCCGAGCCGCAGACCATCGGCAGCGTTGAGGAAAAGCTGGTCGTGCTGCACGTGGTGGCCGCCGAGGGGCGCGATTTTCCCGGCCCGGCGCTGCGCCAGCTGTTCGCCGAGCGCGGCTACCAGCACGGCGAGATGCAGATTTTTCATTCGCGCTACGAGGGCAAGACGGTGTTCAGCATCGTCAATCTGGTCGAGCCCGGCTACTTCGAGCCGCAGCGCATGGATCAGACCTTCCACACCCCCGGGGTGACGCTGTTCATGCGCCTGCCCGGGCCGCTGCCGGCGGATGTGGCCTTCGACGTGCTGATCAGCGAAGCCCAGCAGATGGCCCGCGAGCTGGGCGGTGAGGCGCGCGATGCCGAGCACGCCACGCTGACCCGCCAGCGCATCCAGCACCTGCGCGAAGAGGTGCAGGACTACATCCTGCGCAACCGCCTCGGCGCCAGTCACTGAGGGCGGCAGATGACTGCATCCGCCGATGCTGCCGCGCGCCGCGCCGCCGAGCTGCGCGAGCGCCTCGAACGCGCCAACCACGAATACTACGCGCTCGATGCGCCGCAGCTCAGCGATGCCGACTACGACCGCCTGTTTCGCGAACTGCAACAGCTCGAAGCCGAACACCCGCAGCTGCAGCGCGTCGATTCGCCGACCCGGCGGGTCGGTGCGGCGCCCGCCGAGGGCTTCGCCACGCTGCGCCACGAGCGGCCGATGCTGTCGTTGTCCAATGTCTTCAGCGAGGCCGAACTGGCGGATTTCGATCGCCGCGTGCGCGAGCGCCTGAAATGGCCGGCGGCCAGCGAAATGGATTATGTCGCCGAGCCCAAGCTCGACGGGCTGGCCGTCAGCCTGCTCTACGAATCCGGCGAGCTGGTGCGCGGCGCGACCCGTGGCGACGGCAGCAGCGGTGAGGACATCAGCGCCAATCTGCGCACCGTGAGCAGCATCCCGCTGCAGCTTGCCGGCGATGGCTGGCCGCGGCGGCTGGAGGTGCGCGGCGAGGTATTCATGCCGCTGGCGGGCTTTGCGCGCATGAATGAGGCGGCGCGGGCGCGCGGCGAGAAAACCTTCGTCAATCCGCGCAATGCCGCCGCCGGCTCGCTGCGCCAGCTGGATTCGCGCATCACCGCGCGTCGCCCGCTGGATTTCTGCGCCTACGCGGTGGGGGTGGTGGAGGGCGGCGAACTGCCCGCCAGCCACTACGCGATCCTGCAGCGGCTGGCCGACTGGGGGCTGCCGGTGAACGGCGAGGTGCGCCGCGTCGCCGGCGTCGCCGGCTGCCTGGATTACTACCGCGAGATCGGCGCGCGCCGCGCCGAGCTGGGCTACGACATCGACGGCGTGGTCTACAAGGTCGATGATCTGGATTTGCAGCAGCGGCTGGGCTTTGTCTCGCGCGCGCCGCGCTGGGCCACGGCGCACAAGTTCCCCGCGCAGGAGGAGTCCACCGAGCTGCTCGACGTGGAATTTCAGGTCGGCCGCACCGGCGCGCTGACCCCGGTGGCGCGGCTGCGGCCGGTGTTCGTCGGCGGTGTCACGGTGGCCAATGCCACGCTGCACAACATGGATGAGATCCGTCGCAAGGATGTGCACATCGGCGATGCGGTGATCGTGCGCCGCGCCGGCGACGTGATCCCGGAAGTGGTCGCGGTGATCGCCGAGCGCCGCCCCGCCGGCGCCCGTCCCGTGGCGATGCCGGAAGCCTGCCCGGTGTGCGGATCGCAGGTGCTGCAGGCGCAGGGCGAGGCGGTGGCGCGTTGCAGCGGCGGGCTGATCTGCGCCGCGCAGCGCAAGCAGGCGATCCGCCACTTCGCCTCGCGCCGGGCGATGGACATCGACGGTCTCGGCGACAAGCTGGTCGAGCAGCTCGTCGATACCGGGCTGATCGAGCACGTCGACCAGCTCTACGCCCTCGACGCCGGGCAGCTCGCCGGGCTGGAGCGCATGGGCGAGAAATCCGCCGCCAATCTGGTGGCGGCCATCGAGCACAGCAAATCGACCACGCTGGCGCGCTTTCTGTTCGCCCTCGGCATCCCGGAGGTGGGCGAGACCACCGCCGCGGCGCTGGCCGCACACTTCGGCGACCTCGAACCGTTGATGGCGGCGCGTCGCGAGGACTTCATCGCCAGCCGCGGGCTGCACGGTATCGGCGAAACCAAGGCGCGAGCGATCGTCGACTACCTCGCCGCACGCCCCGGGTTGGAGCAGCCGGCTGGCGATTTCGCCGAGTG
>Ga0207752_1000622_pt1 | contig 16547 bp, 10 predicted proteins | sample Pon2CUnioCityCA_6_FD_187272 | JGI IMG/M metagenome (GOLD analysis project Ga0207752, IMG submission 187272) | Marine sediment microbial community from Union City, CA, USA - Pond 2C Sediment 2 (SPAdes) | ecosystem: Environmental > Aquatic > Marine > Intertidal zone > Salt pond sediment ...
CACTGACCAGCGATTCTCCAGCCGGACGGTTCGCTGAGGGGGCACGCTGCCGGACCGATCTCACCTGCTCCAACACCGCACCCGGGGTTCCGTCGGCGACGACGCATCCGCCGTCCAACCAGATCAATCGTTCCGCCAGTCGCTCGAAAGGCTCCAAGCGGTGCTCGATCACGACCACGGTCACGCCGTGGTGGCGCTGGAGGTCCTTCAACGTGGCAGCGATGGAGCGGGTGCCGTCCTCGTCCAGATTGGCGGTCGGTTCATCGAGGATCAAGATCGAGGGACGCATCGCCAGGCTCGCCGCGATTGCGACCCGCTGCTGCTCTCCCCCCGACAGGTGACGGACCGACCGCCCTCGGAGATGACGGCAGCCCGTGGCCCGGAGTGCGTAGTCGATCCGGGCCCCAACCTCCTGGGACGTCAGGCCGAGATTGCGGGGGCCAAAGGCCACCTCATCCTCGACCGTCGCGTTGAAAAGCTGGGTGGCGGGGTTCTGAAAAACCAGGCCAGCGCGCCTTGCGACCTGGGATACCGGGTGACGCCCGGGATACAGTCCGGCCACCGATACGTCGCCCTTCACCCGGGCAGGGGTCGCCCCGTCCTGCTGGAGCAGACCGAGCAGTGCCTGAGCCAACGTGCTCTTGCCGCTGCCGGACCGTCCGCCGATCAGCACAAATGAGCCGCGGGCGATAGAGAGATCGACTCCGGCGAGGGCGATACCGTTCGGATAGTGGACCTCCAAGCCCCTCACCTCGATGATCGGCGTACCTACGTTTGTCACGCCCACACGTCCTCACAGGCCCTGAGCCAGTCAACGCTGGCCTGGATCCGCCGGCGGCGGAAATCGGTGACGGTGTGCTCGAACGGATCGTTGGACCGTCCGTCCGCTCGCTCCTCCAATTCCTCGAGCTGCTCCTGGCAGACGAGGCGCTGGGCCTCCAGCAGATCCTCGGCTCCCTCCAGGTCCAGCGTGTGGAAGAAGTACAACTTTGCCAGAAACTCCACCCGCATGTCACGGATGGCGGGCACTGACTCTCGAACCCAAGCGACGAAGCTCTTGCGCCCGTCAGCGGTGATGACGTACACCTTTCGCGGAGGGTAGCTCTCCTCGTCGAGGGACGATTCGACCTGCCCCGCTTCCTCCAGGTCTTTCAAGGTCCCATAGACGTTGCTCATCCCCATATACCAGATCCGGCCCAAGTCCGAATCGGCGCGCTGATGGAGGGCATAACCATGCGCCGGACCCTGCATCAGGAAGCCCAGCAGCGCTTTCTCCAGAGGGAACGGCGACTGAGACCTCACCCTGTCCCACCCTTCAGGACTTTGTTATTCTGGGCAACCCTGCGAAGGTCCAGGCGCCAGACGGCGTTCAGTGGTGGCCGCGCCTTACAGATTGGTCTGCTTAGGGACCTGCTGCGCAACCTTCGCAAGGTTTGGCCGGAAGAAGACAACACCCTGCAACCCTTATTCAGAACTTGAATATTCACGGTCTGTGCATTATACTCCAGGAGAGGCGTGACGCAAATCGCGAGGGCGGATGAGTCAGCGCGACCCGGAGGTCGGGGCTCAGGACACGGCGGGAAGTGCATTGCAAACACAGGTGAAGGAGAAGTTGGAACCTTTTGGTAGGTTTGAGCGTCTATAATAGATAGGGAATCTTGAGGGGCGGGCACGGTAGCCCGAAAGAGGTGGATCCACAGTAATGCGGGAGGGTCTGCAGATGACGAATCGACTGAGACATCTCAAAATCGCGCTGATTGTCGCCATTGCAGTCAGCACACTCGGCATGCTGCCGAAGCCGGCAGCCGCACAGGGAGCGTGGTACGCTGAGTTCTTCGCTAACCGGGATCTCAGTGGCGGCCCCGTGCGCACGGCCTACCACGAGCAACTCAACTTCGACTGGGGCGGCGGGAGCCCCGGCACGGGCGTGCCTGCCGACAACTTCTCCGCTCGCTTCACCAGAAGCGTGTGGTTTGATGCGGGTACGTATCGCTTCTCGTACCGGAACGACGACGGTCTGCGAGTCTGGGTGGACGACATCCTGGTGGTGAATGATTGGCAGGACCAGCAGGCAGCCTGGAGTTTCGCCGACCAGTTCATCTCCCGGGGCACGCACCAGGTGACGGTCGAGTACTATGAGCACACCGGCGGTGCCCAGATGCAGCTGGCCTGGGAGCGGGTCGGCGGGCGCGGCGCCTGGCGGGCCGAGTACTATGACACCCGGGACTTCGAGGGCTCGCCCACCCTCGTGCGATACGATGATGCCATCGACTTCGACTGGGGCAACGGCAGCCCGGATTCGAGCATTCCTGCTGACAACTTCTCGGTCCGGTGGGAGCGCACCCTGGGCTTTGAGGCCGGGACCTACCGCTTCTTCGCCAGCATCGACGACGGCGTGCGGATCTTCGTCGACGGTCAGATGGTGGTCGATGCGTGGTACGATCAGAAGCTGCCAAACACCCATACGGACGACTTGACCCTGAGCGGCGGTCAGCACACCGTCGTCGTCTCCTACTATGAGCACGGGGGGGAGGCGGCGGCTCACGTCTGGTGGAGACGCCTGGGTGCTTTCCGCGCCTGGGAGGGCCGATACTACAGCAACACCGAGCTACGGGGCAGCCCGGAGCTGATCCGCGACGATTCGGCCATTGACTTCGACTGGGGTGAGGGTGCTCCGGCGGCGTGGATGCCGGCGGACAATTTCTCTGCGGTCTGGGAACGGGAGGTCACGTTCGAACGAGGCACCTACCGCTTCAACGTCCGCTCCGATGACGGCGTCCGGGTCTGGCTCGACGACGGTCTGCTCTTGGATTTCTGGAAGCCCATGGATTTCGAATACCACTTCGTGGAGGGGGTCGATCTTCAGGGCACCCACACGATCAGGGTCGAGTACTTCGAAAGAACCGGCAGTGCCCGGATCCGCTTCTGGTGGGAGCAGCAGGGAACGATCCGTCCGCCCGTCCCAACGCCGACCCCCACACCAACGCCAGCACCACCCGCCGCGTCAAACCGCCCGGGTCCCTGGCAGGGCGAGTACTTCGACAATGCCGATCTTGCCGGCACGCCGGCGTTCACCCGGGAGGATCAGACCATCGACTTCGACTGGGACCGAGGCTCCCCTGCGCCAGAGCTTGGTCGCGATAACTTCTCCGTGCGCTGGACCGGTACCTTCTCGTTCCCGGCGGGGCGCTACTGCTTCATGACGACGAGCGACGACGGGATTCGGCTCTACGTCGGGGATCAGCTCGTCATCGACGCCTGGCAGGAGATGCGCGGCACGAGGACCGGCTGTGTCGATCTTCCGGCGGCTGCTCATACGGTTCGTGTCGAGTACTTCGAGCGCCTGGTGGCCGCGATGGTTCGCGTTACCGTAGAGCGGGTCTCCGCCGGGGTCGGGCCGTCGCCGACCCCGCCCTCTCGCGCCGATGATCGTGGCCCTGGCGGGCCGTGGGACGCCGTCTACTACGCCAATGCGGAGCTCGCTGGGGAGCCCGTGGTGGCTCGTCGAGAAGAGACGCTCGACTTCAACTGGGGCTGGGACTCCCCGGCCCCGGCCGTCCCGTCAGACAATTTCTCCGCCGTCTGGACGCGCCAGGTCGACCTGAGCGGAGGGCGCTATCTCTTCAGCACGTACTCGGACGACGGGGTGCGGCTCACGATCGACGGTGAGCGCGTGATCGATAGCTGGCGCCCGATGAGAGGATATCGGAACGCAATGGTCACCCTCAGCGAGGGAATTCACACCGTAGAGCTCGAATACTTCGAGCGGGGTGGCATCGCCCTGGTGCGGCTCGACTGGCGGCCACGGTAACTGACAAACGAGCTCCGGACACGGCTGTGCCCCGAGCCGTGTCCGGAGCTCGTGACGCACAGCCCCTACCAGTGGGTCACGATGGGCAGGTCTCGCATCGTGACTAGCCCTGGATCAGCTCCCCTGACCCGCGGAATAGCATTGACGACGATGGCGACCGTAGCAATGTCCCCGTTGGTGCCCTGAAGCCTGACCTCGAGATTCGGATCCCCCGTGATGCGGATCGTGTCCCCTTCGTCCTCCGCTTCTAACGCGGCGATAAAGGTGAGGCGCACGAACTCGGTGCCCGCGGAATAGCCTCGAGCCACCTGCTTGAGGCCCTTCACCCGTCCGGCTTCCACCTGGACGTGTTCGGTCCGCGTGAGCTCCTCGGCCACAACCGGCTCGACGTCCGACTCGTACCCGGCCAGTTCTCTTCCCAGGGTATGGAAGACCATCCCGATCGATTCTGGCAGACCCACGTGCCCCATCTTGCCGGCGGCCATCCTCGTTCTGAAGTCCTCGATCGTCATTCCAGAGCCGATCTTGTCCTGGAACGGTCCCCGGCGCGTGGACGCGTTGATGACCCGGGTCACGTCGATGTGGTCCACACGCCGGCAGATCGACGTAAGATTCAGCGGCAGGGAGTCCATAATGAAACCGGGGTTGACCCCGGTGCCCAGCACCGTCTTTTCCATCCGTCTGGCGAGGGCGTCGATCTCGCTGGCCGCTTCGGGGTGAGCCAGCCATGGAAACGATAGCTCCTCTGCAGTGGAGACCACGTCCAGTCCAGCTTCTAGGATCTCCACAATCTGTGGTTTGAATTGACCGAAGGTCGAACTGGTCGTATGGAGCACGACGTCAGCCCCGGTTCGGTCCAGCGTCTGGCTCAGCTCCCCATCCACGGGGAAACCGAGATCCCGGCCCAGCCCGATCGCCTCACCGGCGTCCTGGCCAACCTTATCCGGGTCGATGTCAACCCCACCAGCCAGTGAAACGCCTTCACGCTCGACCACGTGACGCGCCACAGCGCTGCCGATAGGACCAAGCCCGTACTGAATCGCTCGAATGTTTTCTGCCATAGTTAGGATTTCCTTCCGAAGAATTGATGATCTACAACGTGGTTTCTCAGAGATGAGGCTTTATGCGGCGCGCCACTCGGCGGCAGGCGTCACCCAGGCGTGCAATGTCGTCCTCTGTATGAGCCACGCTAAGGGCGCCCAGGCCGTGGATGACGTGAATGTCCTCCAGCAAGAGACCGAGCTTCATGACGCGTTCACGGAGGGTGACGTTACAGACGTCCGGATCATAGACGTCGTCGGGCGTCTTTAGCTGGCGTCCGGCTTGACATGGGAAGTGGGTCATAGCCAGCGAGCTGCCCGGCACCATCTCATTGCCGTAGCCCGTGCAGCGGGCATAGATCCCCTCGTCTGCGAAGGCTGCTTCAATCGTCTGACGGGTCTTTTCGCCCAGCTCAGCCAGTCTGGGGTAGACCTCGTCCTCGTGCTCCACCAGGTACGTCATGCTGGTCTTGGCCGCCAGAAGCGACGCCGGGTGGCCCGAGTAGGTCCCGCCCGAGAACTTCACCTGACGTCCTTTCTCTCGCCCCACCAGGCTCATGACCTCCGCCCTGCCGGCCACGGCCGAGACCGGCATCCCGCCGCCCATGGCCTTACCGAAAGTCGCCAGATCGGGTCGGATGCCGTAGAGCTGTCCCACGTCGCCTGCGCGGAATCGGAACCCATCGATGACCTCATCGAAGATCAACAGCGCGCCGTATTCGTGGCTCAACCGGCGCGCGGTCTCCAGGTATTCGGGGAGGGCCGGCATGAACCCGCCCACGCCGATGAACGGCTCCACGATGAAGCAGGCCAGTTCGTTACCGTGCTCGCGGAAGTGATCGCGCAGCGCTTCAACATCGTTGAAACGCGTGACGATGACCTCCCTCGTCAGATACCTGGGGAGGCCAACCGTCTCCACCCGCTGAAACCCTTCCGGCTCTCCGGAGTTGGTGTGGAAACTTACACCTTTGAGCCCCCAGGGTTGGCCGCCGTGCCAGCCCCCGCCTGCCTTCATCACCAGATCCCGCCCGGTGAAGGCCCGGGCGAGGAGCGTCGCGTACATCGTCGCCAGGCTGCCGCTGGTGGTGAACCGCACACGCTCGGCCCCGGTCCGTCGGCACAGAATCTCCGCACATTCGACCTGTAGCCGATCGGTGAAACCGGTCTGCAATCCGAACCCCTCGTTGAGGGCACCAGCCAACACCGACGTGACGACCTCCGGGTTGTGCCCCAAAACGTTGGCATAGTGCCCCTGCCAAAAGTCGAGGACGCGGTGGCCATCCTCGTCCTCGAGCCAGGCACCCTTGGCGTCGACGATGCGAGGGGGGAAAGGTTCGATGAGCCTAAGGGCGTGGCTCCCCCCATCCACCAGCCATCTTTGGGCTTCCTGGTTCAGCACTGCCGACTTTGGCGAGTGTCGACGATAATCTTCTGCGAGCTCCGCTAGCAAGCGGGTGTGTTTCTCTGACCTCATTCATGCCCCTCTTGGTGTTCGTGCGACTGCTGTGTCTCAGCGGCAAGATCATCCGAGCTTTGACCAGGACGATGCCACCGCTCCTGACTGCGTGACCTGGCTGGCTTCATGATACTTGCGATCTCCGCGTTGTCCACCTACTGACGGTGAGTTGGCTCACGCATCTAAGGATAGGACAGGCGAAGGTGACCGGCGGTTTGAGGAGCGGCCAGTGAAGCTGTCCTCGTTGCGTTTGCCCATGGGGATGATATAATATTGGATCAGGAGATTGAACATGGGTACTGGCCGACTCTACCGCACAGAAGGGATAGTCCTAAGCCGGCGCGATCAGGGCGAGGCCGATCGCGTCCTGAGACTGTGTACGCCGTCGGGCAAAATCGACATCCTGGCCAAAGGGGCGCGGAAGCTGCGCAGCCGGAAGGCAGGGCATATCGAGCTCTTCAGCCGCTCCAGCTTCGTGCTTTCCCGGGTGCCCAACTACTGGGACATCATCAGCCAGGCCGAGACCATCGAGCCCCACACACGACTGCGCAGCGATCTGCTGCGCGGGACGTACGCCCGCTATGCGGTCGAGCTCCTCGACCGCTTCTTCACCGAGGCCCAGGGAGGGACAGCGGTCTTTGACCTGCTCGACCGGACGCTATCCTGGCTATGCGAAGCCGAAGACGACCAGTTGGATACTATCGCCCGCTTCTACGAACAGCACCTCCTCGGTCTGGCCGGGTTTCGCCCGGAGCTCTTCCGCTGCGTGGGCCAACACGATGAGCCCACGCTGCTCGATCAAAGCCAGATGGAAGATGATCGGCGCCCCTTCGGCTTTGCGCCGGAGCACGGTGGTGCGCTCTGTCCCGACTGCTACGACGCGAACAAACGCGTGCCAGACGTGATGCCGCTCTCGCCGAACGCCCTCCGGTTCCTCCAGGCGTGTCAGCGCAGCTCCTACGTGGCCCTCGCCTCCCGAACGGTCACCCGCACCCTCCATGGCGAGCTGGAGCGCGTTATGCACCACTACGTAACCTACCATCTTGAACAGGACGTGAAGATTGGTGCGTTTCTCCAGCAACTGAGACATAGGTCTTAGTACTACACGAAGCTAATTGTTCACCTTTGCCTATATTGATTGTCTTTTTTCCTGAGCCATAGAGGAGAGTCTTATGAGCCAACCGCTTACGTTTCAACAAGCGATCTTACGCCTCCAGGACTACTGGGAGGATTGTGGCTGCCTGATCTGGCAGCCTTACAGCGAAAAGGTCGGCGCAGGGACGATGAACCCGGCCACCGTGCTCCGCGTGCTCGGCCCGGAGCCCTGGAACGTCGCCTACGTCGAACCGTCCTACCGGCCCGACGACGGACGCTTCGGGGACAACCCCAACCGCATGCAGATGCACACCCAGTTCCAAGTCATCCTGAAGCCGGACCCCGGCAATCCCCAGGCGATCTACCTGGAGAGTCTCTACGCCCTGGGGATTCGCCGCGAGGAGCACGACATTCGCTTCGTCGAGGATAACTGGAAGAGCCCGGCGCTGGGGGCCTGGGGCCTCGGCTGGGAGGTCTGGCTCGATGGACTGGAGATCACCCAGTACACTTACTTCCAGCAGGCCGGCGGGTTCTCCCTCGACCCGGTCGCGGTGGAGCTCACGTACGGCCTGGAGCGGATCGTGATGTTCCTCCAGAACGTGCGCTCCGTCTGGGACATCGACTGGGACGGCAAGCACACCTACGGGGAAATATACCTTCCTCAAGAGGTCGAGCACTGCGAGTACGCCTTCAACCTGGCCGACGTCGATCGGTTGACGCAGATGTACGACCTCTACGAGGCGGAGGCCCGCCGCTGCCTCGAGGAGAACCTGGTCATCCCAGCCCACGACTACGTCCTCCGCTGTTCTCACACCTTCAACCTGCTCGATACCCGGGGGGCCATCGGCGTCACCGAGCGGGCTACCTACTTCCGCCGCATGCGCAGCCTGTCCAGCGACGTTGCCGAGGCTTACCTGGAACAGCGAAAACGGCTGGAGTACCCCTGGCTGGACGAGGCTCCGGGTGACAAGGAAGCTCCAGACCAGGAGTCGAGGGCAAAGACCGAAGGTTCCGCTGCCGAGCTCGCCCCTCCGGTCGACGAGCCCGCGACGCTCTTACTGGAGATCGGCACCGAGGAACTGCCCGCGGGGGACCTCGACGACGCGCCGGCTCAGCTGCGCGAGATGGCTCCCGAATATCTGGCGGAGGCCCGGCTCGAATACGATAGCCTCGAGGTACTGGGCACGCCTCGCCGCCTTTCCATCGTCGTCGACGGGTTGGCCCCGCGCCAGCAGGCGGTGGAGGAGCTGGTCAAAGGGCCACCGGCTCAGGTGGCTTTCGACGGCAGCGGACGTCCCACCCGGGCCGCCAAAGGGTTTGCCCGGAGCCAGGGCGTGGATGTGACCGAGCTGGAGACCAAGGAGACGGACGGAGGCGAGTACGTCGTCGCGGTGCGCCGTGAAGAGGGGCAGCCGGCGGTTGCCGTCCTACCCGATCTGCTGACCGATCTGATCGCCGACCTCCACTTCCAGATGAGCATGCGCTGGAACGAGACCGGCGTCACTTTCTCGCGCCCCATCCGCTGGCTCGTGGGGTTGCTGGGCGACACCCCCATTCCTTTCGAGTATGCGGGGGTCTCCAGCGGACGCATCAGCCGGGGCCCGCGGTCGGAGGGATCCGAACCCTTTGAGATTCCGGAGGCGGCGGACTACCTGACGCTCCTCCACGAGCACCACATCACGGCCGACCCGGAGCGACGACGGGAGGTTATCGCGGAGGAAGCTCAGGCCCTGGCAGAAAGCGTGGGAGGCCACATCCCCGAGGATCCGGAGCTGCTGGCCGAGGTCACCAACCTGGTGGAGCAGCCGAACCCCTTCCTTGGGGAGTTCGAGGAGACGTATCTCTCGCTTCCAACGGACGTGCTTATCGCCGTGATGAAGAAGCACCAGCGCACCTTCCCGGTCCTGGGTCAGGAGAACGAGATGCTTCCCAGCTTCGTCGCCGTGCGGAACGGGGGCGACGAGCACCTCGACATCGTGCGGCGCGGTAACGAAGAGGTCATCCGGGCTCGCTTCGCCGACGCCGAGTACTTCTATGAAGAGGACACAAGACAGCCTCTGGAGGATTTCCTCCCGCGACTCGATACGTTGACCTTCCAGGAGGAGCTAGGTTCGGTGCTCGACAAGACCCAGCGGCTCGAGAAGTTGGTGCCGGAGCTCGCTCCCCTAGTGGACCTGGGGCCCGAGAAGACCAGGCTGGCCGTGCGAGCGGCTCAACTCTCCAAGGCCGATCTAGCGACTCAGATGGTGGTCGAGCACACGAGCCTTCAGGGGGTGATGGGACGCGAGTACGCACTGAAATCGGGCGAACCGCTCGAGGTAGCAACAGCCATCTACGAACATTACCTGCCCCGCTCGGCCGGCGATGTACTGCCCGAGTCGAAGATCGGGCTGACCGTCGGATTGGCCGATCGGCTCGACAGCCTGGCCGGGCTGTTCGCCATCGACCTGATCCCGACCGGTTCGGCCGATCCTTACGGCCTGCGGCGTGACGCCCTGGGCCTGGTGCAGAGCCTCCTGGTTCACGAGATCTCCTTCTCGGTCCGGCGCGGGTTGGAGGAAGCAGCGGAGCTGCTTCCTGTCGACGCCTCAGAGGGCGCGATCTCGCAGGCCGTCGACTTCGTGACCGAGCGGCTGCGGGGCATCCTGCGAGACGCCGGCTATGACTACGACGTGGTGGACGCCGTGCTGGCGGAGCGCGGCGACGATCCCTACCGCGCCCGCGAGGGAGTCAGGGAGCTCGCTCGCTGGGTCGACCGGGACGACTGGGACGTCATTCTGGACAACTACTCCCGTTGCGTGCGCATCACCCGGGACTACGACGAGCGTTTCGAACTCGATCCAGATCTGTTCGAGGAGCCGGCCGAGGAGGAACTATACGAAGCGTACGGCGACGCTCGACTCGTGGTCACCCCGGAGAGCTCCGTGGACGAATTCCTCACCGCTTTTCTCCCGCTTGTCGAGGTCATCGACGACTACTTCGCCCGCGAGTCCGGGGTGCTGGTGATGGCTGAGGACGAAGAGATCCGGAGGAACCGGCTGGCACAGCTGCAGCACATCGCGGTGCTGGCCGAGGGCATCGTGGATCTGAGCCGGCTCGAGGGGTTCTAGACGAGGCTAAGGAGTTACGCAGAGACACACGGAGGAAACACGGAGAGACACAGAGAAACCGAGAGGGTCAGGGTTGCGGCTGGTCGGGAGACCATCCGCAAGTGACAGGAATTACCTTTGTGTCGCTCTGTGCAGGCTCTGTGCAGGCTCTGTGCAACTCTGCGTAACTGCTCACCCGAACCCAACTCCTTACATACGAGAAAGCCCCCGTCCTCGGTGACGGAGGCTTTCTGGCTTCACTGTCGGGTAGCAAACCCGACCTACATACTCCGGTAGATCATTCGTTTATTCGTTTGCCATTCGTTGTCCGACAGTCCAGTCGAATAACACATCCGACCTACATTTTCTGGCCTGCGGCCAAGCGGCGGATAGAGGGTTGGGGAACGACCCCCAACCTGGATCCCCCGCGAGTATCACATAAAGACTTAGCCGCCGAGGTACGCCTGCTTCACCTCCGGGTTTGCGGCCACCTCCTGAGCCGGTCCTTCCAGCACAAACCTTCCCGTCTCGAGCACGTAAGCGCGATCGGCGATGGAAAGCGCCATCTGCGCGTTCTGCTCCACAAGAAGGATGCTCGTCCCCTGGGAGTTGATCTCCTCGATGATGGCGAAGATCTCATCCACCAGGAAAGGCGCCAAGCCCATCGACGGCTCGTCCAGGAGGAGCAATTCGGGCTCGGACATGAGACCGCGTCCCATGGCCAACATCTGCTGCTCGCCGCCGGAGAGGGTCCCTCCATACTGATTGAGCCGCTCCTTGAGGCGCGGGAAGCTCTTGTAGACCCGCTCACGGCTCTGCTTGATGGCTTTGGAGTTGTCGCGCGTGTACGCGCCCATATCCAGGTTTTCGTCTACGGTCAACGGGGCGAAGATCTGACGTCCTTCGGGCACCTGAACAACCCCCCTCTTGACAATATTGTAAGCGGGGGTTCTCGTTATCTCCCCTCCCTTAAACTTGATGCTTCCGCCCCGCGCCCGTACCAGACCGGAGATCGTGTTCAGCGTGGTCGACTTTCCGGCGCCGTTCGCACCGATCAACGTCACGATCTCCCCCTTCTCTACGTGGAAGGAGATTCCCTGAAGGGCGTGAATCGCGCCGTAGAAGACGTTCAGATCGTTGACATCCAATAACATCGCTACCCCCTCGTCGCCTGACTGCCCAGATAAGCCTCGATGACCTTCGGATCGTTCTGGATCTCCTTCGGCGTGCCTCGAGCGATGATCTCTCCGAAGTCAATCACCGTGATCCACTCGCAGATTCCCATCACGACGCGCATTTGATGTTCGATCAGGAGAATCGTCAGGTCGAAGCGGTCGCGGATGAAGTGAATCAGATCCATCAGCTCCACGATCTCGCCCGGGTTCATCCCCGCCGCGGGCTCATCGAGCAGCAGCAGATCCGGCTCCGTGGCCAGCGCACGGGCGATCTCCATGCGCCGCTGCTCACCGTAAGGGAGGTTCGCGGCCAGGCTGTCCTGATACTCGTCGAGGCCGAACACGCTCAAGAACTCCTGGGCCCGCTCGGTCATCTCCTTCTCGCCCCGCCCGAAGCGGCCGGATCGCAGAATTCCATCGAAGACGTTGTACCGGGCGTGCGGGTGATAGGCGACGCGGACGTTGTCCAGCACCGTCAGGTTGGGGAAGATGCGAATGTTCTGGAACGTCCGTCCAATCCCCAGATGTGTCACCTCATGCGCCGGAAGATCGGTGATAGTCCTGTCCTTGAAGTCCACCTTACCGGAGCTGACGGGGTAGATACCAGTGATCATGTTGAAGATGGTCGTCTTGCCGGCCCCATTGGGGCCGATCAACCCCACCAGCTCCCCTTCCTTGATCACCACGTCGAAATCGTGGACCGCCCGAAGCCCGCCAAAGAACTTCGTCAGACCGTCGATCTTGAGGACGGTCGAGTTTCCGTTTGACTGTGGCATCGCTCCCTCTCCTCCTCTAGCTATCCGACGCCGACGCTGGCGCCTCGGACGGTGCCCTTTCTGGAGCCCCCGCCGCATCTTCCGAGGCCTTCTTCCCTTCGACCCTGGGGCGCCTCAAGAAACCCCACTCGTTCGTGCCCATAATGCCCTGAGGACGGAACAGCATCACGAAAAGAAGGATAACCGGGTAAATAACGTAGCGCCAGTCTATCAGCTCAGCAGGCAGGACCCGCAGCCCCTCCAGGAGGGTCACGAAGCTGAAGGCCCCCAGAATCGTGCCCGTCATGCTGCCCACGCCGCCGAAGACGACCATTACAAAGGGATCTACAGACTTGAGCCAAGTGAAGTTCGAAGGATGGAGGAAGGCATACAGGTGCGCATAGAGCCCGCCGGCCAAGCCTGCGAACGCACAACCAATGCTGTAAGCCAGGATCTTATATTGGTACGTATTGATGCCCATTGTATCCGCCGCCACCAGGTCGTCCCGTGTGGCCAGAATGGCACGCCCGGTGCTGGAGTATATGAGATTGCGCATGACGATCAGCGCCACAGCCAACGCCGCGACCACCCAGGGCCAAGTCGTCAACCTCGGAATGCCCACCATACCCCGGGCGCCCTTCATCGTGGGAATCAGCTGATCGGCATTGTTGAAGAACACGTAGGTCATGACGCCGAAACCCAGCGTGGCAATACACAAGTAGTCATAGGTGAGGTTCAACAACGGCAGGCTGATCAGGAAGCCAATCAGCGCGGCCAGCACCGCTCCGGCGAGCAATGCGACGAGGAAGACGACCTGCTGCGACACGATCGCCGGCAGCGCCGCCAGCACGGATGGCCCGACGGCCAGCACGATCCTGCGGACCAGCCATCCAATGCCCCCGCCCACGACTGTCAAGACAGCGCCTCCAACGAGAATCGTGGCAACCGTCGACAGAATCGTCGCTTCAAAGGGGGAGATCAACTCCATCAGCCTCTCGCGCAACGCCCGTCGTCGGTGTCCGATGTCGATCAGCATCAACACGGCCACCGCCGCGATAAACCCCGACTCTATGCCCAGCAAGCCTGCCAGACCACCGACCGGGCTGCCGCTCCACTGCGTCAGCCAATCCTTGGTCACCAGAGCGGACGAATAGGCTCCAATGCCGTAGAATGCGGCGTGCCCGAGGGCGAACAACCCCGTGTAGCCATACTTCAAGTTGAGGCCCAACGCGGAGATGCCCAGGATCGCTCCCGCCAGGATCACCTGCTGCCAGTACTCGGTCAGCACTCCTTGCGAAAAGGCCACGTAGACCACGACAGCGACGACCAGGAAGAAGACGAGGGTCTGAACCCAGATAGGTATCGAGCGCAGTTTCATAGTAATCCCCCTACTTGATCTCCTCGAACGGGTCGCCAAAGATACCCGTCGGCTTGATGAGGAGCATGATGATCAACAGCAGAAAGGCAACACCGTCCTTGAGCGTTGACCCCATCGGTACGAAGCCGACCGTCATAGCCTCTGTGAACCCCATGATCAGTGAGCCGACGAATGCTCCTGGAATGCTGCCGATACCGCCGATCACCGCCGCCACGAACGCCTTCAAGCCAGGCTGGAGACCCATAAAGGTGAAGATCTGGGGATAGGCTGTCGCATAGAGCATCGCCGCCGTCCCAGCCAGGGCCCCGGTCAGTGCAAAGGTCGCACCAATGACCGCGTTAACGTTGATCCCCATCAGGCGGGCCGTCGGCTTATCGAACGCACTGGCGCGCATCGCCTTCCCAATCTTCGTCCGCCCTACGATGTACTGCACACCGAGGAAGTAGAGGATGGAGACGCCGGCTACCACCAGCTGGATGTTGGTGAACCTCACGCCGCCGACCTCCCAGGACACCAGCTCGAAGGGCCGCTCAAACGCAATGTAGTCCGGACTGAACACGAACTTGAGGGCGGTGAAGTATTCCAGGAAGATTGACATACCCAACGCCGTGATCAGCGCCGCAATGCGGGGCGCATCGCGGAGCGGCTTGTAAGCCACCCGGTCAATGATAACAGCGAGAAAAATGCACGCGATCGTAGCCAGCACCAGGGCGGGGACAAAACTGAAACCATACTGGGTAATACCGAAGAAGGAGACAAAAGCGCCCACCATAAAAATGTCCCCGTACGCGAAGTTGATCAACTTTACCACGCCGTACACAAGCGTGTAGCCCACGGCGATCATCGCATACATGAACCCGAGTTGCAGCCCGTTCAGCATCTGCTGGACGAAGGTGACCGGGCTCTCGGCGATAACCCCGCCAATCACGCGCAACACCACGCCGGCTATCAACGCCAGAATGCCCCAGGCAAGGGCTCTCAGCAATAACTTGATAACCCTGTCTTTCATAATACCAGCTCTCCTCTGATTAGGGAGACTTCGGAAGCCTGTAACGAGTCAGGGTTGAGTGCCGCTCACGCGAGCTCCACCCGGTCTGAGAGGATCTTCCAACCGCAGTGGCGGCCTACTCCCGAATTCCAGTGGATCCCAAGAGAGGAGGGGGAGGGAAACCCCCAGCCCCCTCCTCTTGTTAGGCAGCGCGTTACGGCGCCACGAACTTCACGAACTCGATCTGACCGTCCACGATGTGGTTGATGGCCGCCGTCTTCTGCGGGTCGCCCACGTCGTTGAAGACGATGCTACCGGCCACGCCTTCGTACTCGATGTCCATCAGGGCGTCCCTCACCGCAGCGGGATCATTCGAGCCCGCCTCGGAGACTGCCTGAAGGAGCAGGCGTGCCGCGTCGTAGGACAGAGCGGCGAGCGCATCCGGCGCCGCTCCGAACTCCGCTTCGTAGTTGTCCACGAAGCTCTGCACGATCGGGCGCGGGTCGGACGGGGAGTAGTGGTTGCTGTGGTAGCCGCCGTCCACCGCCTCCAGGTCCAACAGCGGGGAGTCCCAGCCGTCGGCGCCCTGGAGCGTGGCCTCGATGCCCTGCTCGTTCGCCTGCTTGGCGATGACGTTGACCTTGTTGTAGTAGTCAGGCAGGAAGAGCACGTCTACGTTCGCGTCCGCCACGTTCGTCAGCAGCGCCGAGAAGTCGGTGTCCTCCTTGGTATAGGCCTCGAAGACCGGTACCTCGCCACCCATCTCCTCGAAGGAGGCCTGGTAGTACTCCGCCAGCCCCCTCACGTAGTCGTTGCCCACGTCGTAGAGCACGGCTGCGCTCTCCGCACCCAGGTCGTTGATCGCGAATGAGGCGTTGACCTCGCCCTGGAAGGGATCGAGGAAGCAGGCGCGGAAGATGAACTCCTTGTTGGAGCCGTCCTCGTTGATCGTCACCTGCGGGTTCGTCGAAGTGGGGCTGATCTGGAGCACGCCGGCCGGGTTCGCGATCTCCGAGATCGGAATCGACGAGCTGGAGCAGACAGCACCCAGAATGTAGCTAACCTGATCCTGATTGATGACCTTGTTGGCGACGTTGGCCGCCTCCTGGGCGTCACACTTCGTGTCACCCAATACGGTCTCGATCTGCCAGCCCGCAGCCTCGGCCTCCGCAAAGGCCAGCTTCACGCCGTTGTCGCTGGAGACGCCGAAAGTCGCTACGTCTCCGCTCATGGGGAACAGCTCGGCGACTTTGACCGAGAAGTCCGGGGCCTCCGGAACCGGTACGCCAACCGCTTCTTCGTCCTCGGCCTCCGTCTCCCCTTCACCAGGCGGCGCCACGAACTTCACGAACTCAATCTGACCACCCGTGATGTGGCTGATGGCGGCCTTCTTGATCGGGTCACCGTTCTCGTCGAAGCGGATGTCGCCGGCCACGCCCTCGAACTCGATGGAGGCCAACGCATCCTTGACGGCAGCCGGGTCGTCGACGCCGGCGTCCTCGATGGCCTGCAGCAGCACGTTCGTCGCGTCGTAGGCCAGCACGGCCGTGAAGTCAGGCCCCATGCCGTACTCTTCCTCGAACGAGCTCACGAAATCCTGCACGATCGGGCGCGGATCATAGGGCGAGTAGTGGTTGCTGAAGTAGGCCCCGTCGACGGCCTCGAGATCGAGGTCGGGGGAGTCCCAACCGTCGGCACCCAGCATGGTGGCCTCGATGCCCTGCTCCGATGCCTGCTTGGCGATGACGTTGACCTTGTTG
>Ga0207752_1000623_pt1 | contig 16540 bp, 6 predicted proteins | sample Pon2CUnioCityCA_6_FD_187272 | JGI IMG/M metagenome (GOLD analysis project Ga0207752, IMG submission 187272) | Marine sediment microbial community from Union City, CA, USA - Pond 2C Sediment 2 (SPAdes) | ecosystem: Environmental > Aquatic > Marine > Intertidal zone > Salt pond sediment ...
TTCCAGCCTGGCTGATCTGAGACAGGCGTTGGTCGAGGTTCAACGCCCGATCTGAGCAGATCTCAAGAAGTCTCTTCAACTTCCGTCAGGCTCCGGCTTGCAGGGCAGCGGCAACACTCTGCATCTGGCCGGGGTCTTTCTGCAAGTAGCTCGACAATGTCATGTTTCGTTCGTAGTCGGCTATTTATCGCCGGATGTCGAATATGACATTGTCAAGGTAGGCACCTACTGATGAAACTCACCGTCGTCATCCCCACGTACAACGAGGCCGAAAACGTCGGCCCTATGACCGCTGCCCTCTTCGAACTGAACGTCCCAACCTTGGACATCCTCATCGTGGACGATGAATCCCCCGACGGCACCGGTCGCATTGCCGACGATCTGGCCCTTCAGTGTCCGGGTCGGTTGAACGTACTCCATCGCACAGGTCCTCGCGGCCTGGGGCGGGCCTACGTGGATGGGTTTCGCTGGGCGCTGGAGCACGGCGCCGATTTCGTCGTCCAGATGGATTGCGACTTCTCCCATTCTCCAGGCTACGTCCCCCAGTTTCTGGATCACATCCGCGATTACGACGTCGTCGTGGGCTCCCGCTACGTTTCTGGCGGCAAGACAGACGAGCAATGGGGCTGGGGCCGCTGGCTGCTTTCCTGGTGGGCCAACAGCATCTACACCCGGCTGTTGTTGGGATGCCAGGTCAAGGACGCCACCGCAGGGTTCAAGTGCTGGCGTCGAGAGACGCTGCAGGGCATTGACCTGAGCCGTATCCGCTCGCAGGGTTACGTCTTCCAGGTCGAGATGGCGTACGTGGCCGAGCGGCTGGGGTATCGCGCGCTGGAGATTCCCATCTATTTCGAGGATCGGCGCGTCGGCCAATCTAAAATGACGATGCCGGTCAAGATTGAGGCGGCGCTGCGGGTGCTCGAGGTGCGCTGGCGTCATCGCCACCTGCGGCCGAGCGATCGATTGACCGTATGAACCCGCTTCCTGGCAGGCGAAGTGGCGCATTGCTCGACCTGGGCATCCTGGCCCTGCTGCTCCTGTTACCCCTCCTCCTGTTCGCCCCGGTGGCACTGGGGCATAAGACACTGCTTCCTGCCGATAATCTCTTCATGTTCGAGCCCTATCGTGCGGCGGCCGCCGATCTGGGGGTAGGTTTTCCTCAGAACCACCTGGTCAACGACCTGATTCTGGAGAATTATGCCTGGAAGCGCTTCATCGTCGAAGCAATCCGCGGCCGGGAGCTGCCGCTGTGGGATCCTTATATCTTCGCCGGTCATCCCTTCCTGGCCAACGGTCAGCACTCGGCGCTGTACCCCCTGAGCCTCGTCTTCTACGTGCTCCCACTGTGGCGCGCGTACGGGGTCTTTGCCTGGCTGCAGTTGGGGCTGGCCGGGATCTTTGCCTATCTCTTCGCCCGCGTGCTGGGCGTCCGCCGGCTGGGCGGGCTGATCGCTGGCATCACCTTCCAGTTCAGCGGCTTCATGGTCGTCTCGGTCGTGCATCCGATGATCATTGCCGGGGCCTCGTGGCTGCCCTTCATCCTGGCGATGGTCGAGTTGGTGATTCAGCAGCGACCGGCCCTGGGGCGCAGGCCGGCGACGCTCCCCTGGGCACTCCTGGGGGCGCTGGGCCTCGGCTGCCAGATGTTGGCCGGCCACGCCGAGAACACCTACTTCGTCCTGCTCGTTACCGGAGCCTATGCCCTGTGGCGGCTTCTGTACTCATCTACTCGATTATCTCACAGGGGGGAAACGAGTAGATGGGCGGGTGAGTTGAAGCATCTTGCCCGCCCCGTGATGTGGCTGGCACTGATGATCGTGCTCGGCCTGGCGCTCGGGGCGGTCCAGTTTGTGCCGCTGGTCGAGGTTGTTGCCGGTAGTTTCCGCGGCGGGGAGGCGGGGGCGACCCTGGAGCAGGTGCGGGGGTGGGCCTATCCCTGGCGCCGGTTGATCACCTTTGGCGTCCCGAACTTCTTCGGCAACCCGGCTCACCACGGCTACTTCGATCTCTTCACCTGGCGCTGGACCCCTGCCCTGACGCTCCCCGATGGGCAGTACATCGACTGGGGCATCAAGAACTACGTCGAGGGCGGCGCATACCTCGGCCTACTCCCCCTCTTCCTGGCCGCCATCGCCGTCCTCCATTGGCTCAAGCCCCACATCTCACGCATCACGCATCACGTTTCACGTTTCACGTTTCACGCATCACGTTTCACGTCTCACTCTGTTCCCTTCTTTACCCTCCTCTCTCTCTTCTCCCTCGGCTGCATCTTCGGCACGCCGCTGTACGCGCTGGTCTACGCCCTGCCGGTGGTCAAGCAATCCCATTCCCCGTTCCGTTGGGTCTTCCCCCTCACGCTCTCCGTCGCCATCCTTGCAGGCTTCGGAGTGGAGGCGGTGCAGCGGAGCAGGAAGCATGAGGCAGGAGGCAGGAAGCAGGGAGCAGGAAGCAGGAAGCAGGAGGCAAATCTCCGGTCTCCACTCTCCACTCTCTTTCTGCTCAACGCCTCTCCCTCACTGGTGACCGTGCTCGCTGCGTTGGCCTTCTGGGGTGGACTGGCGATCTTGGGTGGCCTGGCCCTCAGCCGCCTCTTGTTCACTCAAATCGAGCCTCTGGTCGAGCGGATATTCCTGTCTTTGGCGAAGGCGCCCACCGCTTTCCCCGACCATCGCGCCTTCTACTCCTACGAGTTCAAGTGGGTGGCGCTGTTTAGCCTGCTGCTGACCGGAACCGGGGTCGTCCTGCGGGTGAGCCGCTGCCCGATTTTCGTCCGCCGTCGCCCCGTGTGGGAGTTCCTGGCGGTGGGATTGCTCGTGCTCGACTTCGTCACCTTCGGCGCGGGCTTCCATCCGGCCGTCGATCCCGCGTTGCTCGAATACACCCCGCCGGTGGTCGAGTTCCTGCGGCAGGACACGTCCCTGTGGCGGTATGCCACTTTCACCCCGCCCAGCACCACCAAGACGATGAACGCCAACGTGGGGATGTTCTACGGCCTGCAGACGGTCGCCGGATACGACTCTCTCTTCTCCCGCCGGTACGCCGATTACATGGCCCTGATCGAGGAACAGGACGAACTCCAGTACAACCGCATCGCCTCCTTCGGCGAGTGGTCGAGCCTCGATAGCCCCCTCACCGACCTGCTGAACGTCAAATACGTCATTACCGAGGTCGAGATTCCCAACCCGGCCAAGTACCGGTTGGTCTACCAGGACACGGCGGTGCGGGTCTACGAAAACCTGGGCGCGCTGCCGCGTGCCTTCACGCTCCCCACCTCCGCCGCTGTCGTCGCCGACGACGTAGCCCAGGCCCTGCGTACCTACGACCCTCACCACTTCGTCATCCTCGAATCGGCCACCCAGGATATGGCCGCCGGCCACCAACCTGAAACCTGTAACCTGAAACCTGAAACCCTCACCCACTACACCATCAACGAGGTTTCAGTAGACGTCCAGGTGGCCGAACCGAGCTGGCTTATCCTGACCGACGCCTACTTTCCCGGCTGGAAGGCGTTTGTGCGGCCGCAGGGGGCGGCTGAGGACGTCGAGGAGCAGGTCGAGATCCGCCGAGTGAACGGCGCCTTCCGGGGCGTGCTGGTCGGCCCCGGCGCGTCGACCGTGCGCTTCAAGTACAGTCCCGACAGCGTTAAGGTGGGCGCTTTCATCACCTTCATCGCCGGGATGTTCCTGCTCTTTCTGATCGGTCTCTACCTGTGGCGCTTCTTCTACCGCGAGGAAGACGACGCCAGCACCGTCCGGCGGGTGGCCAAGAACTCCATCGCCCCCATCGTCCTCAACCTGTTCAACCGGGCCATCGACTTCGCCTTCGCTGCGCTGATGGCCCGCATTCTGGAGCCGGTGGGCAACGGTCGCTATGCCACGGCGATCAACATCTACCTGTGGTTCGACATCATCGCCAACTTTGGCCTCGACATGTACCTCATGCGCGAGGTGGCCCGCGACCGCTCCGGCGCGCGGCGGGCCTTCGTCAACACGACCGTCTTGCGCCTGCTGCTGTTTGTGGCAGTGGCGCCGGCGCTGGCGGCCTTCCTGGTCGGATGGCAGACCTTGGGTCGGCCGCTGGCAGGCGAGACGGTGTGGGCGGTCGTGCTGCTCTACGTGGGCCTGCTCCCGGGCAGCCTGGCCTACGGCCTGGCGGGACTCTTTCGCGGCTGTGAGAAGCACGAGTATCCCGCCGCCATCCAGACCGTGACTACGATCCTGAAGGTCACGCTGGGGGTACTGGCGCTGGTGGGGGGCTTGCGGATCGTGGGCCTGGCAGGGGTCTCGATTCTGACCAACGTGGCGACGCTGGCGATCCTGGCGCTCCTGGCGCGGCGGCTGATCTGGGCCGAGCTTCCGACTGCAGCGGTTCGCGTCGACTGGCGCCTTCAGCGCACCATGCTGGCCGAAAGCTGGGCGCTCATGGCCTCGCTGCTCCTGCAGGCGCTCTTCACCGGGGTCAACGTGCTGTTACTCCAACAGTTGCAGGGCGACGCGGTGGTGGGCTGGTACGACGCGGCGCGCAAGTGGGTCGACGCGCTCAATATCATCCCCTCCTTCTTCACCTTCGCCGTCTTCCCCGTCATGTCGCGCCAGGCAGCCCAGGACCGGTCCGGCCTGCGGCGGTCGTATCGCCTTTCGGTCAAGCTGCTGACGATGGTCGCACTGCCCGCGGCTGTGCTCATCACCCTGCTGGCGACCCCGCTGGTGGGCCTGCTCAGCGGGGCCAAGTTCCTGCCTCACGGCGCGATCGTCCTGCAAATACTGATCTGGTCGACCCTCTTCGGCTGGGTCAACAGCCTGACCAATTACGTGCTCATCGCCCTCAACCGTCAGCGCTACGTGCTCCTGGCCTCCGGTGCGCGCGTCCTCTTCACCGTCGCGGCCAACCTGCTCTTCGTGCGCACGTTCAGCTACGTCGCCTCCGCGTGGATCATCATCGGTGGTGAACTGCTGCTGGTGCTCCTGTTCTACGCCGACCTGCGGCGTCAGGTGGGGCCGGTGCAGTGGGTGCGGACGTTGGGCCGTCCCGCGCTGGCCGGCCTGGCCATGGCGGCCACGGCCTGGGCGCTGTCTCTCTTCAGCCGCCCGCTGGCGTTCGTCGCCAGCCTGGTCGTCTACCTGGCCACACTAGTCCTCCTCCGCGCCCTCACGCCGGAGGAATGGCAGCTCCTGTCCCCGCTCGTCCCCGCGCCACTGCGGCGGTTGGTCTCCGTGTGAGCAAGGAAAGGTATCTACGTCGAGCTGGTTCAAGAGCGGAAGATCGGTCCGAGCGCGTTGCCCTCGTGCGCGCTGTGAATGTCATCAAACTGTGATCAATCTGCCACATTTAGTGGGGCAAATCCGTGGTATGATATGATCCCGGCTCTTTGTGCGCGCGGCTCGTTCGCCGCCGGGAACTCTCGCTGAGTCGTGACTTGGGCGCTTTCCAGATCTTTTCGTCGAGGTCGTGTGTCAAGGTAGTCGCTATCGCGTGACCCGAGCCGAGTCGCATGATGGATCTGAGCCTGCGAAGAATCCAGCCCGCCCCCTGGAAGCAGTTTCAGTGCCAGCGCCATGAGCGTCATGTGATCCTCGAAACCGTGAGCGCCGTGGATCCGTGTGGTGCCCTGTCCACGTTTTGCACCCTTGCCAAGCGTGGTGTTGCTTCAATTGCGCCTGCCTTTCTGGTTGAGTCGTCGGCCGCAAGACTATAGGAGGATGCCAGTGACTAGGGAAGCATTGAGAATTCTGTTGGTGAACGACGATGTCACCATACGGGACTCACTGGCAACGCAATCATATGGCGAGTGTAGTTGTCAACTGGATACTACTGCCGATGTGTGTGAGGCTTGGCGTCAGATCTTGGAGGCTGACCGGCCGTATGATGTAGTTCTGATCGATGCCCTGCTGACCTCGGGGCCAGGCGCAGAGCCCTTGCCTGTGGGCATTGATCTTATGTGTAAGCTCAAGAAACGATGCCCGGGGACGGAGTGCATCGTCTTTACTCACGGGACGGATCGAGCGTTGGAGGCGCTGCGCGCTGGAGCATATCGATACTTGACGAAGCCCGTTGACCCGGACGAGTTGAACCTGACCATCCATATGGCGGCAGAGCATCACCGGCTCAGACAGCGATTAGAGGTCACGAAGCAAGAGAACAAATGGCTACGGATGTCCCTCGAAATCGGTGTAGCAATTGCGTCGGTCTTGGATTTGGACGAGCTGCTGAAGCCAGTCTACGAACAGCTGAGCTGCCTTGTGGACGCTTTGTGCCTGGATGTTGTCCTCTACGACGCGAGTAGCCAGACGCTGCGGTTCGAACTCGGCTATGCCACGGGAAAAAGGAGGGAAAAGTGGGAGCGCCCGCTCTCTAGAAAACAGGGACTGACAGACTGGGTGATCGTGCATTGCCAGTCCCTTTTGATCAAAGATTGTCTGCAAGAGGTGCTTCCGACGCCCGTGTGCCGGCCCGGTGAGGCGGTTCGCTCCTGGCTTGGCGTCCCTCTGGTGTCGCGCGGCACAGTCATCGGCGCTATCACAGCGCGCAGTTGTGAACCATGTCAATTCGGCGAGACGCACCAGCGGATCTTGACTACCATTGCCGGTCCAGTGGCCACCGCCGTTAAGAATGCCCGCTTGTTCTCTGAACTGAGTAAGGCGGGTGAGCAACTGCGTGCACTTGTCGCCAGCTCGCTCGACGCTGTTGTTTTCATTGACCAGAGCAAGGAGATCAGAATCTTTAACCGAACGGCGGAGGCGTTACTTGGTTGGACCGCTGAGGAGATGCTTGGTCAGTCGGTAATCCAGCTGCACACAGACATCGAGAAAGCCAAGGAGATTTTCGATGCGGTGAATCGCGATGGGGCGATTTCTGGGTGGAATGTGGAACTGAAGCGCTCTGACAATACCACGATCCCAATCTTGCTTTCCGCTGTTCTCGTTCGAGACAATCAAGGGCGCCCTATTGGACAGGCAGGATTCATGCGCGATCTGGGACGAGTGAATCTGTTGGAGGAACGGCTGCGGGCATTGATCCGGGTGACCCAGACGGTTACGAGTACATTGGAGCTGGATGAGGTACTGGACCTGATCGTGACGTCTGCAGTCGCGGCTTTTCCTTCGGCGCAGGGGGGCATCATCCACTTACATGACAAGCGGGAGGACGTTCTGCGCCCGTGGGCCAACACGTATCAATTCAGCCCTGAGGTGTTGGAGGCGCTCATGCTCAAGGCGGGCGAAGGGATTGCCGGTTGGGTATATGAACAACGAAAGCCATTGGTGGTGGACGATGCCAGCCAAGATCCCCGGTATAAATACATCGATCACCCTGAGATGCCATCTCACAAGTCGATCATGTGTGTGCCTCTCCGAGCCTGGAGGCAAGTGATTGGGACGCTCTCCCTGGATAATCCGGACGTCACTGCTGCGTTCCAGGCCGAGGACCTGGGGCTGCTCCGGAGCTTCGCGGATCAAGCTGCCATTGCTATTGACAATGCCTGGCGGATGCAGGAATTGGAGGAGATGCGCCAGGCAGCCGAGGCTATGGCCGGGGCCTTTGAACTTCGCCAGGCTCTGCAGCAGATTGTGGAGAGCGCCAGGCAGGTCTTGCAGGCTGATTCATCAGCTATTTGGTCGTATGATGAAATCGGCGACCGGTTTGTGCCTGAAGAACTGGTGGCGGTGGGCATCCCAACCGACGAACTGGAGAGAGGCCGGCGGGATGAACTCAAGCCTGGGCGTACAGCAGACGTGGTGATGCGTCGAGGCTACGTCGGAGTCACGGACATCCGGCATCCCGAGTATGACTTCCTGGGTCAGCCTACTCGAGGTTTGATGAGTCGCATCGGCGTACGCAGCTTCCAGGGGGTCGCGCTGCAGGTTGGGGACGAGAGGTTGGGAGTGCTGTACGTGAACTACAACCGTGCGCGCACGTTTGATGGGAGTGAGGAGGCGACTCTGAGAACCTTTGCAAACCATGCTGCCTTAACTCTAAAGAATGCCAGGTTATTGGAGCAGGTTAGCAAGGCGCGTGACACAGCCAAGGTAGTGGCCGAGGTAAGCATCCTGGAAGATCTCCGGAGCACCCTGAACTCTGTTGTAGAAGGTACCCAAGAAGCTCTTCACTGTGATGCTGTCACCCTGTATACCTACGATCAAAGCCGGCGTGAATTCGGATTTCCTCCAGAGATTACGGGTGTGCGGGACATGGGGATTATTCTCACGTGGAGCCCGATAGAGAGTGAATCTGTGCTGCGAAAAATCCTGGCGCGGGACGAACCGTATGTGGCTGAGGATGCCTCATCTGATCCAATAGTGAGAGGCGCTTTTGTCGAACGAGAGGACATAAGGTCTTCGGTGGGTCTTTCACTCAAGGTCGGCGAGCGCAAAGTCGGAGTGATGTTTGTAAATTACCGCTCTCGCCATCACTTCACAGGGGAAGAGCTTACGAACATTGAGCTCTTTGCGTATCAGGCCGCTGTTGCTATCCGCAATGCTCAGTTGTATGAGAGCGAGCGGAAGCGTGTCAGTGCTCTCCAGGCTCTCTATGAAGCGAGCCAGGCCGTGACCGGTACTCTGACGCTTGATGAGCTACTCAACCACATTGTGGAACAAGCGTGGCATCTGGCCGATCCTCGTGGGGAGAAGACGCACTTCAGCCACGTGGCTATGGTGAACGAGGGCCGTATCAACTTTGTCGCTGCCTATCCCCCTGCGATGCTGACGAAGCTACAAGATAGGGTTTGCGAGATAGATCTTAAGAGAGACGCGCGGATAGGTGTAACGGGGAGAGTGGTCATGACCCGGCAGTCTCAGCTGTTGGGGGATGTACTTGAGGATCCTGACTACATTGAGACGGATGCCCGCATCCACTCGCAACTGGGCGTGCCCATTAAGGTAGGAGACCAGGTTGTCGGCGTCATCAACGTAGAGCATCCGGAATACAATGCTTTCGCGAAGGAAGACCAATGGGCTCTGGAGGCTCTAGCTGCCCAGGCGGCGATAGCGATTCAGAACATCAGGCAGTTTCGCCTGAGAGAGGGATTGTTGAGGGCTGGAGAAGTGGTAACTGCTGAAGGTGAACTCTATCCAGCTTTGGAACTCATAGCCCAGAGCGTCAAAGAGACGATTGGCTGTGATGTGGTATGTTTATACACTTGTAACGAGAAGAAGCGCGAAATCAGCTATCCATCTGTTGTAGTTGGAGAGTTATACAAGCCGGATAAACAAGCAAATTGGCGGCTTGTCAGCAAAGAGAGAAAGTTGCGAGTAGATTGGCTTGGTGAACGGTCTGTAATCGCGAAGCTCTTGGATTATGGCTCCTCACGGTTTGTGTTTTGCTCCATCGACGATCCTATTCTGGGGGCAGGCGAATTCGTCTCCCGAGAGGGAATCGCGTCTTCTGCGGGCATCCTACTGAAGCTTGGCGAGGAAGTAGTGGGGATTCTTTTCGCCAATTATCGCTCTGCTCACCACTTCAGCGAGGAGGAGAAGCAGACCGCCGAGCTTTTTGCCAATCAGGCCGCTGTAGCTATCCACAATGCTCAGTTGTACGAGGAAATGATCAGGAGAGCAAAGGTCTTGGAGGCCCTCTACGAAGCTGGCAAGACAGTAACCAGCACTCTGGCGCTGGATGAGATTCTCAACCGCATCGTAGAGCAAGCGTGGAGTTTTGGCTGGCATTACGGTAGACGGGCGTGTCTGAGCGACCTCAACTTGGTGGAAGGGAGCATACTGACGCGCAAGGCTGCATACCCACCGGAGCACTTAGCGAAACTGAGGAGCATAGTGGGCGATATTGACCTTGAATCCGATGAACGCATTGGCATAATAGGTCGGGCTGTGAAGACGGGACGGTCCCAGTTGGTGGGCGATGTGACGCAGGATCCAGACTACATTGAATATGACCCAGAGACTCGTTCAGAATTGGCCGTACCGATCAAGCTTGGAGAAAATGCCATCGGCGTGATCAATGTGGAGCATCCAGAATGCAATGCCTTTGACAAAAACGATCGGCGTGATCTGGAATCCCTGGCCGCCCAGGCGGCCATAGCCATTGAGAACGCTCGACTGTTCAAGGAAACCGACCACCGTGCTCTACAGTTAGCTGCAGCGTCCGAGGTTGCTCGGGATGCAACTGCTATCCTCGATGTGGAGCGACTTCTCAGTGAAACCGTGCGGCGCATCTCCGAGCGTTTTGGCTTCTATCATGCAGGACTTTTCCTCTTGGATGACAAGCGTGAGTACGCGGTCCTTCAAGCTGCCTCATCTGAGGGTGGCCGACGTATGCTTGAGCGAGGCCATAGACTGAGGGTCGGCGAGGTTGGCATCGTTGGCTTTGTCACACACACCGGCACGCCTCGCATCGCTCTGGACGTGGGCGAGGATGCAGTTCACTTCAGCAACCCTGATCTGCCTCAAACCCGTTCCGAAATGGCGGTCCCTCTCACTATGCGTGGCCAGGTCATCGGCGCTCTGGATGTGCAGAGCACGGAGGTCTGTGCATTTACGGATGGGGACGTGGCCACTGTCCAGATCATAGCCGACCATTTGGCTAACGCGATCGAAAACGCCCGTCTCTACGAGGAATTGCAGCGAGAGGCCGGACAACTGGCGCTGATCAACCAGGTGGCTGCTGCGATCAGCTCAACTCTGGATCTTGAGGAAATCCTGCAGACTCTGGTGAACGAGCTAGCGAGGGTGATGGAGGTCGAACAATGCGCCATTGCCATCTTCGATGAGAGAAAAGAATATGGCGATGTGGTCGCCGAGTATTTGGAAGATGGTTGCGTGCCTTCGACAGGAGTTCGAATCCCCCTGAGCGACAATCCAAGTATAGAGCTAGTTCGGCAGACAAAGAAGCCGGTAGCAGTAAGAGATGCGCAACATGATCCCAGAATGGCAAAAGTCTGGGATATCTTGAGGGAACGTCGAACACAGTCTATCATGATCGTGCCAATCGTGATCAATGACGAAGTGGTAGGCACGATTGGACTGGATTCCGTCACCAGCCCCAGAGACTTCATCAGAGAAGAGCAATGGCTGGCTGAAACGATCGCGCATCACGCAGCAATTGCCATCCAAAACGCGCAGCAATATGAAGAGTTGAAACGTACCAAAGGGCTCGTCGGTGCCCGAACCGCCCTGGCGTGGACGGGCATGGCCAGTGCCGCTTGGCGCCACACAATTGGAAACTACGCTACAACAGTTCAAGACCTGGTGGAGCTGGCGAGACGAGACCTGGCCGCAAGCATCCCATCGGATAGGGTTTGTGGGCGTCTAGATCGCATCAAGGATATGGCCAACAAGATTCGGACCACTCCCATCACGGCTCCCCTGCACGCAGAAGAGGGTGTGAGATCCGTTGCCATAAGCGAGCTGTTGAGGGAGCGTGTGAAGCAATTGTGGGGGCGGGCGCCGTACGAGGATGTGCAAGTTTCGTTTGACGTCAGGTTGGAAGAGTCCGTTACGGTCAGGGCCAGTCCTGATTGGCTGCGGCGGGCTTTTGACATCCTGGTTGAGAATGCTGTGGAAGCGATGGCCGATTCCGCTACCAAGCAACTCACCATTGTCACGCAAGTCAAGAGCGGCGGCGTGGAATTGTCGATCACAGATACTGGCATAGGGATACCCGACGAGGTGCTTAAGCGGCTGTTCCAGGCCCCCATACCACGGCCCAAGGGCTCGAAAGGATTGGGTGTAGGCTTGCTGATGGCCCACACAATTATCCAGACGTATGGCGGGGACATTCGATTGGCTTCGACAGGGTCTTCGGGAACCACGATGGTCGTCTGGCTACCTGTTGAGGGTTAGGTATCCTCGTACCGGTTCAATGTCTATCTCCTATCGCTTTCTAATCGTCGGCGATGCTCCAGACGACTACGGGCATCAAGTGCTTCGGGAGGCTCTGTCTACCTTGGGTTCCTGGCAAGTTATCTCAGAGGCAGAAGTGGTCTTTGTTCTTCAAGCGCAGACCTATGATGTCGTGGTTGTCGACGCAGGCGCAGTCAAGAGCGCACCGGAAGTAGTTTCTCGGATTCGTGCCTTGGATTGTAACGCCAGGGTTGTCGTTGTTACTCTCTCCCCACACTGGAAAATCGCCAGGGCGGTTTTTCGCGCCGGTGCCACAGATTACCTGTCCAAGTCCCTGAGCAAAACGGAGATTCTGGCAAACTTTCGATCAATCTTGGAACGACGCGTAGCAGTCGTGCGGCCGGATGCAGATGGAGGAATGCGAAATGACACAGGCAACGATTCTGTTTGCTGATAACGACCGGGACTTCCTGGGCACTCGATCGGAGTTTCTCGAGGCAGAGGGGTATACCGTGTTAAAGGCATATTCTCTCGAGGAAGCCCGAGACATCCTCGATCACAGGCGGGTGCAATTGGCCATCCTCGATATTCGACTCACAGATGACACTGATGCTGGAGACATCAGTGGACTGGAGCTCGCTCAAGAAGCCGCCTACAACTCGCTCCCGAAGATTATGCTTACCGGCTTTCCAAACGTGGAGGCTGTGAGGATTGCTCTGAGACCTGTTGTCAACCAACTACCGCCGGCCGTGGATTACGTCTCCAAGAAGGGAGAAGAAGGGAGAAGCGGGGCCGAGGTGCTGATCGAAGCCGTGAAGCAGGCTTTTGCCGAGCATGTGCGTATCAACTGGGACCTCCGTATTCGTTGGGGGCAGCAAGGCGGACTTCTACCTCCTGTCTTGGTGAGCTTGATCTATCCTGACTTGACCAGAAAGCGGCTTGCCGACCGATCTGGTGAACTGGAGGATCTGTTCCGCAAGCTATTCCATGGATACAGCCACGCTACCCTCGGCCGGGTTCTGGCCCGGCGGCAAGGCCGGATTCTCCTTTCTGCTTTTTCCTATCCGGCCCAGGGGCCGGGGCAGCAGTTTGTTGTGTCGTGCGGCCATAGAGCAAAAGTCGAGACAGAGAGAGACCGATACGGCTCGTTTGTCCCGCAAGGAGTAGGAGAAAAGTCAATCAATCTGGAAAAATCTGTCGAGACGATCCATTTTGGAGCCGCTGCGTATCGCCTGGGTGGGTGCGTGGTCGAGGAGGCCCTGGCGCTTACTGAATTCTATCATCAGCAACCTACCGCCCGGGCCTTGGCAGTGATAGAGGATCTTTTCAGTTCTACCCTGCGCCTGTGGTACGAGAGAGCGCAGGAAAAGCGACCACAGCCAATGGAGGCCTTCTGCCGGGAATGGTTGGGAGCGGATGGGGGCACGCTGGACCAGACCGCGTTGGAAAAGCGCGTTGCTGGTTTTTCTCAGGCGGCCCTGGCTGCTGGGGTCGTGGGTCTGGATTGTTTGCCTCATAAGCTGGTGCTGTGCTCCTCCGAGGGCGGGGCGGAGTTTTCTTACCCCAATCCCATGCCCTACTTGTGTGAGGAACGCATTACCGTTAGCCCTCCAACGCTGTGTGGCATTACCCATGGGCGCGTGGATGGGGAAAGTGTTTTGGTGGATAGGACGGGACAGACGTGGACTGTGGACTTTGGGATGGCCGGACTGGGACCGCTGGTGCGCGACTTCGTCTCCTTGGAGACATCGGTCAAGCTTGACATGTTGGTAGGAGCCGGTTTGACACAACGCCACGAACTTGAACGCCGCCTTCTGGCTATGCATCATCTTGGAGAGGAAATTGACTTGGAAGGTATGTCGCCTGAGGTTGAGAAGGCTCTGCAGGTCATTATCCGGATTCGCTCTCAGGCTGCTGATACTATCGGTCCCGAGATGGAACCGTATCTGGTGGGTTTGCTGTTCTGTGCCGCCCGGCGCTTTTTTGACTATCAGCCCGAGTTACGGTACACGAAGGGTGAGCTCGTGATATTTGCCCATGCCCTTCTGTCTGCGGCTATGATGTGTCGAAAACTGGTTTCTTGGGAGGATCGTCTCCATGAGTTGCCCGCGCAGGCGTCTGAAAGTCTTTGGATAGACGCAGATAATCGAGAAGTGTGGGTTGAAGGGCGCAGAGTCACATTGCCGCCACTGGGGTTTCGGCTTCTTCAGTACTTTTATGACCATCCTAACCAGCTCTGCGAGCGCCTGGATATCGCAAAGCACGTGTTCGGCGTAGAGCACTCGGATCTCCGCCCTGCTGAGGTTGAGTTGATGGAGAAGGACCAGATCAACACGAACGTCAGTCGGTTGAGGAAGGCGATCGAGCCCAACCCGAGTTATCCCAAGTACCTCGTGACGGTCCATGGGTCTGGCTACAAGCTGGTGCTGGGTGATGTCAATCGGCGCGACGAGTCATAGCCCTCTTTGCCCGCCAAACCCAGGTGGATTCTGCCACTAGAATGCAACTTGAATGACATTTACCCGTCCCAACCGGCCACTTACATTGGCTGTCCGTTCTACCGTTTGACAGCCAATCGTAGGCCGTTTGTGAGTTCTCCCTTCGCTCAATTGTTTTCACCTACTTTGATTTGACGTACAGTTGTCACTGTAACTTGATGCCACCTCTGTATAATAGGAGATAGAAGTAGGCTGGGGTTTCGGCCACGATCCTGTCTTTGTGGCTCCCGAACCGGTATGGAGGTGGCAATATGATAGCACAGAACCTGACGAAATTCACGCTTTTCACGGTGCTGCTGGGTATCGGCTTCGCCATGGCTGTCTTCCGACCTCAAGTTTTTCCTCCTGCGGCCGTCAAGCCCGCCTCTGAGCAAGTGCAGGATCACGCAATCGACGTTGGACCGAAGCCTGATTCGGGGGGGCGTGAGGAACAAGACTTGTCGTACGAATCTCTGCTTTCTTGGCAAAGGGATTTAGAGTCCCGTGCGGTAGAACTAGAGCAGCGTCAAGCTGTGCTGAAAGATTGGGAGACCTCTCTAGAGGCGTGGGAGAAGCGTCTCGCTGACCGAGCAGGTCTACTGGACAGCAAAGAGGGCGAGATTGACGAGCAGTGGGCTGCTGTGCAAGCGGCACAAGCCCGTTTGGCCCAGCAGTGGCAGGACTTGCATGGGGAGCGAGTCCGTCTGGGGCAAGGATGGAAGGATCTCCAAGCTCAGCGGGCGCGGATTGACGAAGGGTTGGCTCACCTGCGCGAAGTCGGGGATCGCTTGCAGGCGAAGGAGGCGAGCCTGGGGGTACGAGAGCAGAAACTGGAGGGGCGTGAGCGTTTGTCCACAGCGGCTCTGGTCGTGAGTGGCCTCCTGGCAGTGCCTTCAATGGTGGTCCTGGTAGCTCTGACGTGGCAGGACAGGCGGGTGGTCGACAAGAAGGATCAGCCATCTAAAGCATCCCAGACGCGGCGTACTAGATGGCTCACGCTGCCTGGGTGGTTGACGAAAGAAGCTGAGGCTTCACCCCACAGGGGCAATGGGCGGAACAAAGAAAGCGTGCCCCGCCGCGCGTAGACAGACGATGATTCGGATAGGCCGTCATCTGGGACCGGGCCGCCTGTGAACCCTCGCGGGCGGCCCCAACGTCATGCCCCACAATCGCGTTCAAGGGTTGTTCTGATAGTCTATCACTCGTCGTCTGCTGATTTGCAGATTTGCCAATTTGCAGACTGGCAAACTTGCCGATTCGCCCATTGCTGATTGGTCATTGGTCATTGTCCCCCCTTGCCTCCTTCCCCATTCTGCGGTACAATCCACTCAAATACCACGGGAGGAGATGACGCATGCCCGACGTAATCCGCATCCAGGACATCGCCCAACACGTGGGAGAGGAAGTCACGCTCCAGGGTTGGCTCTACAACAGCACTGACAAGGGGAAACTCCAGTTCCTCCAGGTGCGCGATGGGACCGGCTTTGCCCAGTGCGTCCTCTTCCAAAAAGATGTCAGCCCCGAGGTCTTCGGCGCGGCGCAGAGCCTGGCGCAGGAGTCGTCGCTCGTCGTCACCGGCACCGTCCGAGAGGACACGCGCGCCCCGGGCATTCCCGGCGGCTACGAGCTCGGCGTCACCGACCTGAAGGTGCTCCAGATATCGCAGGACTACCCCATCCAGCTCAAGGAGCACGGCATTGACTTCTTGATGGACAACCGTCACCTGTGGATCCGCTCGCAGCAGCAGTGGGCCGTGCTGCGCGTGCGGGCCACCGTCATCCGTGCCATCCGCGACTGGCTCGACGACCACGGCTTTGTCAACATGGACACGCCCATCATCACCCCGGCCGCCTGCGAGGGCACGACCACGCTCTTTGAGACCGACTACTTCGGCGAGCCGGCCTTCCTGGCCCAGTCCGGACAGCTCTACAACGAGGCCGATATCTACGCCTTCAACCGCGTCTACTGCTTCGGCCCCACCTTCCGCGCCGAGAAGTCGAAGACTCGCCGCCACTTGACCGAGTTCTGGATGGTCGAGCCGGAGGCCGCTTTCTGCGACATGGATCAGTTGATGGAGATCGAGGAGCAGTTCATCTCCTACATCGTCCAGACCTGCCTGCGCGAGCGGGCGCAGGAACTGGCGCTCCTGGGACGGGACACCGGCCCTCTGGAGAAGGTAGTCCCGCCCTTCCCCCGTATCTCCTACGACGAGGCGCTCGAGATGGTGGCCGAGATCCGGGAGCAGACGGACGACGAGGAACTCAGGGAGCA
>Ga0207752_1000624_pt1 | contig 16531 bp, 14 predicted proteins | sample Pon2CUnioCityCA_6_FD_187272 | JGI IMG/M metagenome (GOLD analysis project Ga0207752, IMG submission 187272) | Marine sediment microbial community from Union City, CA, USA - Pond 2C Sediment 2 (SPAdes) | ecosystem: Environmental > Aquatic > Marine > Intertidal zone > Salt pond sediment ...
TAACATGCTGTTTATTACATATTTCTTATTTATAATTTAATTATCGTCAGTTGCATCAAAAACTCAAGCTTTTAAACATCTAATTAGGCCTTAAATAACCATAATTTGTGAGGTGGTTTGGTTTTTTAACAATTTTCTTTTATTGGCGCAATATAAGTGTGTCGCCACGCTGGGTAAATTCAATATTCTTTAAAAAAGTCATACCGAGCAATATTTCATCATTATTCATTCGAGGATTAATTGAAGCTCGAATATCGCGTAACTGAATCTCACCGATGCTGACCTCTTTTAACCGCGTTAGATAGCCGGTAATCACACCATTTGCAGTTTGGTAACGACGTTGCTGGCCGTAGGGTAATTTTAGTTTTTTCGCAATTTTATCGGGGATGGAAATATCACTGGCGCCAGTATCAAGCAGGAAGGTGACCTCCTGGTTATTAATCTTTCCATGGGTGACATAATGTCCGTAACGGTTTCGTTTTAAAATGACTTCGCGTTGCTGCCCATTTATCTCGGTGTTGATTTCTTGATTAGGGTTGTAGTCTTTTTCAAGCACATTATTAAACAGGAAAAAGAGCATGATCATTAACGCTATCCACATTGCAATAATGAATTTATGACCGAGCCGTTTGTGTTCGTTGCTTTCAGATGACATTTTTAGTTGTTTCTTTTATACAGCCTGCTTAATATATAATTTCGATTATTATCTTATTGAGAGTGTGAAATGGTTAAGTTGTTATTAAGTTTTGTTTTTTTAGTAAGCGTATCAGCTACCCTGTCCTCCTGTGCCCTCTCACCGGACCCTATGGAAACACTTGATAGTTCCATCCGTTCATATGAACGTGCCATTCGTTGGGGGGGATTTCAACGTGCTAAATCCTTTCACAAACATTCCCCGGTATTATCTGATATTGAACGACGCCGCATGAAATTTTACCGCGTGACCGGGTATAACGTTCTTCAACATAATACACCTGACAAGTTTAACTCACATCTTGTTGTGGAAATTAAATATTACAAAAATGATATGCCGGTTGTAAAAACAATTGTTACCAAACAGCATTGGAAGAGAGAGAAAGAGAGTAAAGTCTGGTACCTGGAATCTGAATTTCCTAAGTTCAAGTAGGGTAAGATAACAGGTTCAGATAATACGTTTTGCGAGTCGCTACATCGAATAAATCTTTAGCTTAGTGGTTTACCACAGCATGGATAACAAACTCGCTTTCAAAGTATACAGTAAAGTCTTTATAGACCCATTTCGTAATGGGTGGCTCACCAACCGCAGCAAATGTTTCCAGGGCCTGGCCAAAGCGGTTCTGAACCGTTTCCATGGTCATGCCTCGTCCGGGTAACTGAACTGAATATTCTGTTGCGGCAGGTGCCGTTGCTTCAGTGACCGGTGTTTCTGCTTCTGTCTCTGGTACTGGCATATTGAGTTCTTCAGCCGATAGATTGGCAGACAATCCAAGTATCAGTAAACCCGTAGCTGCAAAGTGACTTAGCCTTAACATGTCAAAACTCCAAAATTATTCTTAATTATTGAGTAAACTATACTCTATCAATAGCTTACAGGCAAAAGTTAAGCCATTATCTTCAATATTTAGGACAAATTCGTACTAAACGCAAATTTGTCGAATTTTTTTACTCAAAAGCCACATTTTTAAAGGGGCGTGGTCAAAATTCAGGCAAAAAAATGAATAATATCAATAGTATGCCTGATAGAGGTTTTCAGTTAGAATTTGCCCATGTTTAAACCAGTAGAACTCTTTGTCGGCCTGCGCTACACACGGGCAAAACGCCGAAATCACTTCATATCATTTATTTCCTTATCCTCCATGCTCGGTATCGCGCTGGGCGTAACGGCATTAATCACGGTTTTATCTGTGATGAATGGCTTCGAAAAAGAGGTGCGTGAACGGATCCTGGATATGGTTTCCCATCTGACAGTGACGGATTTTGATCATGGCTTGAGAAATTGGCCAAAGGTACTGGAAACGACAAAAACTCATCAGAACGTCATTGCTGCAGCCCCTTATATTGAAAAACAAGGCATGTTGATTAATGGTAGCAGTGTTAACGGCTCGTTGATTCGTGGTGTATTACCAGAACATGAACCTTCTGTTTCTAATGTTGCTGAAAAAATTAAAAGTGGTCGTTTTACTGATCTTAAAGCCGGGAAGTTTGGAGTTGTTTTAGGCCAGGACCTGGCGCGAATTTTAGGCGTGCATGTGGGTGACAAGGTTACTATGGTAACTCCCAGTGCAAATGTCACCCCGGCAGGTGTAGCACCGCGCTTAAAACGGTTTACCGTGGTGGGTATTTTTTACATCGGAATGTATGAATATGACAGCACCATGGCCTTAATTCACATGAGTGATGCGCAACGGTTATTTCGAATGAAAGGCAAAGTCACCGGTGTGCGTGCCAAGCTCAGTGATTTATTTGAGGCTCCAGTAACCCGGGAAGAATTACAGGAACAAAAGCTATCGGATTACTGGGTAAGGGACTGGAGCAGTTACCACGCAAACTGGTTCCGTGCGGTAAAAATTGAAAAACGTATGATCTTTTTGTTATTGCTACTTATTGTTGCGGTAGCAGCCTTTAATATCGTTTCCACCCTGGTGATGGTGGTGACTGACAAGCAAAGTGATATCGCCATTTTAAGAACACTCGGTTCATCGCCTCGCAGTATTATGGGCGTCTTTATGGTGCAAGGGGCCATCATTGGAATTATCGGAACCATTCTTGGAACCGTAGGTGGAGTGAGTTTGTCCCTGAACCTGGATACGGTGGTACCTTTCATCGAAGGCTTGCTCGGTATTCGTATTCTTGACCCTGCTGTTTATTATATCAGTGCCTTGCCTTCAGATTTACACTGGAATGATGTCTGGACTATTTGTTCGATTTCATTAATTTTAGGCCTGGTGGCAACACTTTATCCTGCCTGGCGCGCAAGTAAGACCCAACCTGCGGAGGCGTTACGTTATGAATAATAATGCTTCTGATGTTGTATTAATGTGTGAAGGTTTAAGTAAAACCTTCACTGAAGGCCCGGCAGATGTAAATGTATTGTCGGGTGTTTCTCTTGCTATTAATAACGGTGAACAGGTAGCAATTGTGGGTTCATCAGGTTCGGGAAAAAGTACCTTGCTGCACTTGTTAGGGGGATTGGATTTACCGACCTCGGGACGGGTTGAAGTGACTGGTAAAGACATGGCCTCTCTGAACGAAAGCCAACGCGGCATCTTACGCAATCAACAACTGGGTTTTGTTTACCAGTTTCATCATTTGCTTCCTGAATTTACCGCGCTTGAAAATGTCGCCATGCCGTTATTGATTCGGGGAATGGATACTAAAGAAGCCAGTCAAAAAGCACATAACATGCTTGAAAGGGTGGGCCTGGGTCATCGTGTTGGTCATAAACCGGGTGAGTTGTCCGGTGGTGAACGACAACGTGCAGCGCTGGCGCGTGCCCTGGTGACAAGCCCAGCCTGTGTCCTCGCCGATGAACCCACAGGTAATCTGGATGGTAAAACGGCAGAGCAGGTTTATGAGCTGATGCTAGAAGTTAACCGTGAGCTTAATACCAGTTTTGTGGTTGTCACGCATGACATGAATTTTGCTAACAAGATGGATCGTACGCTTCACCTTGCCGATGGTATTATCTCAAGTTAGTTCAAGTACTTTCAGGACATAAAATATAACTCAAGCCTTATTCTTATAAGGCTTTTTTGTTTCTTGTTTTATTTTCCCACCTTAGTTATTAGTATTTTGAGTTTTCTACTCGAAAATAATTCACCAACTATTTTTCAGTGAAATTAATTTTTAATGTTTTACCTGTCATTTTTAAAAGCAGCTTATTTTTAAACTATTATTATTATCAGGGTGTCTTATTAAGATGAAAATATTGTGAAATGCTATAGAAATTTCAGTTATGACCGACAAATTAATAGAAGTGAGTTAATTATCTCAAGGTGATGATTCTCCGGTGAATAAAAATAACTTAAAAACTTTATGGGAAAATTCTACTTTAGCTGATGGTAATGCAGAGTATCTTGAGCAGCTCTATGAAGCTTACCTTGAAAATAAAACGAATGTTAACACTCAGTGGCGCGATTATTTTGACAGTTTACAAAAACAGGACACTACCCCACTGCAACCTGACCTTTCTCATGAAAAGATAAAAGAACAGTTTCGTCATCTCGATCAGGTTACACCGTCTTCAGGGCAGTCTTCACAGCAAAACGCGATTAATGAAAAACAGGTAAAGGTTTTGCAGTTAATTAATGCCCACCGTTTTAGGGGACATCAATGGGCAAAAATCAATCCTTTTGGAAATGCGAATCGTGGTGATATCCCAGAACTCACCTTAGAACATTATCAACTCAATGAAAGTGATCTTAATACGGTGTTTAACACGGGGTCATTAGTTGCTGCTAAAACTGCAACCCTTGCAGAGATTTTAAAAATTTTAGAATCAACCTACCTGAGTTGTATCGGTGCAGAGTACATGCACATGACCGATACAAATGAAAAACGCTGGATCCAGGAATACCTGGAAGGGCGCCAGGGTAGACCACCTTACTCAAAAGAAATAAAACATGAGTTACTTAAGCAAATCATTGCGGCTGAAGGCTTGGAACAATACCTTCATGTTAAATATGTGGGGCAAAAACGTTTCTCGCTTGAAGGTGGTGAAAGCCTTATCCCCATGTTGAAAGGTTTAATCCAGCGTTCAGGTGGCAAGCACGGTGTAAAAGAAATTGTTATTGGTATGGCACATCGTGGCCGCTTAAATGTGCTGGTTAATATTATGGGGAAGGCACCTGAGAACCTTTTTATGGAGTTTGAAGGAAAAAATAATATTGATAACGGAACGGGTGATGTGAAGTACCACATGGGCTTTGCATCAAACCATAAAACAGAAGGTGGTGTTGTTCATCTTTCGTTGGCATTTAATCCATCACATCTCGAAATAATTGGGCCGGTGATAGAAGGTTCGGTCCGTGCAAGACAAGATAATATTCATGACCAGGAAGGTAATAAAGTGATTCCTGTATTGATACACGGTGATGCTGCTTTTGCGGGCCAGGGTATCAATATGGAAACGCTTAATATGTCCCAGTCTCGTGGTTACTCGACTAAAGGCACCATTCATATTGTGATCAATAACCAGATTGGGTTTACCACGAGTAACCAGGAAGATGCACGTTCTACATTGTATTGTACTGACGTGGTGAAAATGGTGAATGCACCGATATTTCATGTCAATGGTGATGATCCTGAAGCCGTCCTTTTGGTGACGCAAATGGCACTTGATTACAGAATGAAGTTTAACAAGGATGTCGTGATCGATATGGTGTGTTATCGACGTCATGGACACAGTGAAGCAGATGAGCCGATGGCAACACAGCCATTAATGTATAAACATATCAAGGAAATGCAAACAACGCGTCAGGTGTATGCCAATAAACTATTAAAAGAAAAAAGTATTGAACAACATGAAATAGAAGAATATAGCCGAAACTATCGTGAAGCATTAGAAACTATGCATTCAGTGGTGCCTGAGTTTATTAAAATAGAAAAAAAGAAACATGCATTTATGGAAAGCTGGGCTGACTATAAAGGTAATAATTGCATGTTACCGATTAATACGAAAATCAGTAAAGAATTAATCGTAGACTTACATAAACAGTTAACCGATTTACCGGCTGGTTTTGAATTGCATCCTACCGTAAGTAAAATAATTGAAAGCCGAAATAAAATGGCTAAAGGTGAGCTTGCTGTTGACTGGGGTTTTGCTGAGACCATGGCTTATGCCAGTTTATTAACTGAGGGATTTAATGTCAGGCTATCAGGGCAGGATAGTGGTCGGGGGACTTTTTTTCATCGACATGCGGTATTACATAATCAAAATGATAATGTAGCTTATGTGCCTTTACGAAACATCAAAGGCGCAAAGGGTAACTTCCTTGTTATTAACTCGTTACTATCTGAAGCAGCCGTACTGGCATTTGAATATGGCTATGCGACTACCGACCCTAAAACACTCACTATCTGGGAAGCGCAGTTTGGTGATTTTGCCAATAATGCCCAGGTCGTGATTGATCAGTTTATTAGTGCGGGTGAACAAAAATGGGCGAGATTATCCGGTTTAGTCATGTTTTTGCCGCACGGACTTGAGGGGCAAGGACCTGAACATTCATCGGCCAGGTTAGAGCGTTTCTTACAACTCTGTGGACAACATAATATGCAGGTTTGTGTTCCGACCACGGCTTGCCAGGTATTCCATTTACTACGCCGCCAGATGTTAATGTTGTGCCGCCGTCCCCTTATCGTGATGACACCTAAAAGTTTGTTACGTCACCCTGTCGCTTCAACGGATCTTGAAAATTTAACCGATGGCAGTTTTAAAATGGTGATCCCCGAGGTTGATGAGCTTGATGACGCTAATGTTAAACGTGTCATCTTATGCAGTGGTAAAGTATTTTATGACTTGTTAGAACGTCGTCGCAAGGAACAGATTGATGATGTTGCCATTATTCGTATAGAACAGCTCTACCCATTCCCTGATGATCTCACAAGAGAACAAATCAAGCGCTATAAAAATGCGGACAAGTTTATCTGGTGCCAGGAAGAAGCAATGAACCAGGGAGCCTGGTATTCCACACAACATCATATTCGTAAAGCGATTGGACGAGAAGCGCATTACCTGGAATACGTTGGTCGCCCATTCCTTGCCGCCCCTGCAGTGGGATACATGTCATTGCATAAACAACAACTTGAAGATTTAGTCACGCAAGCATTGGGATTAACTCAGTAGTATTTTTAAATAGGGAACAAGATGATGTCGATTGAAATAAAAGTGCCTGTATTTCCAGAGTCTGTAACCGATGGAACGTTAACCACGTGGCATAAAAAAGAAGGTGAACAGGTCACACATGGTGAAGTTATTGTTGATATTGAAACAGACAAGGTGGTCTTTGAAGTTCCCAGTCAGGAGGATGGGGTTGTAGAAGAACTGTTAGTTAAAGAAGGTGATACCGTTTTATCCGGCCAGGTGATTGCCCGAATAAAAATGGGAGCTGTTCAGCAAACAAAAACTGCGGTGGATGAAGTGGATGAGTTAGAAGAAGACAACGTTATCATCACGCCTTCTGCGCAGAAAATGATCGATGAACAAAATTTAAACGCAAACCTGATAACAGGTAGCGGTAAAGGTGGACGTATTTTAAAAGAAGATGTGATTTCTTTTATTGAAAATAAAACCAGTGAACCACAACCGCAAGTTGAACAGACAAGAGCTGTTAAAATTGAAGGTGAACGAATAGAGAAGCGTGTCCCTATGACGCGTTTAAGAAAACGAATAGCTGAACGTTTATTAGAGGCACAACAAACTGCGGCAATTTTAACGACGATTAACGAAGTAAATATGCAACCGGTGATGGACCTGAGAAAACGCTACCAGGATAAGTTTGAAAAAACACACGGTGTGCGCCTTGGCTTTATGTCCTTTTTTGTAAAAGCCGTCGTTGAATCACTTAAACGTTTCCCTGAAATAAATGCATCAATCGATGGTGAGGATATCGTTTATCACGGCTTTTTTGATATAGGTATCGCGGTAGGGTCTCCACGCGGTCTTGTGGTTCCTATTTTAAGGGATGCTGAGCAACTTAACCTGGCCCAGGTTGAGAAACAAATCGCGGACTTTGGTCAACGGGCAAAAGAGGGGGCTTTAACACTCGAAGAAATAACGGGTGGGACGTTTAGTATTACCAACGGTGGCGTGTTTGGATCGCTGTTATCAACCCCGATTCTTAACCCACCACAAAGTGGCATTCTCGGTATGCATAAAATCCAACCACGACCGGTCGTTGAAGATGACGAGATTGTTATACGACCCATGATGTACCTGGCATTTTCCTATGATCACCGCATTGTTGACGGTAAAGAAGCAGTTCAGTTCTTAGTATCAATAAAAGAAATAATTGAAGATCCCGCAAGACTTATACTGCAAGTATAAAAAGGTCAGTATCGATGCCTGAAAAAATAAAAGAATATGATGTAATTGTCATTGGTGCAGGCCCTGCAGGTTACGTGGCGGCTATTCGCTGTGCACAACTGGGGTTAAATGTTGCCTGTGTAGATAACTGGTTTAATAAAGATGGACAACGTTCTTTGGGCGGGACGTGCTTAAACGTGGGCTGTATACCCTCCAAGGCTTTACTGGAATCATCGGCGCTTTATGAAAAAGCAACAACAGAACTTGTCGAACATGGAATAAAAGCGAAAAATGTTTCTCTTGATTTAAAGAAAATGATTCAACGAAAAGAGCAGGTGGTTAAAGATTTAACCGGTGGCATTGGGGCGTTATTTGATGCTAATAATATTTGCCTTTTTTCGGCTACCGCTAAATTGCTGGCAGAAAAACAAGTTGAAGTTACTTTTTTAGATAATAAAAAAGAAATCATCAGCGCGGCTAATATTATCCTGGCACCAGGCTCTTTACCTAAACCTCATCCTGAAATCCCGTTTACTGATAACTTGATAGTTGACTCAACAGCTGCACTTGAATTTGATTCGGTGCCGGGGGCAGTTGCGGTTTTAGGGGCCGGTGTTATTGGGCTTGAGTTAGGTAGTGTCTGGCGTCGTTTGGGTGCAAAGGTCAGTCTGTTTAAATCCAGTAAACTTTTATTACCTGCTGCAGATGATCAGATCGGTCAACAAGCATCACTCATTCTCCAGAAACAGGGATTAAACTTTTGCTTTGAAACCCGGGTAACGGGTTACGTGATAAAAAATAATAAAGTTGAGTTGAGCTATGAAGATAGTGAAGGTCAACATAAAACTTTATTTGATAAAGTTATCGTTGCGATTGGTCGTGAGCCCAACATGGAGAATTTATTTTCAGGTGATGCGGGAATCAAACTCAATGATAGAGGCTTTATCGAGGTTGATGATAAGTGTCGGACTCAATCAGAGGGGATTTATGCCATCGGTGATGCCGTGCGTGGACCGATGTTGGCGCATAAAGGATCTGAAGAAGGAATGATGGTCGCCGAGTTAATAAAAGGGAAGTCCGCGCGGGTAAATTATGAAACTGTCCCCTTTGTGGTTTATACTGAGCCTGAAATTGCATGGTGTGGTAAAACAGAACAGCAATTAAAAGAAAATGGACATGATTTTCATGTTGGTAGTTTTCCCTTTGCCAGTAATGGCCGGGCAAGAGCTGTTGGCCATACCGAGGGTTTGATAAAAATATTGGCAGATGCAAAAACAGACAGGGTGCTTGGGGTACATATGTTGGGACCTCATGCATCTGAACTAATTGCACAGGCCGTTATCGCAATGGAATTTGGAAGCAGTAGTGAAGATTTAGCGATGACCATGTTTGCGCACCCGTCACTTTCAGAAGTTATGCATGAAGCTGCGCTTGATGCAGGCCCAGGTGCGATTCACAAGGCAAGACCACGAAAAAGTTAAAAATAAATTTTAGAGAATAAATATGAACTTACACGAATATCAGTCTAAGGCACTGTTTTCCCAGTACGGTATTGCAGTACCTGAAAACAGGGTAATAAATGAGCAATCCCAGGTAAAAGCGAATTTGCAGGCCCTCGGTGGTGAACGCTGGGTAGTCAAAGCACAGGTACATGCCGGTGGCCGTGGTAAAGCGGGTGGTGTAAAGATTGCTGATAAGGCTGAAGATGTCGAAGCGTTTGTCTCATCCATGCTGGGCAAAAACCTGGTGACGTTTCAGACAGATGCAAGCGGCCAACCCATTAACCAGATCCTGATAGAGCAGCCGTGTGATATTGAGCGTGAATTGTATCTAGGTGCAGTTATTGATCGTGCGCAGCGCCAGATTGTTTTTATGGCTTCAACTGAAGGTGGCGTCGAAATCGAAAAAGTTGCCGCTGAAACACCCGAAAAAATTCTTAAAGCCGCAATTAATCCTGTTGTCGGTTTGCAGGGCTACCAGTGTCGTGATCTTGCCTTTGGTTTAGGATTAGAAGGTGATCAAATTAAACAATTTGGTAAATTGCTTTCAAGCCTTGCAAAAATGTTTGAAGAACAGGATTTATCGCTACTAGAGATAAACCCGTTAGTTGTCACAAAACAAGGCAACCTGTTATGCCTGGATGCAAAAATTAATATTGATGATAATGCCTTGTATCGTCACAAAGATCTTGAAGCATTGCGTGATATCACCCAGGAAGATGAACGTGAAGTTCGGGCCAGTAAATGGGATTTAAATTACATCTCGCTTGATGGTGAAATAGGTTGCATGGTAAATGGTGCAGGCTTAGCCATGGCAACCATGGATTTAATTAAACTTCATGGTGGTGAGCCCGCTAACTTTCTTGATGTCGGGGGCACGGCAACAAAAGAACGTGTTGCTGAAGCCTTTAAAATTATTCTTTCTGATGAAAATGTTAAAGGTGTTTTAGTTAATATCTTTGGCGGTATCGTTCGTTGTGACATGATTGCTGAAGGGATAGAAGCCGCAGTTGAAGAAGTGGGTGTTGAAGTACCTGTTGTCGTCAGGCTTGAAGGAAACCATGCTGAAGAAGGCCTGGCTATTCTTGATTCAAGTTCATTAAAAATTGAAACAGCACATAACCTTGCGGATGCGGCAGAAAAAATTGTTAAACAGGTGAAGTCATAATGAGTATTTGGATTAATAAAGATACAAAAGTAATTTGCCAGGGGTTCACCGGTAAACAAGGACAATTTCATTCTGAAAAAGCGATTGAGTATGGAACTAAAATGGTGGGTGGTGTAACACCTGGAAAGGGTGGTCAAACATCGTTAGGTTTGCCGGTATTTAATACGGTAAAAGATGCAGTAAAAGAAACACAGGCGGATGCCAGTGTGATTTATGTTCCTGCGGCTTTTTGTAAAGATGCGATTCTTGAAGCGGTCGATGCCGGAATTGAACTCATTGTTTGTATTACAGAAGGTATTCCGACTAAAGATATGCTGGATGTCTGGCATGTCGTTAACCAGTCAGGTTCACGCCTTATTGGTCCTAATTGCCCTGGTATTATTACCCCGGGTGAATCTAAGATCGGTATTATGCCGGGTGAAATTCATAAGCCAGGAAATGTTGGAATTGTATCACGTTCAGGCACCTTAACTTATGAAGCCGTTAAACAGACGACTGACCTGGGTTTAGGTCAAAGCACATGTGTCGGTATCGGTGGTGATCCTATACCCGGGACAACGTTTATTGATTGTCTTGAAGCTTTTGAGAATGATGCACAAACAGAATCTGTCATCATGGTAGGTGAGATTGGTGGCTCAGCTGAAGAAGAAGCAGCTGATTATATTAAATCCAGTATGAGTAAACCTGTAGCCGCTTATATCGCGGGTGTTACAGCACCTAAAGGCAAACGTATGGGACATGCCGGTGCAATCATTGCCGGAGGTAAAGGCACTGCAAAAGAAAAGTATGCGGCACTTGAAAATGCTGGTGTTTATACTGCAACATCACCCGCTGAACTGGGTTCAACTTTAATGAAAGCAATTAAGAATTAAATATTGTTTAAATTAAATTAAAAAAGGGGCTAACTACTTTAGCCCCTTTTTTATTTCTGTATTTTTATTATCTTATATCAGGCATATTGATAATGCTTTTGATGTAGTTGTTACTTTTTATACGTCTTACTTGTTTAGCTGGCGTTTTCTCCTTCTTTCTTTAATCGCGCTGATAATATGTAAACGCCATAAAAGCCTGATAGTGATATAGCCCAGTGCGCCAAAAGTCAGGCCGCAAACAGCACAGCCTAATAAGAAGGGTTCCCAAATTGCGGCAAGTCCTGTACCTAGCCACTCCCAGCTAAGCTCAAAACTAAAATTTTGTTCAGGGGTACCAAGTATCCAGGTTCCAACTTTGTAGGCAAAGTAAAAAATTGGTGGCATCGTTACAGGGTTGGTAATCCATACCAGGCCAACCGCTATGGGTAAATTACAGCGAACTAAAATAGCGAGGGCTGCAGCCATGACCATTTGTGTAGGTAACGGAACAAATGCCATAAAGAGGCCAACAAAAAATGCCATTGAAACTGAGCGACGGTTAAGGTGAAGCAGGTTTGGATCATGGAGTAATGTGCCAAACACCTTATTCAGCTGCTTGTTGTTACGGATAGCTCCATGGTCAGGCATGTAACGCTTAATAAACTTCTTTGGCATGCGGCTTTCTAATTTTATAAAATCTGTTAATCTTGATGAAACTCTAATTTTACCAATATAACAGTTAGATTTATAGCTTCATCTTTTTACTGGTCTTTACCATGTTGGTATCATGGTTGGCATCAGTTCGAGTAATATTGCTTCCACCTAGGGACAGGTGAACTTTATGATATCAGGGATTATATCATTTCTTTTAGGCGTTTTGCTGCTTCAGCAATTTAGTTTTTTGCCCTCTATTCATTGGTGCTGGGCTTTAATTCTTGTATTCAGTTTACCTTTTATCCCTTCGAAGTACCCGTTTGCAAGAAATCTCATTTTTTTTATTGCCGGATTTTTATGGGCATTGTTTAGGGCTCATCTTGTGTTAGATATAGCATTGCCCACTGATTTACAGGGGAGAGATGTTCTCGTTACCGGGGTCGTTTCAAGCATTCCCGTTATTGAACAACGAAAACAGCGCTTTGAATTTGATATTGAAACACTGAAATATCAAAAAGAAAATGTCAATTTCCCTGCAAAAGTACGCATAAGCTGGTACCGGCAAAGTTACGGGGATAAAAACCTAAAATCGAATATACATGTTAAAGCGGGTCAGCGCTGGCAGTTCTGGTTACGACTTAAACAACCGCATGGCTTTATGAATCCGGGTGGATTTGATTTTGAAGGCTGGTTATTTCAAAAGAAAATACGGGCTACGGGTTATGTCCGTATAAATGCTAAAAAACAGCAGTTTGCCAAAGTGCTTGATGATAAAGCGCAGGGTTATAATATGTTGCTGTTAAGGCAAACTCTTTATGACACGATATCGAGCTTATCTTTAAATAATCAATATACCGGGATTATGACGGCCTTGGCGATTGGGGAGCGAAAAGATATTACCCAGGAACAATGGCGTGTCTTTCGACAAACCGGCACCAGTCACCTTATGGCGATTTCTGGATTACATATCGGGTTATTAGCGGGATTTATATTTTTTCTTGTTAAACGTGTTTGGCCGTACTGCGGAAATGCTGCGCTGTATTTAGCATCACCAAAAGCAGCAGCGCTATTATCACTGTTGCTGGCTATGTTGTATGCTGCAATGTCTGGTTTCGCTGTGCCCGCGCAGCGTGCACTTATAATGCTGTCAGTCGTGATGTTTTCAATCTTTCGTTCACATAAAGTGCAGGGTTCGAAAGTGCTCGGCCTGGCACTCTTCACGGTATTACTCTTTGATCCTGTTGCTGTTTTATCGCCCGGATTTTGGTTATCTTTTGCTGCCGTTGCCATTATTGGCCTGTCTGCAGCGGGACGCCTTAAATTTGATCAAAGTTGGCAATTATGGGGACGCTTACAATGGCGAATTAGCCTCGCGCTCATCCCGTTATTGATCTTTCTTTTTCAGCAAGCTTCGATTATTTCACCTTTAACCAATCTTGTTGCTATCCCCGTGGTGAGTTTTATTGTTGTACCACTTGTACTCATCGCGACTTCAGTTGTTTCATTTCTCCCAGGCTTGGCAGAAGCGATTTTTACTATTGCAGATAGTGTACTGAGCCTCTTATGGTGGTTTCTTTCTTACCTGGCTAATGTGCCCTTGAGCCATATTTTTGGCATAAAACCTTCACTCTTATCTCTCTGCCTGGCCTGTATTGGATTTGTCTTGTTACTCACACCAAGAGGATGGCCACTTAAGTACATGGGTATATTTCTTCTATTGCCGCTTATTTTCCCTGTTACCAAACCACTGAAATATGGTGAAGTAGAGTTCACACTACTGGATGTCGGGCAGGGGCTGGCCGCTGTTGTACAAACACAGTCACACCTGTTGCTGTTTGATGCCGGGCCAAGATTTAGTCCGAGTTTTGATACTGGTGCTGCGGTTGTGATTCCTTTTCTAAGGCAAAAAAGTATTAAAAAGGTCGATATGTTTATCGTCAGCCACCAGGATAATGACCATCGTGGAGGGGTGAATTCGGTAAAAGATGAAATTCAGGTTGAAAAATTGATCAGTAGTTTTGATATGAAAAATGCTGAACACTGCCGGGCGGGGCAGCAGTGGAACTGGGATGGTGTTGATTTTGAGATACTCAACCCAGATGAAAGCGTTTCATACCGAAAACGCAATAATGCATCATGTGTGTTAAGGATTAAGGCAGGAGAGGATGCTGTTTTACTCAGTGCGGACATTGAAAAAAAGGCTGAGAAACAACTGTTTGAAAGCTATGGTAATGAACTTCAGTCCACTTACCTGGTGTCCCCCCATCATGGCAGCAAAACATCGTCTTCAGCCCAGTTTCTTGAGGCGGTCAAACCGGGCTATATATTAATTCCGGTGGGCTATCGCAATCGCTATCGAATGCCACATAAAACGGTCATATCACGCTATAAAGAACGGAATGCCGTGATACTTAAAACATATCAATCTGGCGCGATCACTCTGCGCTTTGGTCAAAAAAGCAGCAATAAAGTACTGCAGGAATTCCGCAAAGATCAGCAAAAATACTGGAACAGTCGGCACTAAATGCTGTGAACGATACCCTTTCCGCTTACCCCCGTCTCTGATAAAGTGAGCACCAAGTTTTTCACTCAAAGTTTGTAGTAAAGGAATTTAATAAAGTGTACGAAATGATTCAGCATGGCGGCTGGTTAATGTTGCCAATTCTTGCGTGTTCAGTTATTGCTCTTGCCATTGTTGCTGAACGATTCTGGTCATTACAGGCTAAAAAAGTGACTCCTCCCAGCCTGGTTGCACAGGTCTGGCAATGGCACAAAAGCCAGACACTCACCGATGAGCATATTGTCGCCCTGAGCAATAATTCACCTCTGGGTAAAATTCTTGCCGCTGGCCTGATTAATCGCGACCATCCGCGCGAAATAATGAAAGAAAGCATTGAGGAAGTTGGGCACCAGGTTATTCATGAGCTGGAACGTTACCTGAATACACTCGGAACCATTGCATCAATTACCCCGTTGATGGGGCTGCTGGGTACCGTTATCGGTATGATTAAAGTTTTTGCAGCCATTACAACCCAGGGAGTAGGGAATCCAACGGTTTTAGCCGGGGGTATTTCTGAAGCCTTGATTACTACCGCGGCGGGACTTTCCGTTGCCATTCCTACATTGATTTTCTATCGATTCTTCCGCGGCCGAGTGGATGAACTTGTTCTGAAAATGGAAGAAGAGGCATTAAAAATTGTTGATGTCATGCATGGCGATCGGGTGCAGGATAAAAGTTAATGCTTCGTACTAAACGTGATCGCGATCTTGAAGTCAATATAACACCCCTAATCGATGTTGTATTTTTACTTTTGATCTTTTTTATGGTTTCAACAACGTTTCAACGTGAATCAGAAATTACCATTGAGTTACCCGAGTCATCTGGCGAAGTAGCAGAGTCAGAAAAGAAAGTGATTGAAATCAGCATTGATAACCAGGGACGCTATTTTGTAAACCAGCGTCGGATTAAAGATACTGACATAAAAACACTTAAGCAGGCAATTACCTTGACACGTGGTGAAGTGAAAGAACCAAAACTAATTATAAGTGCAGACAAAATGACGCCGCACCAAGCCGTGGTCAGGGCGATGGATGCTGCAAGACAACTTGGCCTGGTACATTTAACTTTTGCAACCAAGCAAGTTAAGCAGAAATAAAGATGACTGAAGACAATAAAAACCACGATGCAGCTATTATCTATCGTCGTTTATTAAAATTTTCATTACCCTACTGGAAAATATTTGTCTTTGCAATCATCGGCATGGTGATCTATGCCGGCACCGAAGTCTCCTTCGCGCAAATTCTGGAACCCATGATGGATGGTGGCTTTGTTGACAAAGATCCGGAAACCATATTTTGGGTACCCATTTTACTTGTCTTAATCTTTAGCATTCGCATTGTAGGTACTTTTTTATCCGAATACGGTATGGCCATGATTGCACGTAATGTTATTCGTGATTTGCGTAAGCAGGTCTTTGATAAAATTATCGTTCTACCGAATAAGTACTATGACGTCACTTCGTCGGGTTCAATTTTATCAAAAATGGTTTATGACATTGAGCAACTTGCTGCGGCAACATCTGGTGTTGTTATTGTGTTAATCAGGGATGGTATTACCGTTATAGGTTTGCTTATCTGGATGCTATATAAAAATCCTGTATTAACTATCATCTTGTTCATTATGGCTCCCTTTGTTGCAGTGCTTGTTTATGTAGTCAGTAAACGCTTTCGTGTTATCGGTAAACGTATACAGGACTCAATGGGTGGGGTTACTGATATTACAGAAGAGTCTATAAAAGCAAACCAGGAAATTAAAATCTTTGGTGGCCAGGAATTTGAAAGAGAACGTTTTTTAAAA
>Ga0207752_1000625_pt1 | contig 16531 bp, 16 predicted proteins | sample Pon2CUnioCityCA_6_FD_187272 | JGI IMG/M metagenome (GOLD analysis project Ga0207752, IMG submission 187272) | Marine sediment microbial community from Union City, CA, USA - Pond 2C Sediment 2 (SPAdes) | ecosystem: Environmental > Aquatic > Marine > Intertidal zone > Salt pond sediment ...
AAGGTGATCGACATCGACCAATCGCCCATCGGGCGCACGCCGCGCTCCAATCCGGGCACCTACACCAACGTCTTCACTCCGATCCGTGGGCTGTTCGCCGATCTGCCCGAATCGAAGGTCCGCGGCTACAAGCCGGGCCGTTTCTCGTTCAATGTCAAAGGGGGGCGGTGCGAGGCTTGCTCGGGGCATGGGACGCTGCGCATCGAGATGCAGTTCCTGCCCGATATATACGTTCCCTGCGATGTGTGCCATGGCCAGCGCTATAACCGCGAGACGCTGCAGGTGCGCTACAAGGGGAAGAACATCGCCGAGGTGCTGGATATGACGGTGAGCGAGGCGATGGAGTTTTTCGCCAACATCCCCGCCATCCAGCGCAAGCTTCAGACGCTGCAGGACGTGGGTCTGGGATATATCCGGCTGGGCCAGCCCGCGCCGACGCTTTCGGGCGGAGAGGCGCAGCGGGTGAAGCTATCGCGCGAGCTGAGCAAGCGGTCAACCGGGCAGACGCTGTACATCCTTGACGAGCCCAGTGTCGGACTGCACGCCGCCGACGTGGATAAGCTGATTACCGTGCTCAACCGGCTGGTCGACGCAGGTAACACCGTCGTCATCATTGAGCACCATCCGGACATCATCAAGGTGGCTGACTGGATCATCGACCTGGGGCCGGAGGGGGGCGATGCTGGGGGCGAGATCGTGGCCGAGGGCACGCCGGAGCAGGTGGCCCAGGTGGAGGCCAGTTACACCGGGCAGTTCCTGAAGCAGGTGTTGGGGGTAGGATAGAAGACGGTGTGAATCTCACGGAGCAGATCTGCAGCCGAGCGCGAGAGCTGGGGTTTGATCTGGTGGGTGTCGCGCCTGCCTACCCGGTCCCGCGCCTGGATGCCTACCGCGCCTGGATCGCGCGGGGTTACCACGGTGAGATGGGCTACATGGCCCGTCCGGACCGGGTCGAGCGGCGGGAGGACCCGACCAAGGTCGTGCCGGGCGTGCACTCCGTCGTCTGTGTGGGCTTGAACTACTACCCACACGCACTGCCTGCTGACCTTACAAGCGACTCCGCCCGCGGGTTGATCTCCAACTATGCCTGGGGCCTGGACTACCACGACTTGATGATGCCTCGGCTGGAGGAATTGGCCGCCTTCATCGCCGTGCGGGCTGGGCGCCACATCGCCGCGCGCGTTTACGTGGATACCGGCCCGGTGTTGGAGCGGGCCTACGCAGCCGAGGCAGGCCTGGGCTTCGTGGGTAAGAACACGTGCCTGATCCACCGCAGGGTGGGATCGTGGCTGTTCCTGGGCCAGATTCTGTGCGATCTCGATCTGGAGCCGACGCCCGGGGACGTGGACGTGAGCTGCGGGACGTGTCGGCGGTGCCTGGACGCTTGTCCGACGGGAGCTCTGGTCGCGCCGTACGTGCTGGACGCCCGGCGCTGCATCTCCTATCTGACGATCGAGCTGAAAGGACCGATCCCGCGTGAGCTCCGGCCGCTGATGGGCCACTGGATCTATGGGTGTGATGTTTGCCAGGCCGTCTGTCCCTGGCAGCGGTTCGCCAGGCCGACAGGCGAGCGTGCATTTTGGGCCGAGACGCCAGATCGCGCGGCGCCGTCGTTGCTTGGGCTGATGGAGATGGACGACGGGATGTTCCGCCACAGGTTCAATCGCACGCCCATCTCGCGCATCGGGCGGCGTCGACTGTTGCGCAACGTGGCGGTGGCGCTGGGAAACTGGGGGGACGCACGAGCTGTACCTGCGCTGAGGCGGGCGCTGGCTGACCCGGAACCGTTGGTTCGCGGGCACGCAGCGTGGGCGTTGGGGCGTATCGCGGGGCATCCGGGGCGGAAGGCATTGGAGATCGCTCTAGAGAACGAGGACAACGCCTATGTCCGCAGTGAGATACAGTGGCACCTCCGTATTACATCAGGTGCCTTGTCAAAAAATGCCGAGACCGATCAGCACTCCCATTACCACGAAGGCGCCGGCTGAGACCCACAGGAGTATCCGCTGTGGGATGATGCGGCACAGTCCTTCCCCGCCGATGACCCCCAGACCCGTCACCGCGGACAATGCCAATCCTCCACCGATGAAGACAGGCCATAGATTTGCCTGTTTCCCTGCCAGGCTCAGTACGGCCAATTGTGTCTTGTCGCCCATTTCGGCCACGAAGAGCAGGGCAAGGGTAGAGCTGAAAGCCTTCCAGCCAGGAACCGATGCCCATACGGCGGATGATTCATCGCCCAGATCTTCTGGACAAGTACATACCGCTTCCTGTACCAGTTCGTCGCCTTCTAGTTGGGTGGCCTCCCTCGCGACGAGAACCCCCATCGCGATGAACGCCAATGCTGCCACGGTCTGCAAGAGAGAGGCCGGGATTAGCTGTCCCACCACTCGGCCACCGGCGGCGCCTACGGCGGTCACCGCCGTGAGAGCCAGGCTGGCTCCCAGGAACACCGCCCATGGGCGACGGTACTTGCACGTCTGTGTCAGGACGGCCAACTGGGTCTTGTCACCCAGTTCAGCCACAAAGACCAATCCGAACGTCGTCAACACTGTTTGCCAGTCCACTCCATCCTCCGACAGCGGCGCGTGGTGGTGCGTCCGGAGCGCTCATCGTCGTGCTTGATGCTTGAGCGGCCACCCCGGGCGCCATTCTCTTGATCGATCCGACGCGCAGTATTGTACCACCGCGGGCCGATAGTGTACAGGAGAGATGAGGGCAGGACGGTCTGGATATCGGATTGACAACTTCTCCTCCTTGTGTATAATATGACCCTGGTCATTTTTGTTCTACGGTCATCTATTGAGTAATGAATTCTATGATTTCACGACGTGAACGCAAGAAGCGGGAGACCCATCAGCGGCTGATGGAGTCTGCTCTGGACCTGTTTCGCGAGCGCGGCTACGACGCCACTACCGTCGAAGATATCACCGATGCGGCCGACGTGGCCAAGGGCACCTTCTTCAACTACTTCGCAACCAAAGAGGCGATTCTGCCTGCACTGGCTGAGTGGCGGCTGCGACAGTTGGAGGATGCACTCCTCCCCGAGCAGGGTGCTCCCGATAGCCCGGTCGCGCGCATCAAGATGGCGCTGTGCCTGGTAGCCGAGGATCCCCTGGCGAATCCCTCGCTGGCACGGCGGCTGTTCGCGGCTGTGATGCCGCATCTGGATAGCGAGGACGCCCACCCAGGCCGCGCCTTGGCCCGCTTGTTGGCTGACCAGGTGCGCCAGGCCCAGGGTGTCGGTGAGATCCGCGACGATCTGGATCCGCTCTACGTAGGTGGCTTGATCCGCACCGCGTTCTTTCAACAGTTGATGGTGTGGTACTGCGGCTACTCCCAGGGTATGCTCCCGGAACTGATCGACAGAACGGTTGACTTGCTGCTGGATGGCATCGCCGGGCCAGAGTGGGGGCGGGCGTCTTGAAGTACCTCTGGCGTTCACTAGGCTACCTGAAGCGTTACTGGCTGCTGGCCGCCGGTGCTTTCCTCGGCTTGGGCATCTCCACCGGGACGCGCCTGATCATCCCGCGGCTGACCCAGGTCGTCATAGACAACGGAATTGCCGTCGGTCGTCTGGATATCGTCTTGTGGGCATCGGCAGGCACGGTGGGGCTGGCCGTCGCTGGCTCGGTTTTCACCTTCCTGCAGGGGTTACTCGCCGCCCGGACTGCCCAGGGAATCGCCTACGATCTGCGTAACGAACTCTACGCCAAGATCCAGTCCCTTTCGTTCAGTTACCACGACCGCGCTCAGACCGGACAGCTCCTCACGCGTGCCACGTCCGACGTTGACGTTGTGCGCATGTTCGTCGGTATGGGGTTCATCCAGCTCCTGAGTGCAGTCTTGATGATGGCCGGCAGCATCGCGTTGTTGTTCGTGACCGATTGGCAACTGGCGTTGATCATCCTTGTGCTGGTGCCGCTTACCTTCGGGATATTCGGGTTTTTCGCTGGTAAGGCCCGGCCGCTCTTCATGCAGATTCAGCAGCGGCTGGCCGACCTCAACACCGTGTTGCAGGAGAACCTGGCCGGTGTGCGGGTCGTCAAGGCCTTCGCTCGCGAAGCCCACGAGGCCCAGCGGTACACTCAGGCCAACCAGAGTCTGTTCGATCTCAACCTGGTCGTCGGGCGGCTGTTCGCGGTTGCGATCCCGCTTGTGTTCCTCATCGCCAACTTGGCGCTGCTGGCCGTTTACTGGATCGGTGGACACCAGGCCATCGCCGGTGATCTCAGCGTCGGTCGGTTGGTCGCCTTTGCCAACTATATGCTTATGGCCTTTTTTCCTATGCTGATGCTGGGTATGATCATGGCGATGGTCTCGCAGGCAGGGGCTTCGGCCGAGCGCGTCTTCGAGATCCTCGATGCCCATTCCGAGGTGATTGAGAGGCCGGACGCCGTTGAGATTTCTGCCATCAAGGGACACGTAGTCTTCGAGCGAGTGAGCTTCCGCTATTTTGCACGCGGTGAGCTGGTGTTGAAGGATGTCAGTTTTGCCGGTGAGCCGGGGCAGACGGTAGCACTACTCGGCGCGACTGGGTCGGGCAAGTCCTCGGTCGTCGCCTTGATCCCGCGCTTTTACGATGTGACCGGTGGCCGGGTGACAGTGGACGGTCACGACGTGCGCGATTTGACGTTGGACTCACTTCGCCAGCAGATCGGAGTTGTGCTGCAGGAGACGACGCTTTTCGCCGGCACGATCCGTGAGAATATCGCCTTCGGCCGGCCCAACGCCTCGTTGGAGGAAATCATCGCCGCCGCCAGGGCGGCCGAGGCGCACGATTTCATCATGGGCTTCCCCGATGGGTACGACACGCTGGTGGGTGAGCGGGGCGTCACGCTGTCCGGTGGGCAGAAGCAGCGCGTCGCCATCGCCCGGGCACTGCTCCTGGATCCCCGCATCTTGATCCTGGACGATGCGACCTCCAGCGTGGACTACGAGACGGAGTATCGCATCCAGCGGGCATTGGAGCGGCTGATGGAAGGTCGTACGAGTTTCGTCATCGCCCAGCGCATCGCCACCGTGCTCGACGCGGATCAAATTTTGGTGCTGGAGGGGGGCGAGATTGTGGCGCGCGGCACGCACGAAGAGCTGTTGGCAGAGAGCCCCATCTATGCCGAGATCTACTGCTCGCAGTTGCAGGGTGGGGATAGCGGGAGCTCCACCGGCACTGAGCTCGAATGCACGCAGGCCCAGGGAGAAATCGAGCGATGATGTTCGGCGGTGGACGGTTCCACGGTCTGACTCAAGAGGCGGCGAAACCCGCGGATGTAGGGCGGACCTTGCGGCGCCTACTGGGGTACTTCCGGCCCTTCTGGAGCCTGCTGGTGGCGGCTGCTGCTTTGATTGTCGTCAGTACGCTGCTGCGTCTGGCGGCTCCCTACCTGACCGGTGTCGCCGTGGACCAGTTCATCGCGCCGGGTGACGAGCCCCGTCCGGTTTGGCTGGAGAGCCTCATACTCGTCCTGGGCGTGGGCGGGACGTCCGGGGGCGAGGGGGTAACCGTCGACCGGGCCGTCGGCTTGAACGTGACTATGCTCGTGCTGCTCGGCACTTACTTGCTCAATTGGGCTGCTACCGCCGGGCAGTTCTACCTGATGACGCTAGTCGGACAGCGAGTGTTGCTCCACCTGCGCACGCGAATTTTTGGACGCATTCAGATGCTGTCACTCGCGTTCTTCGATCAGCAGGAGGTGGGTGATCTGATGTCTCGCCTGGTCAACGATACGCAGGTCATCAACCGCGTGTTCAGCGGCGGGGTCGTGCGGCTTGCGAGTATGGGCCTTTCGCTGATCGGCATCGTCGTCTCTATGCTGACTCTTAATCCGCGGTTGGCATTGGCCAGTTTCGCTGTTCTGCCGGTGATGGTCCTGACCACGACCGCCTTCTCCCGGCGGGCGCGGGTTGCCTTCCGACGCACCCGTCAGACGATTGGTGAAGTGAGCGCAGAACTGCAGGAGAACATCGCTGCTGTGCGCGAGGTCCAGGCCTTCGCTCGCGAGCAGGAGAACGTGGGTGAGTTTGAGGTGCTCAACGCTGCCAACCGAGATGCCAACGTCCAGGCCGAATCCATCCTGTCCGCTTTTTCCCCTGCTCTCGACGTGCTCAGCACCATCGCGATGGCCATCGTAGTGGGTTACGGTGGGTACCTGGCGCTGGCCTACGATCCACCCCTGGTCAGCGTTGGGCTGATCGTCTCCTTCCTGATCTACGTGCGCCGCTTCTACGAGCCCATCCGCGGCATCGCTAACCTGTATGCCCAGGTGCAGGCGGCGGTGGCTGGCGCCGAGCGCATCTTCGAGCTGCTCGACACGCAGCCGGAGATCACCGATGCGCCTGGTGCCGTGCGCTTGCCGCCGATCCAGGGGCGGGTCGAATTCGACCACGTCACCTTCAGTTACCAAGATGAGGAGCCAGTGCTGCAGGATGTCTCATTGACGGCTGAACCGGGGCAGATGGTGGCCCTGGTCGGGCCTACCGGTGTGGGCAAGACGACGCTCGTCAGCTTGTTGACCCGCTTCTATGACGTAGACGAGGGCGTAGTCCGGGTCGATGGATACGACCTGCGGGACGTTGCTCGCGAGGGTCTGCGGCGGCAGATGGGAATTGTTCTGCAGGATACCTTCCTCTTCTCCGGCACGGTGATGGACAACATCCGCTACGGGCGGCTGGAGGCAAGTGACGAAGAGGTGATCGCGGCAGCACATCTGGCCAACGCCGACCAGTTTGTCACGCGTTTGCCGGAGGGCTACCAGACCCAGCTGGGAGAGCGAGGACACAACCTGAGTCAGGGCCAGCGGCAGTTGATCGCCATCGCCCGCGCCGTGCTAGCTGATCCCCGCATCCTGATCCTAGACGAGGCTACCTCCAGCGTGGACACACGCACTGAGCGCTTGATCCAGCGCGCGCTGGACGAACTGCTCAAGGGGCGCACGTCCTTCGTGATCGCGCACCGAATGAGCACGATACGCAACGCCGACCAGGTGTTCGTGCTCCACCAGGGCCGAATCGTTGAGCAAGGCACGCACGAGGAACTGCTGGCCGCGCGAGGATTGTATTATGATCTTTACAACAGCCAGTTCCGGCGGGAGGCGTGATGGGTGCTGTTACTCACCTATCCTCGTCTGGACCACGTCCTCCCTCAGCACCCCGATGAACGGCAGGTTCCGGTATTCCTCGGCAAAATCCAGCCCGTACCCCACGACGAACTCGTCCGGCACCTCGAAACCGACGAAGTCCACCGGCACCTCGATCTCGCGCCGATCCGGCTTACTGAGAAGCGTGCACGCCTGCAGGCTGGCCGGTTCCCGCGTTCCCAGGTTGCGCGTGATGTAGTCCAGCGTCCGTCCAGAGTCGATGATGTCCTCCACGATTAGCACGTGCCGTCCCTGGATACTCTGCGCCAGGTCGAGCAGAATGCGGACCACACCGCTGCTCTCCGTCCGTGCGCCATAGGACGAAATCTCCATGAAGTCGACTTCGTGCCGCACCTCCAGGTGGCGGATCAGGTCGGCGAGAAAGACGAAGGCACCCTTGAGCACGCAGATCAGGAGTAAACGATCCTCGTCGCTGTACGTGGCGTTGATCTCCTGCCCTAGCTCTGCTACTCGCTTCTGTACTTCTGACTCTGGAATCAGGACCTTGGCGATATCATCCCGTAGTCCCATGTTCACTTCCTCCTCTCGGTACAAAGGGAAGCGAAGCGGCTCCTCCCTTTCGCCGTCTATCTAGCATCAAGCATCCAGAATCACTCGTATGCCTCTCGCCTCAATTCTCCGATGTACGGCAGTGTGCGGAAGCGGTCGGCGTAATCCAGGCCGTATCCCACGACCCAGGCGTTGGGTATCTCGAAGCCCAGGTAATCCACCTGCACCTCGATCTGGCGACGGTCCGGCTTGCTGAGAAGGACGCAGGAGCGCAGTGAGGCGGGCTTGCGGGCGTGGAATGTGCGTAGCAGATAGTGCAGTGTGCAACCTGTATCCACGATGTCCTCGACGACGAGCACGTGTTGGCCAGTGACGCTCGTCCGTGTGTCCATAATTAGCCGCACTGCACCCGCGTTGGCTGTGCCCCGGTTGTAGCTGGACAAAGCGATGAAGTCCACATGATGGGAGACGGTCAGGCGGCGGGCCAGGTCGGCCAGAAAGATAAAGGCACCTTTCAGCACCCCGATCAGTATCAGACCGTCGTTGTCGGCGTAGTCGGCGCTGATCTGGGCTGCCAACTCACCTACTCGCGCCGCGATCGTCTCCTCGTCCAGTAATACCTTCTCCACTGAATTAGGGATTTCCATTGCCCTCTGCTTTCCTGATGTTGTCTTCGTTGCGGTCTTGGGATTCTGACACAGGAACTACGTGACAGCCTCGGCAGCGTGCTTCGTACACCTCGCTGGCTCCAACGAGGATCACCGGATCATCATACGCGGCGGGTTGGCCGTTGATCAGCCGCTGCGTGCGGCTGGCCGGCCCTCCGCACACGAGGCAGATAGCCTGCAGCTTGTGCACTTGCTCTGCTCGTGCCATCAGCTTGGGCATCGGCCCGAAGGGTTCACCGCGAAAGTCCATGTCCAATCCGGCGACGATCACCCGTGTCCCACGATCGGCCAGTTCCTCGCACAATGCCACCACGTCTTCGTCGAAGAACTGCGCCTCGTCCAATGCCAACACCGTCGTATCGGGTTTGATCAGTCTCCGCAGTTGAGCGATGTTCTCCACCGATACGGCTTCGACCTGCATCCCGTTGTGGGAGGTCACCTCCCGCTCGGTGTAGCGCGTGTCCAGCGCGGGTTTGAAGACCTGCACCTTCTGGCGGGCGATCTGGGCCCGGCGCACGCGGCGGATCAGCTCCTCTGTCTTGCCCGAAAACATGCTCCCGCAGACCACCTCGATCCACCCGCTGCTTGGCGTACTGTACATTTAGCCTCCCACTACAATGAAAACAGGGGCAGATGGTTGCACCTGCCCCTTGATAAGCACCCCGGCCAAACCCCCTAGCTTGGTGTCTTTTCGCCCTCTTCTTCTTCCCTTTCCTCTTCTTCGTCCGCCTCTTCCGGTACCTCATCGCCCGGCAGGACAAAGCCGCGTCCGCGCAGCCGTTTCTTTAACGTCGCCAACGACTTGAGGCCAAACCCTCTCAGGTTGGTCAGCGCCTCGTCCCCTTCCTCCAGCTTGGACAAGACGTCGTCCACCGTCTCGAGACCTGCACCGATCAACACCTTCTTGGCTTGGGAGCGCATATCCAGTTCCAGGATCGGCAGTTGGGGCGAGGTCTCTTGGGCCTTGCGCCTTTCTGCTTCGGCGATGATCCGGTCGCGCCGTTCCAGTTTCCTCATGAAGCGCTCTACCTGCCCTCCGGAGTCGACCATGCGTTGCTCGCCGGTAAAGAACGGATGGCACTTGGAACAGATGTCGGTACGGATGACTGGCACCGTAGAGCCCACGGTCCAGGTGTTGCCACAGGCACATATCACTTGGGCCTCAGGATAATACTCAGGATGAATGTCTTTCTTCATAATCACTTCCTACGATCGCGTCGGGTACACGCTCACTCGCTTCCGGCCTCCCTGGATGTGCTCAAACTGTACATAGCCGTCAGACTTGGCAAAAATGGTGTAGTCCTTTCCCATCCCCACGTTGAGGCCCGGCTTGATGCGCGTCCCGTGTTGTCGCACGATGATAGTGCCCGAACGGACCGCCTCGCCACCGTATTTTTTAACACCCAGGTTTTTTGCCTGACTGTCACGCCCATTGGTGCTGCTGCCGCCACCTTTCTTGTGTGCCATCTTACGTCCTCCTACACCGCAATCTCATCCACCCGCAGCCGTGTGTAGCGCTGGCGATGACCGGCGCGCCGGCGATACCGCTTCCTCGGATGGTACTTGAATATGCGAATCTTGGGGCCTTTCTCTTGTGCCACTACCGTCGCCAATATCTTGGCTCCATCAACCGTGGGGCGACCGACCTCGACGTGGTCGCCGTCGGCGATCAGCAGTACCTCATCCAACTCAAGTTGCTCGCCGACCTTGACAGGCAAGCGTTGAACGAGGAGCGTATCGCCTACGCTGGCTCGGTATTGTCGTGCACCTGACCTTACAACGGCATACATAGCAAATACTCCTTCCTTATGCACGATAGAGGGCCGAGCCATCAGGCACGGCCTCTGAACATCATTATACCGGATCTCTCAGGTTTGTCAACCATCGCTGGTCATCAGACGTCGGCGATGGTAGCGGGCGTGCGTTTCTCCCACTCCAAGCACATCCAGCACGGCTTCGGGACGAGCGGTGGCACCCTCGCGGGCCGCCAGTTGCATCTCCAGCACTGCTTCACCTTCGCCCAGGCCCTCCAGCCGCAGGCACTCGACCATCGGGCGCAGGTCATATTCTCGCCCCCGTCTCTCATGCGGCAGTTCCGTCGCCGCCAGCAGCAGGGCGATGCGCGCCTCGATCTGTTCCTTCTGCTCAACCCATTCGATTGTCACGCGGTACTCTGCGGAAACGATCCGCGTCTGCAGAGCGGGTTCTCTCAATGGCACGCTGTGCACCTGACTCACCGTGAGTCCATCGGGCAACACCGGCATCAGGACTCTGACGAGATCCTGCACCGGCATCGGCTTCTCCAACCAGACGTCCAGTATCTCTGCTTCGCTGGTGTGCCCGAGTGGCAGGGCAGCCGCCAGTTGCAGCTTGGGCCGCGGGTTGAATCCGTGGGAGTACGCCAACGGCACACCAGCCCGGCGCAGGCTCCGCTCCCACGCCCGTGCCAGGTCCAGATGGGAGGTGTATTTCATACAGCCGTCTTTTGAGAATGTGATTCGCAAGCGGTGCAGATCTGATGACATACTGTTTCAGGCTTCCAGGTTTCACGTTCCACGCTTCTCAACCGAAAACCCTGAAACGTGAGACTTGAAACCTCATCTGAGTTAAAACTCGATCACAAACTCGCCGTTTTCGTACAGCAGTTCTTCATCCACCCGGATCTCTCCGCCGTCGCGCAGGTCGCAGATCATGTCCCAGTGGATGGCTGACTCGTTCTTGCTGCCGGTCTCGGGATACCCTGCGCCGAGCGCCATGTGGAAACTCCCGTTGATCTTCTCGTCGAACAGGATCTGGCGTGTGAAGCGGGTAATGCCCTCGTTGGTGCCGATAGCAAACTCGCCCACGTACCGTGAGCCGTCGTCGGTATCCAGCGTCTGGAGCAGGAAGTCCTCGTTTTTCTCGGCGGTCGCCTTCATCACGCGCCCGCCTTCAAACCAAAGTTGCACACCCGTCACCTCTCGCCCCTGGAAGATGGCCGGGTATGAGAAACGGACGTGACCCTCGACGCTGTCCTCCACCGGCCCCGTGAAGACCTCGCCACTGGGCATATTGTGCTTGCCGTCGCTGTTGATGAACGTGCGCCCGGCGATGCTCAGGTGCAGATCGGTCTCTGGGCCGAGGACGTGCACCTGCTCCCTGCCCTTGAGCCACTCGACGATCTTCTGCTGCCATGCTGAAAAGCGCCGCCAGTAGCCTACTGGATCGTCGACGTCTGGCATACACGCACCGTAGACGAAGTCCTCGTACTCGCTCAGGCTCATCTCAGCGTCCTGCGCATAGGCGCTAGTGGGGAACAGAGTGGTCACCCAGCGCAAATCCCCGGATCCGGAGCGCTGCATGAAGGTTTGCATCAGCTCTCTCTGCGCTTGGTTGTGCAGGACCATCTTGGCCGGGTCTACGTTGCTCAGGGCTTTCGTGTTGTCCACAGCCCCGATCCGAATGGTGACGTCGTAGGTTTCGATCACCAGTTTGAACAGCTCAGACACGTGCTTCAGTTGCTCGTCCGAACCGTAGCGGAACAGCAACTCCTCCGTGCCAGGCAGAGAGGCCAGCATCATCGGATGCCCACCCGCCTGCAGTGCTTTGGCGTAGACCGCCTTGAGCAGCGGGGCAGCGGGTGCATCTCCTTCCACCAGCATCTTGTCACCTGGCTGCACTGCGACCGAATAGTTGACCAATACGTCGGCCAGTTTTTCCACTCGTAGATCTGTCATTGTGTAGAGAATCCCTTCGTGTGTGTGATAGATTTGTGATATATGTCAAACGTTACGTATTACGTAATACGCAATACGTATCACGTGGGTTCGGGGCAACACCACTCTTCAGACCAATCCCCACCGCAGGTATTCAGTATTCCACAGCCGTGGCATCCCTCCCGGCAGTCCCCCAGCGTCTCACCTCGTTGGCTGCGCTGGTAATCCTCCAGCAGGAAGCGCTTATGTACCCCCGTGCTGACCACCTCCCATGGGAATATCTCGTGGGATGGTCGCTCGCGACGGGCGTAGAAGTCGGGCTCGACCCCGACTTCCGCGAAGGCCTGTGCCCAAGCATGATCGTTGCGCTGTTTACCCCAGGCGTCAAACCGCGCGCCCAGCTCCCAGGCCCGCTGCACCACTGCCCCGAGTCGCCGGTCGCCCCGCGCCAGCGTGGCCTCCAGCGTCGTCTCATCGGGATCGTTGTAGTGCAGCTTCAGTCCACCCCCGCGCAGCTTGCGCCGCAGGAGCGCGTGTTTCTCCTGGATCGATGCCAGCGGCTCCAGCCTTGCCCACTGGAACGGCGTGTGAGGTTTGGGCACGAACGTGTTCACGCTGACGTTGACCTGTGTCCGCCGTCCGTGCACCTTCCTGCCCTCCGCCCGCACTGCCCGCGCCAGATCGGCGACGGCTTGTACGTCTTCCATCCGCTCCCCCGGCAGCCCGATCATGAAGTACAGCTTGATTGTACGTGATCCGCGCTCGAAAACCTCCCGGGCCACATCGAGCATCTGATTGGTGGAGATGGGCTTGTTGATCACCGCGCGCAGCCGCTCGGTGGCTGCCTCTGGCGCGAATGTGAACCCCGTAGAGCGTCCCTGCGCGATCGTTTCCGCCAGTTCAACCGAGAAACTGTCGGCCCGCAGTGCAGGCAGTGAGATTGAAAGATGTGCGTCGCCAAACCGGTCTCCGATGGCCTGCACCAGCGTGCCGATGTCCGAGTAATCGGACGGCGAGAGCGAGAGCAACCCGATCTCCTCGAAGCCCGTCTGGGGCAGGATGGTCGCGATTGCGTGCAGCACTTCCTGCACCGGCCGCTCCCGCACTGGCCGCACCACCATGCCGGCTTGGCAGAAGCGGCAGCCGCGGGTGCAGCCACGCTGAATCTCGATCGCCGCCCGGTTGTGGGTCACGTCCACGGTGGGGACGACGAGGTGTGTCGGGGGCGGGGGCAGGGGGGAGACGACGCGCTTGAGAACGGGCAGTTGGGCCTCCGGCACGTTCGGCTCGATTGTGGCGACCGTCCCGCTGCGCCCTGAGCCTACCGAAGGGTCGGCGTTGTAGCGCACGTCATAGAAGCGCGGCACGTATATGCCTGGAATCTGCGCCAGCGCCCGCAACTGCGTATCCCGCGACGCTTCGTGCGTCTCCTGGTAGGCTTGCACCACCTCGACGACCGCCTCCTCCCCGTCGCCGATGACGAAAGCGTCCACGAAGTTGGCGACCGGTTCCGGGTTGAAGGTCGCGTGACCGCCAGCAACGACCAGTGGATGCCGTTCATCCCGTGCCCGAGCCCGCAGCGGCAGCCCCGCCAGGTCGAGCATCTCCAGCATGTTGGTGTACAGTTGCTCGGAGGGCAGACTAAAGCCGATGATGTCGAAGTCGGTCAGGGGACGCTTGCTCTCCAGGCTGTAGAGTGGGATGCCGGCCTGCCGCATTGCGGCGATCATATCCACCCACGGTGCATAGGTCCGTTCGGCCAACACGTCTGGCAAGGCGTTCAGGACATCGTACAGGATCGCTATCCCCAGGTTGGACATTCCCAGGTCGTAGATGTCGGGAAAGGCCAGGCAGACCCGCGTGGGCGTAACTGTCCAGTCGTTTACGATGATATTGTATTCCCCGCCGACATAACGGCCCGGCTTTCGTACCGTGGGCAGGATGTGCTCTAGCTTGTTCAGATCAATCTGCATGGTGTCTTCGAAACCAACGTGGCAGCTATGCGGCGTCTGTTATGCCACCCCAAGCCCTAGCCGGCGACTACCTGGACCAGCACCTTGCGGCGGCGTGGGCCGTCGAACTCGGCCAGGTAGATGCCTTGCCAGGTACCCAGTACGAGCTTCCCGTCGGCGACCGGCACGAATTGCGAGGCTCCCACCAACGAGGACTTGAGATGGGCGGGGGAGTTCCCCTCGCCGTGGCGATACTCGGGTCGCCTTGGCGAGATAGCGTCCAAACCCACGCCGATGTCGTGTTGCACCGTGGGGTCCCAGTTCTCGTTCAACGTCACGCCGGCGGTGGTGTGCGGGCAGAAGATGAAGCATATTCCGTCCTGCGCCCCGCTGCGGTTGACTGCGGCCTGCACCTCGCTCGTAATGTCGTGGAAGGCCTGATGCCCGCGGGTCGAAACCTCGATCTGTTCCATGTAACCGTCCTCTGTCTGATGTCCTACGTCCTCACGCAGCTCGTTTCAAATATCACGGTCAAAGTATAACACTGTGAGGCGGGTTTGACAAAATGGGAGGGGGCTGGTAAAATATCACCTGTGTGGCCCCATCGTCTAGTGGTCTAGGACGCCGGCCTCTCAAGCCGGAAACAGGGGTTCGACTCCCCTTGGGGCTACTGAGCCAGAAGATGACACCCCACCCATTAAGGTGGGGTGTTTTTTCATCTGCAAAGGGTGCGAGATGTTGGCTAGGCAGCAAGAATGGGCCACGGGTAGGGATGTTCTCCTTTCCGGTTATCTCCAGGACTGGCCTTAGCCCGGCCAGTGCCTTCTGTGCGTCGCGGGCGAGGGAGCGTGGTCGCAGCGTCAACACGGCCCACAGGAAGCCGGCGGCGACCCGCGACGGGAGCCGGTAGCGGATCGTTTTTCTCTGGGATCGAAATAGTGGTATCATGTCATCCATCCTGGCCTGACTTCGGAGGAGCAATGAGAATACGAGATCACGTGACGATGAACGTCTACTGGTTTGGGCTGGCTTTCATGTGGAACGCCCTGCATCCGATCGTTCTGCCAGCGCTTCTGCTACGCCTGGTGCCAGAGTCACTGAAGAACACCTACCTGGGTGGGTTGACCTTCGCGGGTTTGATCCTGGCGATGGTCGTCCAGCCCCTGGCAGGTGGACTGAGCGATGGCACTCGCTTACGTTGGGGCCGTCGCCGTCCCTGGATTCTGACAGGGACTTCGTTTGCCCTGGTCTTCCTGGCAGGGATGGCACTGGCCGAAGACTTCCTGGGGCTCCTGGTAGCCTACCTTCTCCTGCAGTTCGCTTCGAACAGCGCCCACGGCCCTGCTCAGGGCCTGATCCCCGATCTGGTGCCTGAAAAGGAGCGCGGGTTGGCCTCGGGCATCAAGAATCTGTTCGACATGCTGGGGCTGGTCGTCGCGTCGCTGGTGGCAGGGCAGTTGATGGGCCACGATAGCCCGGCGCTCGCCTTCATCGTCATCGGAGCGGTACTGATGGCGAGCGCTCTGGGTACAGTGCTGACCACCTCCGAGAAGCGCAGTACCGGCCCTCGGGGGACCATCGCTAATCGGGAGCAGTTGGCAAAGACGCGCTCCAAACTCACGTTGCGCAGCCTGCGCAACCTCTTCAGCGTCGATTTCCGGCGCTATCCGAACTACACCTGGCTGATCTTGTCTCGTTTCCTCATCCTGTTGGGCGTGTACGCCGTGCAGGGTTTTGCCCAGTATTACGTCCGGGACGTCTTGAAGGTTCCCAATCCGGCCGAGGTTACCGGCAACCTGCTGGCTGCGATCGGACTACCACTGACCTTGCTGGTGTTCCCTGCCGGCTTGCTCTCCGATCGTCTTGGCCGCAGACGGCTGAACCTGTTGGCCGGGGCACTGATCGCGCCCAGCATCTTCCTGCTGGTCTTCGCCCGCAATGTTCCCGCGCTCCTCATCTTCGGCGGCGTGATCGGCATGGGGACCGGCATCTTCTTGAGCGCAAACTGGGCATTGGCCACCGATCTCATCCCTCAGGAGGAAGCTGGCAAGTACCTGGGGTTCACCAACCTGGCGACCGCTGGGTCTGGTGCGGCAGCGCGGCTGGCCGGGCCGCTGATTGATGGACTCAACGCACTCCGACCTGGTGCGTACCTGGGCTACCCATCGCTGTTCCTTCTGGCTTCCGCGAGCGTGCTGCTGGGGACGCTGCTGGCGCTGCGGATTCGCCGGTCCTCGTGACGATTCTGCCCGACCACGACGCTGCCAAACCAGTCGCGGCCGCCGTGCATCACGTGCAAACTAACACGTCGGCGTGGTTTTCCTGGGGATCGCCTGCCTGCTCCCGTTCTCTCACCCAGGCGAACTTGCGCCGCAAGGCCTCAGGGTAGTAAGATCCCAAAACGTCGTAGTCCACCTGTTGTCCCCATTGATATAAGACGCGTGGATCAATGTAGGATTTGAGGCTGGTGCCCAGGTTCCAGGTACGCTTCTTGGCGGCGATGGTGTCCTTGGTCTTGGCCTCGTCCAGGGTGGCTTTCGCTCGCTGCAGTCTGCCCTTGGCTGTCTCCA
>Ga0207752_1000627_pt1 | contig 16517 bp, 9 predicted proteins | sample Pon2CUnioCityCA_6_FD_187272 | JGI IMG/M metagenome (GOLD analysis project Ga0207752, IMG submission 187272) | Marine sediment microbial community from Union City, CA, USA - Pond 2C Sediment 2 (SPAdes) | ecosystem: Environmental > Aquatic > Marine > Intertidal zone > Salt pond sediment ...
GGCGTTCCCTCGATCCCCCATGGCATCTGGTTGACATCCGGAGCGATGATGGCCCTATCGAAGACCTTGCAGCCGGGCAGGTTGGGATCGAGGTCGATGTCGGCGGTCAGGATGAAGTGCTTGTCGTAGTCTTCGGGAGTTTCGCCTAGCAGTATCAGGTCTTCGGCTGCGGCAATCTGGTAGGGATCGTTTGGCTCTCCTGTGCCGCCGCTGTATTTTTCTTCAGGCTCAACACAAGGTTCGGTTTCCCATATCCATGCGTTCATGCCTCCTGTCATATCATAGACCATGGAAAAGCCTTGAGAATCCAGGAAGGTGGCGGCCTGATTGCTCCGTCCGCCGCTGCGGCAGACAACTAAGATTGGATTATCCATAGGCAATTCTTCATATCGGTCATAAAGCACTCCCGAAGTCAACGGGTAGTTCACTGCGCCCGGAATGTGCCCTCCGGCACCGCAAAATTCGGAAGGTTCCCGCACATCCACAACGGTCAGATCATCCGTAGAACCAATTAGCTCGTATGCCTGTTCGGGCGTAACATCGGTATGGGCCGAAGCATATGGAATAAAAACAATGAAAAGCACGCATGTCAAAAACAGCACGGTTTTAAGATTTATCTTCATCACGATATTTCTCCTCAATAATAATCAAGCTATTATAACAATTCCCGAATCTGTAGTCAATTCATAGCAAAGCCATAAATTTACCATTCTTGCTGAAATTTCGCATAAAAACGCCGGGAATGAGAACGACCAAAGCGCGCACCATGACTCAGAGCTGACGTAAGTTATGGTGCAGATAAAGATCTAATGTGGTAATAAAGAAGTATTCATTTTATCGGCGATTCCGAATCCTCGCTTAACGAAAAATCTATGTTTTTTGGATACATATACTCGACAAAACCATAATAAAAAATAGGGTATCTCTGTTTCAATCCTGTAAATTCCGTCAAAATAATTCTTGTTGATATCTGCGTCAATCCGTCGCTAATTACATCCGAGTATTGTAAAACATTGCATTTTATGTTATAATATTATGCGTAATTATAATGAAAACTAATGCGATTCATCACATCCTGCATGAGAAGGGTTGCTATTTGTATGAGATATTCGCTTATTATTGCTTTCTTTGTCGCTTTCATTCTCGGCTTTGACACCTCTGAGCCGGTGCAGGCGCAGTCCGCAAGATTCCCTGCGTTGCAGCAAATCCGGATAAACGAATTTATGGCCGTCAATGATATCGGCATCGATGACGAGGACCGGGACGAATCCGACTGGATAGAAATTTATAACGCCGGAACCGATACAGTCGATTTGAATGGCTGGTATCTAACCGATAATGACAACGACTTGACGAAGTGGGCGTTCCCGGAAGTAATGCTCTCGCCGGGCGCTTATCTGGTAGTTTTCGCTTCCGGCAAGAACCGGACGGATACGTTGGGGACTTTGCATACGAATTTTAAGCTAAGCGGCGGCGGCGAATATCTGGCATTAATCCGTCCTGACGGCGAGACTGTGGTTTCCGAGTTCTTTCCTAATTATCCGCCTCAGGCCGCCGATGTTTCTTACGGCCCGATCGGCGGTTCCGCCGAGACAGCGCTTTTGACAGCCGGAGCGTCGGCCAGGGCCTTTGTGCCGCGCAACAGCTCTCTCGAACCCAATCCGCGCCTGATGGAAACGTTGCGTCCCTGGACGCTGGAAGAGCTGGATGATTCGTCCTGGCAGACTGGTACAACGGGAGTCGGTTATGATTATCCGGCATTAATCGGCCTGGACGTCTCTTCAATGCGAAATTTAAATACTACTATATATATACGTGTGCCGTTTACTGTGGAAGACCCTTCGGCAATCGAGGCCCTTACCTTGCGTATGCGTTTTGAAGATGGGATGATTGCCTACATCAACGGGCACGAGGTGGCCAGATATAACACTCCCGAGCCGAGCGCTGTGAGATGGAATTCGGCCGCATTGAGAAATCGGCCTGAAAGTGCCGCCGTGAATCCGGAAGATTTTCCTATCCCGGAATTTGACTTTCTCAATGTGGGGACCAACATTCTGGCCGTGCAGGGGCTGAACTCTGAGCAGAACAGCTCGAGCATGCTGATTCTCCCCGAGCTGCTCGCCACGATTACTATTGAGGAAGCCTCGGCACTGCGTTATTTCCCGGAACCGACGCCCGGAATGCCGAACAACGCCGGCGTAGATGTTTTAGGGCCAATCATTGCCGATGTGGAACACTATCCGGCGATGCCGACTGCAGACGAAGACTTGCGAATTGCCGCTGAAATCACGCCGTCTTTCGATCCGGTTAAAACGGTCATGCTGCACTATCGTGTGATGTTTAGCTGGGAAACGACCGTGCCGCTATTAGATGACGGCACGAACGGCGACGACCTGAGAGGAGACGGATTCTATGGAGCAAAGATTCCGGCTGCTATGTTTAACGCCGGACAGATGGTACGCTGGTACATAACGGCTACAGATACGGCCGGTCGCGAGTCCCGGTTCCCGGCACACGTTGACTTGCTGAATTCGCCGAAGTATTGCGGGACGGTCGTGGATGACCTTAGCCTGACTAATCCGCTGAGAGTGCTGCACTGGTTTATCGAGAATCCGCAAGCCGCCAATACCAACGCCGGAACACGATGTGCACTATTTTACGATGGGGAATTTTATGACAACATCCAGATAGATATTCACGGCCAGTCGAGCCGGGGATTTCCGAAAAAGAGCTACGATGTTGATTTTCATCCCGGCCATAATTTCAAATGGGCGCCGGGGCAGCCGCGTGCCGACGACATCAACCTGATGACGACGTATCCGGACAAATCTCACATGCGTAACATATTAGCTTATGAGACGTATCGGGACGCGGATTGCCCCTACCATTGGGTTTTTCCGGTGCGCGTCCAGCAGAACGGCGCCTTCTGGGGCACGGCCCACGTGATGGAAAACGGAGACGAAGACTGGCTGATTCGAATGGGAATAAACGCCGATGGAGCCCTTTACAAAATGTACAACAGATTTAGCAGCCCCAGCCACGCCAACAGCGGCGCCGAAAAAAAGACTCGAAAATACGAGGACAACTCGGATTTGTCGGCGCTATTCGAGGGACTGAGCCGTTCAGGTGCGGCACGGCAGCAATATCTCTATGACAACGTGGACGTCGCGCAGGTTGTAAACTTTTTAGCTGCGCGCGCGATTACCGGAGACGTCGATTGCTGTCATAAAAATTACTACTTTTACCGTGATACCGGCCGAAGTAACGAATGGCAAATGTGGCCGTGGGACGTTGACCTGAGCTTTGGAAGGGTGTGGAATTCGTCGGAAACTTACTGGAACGAAGACCTTATACCGAACACACGACTGTTTGTCGGAAGCGGCAACCGTTTGCCGGATGCTATTTTTAACTCCCCGGAAACGCGGCAGATGTATCTGCGGCGTGTACGCACGCTCATGGATGAACTACTCAAAGCACCGAACACGCCGGAAGACCAGTTGTATTACGAGCCGCGAATTGATATCTTGACGGCCTTTATTTCCCCCGATGCGGCCCTGGACGCCGCTAAATGGGGCTCGGATTCCTGGGGAAACGGCTCGACGGCCCCCTGCTGTCCGCAATCTCTAATTGAAGCCGTCCAGGAATTGAAGTACTTCTATTTCCCCGAGCGCCGGCGCCAACTATTCTACGGCCTGGCTTCGGGAGCCCGTGAAATACCCGATGCCCAGCCGCCCGGAGCTGTTGTTAAGTTCATTGCAGTTGAGACGAATCCTGTCGGCGGGAACGTTGACGAGCAGTACATCCAATTGTCGAATCCGAATAGTTATGCTGTAGATATTTCCGGCTGGACAATAAGCCGCGGGCAGAATTCACAAACCAATCTTTATACCTTCCGCGGCGGCACGGTAATTCCCGCTAACGGAACCATTTACGTCGCCGCCGACCGGGTGGCCTTTCGCTCACGGAGTCTGTCCCCCAGAGGCGGCCAAAGATTGTTCGTTGCAGGCGATTTCAGCGTTCGGCTTGCAGCCCGAGGTGAAATACTCCACCTGACCAACAAACAGCAAGTAACGGTCGATTCGGTTACAACCCCCCAATCCGGCAGATAGCTATACCAATAAGTTACTTGTTCACGGCTTTTGGCATCTTTAATTATTTTGACAATTCATAGGTCAAAATGTATTGAACAAACACCGAAGGTTTATGGTATAAAGTAAAGAAACCTGTTTTGAAGGATTATACAAGCAGCATAATCATTATCAGGCAGATGAGTTCGAACCAACAGGAAGGTACAAGTAAATATTGACATTCGCTAAATATAGTCAAATAAAGGAGTAATGATAATGATCAACCATGTGAAAAAGTTATTCGTATTGATGCTGGTTATCGGTGTTGTCTCACTTGGCCTGACAGGCTGCAAACAAGAGAGCGGACAACAATCCAGCGAACATCCGACCGAAGAAGCTCCGGCTGAGGGAACTGAGTCGCAAGAACATCCGACCGAGGAACATCCAACCGAGGAACATCCAACAGAAGAGCAGCCGAGCGCCGAACATCCTCAATAATATTCACGTCCCGGACTGCGGCACACATTTCGGGCATGAAAGGTTTGCTATGAGTTGGCACAAGACAATACCCGCAATAGTAATAGTGTGCGCTGTTTTCACGGGTTGTGATACATCACAGGATGAGCAGCGGGGCACGTCCGGTTCGATACCTAACGTGGTGACAAAGGACATACAGGACGGCATCGAAAAACACATCGAAGAGCAGATGCGCTTGGGTGGGGGATATTTCAGAATTCCCTTCGGTGATACTGAACTGAAACTGAAGCTGGTCCGCGTTCACACCGAATACCTGGCTAATCTGGGGCCGAGACGTCATTTCGCGTGTGTTGATTTGGCAAATATCGACGGGGATGTTTACGACGTGGATTTTTTTCTATCCGGCGACCCCGGCGAGATGACGGTTACGGAAACAACGGTCCACAAGCTCAACGGCCAGCCTTTTTACGTATGGAAGCAGAATCGTGACAAGACGTGGCACCGCCGTCCCGTGGAAGATGCGCCGCCGGAGCTGCTTGGCGTTATCACCGGACAGGACGAGTTCGAGTTCATATATCAGGCGACACTGCCGGAGATCAAGGATACTGCACGTATGTGGATTCCCCTGCCGTCCTCAGATTCATTCCAGACGGTCGAAGTAAAGTCCATAAAGGCTCCGGGTGAGCGGGAAATACTGCATGAGCGTGAGCATGGAAACCGTGTACTATTTCTGACACTGGGTCCTCAGGACAGCGGAAAAACCATTGATATCCGTTCACACGTAAAACGTCTGGAAAAATCCGTCTACGAAGCTCAAGAGTCGGAACTCGAGCGATACTTAACGCCTGAGCGCCTTGTGCCGGTCGACGAGAGATTTCGTGAGATAGCCGGACAAGTCGTTGAAGGTAAAAAAGGCGACCTTGTGCGGGCGCGGGCACTTTACGATCACACAATAGACCGGATGCGTTACATGAAGTTCGGCCCCGGCTGGGGAAAAGGCGATGCCGTATATGCCTGCGACATGCAAACCGGCAACTGTTCGGATTTTCATTCCTACTTCATCGCTTTGTGCAGGGCTATAGGAATTCCTGCCCGTTTCGCCATCGGTGCGGCGATCCCTTCTGAAAGAAATGAAGGTGGTATAGACGGCTATCATTGTTGGGCGGAGTTCTACACTGACGGTAAGTGGTGGCCCGTTGATATAAGTGAGGGCGATAAATGTTCCAGCCTGTCTACATATTATTTCGGCCACCACCCGGCAAACCGAATCAAACTGAGCCGGGGCCGCGACCTCGTGCTGGAACCGGGCCCCGTTTCCGGGCCGATTAATTTCCTCGCCTACCCTGTGTTGGAGATTGACGGCAAGCCGGTAAAGACGAAAGTCGAGTTTTCTTTCATTCGAAAAACTTCGCAAGAATCGTAATACCCGGAGAATGAGTTTATTGAATCTATAGACAAAAACTCATTCCATTCATCCCATCTTCTCTATTTTCAATTAGCTTTACTTCAAATATGCTGTTTCTTCTTTGTTTTTTACCTATTCTGTCAAGATGAACTTTGAAATATCTTTCGCTTCGCCCGGAGAATTGGCCGTTATTTTTCTCAATTAGAATTTTGGCGGTTTCTCCGAGAAACTGCCGGCGATAATTTTGCCCGAGTTCAACATCCAATTCCCTCAATATTTGCGACCTTTCTTTTATGACTTTGCTATTGATTTTATCCTGCATATCAGCAGCGGCGGTGCCTTTTCGCGGGGAGAAGCTGAATACATGCATCTTTGCGAAACCAATAGTCTTAGCCATATTAACAGTCTGTTCAAAATCGGCATCCGTTTCGCCGGGAAAACCGACGATTATATCGGTCGTTATGGCGGGCCTGTCAAGGCGGGATTTGGCTAACTCGACTTTTTCCATGAATTCGTCCGCTCTGTATTGCCGGCACATTTTTCTCAGGATTTTCTCTGAGCCGGATTGGAGCGACAAGTGCAGATGGGGCATGATGTTACGGTGATTGCATAAAGTATCGAGCAATTGCGGCGTAAGATCGGCCGGCTCCAGCGAGCTTAATCTTATCCTTTCTAAATTGTGAATTTTAGCCATCTTATCAAGCAGGCCGGCTAAAAGTCCATTTTCCCGCTCAGGCCAGCTTTTTCGACGGACGCTTTGCCGCCCGTAAGCCCCAAGAAATATTCCGGTTACAACGATCTCTCTATGTCCGGCTTCTACCAGTGCTTGCGCCTCATTAAGAACGATATTAACAGGTTTACTGCGAACAAACGGCCGGGTTTTCGGTACAATACAATATGAGCAGTAACCATCACAGCCATCTTGAATCTTTAGAAACGCTCTGGTTTGGCCCTCGAACGAAGTTAACGGCGGCAGGTTCAAGTGATTGCTTAACTTGTTTTTATACTTGATTTTGTAGCTGTTATTTGCTTTAATAGTAGTGTCCGGACAGGATTGAGTTCTTTGGGAAGTTAGGGTGGCATCTTCGTTGTTGATTATGGAGCTTAGCCTCTCAGCGAGATCGCTTCGATTATCGATAAGATGAACACCTTCAGCCACAGCCCTCAATTCGCCGGTTTGTACTGTCGGCAGGCACCCGGAGACAATGATGACAGAATCGGGACTTTGCTTTCGGATTTTTCGAATGCAATGCCGGCTCTTGGCTGATGCGGTGTGTGTAACACAGCAGGAATTGATAACAACCAGGTCGGGTTTTTCGGACGGTTCGACTTTACGAAGCCCGAAATTCTCGAGTAATTCTCGAATTTGCTGGCTTTCATATTGATTGACTTTACAGCCAAGAGAATTTATGGAAAATGTATTCATAGTTTGGTATAATGTATAATTATTATTACGTATTTACAAGGTTAATTGAAAACTATGCGAGAGGAGCATTATGGCTGCTGAAACCGGCACAGTCTGGGCAATAGACATAGGAAATAGTTCCCTTAAGGCATTGTACCTTAGTACAGAGCGTGGAGTTGTAGAAGTAATCGGCTTCGACAATATCCGGCACGGCAAAATACTTAGCGGCTCTGACGTGACCGAGGCCGAAAGGCAAGAGCTTATAGCAATAAGCTTGCGCCAGTTCGTTAACAAATACGACTTAAGCATGGACGAAATAGCCATTTCAGTGCCGAGCCAAAACAGTTTCGCCCGGTTCGTCAATCTGCCTCCGGTCGAAGAGAAGCGCATTCCCGAAATGGTGAGGTTCGAAGCGGTTCAGCAAATCCCTTTCGGCATCAACGATGTCCAGTGGGACTGGCAGTTGATGACCGAGCCGGACAGCCCTGAAATAAAGGTCGGCATCTTTGCAATTAAGAATGAAGTCGTCAACTCGACGCTGGAGTATTTCAACAGGGAAGATATCCAGGTCAGCTACGTGCAAATGGCCCCGATGGCTCTTTATAACTACCTTTTGAACGACCGACCCGACCTTGTCGCTTCCGACAGCCAGGCAACCGTCGTTCTCAACATCGGGGCGGAAAATACCGATTTGGTAGTCTGCACGAAATCGGCCGTCTGGCAAAGATGTATTCTCATTGGGGGCAACACTTTCACCAAGGCAATAGCCGATACGTTCAAGCTTAACTTCGAGAAGGCCGAAAAGCTAAAACGCACTGCTCCCGTGAGCAAATATGCCCGGCAGATACTCCAGGCGATGAGGCCCGTTTTTACCGATTTGGCGTCCGAGGTCCAGCGGTCCCTGGGTTTTTATAACAGCTCGAATCCCAATACAAAAATAACCAGGATCGTAGCTCTTGGCGGCGGAACCAAACTGCGTGGCATCCTTAAATACCTGCATCAGACACTTCAGATACCAGTTGAAAAGCCGGATTCATTTAAAAGACTTGGGATGGGTCCGGGCGTCTCGCCGGCGAAGTTCCATGAAAACGTTTCCGACTTCGGCATAGTTTACGGTCTTGGCCTGCAGGGCCTGGGCCTTGCCAAGATAGAGAGTAATCTTCTACCCCGCAACATTGCCCGGTCAATGGCCTGGGCGAGCAAAGGCAGGTATTTCATTGCCGCGGCGTGTATGCTGCTGGCGGTCTCATTTCTTTGTTTTGCACGAACCGGGCTGGACAAGATGAATTACGAGAAGAACAGTCAGATCCGGCAGAAAACTGCGATGGCTTTGAGCAGCGTCGAACAAGCTAAGCAGAAGTATGAGAACGAAAAAAAAGAAGGCGAGAAGTTCGAAGCTCAGATAAAAAAAGAGTTCAAACCTTTCGATTATCGCGAAATCCTTCCACTTTTGCAGCAGACCATCATCTCAGCTCTGCCTAATAAGCAGAATACTCCCGAGCAGGCAAAACTCTACGAGGCCTTTAACAACGGCAACGTTGAGACTATCATGGAAATTCCCAGAGATCAGCGTAAGCAAATCTTTTTAACCGGAATGAATGTTTACTTCACACACGATCTTTCCGGTGCTAAGTTTGGCGGAGCAGACGTGTGGAGGAAATCGCGGGGGATGGAAACAACCATGGAAGGAGGGATGGGAGAATACGATTATATGATGATGGAAGAAATGATGATGGGCAGGGGTGGAGGCGGATTATATGATTATAGTCCTTTCGGTCTTACGCCGGGCACCGGCGCTGCAGAAGAAGATAATTCGGGATTCGTAGTCCAGGCCCTTTGTTACAGCCCTTACGGCCGGACAATAAATGAGCTGGGCGAAATAATTGATCCTCCCAACGTCGAAGACCAGCCGGACAAATGGGGATTTGTTACCAGACTGAAGCATCTAGAAGAAATTGTCGAAGACGGCAACTGTCCCTTCGAGTTGTATAAGAAGGAAGATCCCGAGCAGTTCAAGCTGGATATAATGGAGGTCACCGTGGACGGCGAGGTACCAGTTGGCATAGGTGAGTGGAAAGAAGTAATAGACGAGACAGCTAATACCGGTAGTACCAGAAGAGGTCGTGCCAGCGTTACAAAACGTAACTGGATTGTAATAGATCCGATGACCGGAGAGACTATAAGTAAGGAGCCTGTTCTTGATAAGGAAGGAAAACAGATACTGGACCGCAACGGCCGGCCGGTTTATAAGGTCAACGATCATTGGTTTGTGCTGAACGCTAAATTTCTCTGGCCGGAGGCCCCGAAACCACCCCAGCAGACTGTGACTTCTCCATACGGAACAATGTCGCCGCAGCGGCCGACTACGAGTCCGAGTTCCGGTTCTTCCGGTAAAAGCAAATTACCTGACTTAGATATGTGAGCCTAAAAATGAATATGCCGAGTTTTAAAGATATACTGCAGAAATTAAGCGTTTTCAAAAATAATTTATCTTTGTTGATTCCTATCATAATCGCGCTGGTGAGCGTACTTTTGTTCATCCCTACGCAACTGATGAGCAGCAAGCTCCAGAAACATGTCCGGCAGGAAAGCATCAGTCAGGGGATCCAAAGAGTTGAGAGGCTTGAACAGACCGCCGTTTCAAGCGAGCAGTATGAAAAAGAGGCCGAACGGCAGAAGGCGCATGCAGCAGACGCCAACGAAATAGCAAAATTAGCCAGACAAACTACCCAGCGAGAGCTGCTGAGCTATGTCATTTTTCCCCAGCCCGATCCCAATGGTTTCTCGGGACTGCTCTTTCAGGAATTCGGGCAGCGTTATCGCAGCGTGCTCGATAATCTTGTCTTGCGTGTCAACGGCCGCGATTGTCCGACGGATACCGAGATCGAAAGGGGTCTGGAGAATGCATCAGTGCCCGGCCGTCCCGGAGCGATGGGATTATCTATGCAATCAGCTATGGGCGACGATATGGGTAGAGGACTCTACGGCGGCGATATGTACGGGGATATGTACGGCGGCTCGATGAGGTTCGGCAACCTGAACCGGATGATTATTGACGAGATGTGTGAGGCTAGGGCAAAGAAAATTTCCGTATATGTAAACCCGCTCGATATCGCCGGATACGAATACTGGAAAGAATACAAATCCGATGTCACAAAGGAAGATGCTCTCAGGGATTGTTGGTATCACCAGCTGGCTTACTGGATCATCAAAGATATCTTCGCAACCATCGAAGCTATGAATTCCGACTACGATAACGCTATGGAAGCTCCGGTGAAAAGGTTTATGGGGATAACTTTCACAATGGGCCTGAAGAGACCGGTAAGCGAAGGCGGAGGCAGTGCCGTTATCAGAAGTGTCGGCCGCAGCAGAAAAAAACAGCAAAAGCGGGAGGATGCCGACATGCCCGTTTATGCTCGTAACCCGCGAGACGGGCTCTCGGAATCGCTTACGGCAAGGTATTGCAACGAAGAGAACAAAGGTATTGATGTCACACACTTTAGTTTCAGCGTCGTAGTCGACGCCAAGTCCGTATTGCCGTTTATGAAGGAGCTCTGCAGTGAAAAGGAACACCAATTCCGCGGATATCCGGACCCCAACCAGCCGGTCCAGACATTTGAACCGGTCCAGACTTTCAAACACAATCAAATCACGGTCCTGGAAAGCAAAATGGGGGCGATTAATTCCAACGATATGACACACAGATATTACAGGTACGGGGACGAGCCGGTAGTGACGCTGGACCTGGTTTGCGAATACCTTTTCGATGTCGCAGCATACGAAAAATTGTTGCCGCAACCGGTCCTGGACGACCTCGCCGGAAAAAGTGAAGATAAAAAGAGGTAGGCTAATTGGCAAAAATGCTAAGCAGGGTATAAGATATGATTAAGATAAGTAGTATAGGCAGTTTTTTCGAAGAACATGTTGAGAAGATCGTTCTGGCAATCGTGGGCGTTGTTTGCGCTTTGCTTTTGATTACGCGTGTGATTTTGAGCCCAAATACAGTGTCCTACAAGGACCGTAACTTCAGCCCCACAGCCATTGACAGTTACGTGTACGAGCAGGCCCAGCTTCTCAGACAAAAGCTTAACCAGCCGCCCGACCAACTGGATTCCTACGACCCGAGAGTCGATGAATTCCTTGCCCTGCTGGACTCGTCGATACGCAAAGTTGACACGACACTGTGGCCCGTAGTACCTTATCAGCCCGAAGCCGACAAAGCCGTTGCAGGCGTTTATAATCTTCCTGATATCGGTGAAGTTAACGATGTGGATATCGAACATATCAGAGCGGCGGCTTATGTGCCTGTTGGCGAAGTGACTCCGGAGAATCCTTATGACAAAGCCGGAAACGAGCCGAACGATATCGATCTTGTAACGGTGTCAGCTAAGTTCGACATGTCGAAATTATATGACAAGTTCAATGAAAAGTTTGTCGAATACGTAGATCCGGAACATGCCGATCCATGCCTGGCCAAACCCGTTTTCGCAGCGGTAAACTTACAAAGGCAGGAATTGAACGACGAAGGTACCTGGAATGACTGGCAGGATGTGCCGCGGGCAAAGATTGACCAATATCGAAAACTGTTTCAAATTGTCGAAGATATTCAAGATTTGCCGCCGGGCGGATTAAAGGTACAGATGCTCCAGCTTGATAACAAATGGATGCAGATAGAGTTGTTACAGCCTCAGGCTTATCAGATCGCATCGGCCAACGAAGAATGGTTTCCTCCGGAACTGCATCGCAAGTTCGAGGATTTACAGAGAAAAGAGGAGCTTGAAGAGAGACGCCAGGCCAGAGAGGCCGAAAGGGAAGAGCGTGAAAAGCAGCTCGAAGAAAGACGCAGCAGGCGCGCCGATTCGAGGACGGGTATAGGCGGACGAACATCTCGCTCCGGCTCGGGCTTGTCGTCCGGCGGGGTAGGAGGCGGGCTCTACGGAAGTGGAAGTAATACTCGCAGCAGAGACCGGAGCCGGGATCGCCAAACCGAAACCGGTTACCCGGGTGAGAGCGGGCGTTCGGGCAGCCGAAGACGCTCTTCGAGAAACCGCACGAGCACAAGCGATCCGATGATGGACACACTCGGCGGCCTCTACGGAAATGAACGCATGGGAGATGCCAGAGGAGGAACTTTCAGGAGAGAACCTACGACAAATGACGTTTATTACGAATTCAATGAGATTTCATTGAACAGGCTCACGGACTTCTCGAAGTTAAAAGAGCCTGCGTTATTCTGGCATCATGATGACACAGTTGAGCCGAAAAAGACCTACAGGTATAGAATCCGTTTGGGAGTTTTTAATCCTCTGGCGGGAACTAATAAGCTTAGCGAGCAGGATATCTCGAAAAAGGACAAGGTTATTTTATGGAGCGACTTTTCCAGCGTAACCGAGCCTGTCGAGATTCCCGGAAGGTCGTACTTCTTCGCACGAGATATACAAGAGGCCGCCAAAACCATCACCGTAACAGTCTGTCAGTATGTATTGGGTCATTGGTACAGTGAGGATTTCAAGGTAAACCAGGGAGAAACCATAGGGAATGTCGTTGAAACCGAGATCGAAGAGGAAAAGCCCCAACAACAACGAGGTATGTTCGGCCGAGACACGGATTATCTGGGAGATCGATATCCAACTATGTCTATGACTATGCCCAAGGAAAAGCCGCATATACCGGAGCAAATTGACTATGGTACCGGGGCTGTGATGGTGGATGCCATGTCGATAAACGATTGGTGGGGCGACAGAACTCTTCGGAACAGGAACTATTATGACATGCTCTACAGCTATGACGGAATCAACATCGAACACATGCCTGTCGGCACAACTTACTGGACCAAAAACATGCAGTCGGTGTTCAACCACATATCAAAATTAGAGAGAGAGCCGCATGAGGAATTCAAAGCATTCGGCTCAAGCAGGCGTGGAGGCGTACTTCCCGGGCAAGGTGAGTATTATGATATGGGAATGTATGACGAAATGATGATGCAGGGAATGGATGGCCGGCGTTAGTACGTGTAACTTGCGATAGGTAACGGATTCACGCATTATTTGTCGTAAGTTAAGAGAAAGTACGGCTCAAGCTCGATTCAAATAGAAGCATGAACATAGTAAATTGCTTTCGTTTGCCTCTCAACGAGCATTGTGAATACAAGGTTAACTGTAAGCCTTTAGTAGCAAAGAAGTTGCGGGCGTAATTCAGTGGTAGAATGTCAGCTTCCCAAGCTGGACGTCGGCGGTTCGAATCCGCTCGCCCGCTTTTTTATCAGCTAAACCTTATTTTTATATTTCCCATTCCAAAATAAATGAAATGCTTAAACGAAATCTATATTAACACTACTGACACGTCCCTCAGCCCTGCTGGATAACTTACCCTCTCCCTTATGCAATACCGACAGCATCGGTTTGTTTTCAATTAACACTTCGGCGCTAAAACCTTCAATTCCATTCTGTTTGGCTATCATGACAAGCAGCTTGAAAAGAAATGTACCAATACCCCTGTTCTGCCAGTCATCGCGGACGACAAAGGCTACTTCAGCGCGGTTTGTCTGTGGAACGATATAATACCGGCCAATAGCAATAATCTCATCGCCGTGGGACTCGGGGATAGTACCCACGATGGCCATTTCACTTCGATAATCTATATATACGAAGTTTTGGATTTGTTTCTGAGGCACTTTCGCAATATGTGACATAAACCGGTAATACTTTGTCTGTTCCGACAAGGATTGAAAAAGCCCTCGAACAAACTTCTCATCAGTCGGGTGCATCGGTCGGACATTGATCGGAGTTCCGTCATCGAGAACATATCGCGCTTTCAATTCCGGCTGAAGTATGTGAATTCTGCCTTCCATGTCAGCCAGAGAAGAGCTGACAAGATTCATGCGAATCGCTTCTTTGAGCAGGTGTTCGCGAAAATCAGGATGCGCCACGCTTATCAGCGCCATTGCACGCTCCTGGAGACTCTTGCCGGATAAGTAGGCTACGCCGTACTCGGTAACGACATAATGCACCTCGCGACTGGTGGCCACAACCTCGGCCCCGCTGCTTAGAGATGACACAATCTTCGAAGAAGCTCCATCACCGATCGTGGATTCGAGCGCCACAATTAATCTGCCGTTCTTTGTGTTCGCCGTACCGTGTACGAAATCCGCACGTATGTCAATACCAGAGACACCGTGCTGCGGCGTCTGAGCGCAAACCTGACCGGTCAGGTCAACTTCTTCGGCAGTGACTACGGCAATCATTTTCTGTTGTTGAGCAATAATAGAAGGATCACTGACGCTCTCGGATGGACGGAAAGAGAACGTTGGATTCCTGTTCACATAATCGAAAATCCGCTGTGTACCGAGACACATACTGCCGACAACCTTACCTCGATCAACACTCTTATGCAGTCCGGTTACCACACCCGATTCGATCAGCTCAATGATGGCGTCACCTATTACTTCTGCGTGAATTCCAAGGTCATGTTTATTTTTCAGCAATTTCGCCAGTGCCAGGGAAACTCCGCAGATTCCAAGCTCGATCGTTGAGCCGTCTGAAATCAGTGCCGCAATATATTCGGCGATCGTGTATGATGTTTTTGTAGGCTCGGACAAAAGAACGTTGGGCATAGGAATTTCGCCGGCCACAAGCATGTCGATATTGTATATCGGCAGCAAACTGTCACCCATTGTCCACGGCATCTGAGGATTGACCTGAGCAATGACCAGTCCGGCGGATTCCACCGCGCTTTTGGTCACATCGACCGAGACGCCGAGTGAGCACATCCCCTGCTCGTTCGGCGGGGTTACCTGTATCAGGGCGACGTCTATCGGCAGCCTTCCGGACATGAACATCCTCGGTATATCGGACAAAAAAACCGGAGTATGCTCCCCGTAACCGGTTTGCACTATATCATCCGCCCACTCAGCCGAAAAGAAACGGTTAACTCGAAAGTGTTCGGAAAGCTCCGCGTGGCGAAAAATCGGCTCGGAAAGTGTCAGTAAATGGATGATTTCCATCTCTTCGAGCCGTCCGGCCTTGGCTAACAGTGCGTCCACGAGCATTTGAGGCTGGCCGCAGCCGGTGCCAATAAATACCCGGTGTTCCGGTCTTAACTTTGAAACGGCTTCTTCCGCCGAGACAACCATTTCATCGTATTTCGTCAGCCAATCATTAGTGCTTTTATTATAATCACCTTCCTTCAAATCCATTTATACTCCATCGGTCAGTGAAAGTGATATTCGTGCATCCACAACTACGGCCCCGGTGCCGGCTCTGCCTACAATGAACGGATCGATGTTTAGTTCCTTGATGTGCAGGAAGTCGGTTGAAAGCTGACTTATGCGCTGCAAACCGGTGACAATTGCCGGAAAGTCAACATCGGCCTGACCTCTGGCGTCTTTCAGAAGAGCGTATGAACGGCTTTCGGAAAGCATTTGCATGGCCTCATCCGCCGTAATAGGAGCCAAATAGCAGGAAGTCGTATCCAGGCGGTCGATAAAGGTTCCGCCCAATCCAAACATCAGTATGGGGCCGAAGCGGGGATCGGATACCATCCCCAGGACGGTACGCAAACCTTCGGTGGCCATCTTTTCAACGTAAATGCCGCTGAGCCTCGCCTCAGGTGCACGACGGCCTACACGCAGTGAAAGCAAGTCAAATGTATCCCGTACTCCTTCGGAGCTGGATATGCCTAACTTGATGCCGCCAACGTCCGATTTGTGCAGAACGTCAAGTGAGACAATCTTCATCGCAACGGGATAACCTATGCGTTTGGCGATATCAACCGCATCTTCGGCAGAGCTTGCAAGTTGACCGTCAGGCACAGTAAAGTCATACGCCCTGAGAATCTCTTTTGTTTCAACTTCTCCGATTTGCGTAAGGTTTGTCTTAAGGTGACGATTAATGATTCTTTCCACCGGACGACGATTTACGGGAAATCGGGTAACAACCCGCTCGGGCATGCTGTGCCATTGTTGATATTTCCACATGGCGGATAATGCGCCCACCGCCCGTTTCGGCGAGGGATAGATAGGCAGGTTGCTATCGACCATCTTGATATGTTCGACCCTTGCCTCGTCACTACCCATCAGCACCATTAAAATCGGCTTGTCTCCGTTGGCCCTGCGTGCGATTAAGCGAGCGGTCTCGGCGGGCTGGGTCATCGCGTGAGGCGTTAA
>Ga0207752_1000629_pt1 | contig 16475 bp, 12 predicted proteins | sample Pon2CUnioCityCA_6_FD_187272 | JGI IMG/M metagenome (GOLD analysis project Ga0207752, IMG submission 187272) | Marine sediment microbial community from Union City, CA, USA - Pond 2C Sediment 2 (SPAdes) | ecosystem: Environmental > Aquatic > Marine > Intertidal zone > Salt pond sediment ...
GTCGAGGAGGAAGAGGGCGTCGTCATGGCCCGTTGCAGCCAGAGCCAGCAAGGATTTGGGATTCGCTTCGAGGAACAGGGACGGGGCCGCTGGGTCGCCAACTGGGCCTTTGCCACCAAAGAGACACGGGCCAGGAGCGCATCGTACGACCGGGGTGAAATCACCGGCGCCTTCGAGTTTGACGCGGACTACCCGGGCTGCCCTCACTGCCGCGCCCCGAGCATTTTCCAGTGCGTCTGTGGCCAGGTCGCCTGCTGGGACGGAGAAAGCCACGCCGTCACCTGTCCCTGGTGTAGCACCACCGTCGAACTTCGCGACCCAATCGGGAGCCTGAGCGCGAGATCAGACCGGTGAACGAACTGCCACGGCAAAAGCTCGGCCAAATCATCGACCAGTACGGCGCTTCGCTGGTTGACGATCCGCGTCGCACGGAGGCCCTGCTGCGGGACTTTTGCGGCGAGTACAAGCGGGAGATCTTTGTCCTGGTGAGCGCACTCCGGGAGCAGGTAGCGGACGACCTGCTGGCGTCGCAGGACAGCGTGCCGCGCGAGGTGCTGTTGGCACAACTGACCAAACGGCTGCGCGATAACCTGGCCCTGGCCGAGGACGCCGCCCGATGGGCGGTGGAATCGTGGGCGCTGGCGCTGGGCGTGATCGAGCGCTCCCTCCCCGGCCCTCCACCACGGGGGGAGGGACAACGTGTGCGTGTGGCTGCGCCCGCGCCACGTCCTATCGTCCAGTCTCCCGCGCCGAGGGTTGCCACAGATGAGCGCCTGCTGCGCGTATTGGAGGGGCACGCGGGCTGGGTGCACTCTGTCGCCTTCCATCCGGAGGGACACACGCTGGCCTCGGGGAGCCAGGACGAGACGGTGCGGTTGTGGGACGTGACGGGCCGCCAAGAGGTGCGCTGGCCGCTGCAGAGCACGTCCTCCGTGCAAGGCGTCGCCTACAGCGCCGATGGACACACGCTGGCCTGGGGGGGCGAGGATGGCATAGTGCAGGTGCGGGATACGGCGCGGAACCGCAAGTTTTACCAGTTGGAAGGGCACACGGGTGGGGTGAACAGCGTGGCCTTCAGCCCCGACGGGCACATCCTGGCCTCGGCGAGCGCGGACACCGTCGTGCTGTGGGACGTGGCGAGCGGCCGGGAGGCGCGACAGTTGAAGGGACACACGCACGTGGTACAGAGCGTGGCCTTCAGCCCCTATGGGCGACTCCTGGCCTCGGCGGGTGGGGACAGGACGGTGCGGCTGTGGGACGTGGCGAGTGGCCGGGCGGTGCAGGTGCGCCGGCTGGAGGGGCACACGGAGGCAGTGTGGGGCGTGGCCTTCAGCCCGGACGGGCACATTCTGGCCTCGGGGAGCTACGACGGAACGGTGCAGTTGTGGGATGTAGCCAGCGGCCGGGCGGTGCGACGGCTGGAGGGGCCCACGGAGTCGGTGTGGAGCGTGGCCTTCAGCCCGGATGGGCGCGTCCTGGCCTCGGCGAGCGCGGACACGGTTGTGCTGTGGGACGTAGTGCACGGCCGGGAAGTGGGACGGCTGAGGGGGCACACGCACCTGGTCCAGAGCGTGGCCTTCAGCCCGGATGGGCGCATCCTGGCTTCAGGGAGCTGGGACGAGACGGTGCGGCTGTGGCGGGTGGCGTGAGGGATATGACGACGGACCGGGAGGAGATATGAACCAGATTCTCAAGCCCGGACAGACCATCCAGACCGAGACGACAGGCCTGCCGTGTGCGGTCGAGAGATTTCTTGGCGGCGGGGGGCAGGGGGAGGTCTACCGGGCCGAGCTGGGCGGCAAGCCCGTAGCGCTGAAATGGTACTTCCCCGCCTCGGCCACGCCCGAGCAGCGGGCAGCGCTGGAAACGCTGGTCAAGAAAGGCCCGCCCAATGAAAAGTTCCTGTGGCCGATGGAACTGGCGTCGGCACAGGGCGTGCCGGGGTTTGGCTACGTGATGCCGTTGCGAGACCCGCGCTACAAGGGCATCGTCGATCTGATGAAGCGGCGCATTGAGCCGAGTTTCCGCGCGTTGACGACAGCCGGTCTGGAGCTTTCACACAGCTACCTTCAACTGCACGCCGAAGGGTTGTGCTACCGCGACATCTCCTTCGGCAACGTCTTCTTCGACCCCGACACCGGCGACGTCCTCATCTGCGACAATGACAACGTGGCCGTGGACGGCGAGGCCGAGGGCGGTGTCCTGGGTACCCCCCGCTTCATGGCCCCGGAGGTGGTGCGCGGCGATGCCCTGCCCAGCACACAGACCGATCTGTTCTCGCTGGCGGTGCTCCTGTTCTACATGTTCATGGTGCACCATCCCCTGGAAGGCAAGCGGGAACTGGAGATCCACTGCCTGGATCTGCCCGCCATGACCAAGCTCTACGGGACCGACCCTCTGTTCATCTTTGATCCCGACGACGATTCCAACCGGCCCGTGCCGGGATATCACGACAACGTCCTCGCCTTCTGGCCCATCTACCCACGATTCCTGCGCGATCTGTTCACGCAGGCGTTTACCGAGGGCATCCGCGACCCGCAAAATGGCCGCGTCCGCGAGAGCGAGTGGCGCGCCGCGATGGTCCGCCTGCGCGATTCCATCGTCTACTGCGCCCAATGCGGCGCGGAGAGCTTTTACGACGCCGATGCACTGCGGGATTCGGGCGGGAAGCCTGGCTCATGCTGGTCGTGCCGGGCCGAGATCCAGCTTCCACCGCGCATCCGCGTCGGAAATAGTATCGTCATGTTGAACCATGACACCCAGCTTTTTCCCCACCACGTCGACGATCAGCGGTTGTATGACTTTTCGCAACCCGTCGCCGCCGTGACCCAACACCCGAAGGACCCGAGCATCTGGGGGCTGAAGAACCTCTCCGGTGAAAAGTGGGTCATCACCACCGCCGACGGTGCGATCAAGGACGTTGGGCCAGGACGCAGCGTGCGCCTGGAGGTGGGTGTAAAGGTGAACTTTGGCAAGACGGAGGGCGAGATCCGCCTGTGAGGAGAAACTTTTGCCCGGCTGATGCGTATTCATGGAGGGCGGGGGTTGACGACCTGGCCCTCTTGACAGCGAACGTCGCTTGCACCATAATAGAACGCAGCAACACGTAAGGAGGAACCGAAAATGGTAACTCTGTTGGAAAAAGTCTCCACGCTGATCTCGGCCAATCTGCACTCGCTGGTGGATCAGGCGCTGAAGGCCAACAGCCTGGCCGTGATAGACCAGTATATCCGCCAGGTAGAGGATCACCTGGAGGATCTGGAGGACGCCGCGGCCACGGTGGGCGGGGAGGTCAAGTCCATCAAGCGCAAGCTGCAAGACCACGAGCAGAAGGCGCAGGAACTGGACCGGGCCATCGATGCCTTCCTCATGGAGGGCAACGAGGCGACGGCGACGGCCGCCCAGAGCAAGCTCAACAGCACCCAGCGGCTGATCGAGACCTATGGGGAGCAACTCGCCCGTCTGGAAGTCGAGTACCAAAAGCTGTTGGACGCCAAGGTCAAGCTGGAGGCCCGCCTCGCGACGATGAAGCAGCAGCGGGAGGAACTGCGGGCGCTTCTGGAGTTGGCCAAGAGCAAAGAGATCGCCGTCAGGGCGATGCGAGGCCTGGACGATCTGATGGGCTCCGGGGACACCGACATCAGCCGTATCGCCCAGGGTATCTACGCCCGGCTGGACAAGGCCACCACCGCCACCGAAATGCGGGCTGCCAGCCTCGACGAGCAGATTGACCAGGTGCTGGATACGAGCACCATCGACGGTCAACTGGCCGAGCGCAGGAAGAGGCTGGGCCTGAGCGAGTAACCGCGTGGAGAGATTCTCGAAACCATAGCCAGGATCAGGTGAGAAATGGAATGAACCGCACCCGTTGGATCTTTGTAGCGATTCTGCTCGTCGCGCTTTTGATTGTCGGCGTCTCCCTCCTCTGGCGGGCCCTGAGCGATGGCAGTGCCACTGATGAAGGACTCACCGTCGAACGGCCCGACACCGTCACCGTGCGCGTGCTCACGGCCCTGCCGGTGGAGCCGTGGGTGCGGAGCGCTGCCGAAACCTTCAACGGCACCGACCCCGTCGTGGACGGTGTGCCGGTGCAGGTAGAGATTGTGGCGATGGACGGCCTGACCGCCCTGGGCCGCTGGGACCGCAATGACTTTGGCGCTCTGCCGGCTGACGTGCGAACGGAGGACCTCAGCGAGGCGGAGTGGGCCGCCTTGGAGGACTTTCCCACGGCCTGGATCCCCGACAGCCGCTATCTGGTGGAGCTGGCCAATGCCTCGTACAAGGAGCGGTTGGGCCGGGACGTCTTCCTGACCGACGGCGAGTACCGGGCCCGTCCCATCGCCATCAGCCTCTTCACCTGGGGCATCTATGAGAGCCGGGCCGACGTATTGGAGGAGCGTGTCGGCGCGATCACCTGGAGCACCATCCACGACGCCGCCGTCGCTAAAGGGGGATGGCCCGAGTTGGGTGGCGATCCCTCCTGGGGATACTTTAAGCTGGTGGTGCCCAATCCCCGCAAGAATGCCGGCGGCCTGACCGCCATGATCTCTGCTGCCGGCGAGTACTACGACCGCACCGACGTCGGCGTGGAGGACATCACCGATCCCGAGTTCCAGGCCTGGCTGGGCGAGTTGATGGGCTCCGTGACCGATTTCAGCAGCGCCAGCGCGTACACCGCCGAGGATTTTGCCCTCTTCGGATACAGCGTGGGCGATGGCGGTCAACTGCTGGAGAGCGACCTGCTGCAGAACATGCAGGGGATCCTCACGCGGTGGGAAGATCCGCTGGTGCTCTACTATCCCCGTTACGTCACCTGGTTCGAATTCCCCTTCACCGTCTGGATCGGGCCAGAGACCAGCGCGCTGGAGAAGAACGCGGCGCTGGCTTTCCAGCGCTTTCTGCTGGATGAGCCGCAGCAGGAGGCCGCGCTGGCCTACGGTCTGCGCCCGGCCAACCCCAACGTGGCCGTCGACGCCACCTCGGAAAGCCTCTTCGTCAAGTGGCAAGATCGGGGCGTCGAGCCCGTCGTGCCTCGCGCCGATGCCATGCGCAACCCGGACCGGGACGTGCTCCTGGCACTGCTGCGCTGGTTCGATTTGAACGTGGTGGAGTGAGATGACGGGTATGGGTACCTCTCCTCGAAATCCGCCTCCACCAGGGTGGCCCCCCGATCAGCAGCGTGCCTGCCTGCTGGCGATTGTTATCCTCGTCGTCGTCGTGTGCTCGTGCGGCACGCTGGCCATCGTCGCAGGGGGTGGCCTGTGGGATGGCCTTTTCGGCCAATCCAGCCAGGAAGAGACTGCCCAGCCTGCCCCGTGGCCTGCCGACAGCGCCGAACTGACGGTCGCCGTTTCGCCAGGGATGGCGGCCGTCCTGGAGGAACTGGCCGGGCAGTTCAACCGCCAGCAGCAGCGCACCCCCGACGACAAGGTCATGGCGGTGCGGACGTTGACGCTAGCTCCTGAGAAGATGGTGGAGCAGAGCCTCGACGCACCTCCCTTCCAGGCCCTGGCACCGGATAGCAGCCTGTGGTTGAACCAGTTGGAGCAGCGCTGGGCCGAACTTGAGGACGCAGGCGCCGACGAGAGTGCCGTGATCCCGATCGCGAACCGGCGGGCCGGCAGCCCGGTGCGATATGCCACCAGCCCGGTCGTGATCGCTGCCTGGGAGAGCGTCGCCCGTGAGCTGGGCTGGCCCGAGCGCGCGGTGGGCTGGCAGGAGATCCAGCACCAGGCCACGCAAGATCCGAATTTCAAGTGGAACCATCCCAGCACCAGCCACGCCAGCGGCTTGCTGGCCACGCTGGCCGAGTTCTACGCCGGTGCAGGCCTGACCCGGGGGCTGACCCCCGAGGCAGCCACCGACCCGCAGACGCTGGAATACGTGCGGGCCGTGGAGGCCACCGTCCGTTTCTACGGCGAGGGCGAGGAAGTGATCGTCGAGCGGCTGGCCGCCGAAGGCCGGAGCTTCCTGGACGCCTTCGTGGCCCAGGAGCAGGTCGCCATCGCCTGGAATCGGTCGCAGCCGGGCGAGCGGCTGGTGGCCATCTATCCGGCCGAGGGCACACTCTGGGCCGACCACCCCCTGGCCCTGCTGGAGCTGGGCGGGCCCGGCGAGGTGCCCGTCACCGACAACCAGCGCCGCACTTTCCAGGCATTTGCCCAGTTCCTGACCACCACCGACGTCCAGCGCCAACTGCTGGCCGCCGGATACCGCCCGGCTGACCTGAGCGTCTCCCTGGACGAGCCGGGCAGCCCCTTCGTGGGCACCGACGCCGTGGACCCGCGCCAACCCCAGACAACGCTGCAGGTCCCACCAGCCGCGGTGGTGCAGGTCGTGCAGAACGTCTGGTGGTACACCAAACGGCCCACCAACGTCTATCTGGTGGTGGATACGAGCGGCAGTATGCGCGGGGACAAGTTGGAACGCACCCGGGGGGCGCTGCAGGCCTTTGTGAGCCAGATCCGGGGCGACCGGGACCAGGTGGGGTTGATCGAGTTCGGCAGCGGCGTCAAGCGGTTTGAACCATTGCGTCCCCTGGACGACCGCAGCCGCCAGGAGTTGGCCGAGCAGATCGGCGGGATGGAGGCTGACGGCCAGACGGCGCTGATCGACGCCATCTGGGAGGCCTACGGCGACCTGCAGAGGACAGGCGATACTGAAGCGATCAACGCGGTCGTCGTCATGACCGACGGCCAAGAAAACAACAGCGCCTACGACATCTCCGATCTGCAGCAGCGCTTCGAACAGGAGCGGGCCGTGACCGTGGTCGTGTTCACGATCGCCTTCGGCAGCGACGCCGACGCGGGCCTGTTGCAGCAGATCGCCCGCATCGGCAACGGCCAGTTCCGCCGGGCCAGCGAGACGGATATCGAGGAGCTGTACAGAATCATCTCGACATATTTCTGAAGCGTGATGCGTGAAACGTGATGCGTGATGCGTGAAACGTGAAGCGTGAAACGTGAAACTCCGGCTTTTGTTTTGTGCAATGCGCAATATGCTTTATGTCAACTACTCGGTCTAAACTGCGCAATAAGGCCCAAAGCGCCATCCTCCAGTATGCCTTCTTCCGCTGGGAGAGTGCGGTGGTTCTGGCCGGCACGATTCTGCTGAGCGTGCTGCTGCCTCGTCCCTTCCGCTGGTGGCCGGTGTGGGGCTGGCCGCTCCTGGGCTTGCTGGGGCTGGCTGGCGTGGTCTACTCCAGCCTGGCCGATGCGGAGACCAACGCCCGGATCCTGCGGGAGCTCTTGCAGCAACAGTTTGACCCCCGCAAGGTCAACGACGAGTCGCTGCGCCGGGAAGTGGAGACCGCGCTGGAGTACCAGCGACGTATCGAGGCCCAGGCCCGCAGCCAGCGGCCCGGCGTGCTGCGGGATCGGCTGGAGTATACCGCCGGCCAACTCAGCGACTGGATCGGCAACATCTACGAGTTGGCCCTGAAACTGGACGGTTACCGGCGGGACGAGCTGCTGGCCCAGGAGTGGGAGACGGTGCCGCAGGAGATCGAGGAACTGGCCGCCCGGCGCAGGCTGGAGAGCGACCCCACCGTCCAGCGAGAGTTGAACGCGGTGCTGGAAAGCAAGGGCGAACAATGGCAGGCACTGCGGGCGCTGGACGCCCGCATGAAGCAGGCCGAACTGCAACTGGAACAGAGCATGGCCGCGCTGGCGACGGTCCATAGCCAGGTGCAGTTGATCGACGCCCGGGACGTGGCCAACGGCCGGTCCGATCGTCTGGAGGCCGATATTCGGGACCAGATCGAGCGACTGAACGATCTGATCGTGAGCATTGACGAGATTTCTGACCAAATGTCGGGGGAGATTTCTGGCGCATGAGGAAACGTCTGCTGCTGAATCGTCTTCTGGTTCTGGCGCTCGCCATCAGTCTGCTCCTGGCCGGTTGCAGCGGCGGCAGAACCCCCACCAAGGGGGACGTGACTGTCTTTGTGGCCGTACCCCTGAGCGGCTTTATGGCCAACGGCGGCCAGACCGTGCTGGGCGGCGTGCGCCTGGCGGCGGAGGAGATCAACCGCAGCGGCGGCCTGCTGGGGCACCGGGTCGTCGTCCGTCCCTTGGACGACGAAGCGGACAGCGACGTGGCGGTGGCTCAAGTGGACCAGGTCCGGCAGGCTTTGAGCCGGGGGGAACAGGTGGTGGCCGTGATCGGCCACCTGAACAGCGGCCAGACGCTCGCCACCATGGAGCTTTACAAGGACATGGACCTGGTGGTGATCACCCCCACCTCGTCGGAGCAGAGCCTGACCGAGCGGGGATATGACAACCTCTTCCGGGTCAACGCCAACGACGCCGTGCAGGCCGCGGTGGACGCCCGCTTCCTGACAGAGGAGTTGGTCGCCCGGCGGGTGGCCGTCATCTTTAACAATACCGAGTATGGGCAGGGACTGGCGGCTTTGTTGATCCAGGAACTAGAGCAGCGCGGGGCCGAGGTGGTGCTCCAGTTGGAGGTGGAGGAAGGCCAGGGCCGTTACGAGAGCGAAGTGGCCCAGACGAAAGCGTCCAATCCCGATGCCGTTTTCTACGCTGGCTACGAGATCGAGGCCCCCTACCTGCGGGCCACCCTGGTGGAGGCTGGCGTGACCGTGCCGATGCTGGCCAGCGACGGGGCCTTCCTGGGTGCCACCATCGACGAGGCGGCCGGCACTGCCGAGGGCATGTACGTCAGCGCCTTTGCCCCCAGCCCCCGCAACGTGGCGGACGGGCGCTGGTTCGAGGCCTATCAGGCGGTCGAGTACCGCAATCCCGACACCTACTCCGTCAACGGCTACGTGGCCATGCAGGTGCTGGCCGCAGGTGTGCGCGTGGCCGATTCTCTGGGTGCTGTCGCCGTCGCCGATGCGCTGCGGGGGAACAACCTCGAGACCCTGCTGGGCGATCTCCGCTACCAGCCCAACGGCGATTTGGTCGATCCACAGATATGGATCTATCAGGTCTCGGGCGGAGATTTCCAACAGATTCAGTGGTAAACGCCGTCCCCACGCACGACCGGACGTCACTCACTCCGTCCGAAGTCGCGGGCCAGCTGTTCCACGCTCAGGTGAATCATCGTAGGTCGACCGTGGGGACACGTGCGCGGGCTGGTGCAGCGCTCCAGTGCCCGCACCAGTTCCTCCATCTCCTCCCGCGCCAGCACCTGACCGGCCTTGACCGCCGCTTGCTTGCAGACCTGGCGCGCCACAGCCTCCTCGACCGTGTCTGCCAGCGGCGCATCCCCCATCTCGAGCGCCGCCGCCACATCCTCCAGCAACTGGTGTGCGTCCACCTGCGCTGCGATCGCCGGGAGCGCCCGGACGAGCATCGTGGTCCCACCAAAGGGTTCCACCTGGAACCCCAGGTTGCTGATTGCCTCCAAATGCTCCTCGATCAGGCTTGCTGCCTCGTTGGTCAATTCAACCGGCTGCGGCTCGAGCAGGGCTTGAGAAGCAACGGCCGCCCGCTGCCGCTCCGCCAGCAACCGCTCGAACAGCACCCGCTCGTGGGCCGCGTGTTGGTCGAGCAGATACATTCCTGCCGGCCCTTCGGCCACGATGTAGGTGGTGCCCAGCTGCCCCACCACCCGCAGCGGTGGGAGCTTACCCACGGGCGGTGTCGTGGCGCGGTCGGGTGACTCCACCTGCGGCGATTCCACCTCAGCACGCCGCCGCTCGCCGGCCGGACGCAGCCTCAACTGAGACAGCCGCTCGTGACGTTCCTTCCTCGACTGGGGAGGCGTAGAGGGCCAGGCGGCCGGTGTATGGGCAGCGACGGGGACGGGGGAGCGCTCAAGGAGCGTACGTCGCACGGCCTTCTGCACCGCCCGGAAGGCCGCATCTCCATCATGGAAGCGTACCTCTGCCTTGGCGGGATGCACGTTTACGTCCACCTCCTCCGGCGGGAGCTGCACCATCACTACCGCCAGGGGATAGCGCTTGGAGGGAAGGAGCGTGTGATAGGCCTGGATGACGGCGTAGGTCAGACGCGTATCCTGCACCCAACGCCCATTGACGAAGAGGGTGATGTAGCCTCGATTGGATCGGTGCAGCGATGGGGGGCTGGCGAAGCCGGTGACCCGGATGCCAGGCGCCGGGCGCGGGTCGACGGGGGCGATCTCGAGAAAAGCCGCCCCGATCTCCAACCCATAGACGGCAACGAGCACGTCGCGCAGGCGGTCGTTGCCAGGCGATTGGAAGGCGGTGCGCCCGTCGTGACTCAGGGTGAAGCGCAACGCCGGATAGGCCATCGCGTAGCGGGTGAGCCACGCGTCGATGTGCCTGCGTTCAGTTCGCTCGGTGCGAAGAAACTTGCGGCGGGCCGGAACGTTGAAGAACAGATCCTCCACCGTCACTGCCGTTCCTGGGGGCCGCCCGCTTTCCTGGCGGGCCACCACCCGCCCCCCCTCCAGCCGCAGCAGCGTCCCGAGCGGGGCATCGGCCGTCCGTGTCACAAAGGTCAATCGGCTGACAGCAGCGATCGAGGCCAGTGCTTCACCCCGAAAACCCAGCGTGGTGATGCGCGCCAGGTCTTGCGCTGTGGTCAACTTGCTGGTCGAGTGACGGTGGAAGGCCAGGGCTACCTCGGTGGCCGGCACGCCAGAGCCATCATCGGTCACGTGGATGAACTTCTTGCCGCCGGCGCGCGTCTCCACCCGAATGTCACACGCGTCCGCGTCTATGCTATTTTCAACCAATTCCTTGACGACGGATGCAGGCCGCTCCACCACCTCTCCAGCTGCAATCTGGGAGGCGACCTGTTCCGACAGCACACGAATGGGCATGTGTGACCTCCTGTTCTCATTTTATCACACAACTCCCCTCGGGCAAGATGGCTAATCGTTCTTGGGCATCAAGTTCAGCAAAATCGCGGGCGTGGGAGCCCGCTCTGCTGTTTGGAGCGGGGGCCTGCTCGCGGGCGTGGGGGCCTGCTCTGCTTTTCGAGGAGAAGAGTCGCATTCAACCCCATCCGTACGGTGATTTGACATTTCGTTACGCCTGGGGTAGCATGATGTTGGTCGTGCTAGACGGGGAACTGGCGGTGCCCTATACCCGCAATCCGCCATAGCGGGGTCGAATTCCCCCCTGAGGGTTGTCCCGCTTGATACTGCTGGGTTCAGGCGGTGTTGAAGACCGGGTCCTGCGCGGCAGGAGTCTCCGAACCCCGTCAGGTCCGGGAGGAAGCAGCGGTAAAGAGTCCCTCCTGGGCGCCGCAGGGGCGCCTGGTTGGAGCCGGTTGCTCCTGGTAAGCCGAGTGGTACGATTCGAGGGGAGGTGCACGACCACCGTCAAAGGAGGCGGCGGCGAATCCGCCGCCTCCCTTGCAGCGATAACGTATGGAAACTACAGCAATCTTCCCACTCAATCCCCCACGCGTGTCTCAAGGGCTCAAGGTGCTCGCGGTGATGGTGTGCGTAGTCGGCGCGCTGTTGGCCGGCTACCGGACGGTGCTGATGCCGGTCACGCTGATTGTGGATGGACAGGCGCAGCAGTTGCGTACCTCTCAGGACACCGTCGCGGCTTTGGTGATGGACGCCGGTCTGGCGCTTCACCCGGAGGACGTCGTCACGCCAGCGTTGGAGACAGCGTTGGAGCCAGGACTGACCGTGCGAGTGCAGCGCGCGCGCGCCGTCTATATCAGCGCAGATGGGCACAACGTTCTATTGCGCACCCACGCCACATCGATCGAGGCGGTGTTGCAGGAGGCACGGGTGTCACTGGGGCCGTACGACGAGGTGGAGATCAAGGGAGAGCTTGTGCCAGCCGCCGGTTCGGCTGAACTCGTCTCCGCAACAGGGGCGACGCTGAGTGCCCGGCACGGGACTGAGTCCAGTTCGGTCGAGGCACGCTCAACGGATGCGGTCAATGCGCTCTCTCGACGAGGCACCGCTGCAGCCGTGGAACCCGCCCACATCACTGTTCACCGTGCTGTCCCCTTCACGCTGCACGAGGATGGCCAGGCAGCGACGCTGTATACCACTGCTTCAACTGTTGGGGAGGCGTTGCGCCGGACCGGTCACACGTTCTATCTGGCCGACGGCGTCCGACCGGGGTTGGGCGAGCCAATGTCAGCCGGGATGCCGGTGTATGTGGACCGTTCCAAACCTGTGACAGTGCAAGTGGATGGGAAGACGCTTCGCACCCGGACGCACCGGGAACACGTGGACGAGGTGTTGGCTGATCTAGGCATCGTTCTCATCGGCGAGGATTACACCATCCCGCCGCTCGACGCTCCCTTAGGCAACGACGCCACGATCCGGGTCGTGCGGGTCAGCCAGCGCTTCTTGGTGGAGCAGGAGCCGATTCCCTTCGATTCGACGTGGCAGCCCGACCCCGACCTGGAGATCGACCAACCCCAACGAGTGCTGCAGGAGGGCGTACCAGGTGTCTTTGAGCGGCGCATCCGCGTGCGCTACGAGGACGGTCAAGAGGTCTCCCGGGAGGTCGACAGTGAGCACGTGGCCGTTCTACCCAAGACAAAGGTGGTCGGCTACGGCACCAAGATCGTCGTTCGCACACTCGACACTCCGTCGGGTCCCATCGAGTACTGGCGGGTGATCCGCATGTTGGCGACTTCCTACTCCGCCGGCACGGCCGGTACGCCGAAGTCGAGTCCGTGGTATGGACGCACGGCCACGGGGATGAAGATGAGCCACGGCATCGTCGCCGTGGATCCACGGGTGATCAATCTGCGCAGCCAGGTCTTCGTGCCTGGGTACGGAATCGGCGTCGCCGGTGACACCGGCGGCGCGATCAAGGGCCGGCGCATCGACCTGGGGTACGACGACGACAACCTTGTACTCTGGTATCGCTGGGTGGACGTCTATCTGCTGACCCCTGTGCCCAGCCGCATCAATTACATCCTCGACTAGGGCCAGCCGATGGATGTCCGTGGCGTGCTGGAGCAGTGGGGTCTCCGGCCAAGCAAAGGGCTGGGTCAGAATTTTCTCGTCGACCAAACCGTGCTCGACAAGATCGTTGCCGCCGCTGAGTTGACTTCCGACGACGTCGTCCTGGAGGTGGGAGCAGGATTAGGGACGCTGACCGAGCGTCTGGCCCAGAATGCCGGCCGCGTGATCGCCGTCGAGCTGGATCAACGCCTGATGCCCGTACTGCAAGACGCGTTGTCCAACTTTGACAACGTCACGCTGATCCAAGGCGATATATTAACCCTCGATCCGGCTGCCCTGGTCAATGCTGCTGGTATCCAGTATCCGGATCCGGCATCCAGCACCCGGTACAAGGTCGTCGCCAACCTGCCCTATTACATCACCTCAGCAGTGCTTCGCCATCTACTAGAGGCCAGAGTCAAGCCGCAGTGCCTGGTGCTCACCGTGCAGCGGGAGGTAGCAGCGCGTATCTGCGCAAAACCTGGCCAGATGAGCCTGCTGGCAGTGAGTGTTCAGTTTTACGGACGACCGCAGCGGCTGTTTCGGATCAAGCCGGGCAGTTTTTACCCATCGCCGAGTGTGGAATCGGCGGTCCTGCGGATCGACATCCACGCTACCCGGCCTGTGTCCGCGGAGGACACCGACGCTTTCTTCCGCGTCGTGCGGGCCGGCTTTTCCCAACGACGCAAACAACTCCGCAACAGCCTGGCTGCCGGGCTCAGAAGGCCGCCCAAGGAGATAGCAACCCAGTTGAAGGGGACCGGCGTGGATCCTCGCCGACGCGCACAAACGCTCAGCCTGGAGGAGTGGGTGTGCGTCGCTCGGGCGGTGGGTGGCGTCGGTGACAAGCAAGGGAGGTGACCACGTGTTGTGCGGGAATCAGACATTGCACGTAGGATGTACGGCCAACCACTCTCGATCTGCCTTACGCTGCCATTCGAGCGTTCACGCTGCCAGGCGGTTCCGGCGGGGCACGTGGAAGGTGGCCCTGGCCCTTGGAGCAGGACTGGCGCTGCTGACTGCCGGTTGTGTCGGCTTCAGGTACGACGAAACACAGACCATGGTACCCGATGCCACTCCTTTGGCCACGTTGACTCCTGCCGCCGCCACTGTCACCCTGCAAGCTACGCAATCGAGATCCACGCCCCAAGGCGAAACCCCAGCCCCGGCCCCCGTCATCTCGGGCCCCACGGTGTTGCGCGTAGAGCCCTCCGTCGTCAATCTCGACGTCAGTGAGACAGGCCTGGTGCAAGTCTGGCTTGACAACGTGGAGCAGTTACACAGCATCGAGCTGCAAATCGACTTCGAGCCGCGATACGTGCGCGTCGCAGACGCCGACCCAGACGCAGAGGGCGTTCAAATCGGCGCCGGGGTACTCCCACTGCCGGTGCAGGTGACACAGAACAGGGCTGATAACAGCGCTGGCCACATCGCGTATCAGGTGGCGCAAGCACCGGGGGAGACGGTGAGCGGAAGCGGGATGGTGGCTTCGTTCGTAGCACAGGGACGGGCCGAGGGAGGCAGCCCCTTGCAGCTCAGCAGCGTTGAACTCCGCGATTCTGACGGGGGGCTCCTGCCTGCACCCAAGCAGGTTGACGGGCTGGTCGTCGTCGGTTCTGGCGGGACGCCCGAGCGGACGGCTGCGCCGCTGCCCACCGTCCTACCCAGCCCTGCGCCGACGGGAGACGTCTATCACACCGTGCAGCCGGGCGAAAACCTGTTCCGCATCGCTCTGCGCTATGGTACGACTGTGGAGGCAATCGTCGCCGCCAATCATCTGCCCGATCAGCATTCCGTACGGGCCGGTCAGGAGCTGCTCGTCCCAATCGACTCACGAAGCGACGCAGACACTTACGTCGTCCAGCCCGGTGATACGCTATACTCGATCGCCCACCGCTTCGACACGACGGTCGAGACGCTGGCAGCGCTCAACGGCATCGCCCCACCCTACACGATTGAAGTTGGCCAGACTCTGATCGTTGCTCCCTAGACAACGGCTTAGTCGCGCGGCTCCGGCCACACGGGGACGAACATGCCCCATTGTTCCGGCCGGACGCGGATGAACTTCTCCAGCCAGGCGGTCACGCGCCGCATATTGACCCGCAGGTCCTCGTCCGGATCGCCCGTGCGGATCATCTCCAGCGGCGGCGAGATGCGGACGACGTTGACACCTCGCATGTCGCGGTGAGCACTCGCAACAAGAACAACCGCGTCGGTCTTGAGCGCCAGTCGAACGTGGCCGGTCGGCAACGGAGCCGCGCGGCCGAAGAACTCGACCCAGTAGTCCTCGTCGTTTACGGGCCGATCTATGCCGGTCAGTATGATCCCTCCAGCACGCAAGCGCTCGATGGCCTCCCGCAACGCCGGAACGCCGATGGAAGTCAGGTGCAGGCCCTTGCGGGTGCGCATATGGTCCATCAAGTCAAACCCGCCACCAGGTGGCATCGCGATCCCCAGGACCTGTGTGTCCCACCTTCGGGTCGCCAGTGCGAGCAAAGCCACATCGAAGTTGCCGGTGTGGACGCCCACGACGATCGCCCCCCGGCCGTGCCGCCGAGCCTGACCGATGGAGTCCCACACCTCGGGCGGAACGTGAACGGCCGCGTCCAGTGCTTCCTGCCCCTGACCGACCATGTGCCACAGATCGTAATTATCGCGGGCGGTGTTCCGGAAGACCTGGCGCACCATGCGATGCAGTGTTCTCTCGTCCACCGGCGTCCCCACTACTCGGCGCAGGTTGTCGTAGACGATCCAGTAGACGCTTGGTTTGAGCCAGTTGATCAGACCGGCGATGGTAAGGGCAATGGCATGCCCGACAAGCGGAGGCACACACTTGGCGACGAACATGCCCAGGCCAGTGACAGGGCGGCTGCTGAGGATTCGCTGGATCGTGATTGTCCCAGACTGAGGGTTGGAATTTAGGGCGCTAGCCATCGATTACCGGAGTGTACATATGGGCGAATGGGCGAATGGGCGAATGAACGAATGGACGAATGGCGAATGGACGAATGAGCGAATGGGCGAATGGCGAATGGACGAATGAGCGAATGGACGAATGGGCGAATGAGCGAATGGGCGAATGAACGAATGGGCGAATGAACGAATGGGCGAATGGGCGAATGGCGAATGGGCGGAGTGCCGAGAGTGATTCTGCGGAAGTATACCCACACTTTACCACAGAGGCGCAGAGGTCACAGAGAAGGATGAAATATGCTTTGAAACCTATGTTCTCTATGCCTTCGTGGTGAAATTGCTAAATAGGCGTAATCATCAAAAAATACCCCCTTGACAACTTTCTCCAATGATGGTATAAGCGTGTACTTAGCTTATAGGACTGCTGAAGAAGCACTCTGCGAATTAACGCTAGGTGCTTTTTTTTGTTTGTCCAAGATGCATGACGAATGGGTGAACTGCCTTGCGGATAAAACGGGCGCATACAAAACTTGGGGGAGTAAGTAACGAAAACCACAGATTACGCGGATGCGGACAGACTACGGATGCGGACAGACTACGTCCGCGGACAAACTACGTCCGTGGACAAACTGCGTCCGACAGCATCCGATGATTGACACCGGATGTGTTTTATCCGCGATTTGAAG
>Ga0207752_1000630_pt1 | contig 16449 bp, 7 predicted proteins | sample Pon2CUnioCityCA_6_FD_187272 | JGI IMG/M metagenome (GOLD analysis project Ga0207752, IMG submission 187272) | Marine sediment microbial community from Union City, CA, USA - Pond 2C Sediment 2 (SPAdes) | ecosystem: Environmental > Aquatic > Marine > Intertidal zone > Salt pond sediment ...
GTTCGTTAGGGTGACCACGGTGCCAGTATCGACGTTGACCAGCACGCCCCCGCCCGCGGCGCCCCAGAACCCCAACGCCGTGTTGCTAAGCACCACGTTCCCGTCCAGCCTGGGACTGGATGTTCCCCAGAGGTACATCCCTCCACCGAACGCGGCCAGGTTGCTGACAACCCGGTTGGCGACGACCGTCCCCGTGGCGGTATACACAGCGAGCCCGCCACCTCCCAGGGCCGTGTTGCTGATGAGGAGGTTCTCCCGGAGGAGATACTGTGTTCCTCCGCTAACCAGGACACCGCCCCCGGCACCCCTAGCTGTATTGCTGACGATCTCGTTTCCGACGACACTGACCTGGTCCGCGGCGCTGGCGATCCCGCCACCACCGTCGGGGGCGTCATTACTATCCCCCGTGGCCCGGTTGTGGCTAATGTGGTTGTCACGCAGGGCTTGCCTGCCGGCGTACGTCTGGTAATAGAGTCCACCGCCTCGCCCCGCGGTGTTGCCGGTGACGGTGTTGTGCCGCGCTTCCCGGAGGTAACTCGCGTACACCCCGCCCCCGCTACCGTCCCCATTCTTGCTGGCCACGTTCCCCTGCACCACGTTAGTCTCGAAACCTGTCACGTAATGCGCATACACGCCGCCGCCCTTTCCTGTGCCGGTGACACTGGCCGTGTTACTCACGATTTGGTTGTCGTACAGCATGCCGCCCGCATAGACGCCGCCCCCATAGCCTGGCCCTTTGACGGCGGCGACGTTCCCTCGTATGTGATTGTCCACCAACACAGCATCCCCGTCGCTCCAAACACCTCCTCCCTCTCCGGCCGCGAACTCGCCGGTCGCCGAAAGGAGAGCCTGGTTGCTGATGACCACGTTGTGCGCGATGGTCGACTCGCTGGGATACCCCCAGATCGCAATGCCGCCCCCTTTTCCGCCGAGACTTCCCTCCGTACGCGCCAGGTTGCTGATAACCGTGTTATGCTCGACGACCGAGCGGCTGCTGTACACCAGGATGCCGCCGCCGTAGCCCTGACAGGAGCTCCCCTGACAGGCCACGTTATCCGTGATCACGTTGTGGCGAATGACCGCCCTCCCCGACCCACCCCAGTCGCCCTGAACCAGTATGCCGCCTCCCCAGCCCAGGTGCGCCGTGTTGTCTCCCCCGGTAATCACAAAGCCTTCAATCGTGGGGGATAGCGGGCCATCGACCCGGATCACCGAACCAGCCCGCTGCGCGTCGATAGTAGTGAGATGCGTCTCCCAATCCCGTGTGCTGAAGTCCGCCTTCCACCCGCCCTCCAGCGTCACGCTCTTTGTGAGCACCACCGTCTCGTAGTAAGTTCCCTCGGCAACCCGGATCGTGTCACCGTCGACGGCAGCGTCGACAGCGTCCTGGATCGACCCGTGACAGCCCCCCGTTCCCCCCGGACTGACGCACAGAGAGTCCGCCCGGGCCACTTTCCCCCCACCGTTCAAAGCCCGGGGTAAGATCACCGCCAGCCCGACGCCGATTACCAGCGCCAGCACAGACCAGCCAGCTCTTCTCATCTCCATTGTGTATCTCCTTGTTTGACTCGTATGCACAGCCTGGCGACCGACACAGGCCGGCGATTCGCAGGCCTGCCTCAGTTCCGCAGCGTCAACGGCAAAAAGATTTCATAGCAGACGGGACAGGCCTCCAGATGAAGGCTAAACGGGCTGGTCCAGAACCCGCCGCGGGCTCCGTTGAGCGTGAAGAACGCCCCATCGTATCCATCTCCTTCCAGCCGATAGAGCCCATCCGGCACCGGCGGGCCGTATTCGAAGCCGCCCGTTCCCTCGCGAAGATAGGCCGAGGCCGGCAGCAAAGTACCATTCCCCGCCACGCCGTTCGCGATCCACAGTTCGTAGCCATGCTCCGTCAACTGCCACCCATCCGCCATCCCCCACCATGGCTCCGGCAGCGGTCCCAGGTCCGCGTTCGGACCGTTGAAGGTGTCCGCTCCGATGTCGTAGCACTGGGTCACGTCGTTAACCTGGCTATTGTGATCGATCCCACCGGCCACGCATATCCCCCCGTCGTCGCCGATCCAGGGGACGTACCACGAGGCGTGGAAGCCGAACCACTCAGAGGCGGGGAAGTCCCCGACATACTCCCCACCGTTTGTCGCCGGGTCGTACCGCCACAGGTTCCTCGTTGTGCCCCCGCCGGAACTCTGATTGTTCCCACCGGAGAGATAGCACATATTCGGATCCGCTATCCCAGATCGCACGAGGGGATTGTTCAGCAGCGACACCACGTCGAAACCCCAGTGTCCCACGTAATCTGAGGGAAAGAAAGTAGGAATGGGTCGTGTACCCCACCGGCGAGTCGAGATGTTGAACACCTGCAGCGTGCCGGTCACCTCGGTATCCGGGAACAGCACCACGATCTCCTCACCCCGATCGTTCAGCCCGTAGCAACCGTCCATCGGGTACTCGATCGCGGGCGTGAAAGGAACAGTGTAAGTCACCCAGTCTCCAGAACTCGGGTCGTACCGCTGCGCGGCACCTCCCGAGCCGTATCCGCCTATCGACCAGAGCCCACCGTCCTCGTGAGCCGCCCACACCACTACGTTATCCATCGACGGGATGGGACTATCGACTCGTCTGCTCCAGCCTGCGTTCTCGGAGATCGTCTCAGTGATGGTGGATCTGTCCGCGTGTCCCCCGCCGTCGACCGTCAGTTGAGCCACCACTCGATCGCCCGGCTCGAGGCATAGGTCAGGCTCCAGCTTGGCCGTGAAGCTGATGGTGTTCCCTTCGCTCATCGTCACGTCGCTCGGCCCGCTGAACGAAGCGCCAGGGGCATCGTAACTGAGAACGAGGTTCGTGTTGTTCCCCGCCCCGTAGTTCTCCAGCGTGAACTCCAGCATCTGAGCTGCGCTGTTGCAGCCCTCGATCGTTACCTCACTCGGCGTCAGTCTCAGAGGCGTGCACCACTCGATCTCCGCGTTGCCATTCTCGGTGTCGGGAGTTGGGGTTCCACTGACGGTCGCGTTGCCGGTCAACACCCAGGCGATCTGGCGCGGACCCGAGTAACCCGCCGGTACGGTCACGTCGACGCATGTCTGCCAGCTGGCTCCCGGGCTGATTCCGTCCCAGCCGCCGGGCCCATCTTCGTAGAGGATCTCATTTGCCTTCTGCGGGTTACAGGCGAAATCGACATGATACCCGGCCGAGTCACTGAGACCCTCTAACGCGCTGTTGCAAGCCGCTTGCCAGGGCCCCAGCAGATCCGGGAACGTTAAGTGGATTCGGCTGACCCACTCCCCGTCAGTCGATCCGTTGTGGGCTGTGAAGCACAGTGTCTGCTGCTTGCCGTCCTGATAACAGCCCGTGGTTTCCACTCCCGAGTCCGTCAGGCTCTGGATGCCAGGGCCCGGCCCATCCGGGGCGGCACCCTGCCCATCCAGGGCGACTGACTGATCTCCCTCCGTGCCTGTGCTCACCGATCCGCCCCCTTGCGCCTGACCCTCGGGCAGTGCCACCACCGTGAGCCCGAGCGCCACACCGATCACCAGCGTCAAGACGAATAGCCTGGCTTCTCCCATCTGCATACCGTGGTCTCCTCGTTAGTTGGTCACGACGCGCCCGAAATGAACAACGGCGCCCGCCGCCTTCCGTTACGTACAGCGGTCACGATCGACTTTGAGTTTCCGGAGGACGAGCTCGAACAGAACCCTCTATTCCAGGTTCTGCTTCCACGTCTCACGTGACATCGACGGGGGAGCGTGGCCACGACGGCGCCTCCTCTCCACGTCCCGGGTCTCTCCTCGCACGTCAGCGCTCAAGAACTCTTGAGCACCACCGGCAGGTAGACGCGCCTTCCTGACCCGACGCTGATGACGACCGGCTCACACCCTTTGCCGTCGTACAGCCCATATCCCACCACCGCGAAGTCCCCCACGCCAACGCCTGCCGTATCCCACGCAGCCTCCATACTCGCGCCCATCCCGGGTTCAAGACCGGCGAATGGCTCGCTGAACTCGGCCACGATCTCCTCGCCTTCGTCCTGGATCTGGACGACGAGCGTACCTGTGATTGGAACCGTGCCGGCGTTGCTGAACGCCAGCGATACCCCCAACCTCTCCCCGGCGTCGAACTGCACCGAATCGACGGTGAAGTCTGTGATCTCGCCGGCGCTCTCCCCCAGCTGGAAGCTCGCCATCGCCGTGTCCAGCCGGATGCCCCCTTCGTTCACCAGATCGACCGCCACGCTGTAGCTGCCCGGTTCGAAGCCCGTGCTGTCCCATACAGCAGTGTAGGTCGCCTTCCCCTCCATCGCCTTCAGCGTGCGCAGCTCCAACCCGTCCACCACCGTGCCGGGCCCGGCTTCTTGGATCACCCCCTGGATGGCGACGTCCTGCCCTTCGGAGAGGCCACTCTCAAGCGCCAGGTCGACCCGCACCGGCTCGCCCGGCTCGTACGACGGTCGGCCCGTCTCCAGCCGGGTGATCGCGACGGCCGAGCTTACGTGGTCGACTTCGAACTCGTAGGCCTGGTAGAACAGCCCCCGCTTCGTCACCGGGTCGTAGGCGAACGGGTACACGGTGATGCCCAGCGTTGTCGTTGTCGGCCCCTCCTCGACGCTCCACGAGAACGTCTCGTCGGGCCACCAGGCCGGCTCGTGCGGGTTCGCCGCCGCGCCACCCAGCGCGTCAACTGTGGGAAGGGCGTAAGTGGTCGTGGGGATAGTGAGAGCGTCGACTGCTACAGGCTCCGAGCGATGCACCAGGCGGACGTCCTGCACGTGGTGGACGCTAGGGTACGTGTAGAAGGTCCCGTAGACAGGGACCATGGGCTGCCCAGCGACCAACAGCAGTTGGCCCCCGGGGATCTCGACACCGTCTGCGCCGCCCATCTCAACGATCTCGTAGGCCGGGATCTCGATCCCCACCGCGTCCGGCGGGGCATGCAGGGCCGCCGGTGCGGCCTCCGCCGCGGCCGCCAGACCGCTCAGGCTCCCAAACTTTGCGTCGCCAAATACGTGATAGATGGCGTTCCACCACCGGTCGACGAAGCCGCTTCCCAGCTGCTGCTTGGTCTGCTTCAGCGCCAGGGCAAACGACTCACTCGGGCTCCAGTTAGAGAAGAAGGTGTCGGCGTGGGGGCACGTGTGGTCCGTGTTGCACGCCCCGATCTCGACCGCGCCCATGTAGGCCGCCGCCCGTCGGGTCAGCATGCTCTCGGCGAAGCCGAACCCCGCCGGATAGTTCCCCGTCGCACACGAGGAGGCGAACACGAACGGACTGTGCGTCCCGAAGGGCGCCTGCTGCGCCAGGATATCGCCCGTGTTGAACACGTCCCAGGACCCCGCGTTCCCGTGACCCGCCAGGAACACGATATCCTTGTCCGCTGAGTGGGTAAAGAAAGTGGTGGTGATGGCGTGCTTGGTCGGCCCGACCAGGATATTCCCCTGCGTGTCGTACTTCGCCAGGTCTGGCGTCCGCATCCCGACGATGGAGCCCGAGAGCACCTTGGAGATGCTGCTCACCTCGTGCTCGAAGTCGAGATTATCGCACTTCCCGCTTATGCAGGCCGGGAACCCGCTCACCGCGAACGTGAACAGCCCATCATAGTCGTAGCCGGCCTCGCCCCGGAAGGAACGGAGGCTGTTCCGGATGGCGATGATCTGTAGCGCGGGCGTATCGCCGATGATGCGGCCCATACTGAGCTCCGGTTTCAGCTCGGTTCCGGCCGTGCTGGCGTAGGGATAGTCGGTGGGAGAGGCGACGAACGGGATGTCCCCCTTCGTCGTGTACTTGGTTCCAAAGTGCCTGCTCCAGCCGGGGACGACCTGGTTCTCCCCCACGAGCAGCAGATAGCCGTTCGAATCCCACCCGCTCTTCAGCCTGCTGCTCCAGCTTCCGCCGCTCGTGATCAAGTTCCTCAACGCTGGCGCGCTGTAGGTGTCGATGTAACCAAGCGCCCCGTTCTTCTCGTACGCCAGCTCCGCCATCGTCGACAGCAGCAGGTCGCAGTACTTCTTGTTCCGGTCGAGCCCGGGGTTGTAGAACAGGAACAGCCGGTACGGATTCGTCACGATCAGATAATCGGCCTGCTTCAGCGCCTTCGCGTGGGCCTGGGACACCGTCTCTCCCCCGGTGGTGAGCCCCACTGGCTGCTTCACGTAATTGTGGTAGCCGCTGGACACGGCCGAATCCCACGTCATGTCGACGAAGAATCCCACCTCGGGCTTCGACGTCGATGGATACGTCATCACGGGCATCACGTTGTAGAAGAAGATGTCCCAACCTCCCGCTGGAATCGTAGCTTCGGATGCGATCTCGACGTAGCCGTATCCACCCTGAGGATGGTATCGCGGCAGGTACTTCACGCCACTCGCCTCCATCGCGATGGGCTGGAATCCGATCATACCGTCCCGAATCACCACGTTGCGCGCCTCGTAGTCCCCCGTGTTCTCCACTTTCAGGCCCACGATGAATCTGTTCTGAACGCGAGTGAGGGTGTGATTCGTGACCTCCAGCCGCGCCGGAGAGGGCGGCGGCGGTGGCGCCACGTTCTGGACCGTCACGTCGGCAGTGTCGAGTCCGACCTTCCCTTCCGTGTCGAAGACCTGCACGGCCAGCCGGTACGAGAGGCTGTTCGTCAGCCCTCGCGTATCCCAGAGGTAGGTCACCGTCGCGTCCGTGGGGGGACTGGTCACGTCGAAGGACTCGAACTGCTGGTAATCGCCATCCACGTGGAACCGCGCCGACACGATCCCCGTATCATCAGTCAGGACCGCCGTCACACTGACGATGCCGGAGACGGTGTCTCCCTGCTTGGGCACGGTGATCTCCACCTCGGGGGAGCTGGCGTCCTTCAGATTCTTGACCGTCACTTGCTGCGCGTCCTCCGCCGCCAGCCCCGTCGCGTCCACCGCCCGGGCTGCCAGGTCCCCGACGCCGTTCTCAAACGCCAGTGTGTCGATGGTGACCCGATACGGCGGGGCGTAGTCGGTCAGCAGCCGCTCCTCACCCAGCGTGAAGACGACCTGCTCCACGCCCGCCCCCCCGGATGTACTGGCCGTGACGGTGACGGTCCCCCTGAGCATCGCTGGGGCGTCCAGCGTCACCCTCGGCGGGCGTCCCGGCGCCGGGGGCAGGGTCTGGAACACGAACGCATCGCTCGTCGCCGTGTTACCCGCTCCGTCCCTCGATTCGACCACCGCCTGATACGTCGTGGCCGGCTCCAGCCCGCTCAGCGCAACCACGTGACCAACGCGCAACGCGCCATCCCCTACCTCCAGCCCGTACCTCCCCGCAACCTCATCGTATCGGACCAAGCTGTCGCTCACCTCATCCGTCTCCCAGCTGACCGTGGCCCCCTCCTGCCCCACCTCCACGGACACGTCGGAGACGATCTCCGGCGGTGTCACGTCGCAGGCCCAGGTCTCTGCGCGCGTGTTGTTATCCTCGTCGATCTCTATGACGACGTCCTCCGCGTCCACCCGCACCTCGACCTGGTCCTCGGCCCCGCTACACGCCCAGTCGAAGCAGCCTTCGTAGTCCTGGTCGCTCTCCAACGGCACACCCACCATCTCCTCCGTGACACCCGCGCCATCCACGAAAAGCACCGTCCTGTGACCCGCCCCGGCCGATCCGGAGCCCGCGTTCACCACCTGATAGCACGCAACATTCCCCTCTCGCCACAGGTCCGTTACCGTCAGATCGGGAGGTGCGGCAACCAGCTTATCCCAGAACTTGTTGCCTGTCAGCGTCTGCCCCTGTAGCGGAATCTGATACTGGATCCAGTTCTCACCCTGGACCGCCCCGCTGACGCTCGTCGCCCCGACAGAGGTCATTCCAGATCGGTCGCGCTCGACGATGTTGTAGAACTCGCACCCAGTGTAGGCCCGCAGGCCGTACCATCCTTCGGCGTCAGTGCTGGTGGTGTCGATGAGGTCGCCGACAACGCCCGCGTCGTCGGAGCAGTGCAACTCCAACGTCACGTGCTCCAGCGGCGCATGTTCGGACCCCACACTCCCCGAGTACACCCGGCCCGAAAGGATCGGCGGCCGGTCCCAGAACTTGTTACCGGTCAGGACCTTCCCGTCCAGCGGAGCCACATACTGGATCCAGTTAGACCCCACCACGGAGCCGTCCACCGACGTCGCCCCGATAGACGCGTACCCGTCCGGATCCGTCTCCCGGATGTGATAGTATTCGTAGCCCTCGGAGACCTCCAGCCCGTACCAGCCCTCGGCGTCGGTCGTGGCGCTGGCGATGAAGGCACCAGAATCGGGATAGGCGTTGTTCGCGCCGTAGGCGGAGACGGTGACGCCCGGAAGGGGGTGCGTCTCGTCACCTACCAGTCCCTCAAACACACGTCCCTGAAGCGTCCAGGCCGCCGGCGCCGCCCGGGAGGCAGGCGCTGAGTCGGCCCCTCGGACGCGCGCGCTCGTTGCTCTAAGGGGCAGCAGCAAGCTTATGATCACCGCAGCCAGCGTGATCTTCTTCATAGCTCTCATCCGTATCCCTCCCCAGGCGCCTGAGTTGACGTCCAGAGCGCGTCGCCTACCGCTTCACCAGCGGCACACGGACGCGCAGACCTCTCTAGGTGCCGATCGAGATCACAGGCTCCGCTCATTGCCTTCTCTCCTCCATCCGTACCTCCGCTCTCATTCAACTCGGGAACCGCCCTCTTGGCGAGAACAGAGGTGACAATAGACGATGACCCTCATCCCCCTTCATTCCCCGCTAGCCGCTTCGCAACACTACAGGTAGGTAGATCCGGTATCCGGTCGGCAGACACCAGAAGCCCGAGCACAGCAGGTGATTCACACTTACCATGGTGCCCGTCGTGGACTGCCCGACCGTCCCCCACATCGCGTGCCCCCCGCTCTCCATCCGCCCGCCGCCCCCGGCGATGACGCGCCAGGAGAGGTCATGGTTCGCCGCGGCCTCAGCCAACACCGGGCCCGCGACGAGCAGGAGGGCAACCAGCGCCAGGGCACCGAGTTGTCCCAGTTCCCATCTTCGACCCATTATCTCGCCCCCCTCACCGCTTGCTGACGGTGCCGCTACCCTGGTTTGCCACCCAAATATTGGCCCCGTCAAAGGCAATGGCCAGGGGTGACACGCCAACAGCCGTGTCCGCGACAGGGGCTCCATCACTGGCCCGCAGTACGCTCACGGCGCCGTCGTTACCATTTGCCACCCACATGTTCGCCCCGTCGAAGGCAATGCTGTTGGGTGACGCGCCGACGGTGGGAGTCATCACGTGGGCGCCGTCGCTGGCCCGCAGCACGCTCACGGTGTCGTCGCCTTGGTTCGTCACCCACATGTTGGCCCCATCGAAGGCCAGGCCCCACGGACGACTACCAACGGTGAGGGTCCTGACGTGGGCCCCATCGCTAGCCCGCAGCACGCTCACCGTGCCGTCGTTGATGTTTGTCACCCACATGTTCACCCCGTCAAAAGCGATGTCGTGGGGTGACGCACCGACGGTGGTAGTCATCACGTGCGCGCCGTCGCTGGCCTGCAGCACGCTCACCGTGCCGTCGTTGATGTTTGTCACCCACATGTTCGCCCCGTCGAAGGCAAGTCTCTGGGGCCCATCTCCGACGTTGAGGGTCATGACGTTCGCCCCGTCCCTGGCTCGCAGGATGCTCACCGTATCATCTCCACCGTTCGCCACCCACATCTTGGCTCCGTCATAAGCGATGCCCCACGGGTAACTGCCAACGGTGGGAGTCATCACGTGCGTTCCGTCGTGGGTCCGCAACACGCTGACGGTGTCGTCCGCATAGTTCGTCACCCACATGTTGGCCCCGTCGAAGGCCAGGCCCGAGGGGGACGTCCCCACGGCAAAATCGATGGACGCCTGGATGGCTGGGTACCACCGTAGCAGCGCGATCTGCTTCGGGTTCGGTCCCTGGACGAGGGACGGGCTGTATGTCTGGAGCGCGTGACCAGTCTCGCTGGCGAACACCCCGCCCGGCCCCAACTCGCTGGTGCCCACCACGCCGGGACCGCCCGCGCTCTGCCCCAGCACGGCGGCATTGCCCGACGGCGTGTTCGCGTGGACGCCCACGCCGTGGGTGCTGGTGAAAAACGCCGCCGTCCCGTTCACTGCCTCGCCGTAGACGGCGACGTCGTCCTCGCTGAATCCGGCTACGCCGAAGCCGTCGGTGCTGTCCCCTCGCACGCCGATCCCCGGGCCGCCCGTGTTCTGTCCGCGAATCCCGCTGCCGGTCCCCGCGTTCCGCCCGTACACCCCGGCCCACTCCCCACTGACGTTCCACCCCACCACCCCGTGCCAGCCGTCTGCGCGCCCGTACACTCCGGCGCTGCCTCCCTGATTCTCGCCGTAGATCGCCGGACGCCAGGTGTTCTCGCTCTGATTGACAGCCGAGATAGCGTAGCTCCCGCTGCCGGAGCCGTCGCTGTTGACCACGCGGAGCACTCCGCGGCTACCCAGGGAAAGGCTCCCACTGATGGTCGCCCCGGGCCGCAGCGAGAAGGCGTACGGCGCCGGCAGGAGCGGCTGCCGCGGGGTCATCTCCGTCGCGTCCCCCTCCACCTGCACCCCGAGCCACAGGGCCTGCCCGTTGAAGTCCGCTCCATTCACGTCTAGATAGGCGCTGAACAAGCCCTCGTCCACCGCGACGGCGAAGCTGTCGCGCCACAGATAGGTGCCTCCACTCTCCCCGGCGTAGAGGCTGAAAGTCAGCACCCGGGTACCATCGACAGGATTCCCGTCCCCGTCCACCAACCGTCCCTGGTATGAGATGGTGTCCGATACCACGGCGGCCGCGGCCAGAGGCGCCCCCAACTCACCCTCGTCGGGTCCAGCCCAGGCACCGGTAACGCCGAGAAGAAAAACTACGAGCCCTGCCCCCAGGGCCACTGCCACACCGATCGACGTTCTGCTGCTCATCTGTCGTCTCCTTTCCTTCTCTGCAGATGCCGTACGCGGTCTCCGAGACCGCGGCTCAATTGTCATCCAGGTGATCAGCACTTGCGATGGGCCCTCGTCGAACGAGCCTTCCTCTCCCACTCCAGGGCGCTCCCGAATGACCGGCACTGCGTAAGTGCCGGTCACCTCCAGTCGTCAGGATCTCCGCACCACCAGGGGCAGGTAGACCCGGTTGCCCCACAGCCGGCCGTAGATGCCGGAGTCGCCCACGCTATCGTCGAAGGCCACCAGGAAATCACCCAACGGCCCTCCGGCCACGGCCGAATGCGTCGCATTCACCCCCCCGATGCGCGTCAGGCCATCCCCCAGCAGCTCGCCTTCCGGGGAGAGCTCACGTCCCACGATGGACAGCCAGACGATGCCCATCCCGCCGCCTATGTCCGCCACGTAAAGCTGGTTCCAGGTCATCAGATACCGTCCCCCGCCCTCCGTCCCCGCCACCGCGGGATTGACCTCATCATCGGGCTCGTTGGCCACCACCCTGTACAACCCGAACGAGGTGTTCCCACCGCTGTCCACGGCGACGTTCCTCGCCATCACGCCCCGGTCCGAGCCGGTATCGATCTCCCAGGCCACCAGATAGTGGCCTTCCTGGTTTGCGAGTGGGAGCGCCGCGACAGCGGGATCCTCCTCGTCGTGTCCCAGGGTGCTTACGAAGACCGTACTCCCTAGGGCACCCCCGCCGCCCGCCACCCGCCGGGCGTGGATGTCGTAGTCGCCGCCAGACGCCTGTCTCCACGCCACCAGGTGCTCGTTTCGCGTTCGGCAATATGCCACGTCTGGCGTCGCGCGGATTTCGCTCCCCTGCGAGACCGTGAACCGACTTCCGTCGGAGCTACCTGTTTCGGTCAGCCTTTGGCCGACGATCTCGTAGGTGATCGGCATCGGGTGTGATGTCTCCTGCCACACCACCAGATACCGATCCGAGGTCGAGGCATAGGCCACCGCCGGCTTCGCTGGCGTGTACAGGTTGTAGCCCGGGCCGCGAATGCCAATGTCGGTGTCATCCACCACTTGGCCGTTTCCCGACACGCGTCGCGCCTGGATGCTGGACCCGCTGGTACTTTCATACTGTTCCCACACCACGAGGTACTGGTCTTGGCCGCTGTTGTAAGCCACGTCCGGGTAGCCCCGGTCTTCGTCGCACCCCGCGGAGATGAAGAAGGGACCGCCGAGCGGAGCGCCCCCCTTCGACATCCTCTGTCCCTGGATGTCATCGCAACCTGCGCGGTCGTTGTACCAGACCACCAGGTACTCCTCCCGGTCGGGGTTGTATGCCACCGCGGGACTGACTTCCTCCAGGCCGGTCTCGTCGTGGATTGGAAAGGTGAGGCCCATCGGCCCACCTCCACCCGAGGACAGCTTCTGGGCTGGGTGAGCGACCCTGCGGGCACTCACCGGACGGGTAAGGCCAAAGCACGCGCTAACGAATGACATCACTACCATTGCTCGGGCCACGGTCAACGTGAACCAACGTCTCATCTGCATTCTGTTCGCTCCTTCCTTCGTAATACGTCCGTATTGGCATGCCCTCCCGGGCGTGTACCTCCCTGATTGCCAGAAGAGTACCGCACGCGCTCTCACCTACTTATGACAATCGGTAGGTGGACTCTGTGTTCTTGGAGCACGGTCACCGTCTCCATCGCGCTGTCTTTCAACCCCCACGTGTCCAAGACCTCCACGCGAACCGTGTAGGTCGCCGGGGAGTTGTAGCTGTGGGTCGCGGTCTTCGTGCTGCGCCAGCCGGTGTCGTAGATGCCATCGTTCTCCCAGTCCCAGCGCACCTGGAGGGCGGACGTGGGGTCCGTGCTGTCGCTGCAGCCGGAGGCATCGAAGTGGAAGTCTGTACTCGGAGTGCCGCTGTTCGGATTGACGATGAGGGCGGCTGTGGGAGCAGCGTTGCAGGCGCCTACGTTGATCGGCGCCGAGAACTCCGATGTGTTCCTCGGGCCACCTTGCTCGATCACGATGGCAGTCACGTTCAGGCCGTTGAGCGTGCCGTTCCACGAAATCTGCCCGCTCGGCGGCGTCGTGAAGTGCCCCTCGTAGACCCGTCCCTCATCTTCATTGTCGGAGTATATCTCGACCCAGCAGTTCACACAGATGGGGGACGTATGCCCCTGCAGAGAGCCGCAGTCGGCACTGTCGATGATCGGCGCTGCCAGTTCGTCGTTGCCGCCGTTCTCCAACTTGATGCCGGGGCCGTCGTTGTCGTGGATGCTGTTGCCAGTAATCATGTTGTCGGTGGCATTGATTCCAGACACGTGCACGCCGGCCTCAGCGCCATTCTCTCCGCTATCCTTACCGTTGTAGGCGATCTCATTCAATTTGATAGATGTGCCCGCGCTCTCCACGACGTCGACGCCGTAGAATGCATTCCCCCATTCGATGGTAGCGCCGTCGGTGCCGATCTTGTTGAACAGCACGTCGTTATTGTCGCTGTTCACGATCGCCACCCCGCTCCAGCCGCTCGCCATGATTATGTTGCCATAATCAATGGTGCTCGACCAGCCGATTGAATTGTCGTGCGCCCCATCGTATATCCCGATGCCGTGATGGTGATTGGGCGTCTCCCAGGTTCCCATCACACCTGGGACAGCCATGCCGATCACGTTACCCAGCACGTAGTTGTTCTGAGTGCTACTTCCCTCCAGACGGATGCCATCGAGATGGTTCCATCCAATCCGGTTCCCCTCGGCCGCGCTGGAGCCGCCGATGAAGTTGCCACTCGAGCCATTGTCGATCAGGATTCCGTGGCCGCCGTTTCCATTCTCGAAAGCTCCCAGATTAAGCCCAATGTAGTTGTTTGTAATGGTGACGTTGCTGGAGGCATCGAGGTGAATTCCGTGACCATCGTTGCCACCGATGCTGTTCCGTTTCCCATCCCCAACACCCCCGATCTGGCCGTCGCTCGACAGTAGATAGATCCCATCCTCCCCATTATCGCCGATGCCATTCCCCCGAATGGCCGTGTTACCGGAGCCGTTCACCCAGACCCCATGGCCGTCGTTGGGCCCAATGAGGTTCCCCTCGCCGATCCAGTTGTTCATCGAGGCGTGGATGTGAACGCCGTCGCCTCCGTTCGGGAGCGCCCCGCCCATGGAATAGCCAATGTAGTTTCTGTAGACCATATTGTCATTAGCGTGGTAGATCTCCACGCCGTGGCTCGTATTGCCGGCGATGATGTTGTCGGGCCCGATCACGTTGTAGTCCGCCCACACCAGCTTCACGCCCACGTTGTTTGCCAGCGCCTTCTGCTTCCGCGTATCTAACCCGATGATGTTTTCCGTAACGACGTTGCTGTCTGACCACAGCAGGACGCCGGCATCGCTCTGACCGACGATGAGATTGTTGGAGATGATGCTCCAGCTCTCGCCGGCCTGGACGAAGACGCCTCGTTGCCCCACACCTCCTCCGGGCAGCGCATCGCCCGTCACGGTCCCGAAGTAGCTATTTACGACGTAGTTATAGGTGCCGGTCGACTGGATCCATACGCCGTAGGTGCCGACGAGGAACACGTTCCGTTGTCCCTCGTCGTAGCCGCCAATGCTGTTGAGGCTTCCCGAGGTGATGTGGACCCCCGTGCTTCCGCTGCCCCCGAATAGAACGCCCAGCACGGTCGTGCTGCTGGCCTGGATCGCCAGCAGCGTGCACGCTCCGCCAACTATCTCGACCCCAGGTCGATCGTATGCGTTGTCCCACCGGTCGCTGGCGTCGATAGTTGTCCCGTCCTCCGTGATAGGGGGCAGGCCGCAGCCGTCGATATCGTGCGTGCCCTGGAAGTTCGAGGCGAACTTGATGGTTGAGTAATCTTGATCTAGGTTTGCCTCCTGAATAGCGGCGTGCAAGGTGCAGTTGCCGCTGCCGGTATCGCAGACACCGTCACCCGGAGCGGCATCCCCCACAGCGGTGTCGGAGTTGACCGTATAAACCTTGGCCTGCGGCGTCGCCGAGACAGCTGTTACCCCACCCGGTGTCACCAACACGATCAGGCATACCACCGTCAGAGTCCGTCTTATGAGCATCTCATACCTCCCTGGCGAAGGCCGGTCGTGATGAGGAGTCCCGGAGAGGATGTCCGGGGAACCTCATCACGGCACAGGCCTCCCATTTGGCCACTTCGCCGACTCATGCGTAGCGGCTCGTTCCTCATCACTGACCATCACACCAAACCCGCGCACGAAATCCAGCAGACTGTCCAGATCTAGAAACGCCGCGTCATCGCCGCTCTGCAGGTGCTCAATCCGGTCGCGCCAACGCACGGGCGGTCGCCCAGCGCATCGCCTGCTTCGATCTCGGCAGCGGCCGCCCCAGCGCCGTCAATGCCCCCTCCAGGTGTCGCAGCGACTCCTCATAGTCCCCGCGCCGGAAGAAGCACTCTCCCATCCTATGCGCCAGAATGGCGCACCGCAGCGACGCCTGCTCCCCGCTCCCTCCGAGACCCTGTCGATCGTACGCTTCCTTCGCCCGCCGGTAATAGCGCAGCACCTCGGCGTCCGCTGCCAGGCCTGCCGCCTGGTCGCCCGTGCTGAACAGGTGTGTCTAGGCCCGGCCCCAGTCCTCGGCCCGTACGTAATGGTACGCCACCTCGGCGTTGATAGCCGGGGCCTCGCTGCGCAGCGCCACCAGGGCCTCGGCCACCTCTCCGTGCAGCCACCGGCGGCGGGCCTCGGCCAGCCGATCGCCCGCGATCTCTCGCAGTAGATGGTGTGTAAACTCGTAGTCCTTCCCGAAGAACCCGCTCCCCTCACGTACCAATCGGCGACGCAGCAGCTCATCCAGGGCCTCCAGTGTCGCCACCTCGCTCTGCCCGCGAACCCGCGCCAGGACGTCCAGGTCGAACGTGCGGCCGACGATAGCGGCTGCCTCCAGCACCTTCCTCGCCTCTGCAGAAAGCCGAGTCAGTCTCATCTCGATCACGTGCCGCACCGAGTCCGGCACCGGGAGGTCATCGGGAGGGGTCGTCGCCACCCAGCCACCTTCCTCCAGCCGGAGCTCCTCGCTTTCACACAGTGCCCGCTGGGTCTCAAGGACGAAGAAGGGATTCCCTTCCGTATGGCGGCAGATGCTCGTCACGAGGTCTGGGCTGGCACCATCCATCCACACACCGACATCGTCCCGAGACAGGCGGAACAGCGCCAACTCCGACCCCATCCCCCTCTGTTCAAGCCTGCGCATCATGTTGCTCACTTTGCCGTGGGGACCATCCGCCTCCGGTCGGTACGTACCTATGAGGAGCAGCTGCGCATCGGCGACGCGGCGGGCCAACGTGTGGAGCCAGGCCAGCGTCGAGCCGTGCGCCCAGTGGAGGTCCTCGAGGACCAGTAAGAGCGGATTCTGACGCGCCACCCGGATCAGGAGCGCGGTCAGAACGTGAAAGGGGCGAGTTCGTCCACCGTCGGTGGGAGGGCCACCATAGGCCCGGGCGGGCACATATGCCTCCATCTCTGGCGCCAGGCGCGCCAGATCGGTCATCTGCCAGGAGGAGAACTCCTTGAGAACCTCTTCCCC
>Ga0207752_1000631_pt1 | contig 16424 bp, 14 predicted proteins | sample Pon2CUnioCityCA_6_FD_187272 | JGI IMG/M metagenome (GOLD analysis project Ga0207752, IMG submission 187272) | Marine sediment microbial community from Union City, CA, USA - Pond 2C Sediment 2 (SPAdes) | ecosystem: Environmental > Aquatic > Marine > Intertidal zone > Salt pond sediment ...
GTATCGTCCCCCGCCTGCGAGAGCTCAGTCCAGAGATCGGCGTTTTCGTTCCAGCAGCGCCTGACTAGTGAATGATCCATCTTTTCAATCCGATGATTTCCTGCGACCCGTCTCGTAATCAGGCCCGTGATGGTACATCAGCAACTCTCACTGCGCCGCCACTACCTGCGCGGCAGCTAGACCCAGTCGATATCTATGCATTGAAAAAACAGTCGCTAGCGGTCCGCTTCTAGCGCCTCTGCTCGATGGAGGAGAACGTAGCTTACCAGCGTGAGAACGAGGAGCACGCCGAACATCCCCACGAGAGGCCACTGACCAAGCTGGGCGAAGTAGCCGGGGCTCACCAGGACCGTGTAGGTTAGCATGCCGAGAGCTGCGAAAGCCGCTTCTCGGCCCCAGCTCGCGTCTCGGAGAAGCGCAACCCCGGAGACGATTAGGGCCATCGCCGTCACTCCCTCCCCCAGGAGGTGGAACCCAATGCGGAACGGCTCCGTCTGGAGCTCCGGCACCTGTCCCGAGGCCAGGAAGAAGCTCCACTGCCCCAGCATAAGAACCCCGACGGCTATCGAGTACCAGGCAACAAGTATCATTCAATCTCCTTCTCTTCTGAGACGGCCCCGAAGCCTAACCGTAATGCTCGCGAAGGAAGGCCCGCACCCGGGCCGCCATCCCCGCGATCTCGGCCTCACCACCCCTGGGGGCCTCCGGCCATTCGTCCACCTTCGGTCCCCAGTAGGCTCGCGGTGCCCCCGGATACCGACCAATCACGTGAACGTGCACGTGGGGCACCCCGTCCCCTATGACGAAGGCGTAGACGTGCTCCATCCCCTCCGTGTGCATCAACGCCCGCGCGAGTCGACTCGTGTAGAGGCCGACTGCCTGAGCCTCCTCCTCGGTCAGGTCGGCCAGCTCGGGCGCGTGGCGCTTCGGCTCCACGAACAGGTGTCCCAGGTAATGCTCTGTCTCGTCACCCCACAGCGACGCGTGGGAGAGATAGACCAAGCGATCCTTATAGATCGCCCCTCCGAGCACAGAGACTTCGCCCCGGTGCTTCCGGCACACAAAGCAATCAGGGGTCGCCGCCCTCGCATCTTTCGCTTCAACCACATACACCTCCCGCAACGCGCCTCCCGGGCGGATGACCTCCCGATCAAAGCGCATGCCGATCTTGTGCGCCACCCGCTCCGAGGCCACGTTCCCCGGTTCGATCAGGGCAATCAACCGCTCCAGCCCCAGCTCCCCAAACGCGTGATCCTTCAGCGCTCGTCCGATCTCCGTCGCATATCCCTTTCCCCACGCGGACCGGGCAAAGACGTAGGTCAGCTCAATCTCCGACTTCCCCTCTACGTCCTTCTCGAGCAGCCCGCAGTGGCCCACGACCTCCCCCGTCTCCTTCTCCACCACCGGCCATAAATCGTACCGCTCCGTGAGGGGCGCCTCAGCCGTCTGCTGAAACACCCCGCGGAGCCAATCTCTATCGCGAGGCCCGCCCAGGTAGCGGGTCACCTCCGGGTCTGCCCAGAGATCGACCAGGTCCGTAAAGTCAGAGGCCTGCTGACGCCGCAGTATCAACCGCTGGCTTTCAAGAATGAGAGGTGAATCCACAATGGTGCCCATGCAACGACTCCTATCGAGGGATATGGTATCGTCATATCGGCCAGTTGTCCAGCTTGCCAGGGGGCCGCCAGCGACGCGGGATAGCCGACCCGACCGGACGCTCGTCGGTGGGTCGGTAATGACTTTCAGGGGAAATCGGCTACGGCGCAACCTCCAGCGCGATCTCAGCCATCAGCGGGAAGTCCCGCTCCCGCTGCTCAGCCGTTGACGATTCGCCTGTCACGAGGCTGTCGCTCACCGTGAGGATAGAAAGTGCCGAGACCTGGAACTTCGACGCCAGGGTGTAGAGCCCGTTCGTCTCCATCTCGCAGACGAGGGCGCCGTACTCGGACCACAGCTTCCACCATTCATGTGGATACTCACTGGTACCTCCAATCAGACCACCACACTAGGGCTCTGCCAGTTCTTCCAACAGATCCCTGGCCTCCCGCAAGTCACGCGTGTCGAACCCCTCCGTAAACCAACCGTAGCTCTCGGCCAGGCGCTGCTGCGCCTCCTCCTCCTTGCCCTGACGCTGCCACAGGCGGCACAGACTGACCGTCGCCCGCAACTCCCAGGACCTGGCGCGTTGGCGTTGCGCCACCTCGATCGCCTCGAGGAAGCTCGCCTCCGCTTCAGCCTCGTCGCCCCGCGTCAGCAGCAGCTCCCCCCTCACCCGATGAAGCTCCGCCTCGTAGTACCGTTCGTCCGTCTCCTCGACCATGGCCAGCGCTTCATCCAGCGCGGCAAGCCCTTCCTCCAGCTGTCCATCCGTTGCCCACGCCTCGGCCAAAGCACCGAGTGTCCCTGACAGGTAACACATAGCGCCCATAGACCGCATAGTTGCCAGGCCCTCGCGCATCTGCTCGATCCCCTCCTCAACCTGTCCCAGCTGAGCCAGCGCCTCTCCCCAATAGGCGATTCCCGTCCCCAGGAAGGATGAGAAACTCATTCCTTTCGACAACCGTATCAACTCCTCGGCATCCTTCTTTAGGGCCGGGGCATCTCGGCGCATCTGATTGAGGACGCAGCCACCGAAACAAACCACGTCAACGAGCGAGAAGGGATGATCGAGCATACGCGCCAAGGCCAGCGCCTCGCGGCTCCGCTCTGCGGCCTGTTCAGGATATCCGAGACACCACAGGCAGGAGGCATCATACGCCAACGCACTCGTCCCTGCGTCCGATCCGCGCAGCAGGACGAAGGGACGGTGATGCTGGACCCAGTCATACAAGGAAATCACCCGCTCAAGGTGGACATGGGCCACGTCATACTCTCCGAGACCAAAACAGATGAATCCCAGGTACCAGTGACCAGACATCACCAGCAGTGGATCGTCGGCTTCTTGAGCCAGGTCCAGCGCCTCTTCTGCAAGCCCACGCGCCTTCTGATACTCTGCCCGCACGTAGTGGAAGATCGACGTATCCCCCAGGACCCGGGACAACTGAGATGTCTTCCCCATCCGGTGGCACAGCTCGCGGGCTCTGGTGACAGCGCTTTTCCACTCGGGAGATGGAATACCCCCCATCCGCGCCATAGCCAGAGATAGCTGCAAGCCGAGCTCTTTCTCCGCGCGCTCCCGGTGGCGATCTTTCCCATCCGGGCGTGCCAGGCTCTTGAGCAAGTCCAGGCCTCGGGTCAGGTGAGCAACGGCCTCCGGATAAGCGGACAGCTGGATCGCCCTATCGCCGGCCTGGTGTAGATAATGGATTGCCTTCTCCGTGGCCTTTGCTTTCTGGAAGTGAAGGGCCAATTGAACCGCGATGGCCGCGACCTGGTCCTCTCCAGCGCCGTACAGCCGCTCCAGGACAGTGCCGACCCGCTCGTGCAGGTGCACCCGCTCCACCTCGTCCAGGCTGCCATACAGGTATTTCTGGAAGAGAATGTGCCGGAACCGGTAACGGGAGAGGAGCTGACCGTCGACGCGCTGGATACTCTGAGCGTGGATCAGACGATGCTCTCTATCTAACTCACCACTCAGGTGCCTCAACATCTCGCGTTCATCGGTCCCTCGCACCCCGGCTACCGCCTCAGCCGTGAACTGTTCGCCCTCCACACTCGCGACTCGCAGGATATCCTGCAGGCACTCGTCGAGGCGGCCGACACGCTCCGCAACTACAGCCTCCACCCGCGCCGGCAGGGTCTCCCAATCCAGCCTCGGCCCCTCGACCCAGAGCCCCTCGGCATCCTGTACCAGATCCCCCCGCTCCTGGAGACCTCGCAGCAGCTCGATCGTGAACAAGGGGTGGCCGCGCGTGTGCCAGTAGAGCATGGCTCGAAACCCGCGCCCCAGCCGGTTCTGCGCGCTGTCCAGAAGAGCCTCCATGAAGTCCCGCCCCTCGGCCTGACCCAGGTCGACGGTGATGTCGCCGAAATCGCGGCGAAACTCATTGATCGCAGAATCGAGTGGGTGGCGCTTTCGCCCCCCCTCAATCCCCCCCGGGCGCAGGGGCGAGGCAGGGCGTCCCAGTGCAACCTCTTCCGGCCGGTAGGCACCTATGATCAAGATGCGACTGCCCGCCAATTGCCGGCCCAGGTGGAAAAGGAGATGGATGGAACCGGCGTCCGCCCACTGGAGGTCGTCCAACACCAGCACCAGCGGTGCCCGATGTGCCAGTGCCTGCACGACCTTAGTATACTGGTCGAAAATGGCGAGCCGCTGCGGACCGACCACGCCAAAGTTGGTCGCCTTCTGCTCGAACAGTTCGTCCATACCATTCACCCAGCCCGCCGCGCCGGCCGTGGAGGCCCTACCGATTCTAAGTCGGACCTCGTGCGCGTATAGCGCTGCACGCTCACGCAGAGCCCCACGACGGACGAAGGTGTCGATGAGGTCCGGACCATGCTGCATCAGCGCCTGGACCGTCAGCGGGAGGATGTTCCACAACCGATAGGCGTACTCTCTTGTGATAACGCCGGCCACCCACCGGGCTTCGACGTCCCCGGTCAGAAGCCCCAGGATCTGGCGGAAAGGGAGGTAGGGGTCGCCGATCCCGGTGTAAGCACTGCAGCTCCCGTCGGCGACTACCAGATCGGCGTGCGAATCCTGGGCCCTGCGGGAGAACGCCTGCACCAGAGCCGTCTTGCCGCTGCCCGCATCGCCCGTCACGAACACCACCCGCCCCTGACCGCTCAGTGCCTGATCGAGAAATTCACCCAGGCGCGCCATCTCCCGCTCGCGGGCCACAAACACGGGCGGTTCGACCCGAGGGGGTTCCTCCTCAAGGAATCGCGGCAGCACCACTGACCCGCTGGAAATGGCTCCCCCGCCCCTCCGCTCCCCCGCTCCCCTGCTCAGCGCGCCGTCCCGGATCTGCTCGTACAGCCTCGTCGTCGCCTCCCCCGGCTCGACGCCCAACTCTTCGGCCAGGATGCGGCGGCAGGTCTCATACTGGGCCAGCGCAGCGGAGCGCTGTCCGCTGAGTGCCACCGACCGCATCAGCTGCCGATGCGCAGCCTCGTCCCACGGCTCGAGCTCCAGCTGCCGCCACGCATACGCCTGGGCCTTCTCGTATGCCTCCCGCCCCTCGTAGATCTCCGCCAACCGATGGAGCGTCGAGGATACCTGCCGGGCGATCTGCTCCCGCGTGAACACTGCCCACTCCTCGAAGGCTGGGCTGTCGCCAAGGGAGAAGCCCTCCAGAAAGCCCCCTCGGTACAGGGCGACTGCCTGCTCCAGTTTCTCGACGGCCAATGGATCCGTCCCATTCGCCGCCACCAGCTCCGTGAAGGCCGCCACGTCGAGCCAGTGGTCGCTGGCTGTGTTGAACTGGAGGGTATCCCGGGTGATCAGCAGAAAGGGCGGCCCCGCTTCTGAGTCGTCGGCTCCCGCGCGGTCTGCGATGACCTTGCGCAGGTTCGAGAGGGTGTAGCGCAGGTTGCTCAGGGCGTCCCGGTCACGCCAGTCCGGCCACAGCAGGCCGGCCAACGTCTCGCGCCGGTGCAGCCGATCCGCCTCCACCGCCAGGTAGGCCAGCAGTGCTCGGACCTTATTCGACTTGAACCCCGTGACGGGTTGCCCGTCCAGCGTCACCTGGAAGGGCCCCAGCAAGGAAAGCGACAGGCGTACCATCTTTCCTCCCGGATGAGGCTCGCAACACCTTGACCGTTTTGCCTATTATACTAGAAAAGCAAGCGGTTTTCTAGAGGCAATCCTCCGTTCCAGGAGGGAAATCACTAGACCGCCACGCTCCCGCCACGTTACCGCCACGTTGTCGCCACACCCGCCTGCTATACTGCGGTTGAATCAGCCGGAAAAGCACGCACAGATCAAAAGAGGCAAAACTCGTGGACAAGAGAGCCGTTGCAGGGCAGAAATCACCCGTTTCCGAATCTATCAGCCCAAGGAGGCGAGCCATGTCAGCAACATCAAGCAGTGTCCAGCGATGGATCAAGCGGTTCGTGGTCGTCGTCATCGTATTGGCGGTCGGATCGATGGTGGGCGTTCTCACCGTCACCCCCCGGCCGACAGAGATCGAGTCGGCTCCGGTCGTCGCCGCCGAGGAAGCCAGCCTGCGGCGCAGCATCGACGCCTACGCCGCCCGCTACACCGGCCTGGCCGAGCACTACGTCAGCAAGAGCAGCAACCGGGAGCGCAGCATAAACGCGTATGCGGCCCGGTACGCAGGGATGGCCGCCCACTACTCGGCCTCCGAGGAAGCCACCCAGCGCAGCCGGGATGCCTACGGGGCTCGGTACGCCGGCCTTGCCGAGCACTTCACCAGCAAGGGCAGCCGCTCGCAGCGCGCGATCGACGCCTACGGGGCCCGCTGCACCGGCATCGCGGATCACTACGCCGCAACCGGGAAATGAGGCAATCACCGTCCCGGCGACGCAGTTCGGTCTTGGCCGTCTGTACCAGAGACTCTGGCGCAGACGGCTCAGGACCCTGGTGGAGCGTCACATCGCCGCGCTCGGAGATGACAGCCCGGCGGTCTGAGCACCTAACGGAGGGGACAATGTGCAAGAGAGTCAACGTCGCAGGGTGCCGCATCTGTGAGATGGTGGGGATCGATGAGGATAGCCTATCCGCCAGCCCCCGCCAGGGCGAAACTCAGCGCTACGCTGGAGCGACCTACCACGAGGCTGTCGAGTGGTTCAAGGCGCTCGGCTACACCGTCGAGCCCGGTCCCGGCGTCAACGAGGTGACCCTGATCAACGATCAGCGGCCAGACTTCATCGCGCACCATACAGTCCCCGCCGGGAGACTCGCCGAAATGGCCGATCTCAGCCAGATCGTCACGGCCCAGCAGCTCTTCCGTCCAAAGCGCCGCGGCCGAGGGTCCCATCAGTCCCCATAGTGGGCATCGCGGGAATAGTCGGTGCCTGCGTCCCGACGCTGACGAAGCAGGCGGTGGGTACACGCCACCAGCCCGGGGAGCCGGCCTTGTCCCAGCCATCTGCTCAAAGGGGCACGGAGTGCGTAGAATGAGGCAGGATCTCTGTGCGCAGGGCCCCTGGTGTGATCGTCAGGCAGCGGAGTCTGCGTGATGGAGTTGGACACACCGCTATTCGCCCGCAGGCCCCTTCACGTACCGATCGAAGAAGGCAACCGAGCGCTGTGCGGCAGCCCCGAAGTTGGCCGAGATGTTGTGGTTGTCCCCCTCGTACACGTACAGCTCGGCCGTCTGGCCCGCCTCCTGGAGCCGCGTGTACAGCGTCTCCGACCACTCCACGGGCACCGACTGATCCCCCGTTGCGTGGTGGATCTGCACCGGCCCCGAAAGATCGGATAGGTAGGAGACAGGGTCGATGGCAGCCCAGAACTCCGGGTTCTCGTCGAACGTGCCGTACGCGAACAACCCTTCCCGCAGTGTTTCCGGATCCGGGGTACCGTCCGGGTCCGGGGTCTCCACCGATCGCCCGCCCACCCAGCGGGGCCGTGCTTCAAAGATCTCCTCGTAGGTCGCCACCGTGCCGGCCCAGATGACGCCGGCGTCGATGTCGTCTGTCACAACCATCGCCCGCAGCGTGATGCCGCCCCCCATCGAATGCCCCCACATCCCCACCCGTTCCGGGTCGGCGCCCGGATACCGCTGCAGCGAGGCCACCGCGTTCAGCACGTCGATGGTATAGCCGGACCCGCGGGACCCTCCGGAGGAGTCGCCCTCCGAGCTCCCATGCCCCCGGTAGTCGGGCTTCAAGACGACGTAGCCATTCCGGGAAAACACGTCCTGGTAGGCCGCGTACCGCTCGGTCGTCCGGTATTGGTCTGGCGGGATGTAGCCGTGGTTGAAGACAATGATCGGCCAACCGGTCTCAGGTCGCTCCCCCCGCGGCACCGTCAACAGCCCGTAGATCTTCAGCCCCTCCGACTGGTAGGAGACGACGTACCGGTCATAGTTGGCCCCGGGTGAGAGCGTCTCCTCGATGACGATGTCGCTGCCGGGGTAGCTCTGCTGACGCATGAACGCGATGTCCATCGGATGGAGCGGCGTGGGCGTTAGTGTCGGCAGCGGCGTGTCGGTGGGAACTGACGTCAGCGTGCTTGTGGGCAGCGCGGTCGCCGTGGCCACAGGTGAGAGTGTTGCCGTCGCCGTCTCGGTCAGCGTTGGCACGGGGGAGACCCGCGGCGGCAGTGTGGTCCGCACAGCACGACAGGATGCCAGCGCTAGAACCGCCACCATCAAAAGCGTGGATATGAAGGATGACGTCCGCCCCGACGCTTTCCACAACAGTCTAATCAAGTCACGCTCCTTCCGCGTAATTCAGGCCTCCATACCTGCCTGGGCATAGGGCCTGGGTGACCGTAAGTCCTAGCTGACCACAGGTCAGCCCTGGTGAGCGGATATTCTGACCTGAAGCGCCTGTCTCATCAAAACGAAAGAGTACCCCCGGATGCTGGAAACAGGCGCTGGACGACCACTCATTTCCTCGCCTGTTCCCTTCGTCCGTGGTAGTCTCATCCACGCGGTGACAGGGGAGAATCACTTCGTCAGCAAAGAAGTCATCGCGAGTCTTGTCTGCTCTGAGTGGCCTGGGCGCACCACAGACTACTCGGGCGCGACGTGTTGCGAGGGCTTTGGGGAATAACAGCGAAAGGACGCACAGCCTGCAAAGAGGCGTACGGTCCTTGTGCTGGCCAGGTATCCGTTCGCACGCGTTGCCCCCGGGGCGCTATGACGACAGTTCCTCGAGCAGCGCCCTGGCATCTTTCAGGTCTGGAGTATCGAATCCTTCGGTGAACCACCCGTAGATCTCGGTCAGACGCTGCCGCGCTTCCTCCCCCTTGCCCTGCTCCTGCCACAACCGACACAGGCTCACCGTCGCCCGCAGCTCCCACGATTTGGCTTGCTGCTCTCGGGCAACCTCGATGGCGCGATGGAAGCTGTCTTCAGCCTGGTTCTCGTCACTCTGCTGAAGCATGAGCTCCCCCCGGAGCCGTTGGATCTCTGCCTCATAGTAGCGTTCGCCAGAGCGCTCCACGAAATCCAACGCCTCGGCAGTCGCGCCCAGCCCCTGCTCAACCCGACCGGCAACGGTATAGGCCTGGGCCAGGAGAGCCAATAGATGGGAGCGCTCCATACCCGTGCCCATAGCCTGCCAAGCAGCCAGTCCTTGTCGCATCTGCGTGATTCCTGCTTCAACCTCGCCCCCCAGAGCCTCCGTCCAACCCTGGAACGTCGTTCCGAGAATCTGAAACAGGGGAAATCCTTCCTCCGTCGCGAGGTGCATCATCGCCTCGTTCCAATCCCTGGCAGCCCGGTCCTCACGGCGAAGTTGATCGAAGAGGGAACCAGCAATGTTCAAAGCAAACCCCAGGCTGAAGAGATGACCGACCTTCCGTCCCAGCTCGAGGGCCTCCCGGCTTCGCTCTTGAGCCTGATCGGGATAGCCGAGGAACCAGAGCGCCCAGGACGCCCAGGCCAGCGCGGATACTCCGGGGTCCTGCCCGAAGGTTAGGGCCAAGGAACCGTGCTGCTCTGGATCGTAGAAGGTGATGACGTGTTCCAGATACTCTCGTGCTACTTCAAATTCACCCACGTGTAGCATATCCACGCCCAAACCCCAGATAGCCATCGCCTCCTGCAGACCGTCGTCTGTCTGCTGAACCAAGCTCAATACCCGTTTCGTGAGCTCGATTGACTTTTCGTGCTCCGCCCGCGCGAAATAGAAGCTACCGAGTGACCACAGGGCGGGAAGCAGCTCGGGTGTCTCACCCATCTGCTGACACAGCTCGTAGGCCCGAGCGTAAGCGCGACCCGTCTCCGGGGCTGCGTAGCCCCGGGCGGCCTGGTGGGGCGCGGCCAGGGCGAGCTGCAAGCTCAGTTCCTGCCGGTCGCGTTCGGAACTCTTCGGCAGGGTCTCAAGCAACGCCAATGCCCTGTTACAGTGCCGGATGGCCTCCTCGTTGGCGGAGAGCAGTACCGCCTGGGTCCCCGCCTGGTGCAGATAGTGCACCGCCTTTTCCGTGATCCCGGCCTCCTGAAAGTGGTGCGCAAGCTCGACGACGATTCCCTCCACCCGGTCCCCATACAGCCGCTCCAGCACGTTCCCCACGTCCTCGTGCAGGCGCATCCGTTCCACTTCGTCCAAGCTATTATACAGATAATTCTGGAACAGGATGTGCCGGAACCGGTAGCGGGACAGGCGCTGATCGTCCATCCGCAGGATGGTCTCAGCACGCACCAGACGATGCCGCCTGTCCAAGTCGCCGCTCAAGTTTATCAACGTCTCCCGTCCGTCGGCCTCTACCATGCCGGCCACTGCCTCGGCTGTGAACGTTTCCCCTTCCACGCTGGCCGCCCGCAACATCTGCCGCTGCGGCTCGGTCAGCCGGCCAATGCGCTCTGCGATCACCGCCTCCACCCGTGCCGGCAGCGTCTCCCAGTCCAGCTGTGGCCCCTCGACCCAGCGGCCCTCCCGGTCCTGCACCAGATCCCCGCGTTCCCGCAACCCTCGCAGGAGCTCAATGGTGAACAGAGGCTGGCCGCGCGTCTGCCGGTAAAGCGTCTCCCTGAAACCGGCCCGCAGCCGGTTGGGCTCGGTGTCAAGGAACGCCTCCACGAAGCCCCGGCCCGCGGCCCGATCTAGGTCCACCGTGATGTCGCCGAAGTCCCGTTGCAGTTCGTTGACCACCGGCTCGAGCGGGTGTCGTTCTCGTGCCCTCTCAATCCCCTCCACGCGCAGGGAGGATACAGGGCGTCCTAATGCGACCTCCTCTGGCCGGTACGCGCCCACGATCAGGATGCGACTGCCCGCCAGCTGGCGGCCCAGGTGAAAGAGGAGGCTGATCGAACCGACGTCCGCCCACTGCAAGTCGTCAACCACCAACACAAGAGGGCACTGGCGCGCCAGCTCTCGCAGCACGCTCGTGTATTGCTCGAAGAGGGCACTCTGCTGCGGGCCGGGGCCGCCGGGACCTGCGGCCTTCCGCTCAACCAGCTCACCCAGCCGACTCAGCCAGTCTGCCCCGCTGTACACAGCAGCCCCAGCATTGCTGTCTACTGCCGCAGTACTTTCTACCGCCGCGGTGCTTGCCACCGTCGCCCGCCTCATTAAGACGGTACCAGGCACGAAAGTATCGATCAAGTCCGGTCCGGCCTCCAACAGGGCTTGCGCCGCCAGGGGGAGCGCACTCCACAGACGGCGGGCATGTTCTCTCGTGATGGCTCCGGCCGCCCACTGCGCTTCGACGTCGCCAGTTAGAAGCTGCAGGATCTGGCGAAATGGCAGGTAGGGATCGCCGATGCCCGTGTAGGCATTCCCCTTCCCGGACGCGACGATCAAGTCGGCTCCAGCCTCTTGCGCCCGCCGGGTGAACGCCTGAACCAGGGCCGTCTTGCCGCTCCCCGCCTCGCCGGTCACGAACACGACCCGACCTTCTCCGGCCAACGCCATGTCGAGAAATGCGTCGAGTTCGTCTAGCTCGCGCTCCCGCGCGACGAACACCGGTTCTTCGGCCTCGACCGCCCGTTCCTCACTGAGGAACGAGGGGAGTGTGGCGGCATAGATCGTGGGCCAACTGGCCGGAGCAGCGGCGAAAGCTCCCCTGTCCGTCCGCTCATCCGCTGCCCTGCTGAACGTGCCGTCTCGGATCTCGTTGTACAGCCTGGTCGTTTCCTCCGCTGGCTCAACCCTCAGCTCTACTCCGAGCAGGCGATGACAGGTTTCGTACTGCGCCAGCGCGGCGCCTCGCCGCCCGCTGAGCGCCAACAGCCGCATCAGCTGCCGATGAGCCTCCTCCCGCCAGGGCTCCAACTCCACCTCACGCCAAGCGTATGCACGGCTGCGCCCGTACTCACCACGCTGTTCGTAATAGGCAGCCAGCCAACGCAGGGCGGCCAAGGCCTGTCGCTGTAGTCGCTCCCGCGTGAGAAGGGACCAGTCGTCGAAGGCGGACGCTCCCTTCAAGAAGAAGCTCTCCAGGAAGCAGCCGTGATAGAGCGCGACAGCCTCCTCTAAATCGCTAGCGACCGGCGGGTCCTGCGCAACCAGCGATCGGAAGGCAGCCACGTCCAGCCAGTGATCACTGGCGCGGTTGAACCGGAGCGTGTCCCTGCTGATCAGCAGGTAGGGCGGCGCCGCGCTTCGGTCCCCAATTGCTGCGCGGAGATTGGCGAGGGCATTGCGGAGGTTGGTGCGGGCCGCTCGATTCGACCAATCCGGCCAGAGCAGCCCGGCAAGTGCATCGCGGCGGTGCGGCCGGTGGGCCTCCACCGCCAGATAGGCGAGGAGCGCTCGGACCTTGTCGGATTCGAAGTCAGTGACCGGCGCTCCGCCCAGCGTCGCCTGAAAAGAACCCAGCACAGATAGAGACAGATAGGCCATCGTCCTTCCTCCCATAACCGCTGCGGAGCCGTCCAACCAGACTCGTTGCTCAGTCCTCATTGTACCATTTTTCTGAAAGTCGACAGCTCTTTGAGTCTCCTTGCGTTTTCCCTGCGTGTTCCTTGCACCGAGCTGGTATAGTCACATTGTCCAAGGGAAGAGGGCGCGACACCCTCGACCTCGCCGGTCCCAAACTCCTGTTAGGTGAGTGCGCAGCGATGTCTATCAAAGACGAATCAGTGGAGCTGGAACAGCGACGATACATCTCCTACCTGCTCCGTCTCTGGCAGATAGAGGGTGGAGAGAAGCCGATCTGGCGGGCATCTCTCGAGAGCGCAGCGACGGGGGAGCGCCGAGGCTTTGCCGGGCTGGAAGAACTTCTCGGCTTCTTACAGGCGCAGACGGGTATTCTACCAGCCGCAGGCGAAGCGAGGAAGCGAACGGAGGAAGGAGGTGATGACGAGAAAGCAAAGAGAACTGACTAGTTCGACGACGCGGTCCAACTTTCCGAAATTCAGTACCCGCGACGGATGATCAGACTCAAACGATCAGCTGTCCGACCCGAGAGCGGCTTAGCCACACGTCAAGCCGCGCGAGAGCTCTGCGGAGCAAAAGAGGAACAGAGATGTCTAAGTCTAAGAGGATCTTCAGTCTTTCAGTCGCATCATTAGTCGTCCTTCTCGTTCTGATGGTGCCGGTCGCGGCCGGGACGACTCGGACGGAGTACTTCGGCACAGAGTATTGCGTCGGCCCGATGACAGGGGGCCGGGAGTGGGTCTCCGAGGACGGGATGCTGCACCTCCGTGGCGGAGAGCAACCCTACTACGACGACGTGAGTGATCCCCGTCTCAGCGGTGACGCCCTGGTGACGGTCAACTACAACTTCCAGATGGCCGAGCCCCCCGTTTATGTCTACGGACGGATGTGGGGGACCTTCCGCATCGAGAACGAGGGCGGCTACTGGGAGGGTCACTGGGTCGGCGAGCGCACGGAGGAGGGCTCTTCGTACATTCGAACCGTCTTGCACGGTCACGGGGACTACGAGGGACTACTGACCCACACGGACTACGTGCGTGAGAACCCGAATCCAGCCGCCCCGTTTTCGGTAAGCGGCGTGATCCTAGAGCCGGGGGAGCACTGACCGGCGCGGTCTGTCTGGGGGACAGTAGCCTGCCGGGCGCTTGGTCATGGCTGCACATACCCCCAGAAAGCAAGCCGGGTTTGCTACCCGACAGGAGGTCCGAGAAATGAAGAAATGGTCTATCGTACTGGTTGTTCTGCTAATCGCACTGACTGGCTGCCGGGCCCAGCCTAGCCCAGCGGAGATTCTCGCAGAAATGGAGGCCGTCCTAAACAGCAGTGACGTCGATGCTGCGATGGCCTTCTTCGCCGACGATGCGGTCGTCAAACTGGCGCCGGCTCTGCCGCCCGGCTCGCCGGACACCTACAGCGGCGTGGACGCGATCCACGGCTGGTTCGAGGCATTGGTGGCGGACAATTTCGAGATCGCCATCGAAGTCGTCGACGTGGATGGGGATACAGTGACCACCAGGACCTCCACCTGGCTGGACACCACGCGACAGCTGGGGGTCGCGCCGTTGGTAGCGACAGAGACGTACACCATCCGGGGCGGCAAGATCAGAGGGTTCACGTGGGCCATATCCGACGAGTCTCTCGCCAAGGTGCAGGCCGCAATGGCACCGCCAAGTCTGGCAGTCGAGGACCTGATCGGCATCTGGAAACCATCCTCCCGGGTCTACCTCCAGTTCAACGGGGATGGCACATACCGCGTTGCCGACGCCATCGACTTCGGCGAGGACGACCTCGCCGAGGAGGGGCGCTTCGGGCTTGAAGGAACCCTGATCACGTTCACGTACGCCGATGATGCGCCCTCTCCCTGGGCCGGCGAAAGCGCCACCTATCAGGCGGCACTGACCCCCCAGGGAGAGCTCCAGTTCACCGTTCAGGAGGATCCGAACAGCATCCGGAAAAGCTCTCTTCAGCGCAGTCCCTGGAGCAGGGTCCCTGTTTCTTCCCTGCCGCCCACCCCGACGGCGGCGCCTCAGCCGACACCCACCTTGGAACTCGTCACGGCAGCCATCACCGACCTTGAGTACCTGGTCGGCGTCTGGCAAGCGAGCGACGGAAGAGCGCTCCAGTTCGTAGCAGACGGCACCATGCTGGTATCCGAAAGTCTGGCCGGCTTGTCGTCCGGTCAGGCTCAGCATGGAGAGTGCTGGTTTGACGGGTCGTTGCTCACCCTCGCCGACGCGGATGGCAGCGGCGAAGGCTCGTACGCCGTGGAGTTGCGGAGAACGGTGGAAGGGGACCCCGTGTCCCTCAAGCTCCGTGCCGTGGAGGATCCTTTTGTCGACCGACGTGAGATCCTCACCAAGAGAGTGTGGAGCTGGATCAAGCCCTGAGGAAGGGCAACCAGGAGCCCGGCAGGGGATGTGCCGGGCTCCCCACTGACCTTTTCGTCGGCGCCCTCTAGGGCATGATCTGACGGGCGAGACCCGCCAATGGCGAATCTACCCTTCACGCAGCGCGTTTGCCACGATTATGAGGCTGGCCCCCGCCGCTCCGCCCAGATCAACGCATTCCCCAGGGACGCAGAGTGTATCTTCTTCATAGACAGATCTCCGAAATGCCGGGCTGATGAGCATTCAGCACATGGATGGCTTGTCCATACAAACGACGCGTCCCGAGCTACTGAGAGAATTCGCAGTGAAGAACTCAATCACGCGCCGTTCATACTCCTCCGGATAGCGGCGGAACGCAGCGGCGTGTGACGCGTCCGGTGCCACCCACAGCGTCACCCGCGGGGCGAGTTCATTCAAGCTTCGACTCTCGCTCCAATTCGCCGAGGAAACGTACATAGGGAAACGCGTCCAGCTTGCGGACCAGCCGCTCGTCGGCGGTGACGAACGTCGCCTCAAGCGCGCCAGCAAGGGCGGCGAAGGTGGCGTCGTAGACCGTGGTGTCGTACCCGCGGGCCATCTCGACGGCTTCTTCCATCACTCCCACGGCATGCAACATCCACCTCATCTGCATATCGAATCGACTTCGCACGGCCGCCTGAACCTGCTCGGTGGAGAGATCGGCCTTGTAGCGCAGGACGTTCGCCAACCCGTAGGCCAGCAGCGAGGGGAGCGTGATTGATATGCGGCCGGTCAAGTAGGCGTGGCGCAGGGCAAGGGCAGGTCGAGCCAGGATCTCACCCTGGCGGAACCATTTGATGATCACCGACGTATCCAGGACGACCGGACCCTCCATCTCCTGAACAGAGAAGCGCCGAGGGTTTATGAGCGAGTCTCGCGCCAGCGGCGGACATCAACAGCGCTGTCCTCACCGCTCCCGGCAGCCACCTCGGCGAGCCTGTCCTGGATCGCCACCGCCGCCTGAACGCGAGGATCAGCACCGGGTCGCCTTCCTTTCCGTCGCACGGCCATGTAGAGCCGCATCGCTTCGCGCAGCAACTCGCTGCGGCTGCGATGCTCTTCGCCGGCGACACGGTCCACTTCCTCAAGGAATTCGTCGGGAAACGAGACCATCACTTTCTTGGTCATTGTACACCTCCAGCTTTCAGTATATCTATCGTTATAGCCTTAGGATATACTGTGTCAAGATCCGAGACGATAGTCTCATCGCCCACGTCCGAGATCGCATAGCGACCATCATTCCTACACGCTCAGTTCCACACAGAACGACTGCGACCACGCTGCGAGTTGCCGCACCATTGGCCAGGGACGGCACCAGGCCTCCAGGTCGACGCTGTGCGCAGCCCGGAGGCTCGCCGCCTCGAATCCCCGGGACAGCGGCTGGGCCGTCGCTACCCGCGGCCGTTCTCCCTCGCGAGCAGCGCTCGGATCTTCTCGTTAGCCCCCGCCAGGATCGGCTCGCCGTGACCGCAGCAGAGCACGTCGATCGGCAGCTCCGCGAGTTTTCGCACCGATTCCCTTGCTTGAGCGTTATCGACGGAGATCAAGCGGATCGGAAAGTCGAGTCCCGGTCTCCCGCTCATCGGATCGGCGTTGAAGAGGGCATCCCCGCAGAAT
>Ga0207752_1000632_pt1 | contig 16416 bp, 11 predicted proteins | sample Pon2CUnioCityCA_6_FD_187272 | JGI IMG/M metagenome (GOLD analysis project Ga0207752, IMG submission 187272) | Marine sediment microbial community from Union City, CA, USA - Pond 2C Sediment 2 (SPAdes) | ecosystem: Environmental > Aquatic > Marine > Intertidal zone > Salt pond sediment ...
CCTGCCTGCATGGCTTCTGGCACCGGCCGTTCCAGCCAGTTATCGCGCCGCAAAATTGTGCGCTTCGCCTCAGTTAGCTCATAAATCTTTAGCATACGCTCTCCTGTAACATAAACTGGAGATTTCCAGCCGACCAACCCAGTCTCCAGTCTCCAACCTCCAATCTCTAACCTCTATCAATCGCTTCCAACATCTCCCGGTAGCGTACTGGCTCTTCTTCGAAGATGTAGGTCACCGGTGCTACCACGACGCCGCTGCCCCCGATGGCCCGCAGGGAGGCGATGGTCTGTGAGAGCCGTTCCTTGCGTACCACGATGTTCACGGCATACCAGCGCGTGCTACCGTCCCCAGTGCCGTTATTGGGCATAATTGGCGAAATCGTCGGCCCCTGCAGGCCGCTCAACTCCGCTTGCGCCAGCATCCGCCCCGAGATCTCTTCTGGCGAATTTCCCCGCATGTTGGCGAAAACCAGGTGGCACTCTTCCGCCCGTAGATGTGCTTCGATATACTCAATCAGTTCTCGCGCCATTTGCAGCACTGCCGGACGGGACTTGAGACGGGCCCGATTGGCGATCAGGATCGCCTGCGAGGCCAGGATTGTCCCATCCTCCAATTCCCGCAGGTGGTTGTCGCGCAACGTGGTGCCGGTGGAGACCAGATCCGCAATCAGGTCAGCGTAGCCGATGGCAGGTGCAATTTCCAGCGTTCCCTCCACCTCTACCAGTTCATAGCGGTGCACGCCCTCTTCCGTCAGGAAGCGGCCGGTGAGTGCCGGAAACTTGGTGGCGACCCGTACCGGCGCCTCCCCTTCTTCCGCCACACCTGCCAGGTCTTCCATCGTCGTCACTTCTTCCCATGCTTCGGGCACGGCCAGGCCCAGGTGACAGTGAGAAAAGCCCAGGGCATCATGCAGCATCACTACCGCATCGCCTCCGCTTTCTGCATTTTTCTCGGCGTAAACGTCGAGGCCGGTCATACCGAAATCCACGCTACCCTGGCGTACACTCACCGCGATGTCCCCCGGTCGCTGGAACATCACCGTCAATCCGGGCAGGGCCGGAATGGTTGCCGCGTACTGGCGGGGATTGGGCCGGTACACCTTCAATCCGCACGCTTCCAGAAACGCCAGCGCATCAGTTGCCAGTCGCCCTTTACTCGGCAGGGCCAGCCGAATGTCGTCTCGTGCCATCGGTCTCTCCTTGTAGAGTTTGGAGATTGGCGATTAGAGATTGGAGTTTCCCTGCCAATCTTTAACCTCCAAAAACAAAAAACCCTCCCCGTTTCCGGAGAGGGTTTGCAATTCGTGAAGTTGCCTGGATATGTGCAGCCAGCACGCCTCAGCCCGGAACGCGGTTCTTGATCAGGTAATGATGGTGAGCGTGATGGTGCTCGGGCCGGGAAATCGCGTGTAACAGGCACATAATGGCGGCAGTGTAACATAGATGGAGGGATGGATCAAGGGCAATCGAGATGTTAAAATCGCCGGGAATGAAGAAACGACGCTGGTTGCTCTGGATTCTGATCGCCTCTTTCGGCTGGCTGGTGATCAGCCGCTTCAACGAAATAGAGAACCTGGCCGAGACCCTTTCCCGGGGGATTTGGCTTTGGGTTCTGGTGGCGGCAACCTTCCAGGTTATCTATTACCTGGCCCAGGCCCGCGTCTACCAGGTTTCCTTCAGCCTGGTGCAGGTGAAAAGCCGCCTGCTAGAACTTGTCCCCGTGCTCCTGGGTTCGATGTTTATCAACGCGGTAGCCCCTTCCGGGGGTACCGCGGGGGTGGCTCTCTTCGTCGACGACGCCGTCCAGCGCGGGCAATCGGCTGCTCGGGCCACGGCCGGTACTTTGCTCGCCGTGGTTGGCATCTATGGCGGCTTTGGCCCTTATCTCCTGGCCGCCTTGCTTTACCTCCAGAGTCAAGGTCTGCTAAATCTCTACCAGCTCGTGGCTGCCGTCGCCCTGCTCGCCTTTAGCCTCCTGATGAGTAGCCTGCTGCTCTTGGGCTGGCTGCGCCCCGGCCTGTTGCAGCGCCTGCTGGCTGCTGTACAGGCGCTGGCCAACAAAATTACAGCTCGCCTGCGGCGGCCACCGCTGCTGCAGCCTCAGTGGGCAGCGAAAACGGCGGGCGAGTTCGAGGAGGCGGCCCAGGCCATCCGGGGGCGACCCAGGGGTCTGCTGTCGATCATCTTTTGGGCGGCAGTCGCCCAACTGCTCAATGCAGCCAGTCTCTATGCCTTCTTTCTCGCGTTTCGCCATACGCTCACCGCTGGCGCGCTCCTTGCCGGTTACGCGATGGGTCACCTCTTTGTGATTATCGCGCCTACCCCTCAGGGCGTGGGTTTTGTCGAGACGATTATGCCCCTCGTCTTCACCTCTTTCACCGTGCCCCCGGCCGTAGCTACCATTGTGGTTCTGGCCTACCGTGGGCTGAGCTTCTGGCTCCCTCTCCTAACCGGTTTCTTTCTGCTGCAACGGCTGCAATCGCTGGGGGCCAGGGAACAGGATCTGACCGAACTGTGGAGTGTGCGCATTGTGGCCATGCTCACCGCTCTCTTGGGCGTGCTGAATATTCTTACCGGCCTCAGCCCGGCACTGGCCCGGGAGCTGGCACCGGTCGCCCGTTACGTGCCCCTCCAAATCCAACGGGGCGGTATCGTGGCGGCGGTCCTGACCGGCTTCGCTCTGCTCCTGCTGGCCAATGCCCTCTGGCGCCGCAAGCGTACCGGCTGGCTGCTGGCGTTAGTCGTGCTTGTGCTCTCCGCCATCAGCTATTTGCTCCAGGGATCCTTTCTCAGCTACCGCGTGCTCCTCACGCTGGCTCTGGTCGCCTGGCTTGTGTCCCTGCGTCCTCACTTCCATGCGCGCTCCGATCCCCCTTCGGTACGCCAGGGCGTGCAGGTCCTGGCGGTGGCTCTGGCCTTTAACGTCCTCTATGGTGCATTGGGCCTTTATCTCCTCTCTCGTCCGGACGGACCGGTACTGGATTTGCCTGCTGCCGTTGGCCAGACCGTCGTCATGTTCTTTTCCCTGCAACCGCCTTCCTGGCTTTTGGCCACAGAGACGGGTCGCTTTCTTGCGTTTTCCATTTATACGATTGGTTCGGTCACTCTGCTCTATTCTCTCCTTCTGCTTATCCGGCCAGTGTTGTTACGCCGCCCTGCCACCGCTGCCGAGCGCGCCCGCGCCGAGGCCATCGTCCGGCGCTACGGCCATACGGCCCTGGCCCGCCTGGCCCTTCGCCCCGACAAGGCCTACTTCTTCAGCCCGGGTGGGTCGGTGGTCGCCTTCCAGGTAAAAGGGCGGGTGGCGGTGGCTCTGGGCGATCCCATCGGTCCGCCGGCAGACAGGCTGGTCGCCATTGCTTCCTTTACCCGGCACTGCGCCCGAAATGACTGGGTGCCTGCCTTCTACCAGGTTCGGGCCCAGGGCGAAGAGGCTTACCGGCAGGCTGGCTATGATAGCGTGGCGGTCGGGCGCGAGGCGGTACTTTCGCTGCCTCTGTCTCCCCAGAATTATGGCGTTGCCGGCCGCCAGGTTGCTTCCCTCCTCCAGGATGGCCATTATGCGGCCTGCTTCTGCCCGCCGCTCTCGTCCGCCCTGGTCGCAGAATTGCAGCGGGTCAGCGATAGCTGGTTGGCCCTGCTCCATGCGACTGAGTCTGGTTTCGCTTTGAGCTGGTTTGATGCAACCGGCGTGGGTAAGATGCCCGTCGTCACTGTCTCCACGCCGGACGGGGTTGTCACTGCCTTTGCCACCCTATTTGTCGACGAGGAACACGGACAGGTAGAGGTGGATCTATTGCGCCAGCGCCCCCAGGCAGTATCCGGCACATTGGAACTGTTGCTGCTGGCCGCTCTGCAGTGGGCCCAGGTGCGCCACTTTAAACAGGTAAACCTTGGCGTCAACTTCCTGGACGCCACGGCCGATCCAGCTACGGAAAGTATGCTCCACTACATCTACCGCCGTGCCGGAGAAAACCAGATGCCTCGTGCCGCCCACCAGGCTAAGGCCCAATTCCAGCCGGAATGGCGTTTGCGCTATCTCGTGTATCCTGGTCCTGCCAGCCTGCCGGCGGTATGGGCGGCCGTTATCCGGGTCAGCGCCAGTATTGGCTGGTCGTGGCTCTTTCTCCGGCAGCGCTTCCGTCTATAATAGGTGAGAGGGATATTGGTGGACTGTCAACCTGAATTTCTAGACACAGAGCTGGCTCTTACTCGAAAGGTAGTAGCCAACAGCGCATACTGGTTTCGCGATTGGCAAGAGAGGAAAGATGGCTGATCTAGGCTTCATTGGTGCAATTGAAGATTTCCGCAAGGCCCGGCGCCAGGCTGCTCTGGAGCACGCGCTGGCCCGTCTGACCGGCCGGAGCGATGAGTTGCTCTCCTACGAAGAGGTCCGGCGCCAGATTGGCGTGCACGGTAGCGTGGACCGTGGTCTCCAGGAGATCCCGCTGGAGGCGATCGTTGGTAGTGTCGGTCGCTACGCCGACTTTACCCGTACTTTTTTGCCCCGCAGCGACAGCCTGCAAGATCGCTGGGCGCGGGTCAAAACAGTGGCCACCGATATGGGTGGGTGGTCACCTATCGAGGTGTACCAGTTGGGCGAGAGCTACTTCGTACTTGACGGTAATCACCGGGTTTCGGTGGCCCGCCAGATGGGTCTGGACACGATTCCTGCCTTTGTCACCGAAGTCCGTACCAACGTGCCAATCACACCCGACATGGACCCCGACGAACTGATTGTCGAGGCTCGCTACACGCGCTTTCTCGAAAATACCGCCCTCCTTGAAACCCGTCCGGAAGCAAACCTGGCCGTGACCGCTCCCGGCGCCTACCGTACCCTAGAGGAGCATATCCAGGTCCACCGTTATTACATGGGCCTGGAGGAACAGCGGGAGATCCCCTACGAGGAGGCCGCCGCCCACTGGTACGATACCGTTTACCTTCCGGTCGTCGAAGTCATTCGCCAGAAAGGGTTGTTACAGGACTTCCCCCACCGGACGGAGACCGACCTCTACCTCTGGCTGGCCGAACACCGGGCAGAATTGGAGGAAGCGCTGGGCTGGGGCGTCTCTACCGATGCCGCGGCTGAAGACCTGGCCACTCACCGCAGTACGACACGGCGGCGAGTCCTGGCCCGGCTGGGAGAACGCTTGCGAGAGACGCTCCATCCCGATGAATTGGAACCAGGGCCGCCGCCCGGCGTCTGGCGTACCGGGCGCGTATCCGGTCGCCGCGACCCCCGCCTTTTTGCCGATATTATGGTTGCTATTGACGGCACGGCCGCCGGCTGGCGTGCGCTGGAGCAGGCACTGATTGTCGCCTGGAGGGAAGGTAGTCCGGTACGTGGCCTCCATGTGGTAACTACGCACGAAGCGGGCGAGGAGCCGGTGTTCCAGGACCAGGAAAAGGAATTTGCCGCCCGTCTGGCGGAGGGCGGTGTGGACGGTAACCTGGTGCTCGAAGCAGGACCGGTGCCACGAACGATCTGTGATCGCGCTCGCTGGAATGACCTCGTAATAGTGCCCCTTACCGTTCCGCCCGGTGCTGCTCCGGTGGAACGGCTCGGTTCCGGTTTTCGCCAGGTTGTTCATCGCTGTCCCCGGCCGTTGCTCGCCGTTCCGGCGGAGGTAAGCCCACTGGAGCGTGCCCTCCTGGCCTATGACGGCAGCGCCAAGGCGGAAGAAGCCCTTTTCGTAGCCACTTACATGGCCTGTGCCTGGAATACTCGATTGGTCGTGGTAACCGTGGCCCAGGACGAGACCGTCGATTCCCAGGTTGTGCTGCGGGCTCGTAATTACCTGGAAGATCATGGTGTTGACGCCACCTTTGAGACAATGAGTGGGCAGGAATCGAGCGCTATTTTGGAAGTGTGCGACGCCTTGGCCCGCGACGTGATCGTCATGGGCGGGTACGGCACCAGCCCGGTGGTCGAGATCGTATTGGGCAGCACCCTCAACGGAGTGTTGCGCGGTACGGAAGTGCCGGTGCTCATTTGCCGTTGATTGCTTCTACGGTAGGATAGGGGCCGGTCGCTATGAACCTTTTTACCCGCTTTCTCAAACAATGGCTGCACGATTCCGATCTGGAACAATTGGTCGAACATTGTGACGCGCTGGAAGCGCTGGTCATTCGCGTGTATAAAAGGGAAGAGGCAACGGCCGCGGACGAGGCTGAATACCAGGCCTTGCGTCGTTGGATGGAAGCGAACTATCCGCAGTGGCAGTCCCGCTTGCGTCCCCACTGGCGTGAAGCAAAAGTAGCCGGGGAAGCGGCAACGGCTGATCCCTTTTTGCAGCTGACGGCTGCCACCTCGGCCGGGGAGTTCGTGGGTAACTGGAAGGCGATGCAGCATCTGCCGGCCGCGCGTGAAGCGCTCAACAAACTGGTCTTGCAATTAGGTGAGGAAACGTGACCGCACGAGAAGGAAAGGAAGGAGCACAGTGAAGCGAAACAAAGTTTTTTTCTCGATTGGGATGATGGTGGCCGGCAGTGTGGTGTTTTTGTGGCTGCGTCGACGCCTCGAGGAGATGCAGGTGGAGCCGGGACGGCCGGAGGCACCTGCCCCCTTGCAGAAGGCAACCACTTCCCTGCCGGCTGCTGAACCGGCCGTTAAGGAAGATAACCTGGAAGAGATCGACGGCATTGGTGCCACCTACGCCCGCCGGTTGCGTGCGGCCGGAATTCGCACCTTCGCCGATCTGGCCGCGCTCACCCCTGAGCAGGTGCGAAAAGCGGCGAAAGCCCAGCCGTGGCAGGGAGACCCGGCTGCCTGGATCGCCCAGGCCAATGAGAGAACCTAGGGAAGACGGCGGCGCGACATCTTCTCGCCACTCTATAATCTGTGATCCCTAGTCTCCAATCTCTTTAATTTCACGACGGATTGTCTGTCCTTCTACCGTCCACAATTCCGTCGCAAAACTGTCGATAAAATAGCGATCGTGGACTACAGCCAGGGTCGTTCCTTCAAATTGGGCCAGGGCTTCTTCAAACCGGCTGCGGGAGGGAATATCCAGGTGATTGATCGGTTCGTCCAGTAGTAAAAAGTTACAGCCCTGGGCTACCAGCAAGGCCAATGCCAGTCGCGCCCGCTCTCCATAGCTCAGCGCGCCGCTCGGCCGGAGGGGTTCATCCCCGCTAAACAGGAAGAAGTGGAGGAAGGAGCGCGCCTCTGTTTCGTTCAGAGGAGCCACCTCCTGGATGTGGGCCAGCGCCGTCCGCGCCGGATCCAGCAGCCGCTGCTCCTGCGACATGTAGCCCAGGCGCACGTTGGCCCCCAATCGTAACCGCCCGGCAAGTGGCGGCAACTGGCCCACGATCGTCCGCAAAAGCGTCGTCTTTCCGCTCCCGTTTGGCCCGGTGAACACGACTCGCTGGCCACCCTGGATCTGCAGATGTAACCCTTCCAGCAGGGGTGGGTGGCCGGCGAAACCTACTGCCAGCTCTTCGGTAGCCAGTACCCGCTGGCTCAGGTGGGTGGGTTCCGCAAAATCCAGTTTCATCTGCCAGCTCCGGGCCGGTTTCTCAACCCGCTCCTCTGCCTCCAGGAAACGGTCTAATTTCTTCTCTCGCGCTTTCGCCAGCTTCGCCACCTTCTTCGCATAGCGGCGCTGCTGATCGTTCTTCGTCGCCTGCTCTTTCTGCCGGGCTCGCTCTTTGGTGCGCGCAATGTCCTGGCGCATCTTGCGCATTTCGTAAAGCTGGTCCTTGTATGCGTTCCACTGCCTATCTCGCGCCAGGAGATATTGTTCCAGGTAATCACTGTAATTGCCTGCGTATGTTTGCGCTCTCTTCGTTTCAGGGTCCAGGGCAACGATTTTGTTGACGGTGCGATTCAGAAACGTGCGGTCATGCGAGACCAGGAGCACACCCCCGGGGAATTCGGCCAGCCACGTCTCGAGCCACTCCAGCATGGCAATGTCCAGGTGGTTGGTCGGCTCGTCCAATAATAGCAGTTCCGGGTCTTCCAGGAGGACCAGAGCCAGGGACAGCCGCGTCTTCTGGCCCCCGCTCAGAGTGCTTACCGGCTGTTCCTCTGGAATCTGATCCAGTTCCAAGGCACTCAGAAGCGCGGGTACCCGGCCGGGATCTAGCCGTTCCAGCCTCCTTAACGCCTCATCGTAGGCACTTTGCAGCTTCTCCTGCTCTGGCGTTTCGGCCAGGGCCCGGGCCAGCCTTCCTACTTCCACTTCCAGCGCTGAGATATTGTGCCCGGACGCGGCCAGTACTCCATCCAGGGTCAGGTTCGGGTCTGGCTCGAATCCCTGGGCTAAGTAGCCTACGCGGAGCCTGCCAGCGATCGCCACGGATCCCCGGTCTGGCTCTTCTTCCCCGGCCAGGATGCGCAGTAGCGTCGTCTTGCCGCAGCCGTTGGGCCCGATCAGGCCCACGCGCTCGCCGGCGTTCAGACTGAAGGTTACGTTTTCAAACAGAGGCTCGATTGAATAGGATTTCGAGAGCTGATGGGCAGTTAACATAAGTTCACCATACGGGGATCGGGGATCAGGGCTTGGGGATCGAGTCCGCACCTGTATTCCCGGTTTCTACTAGTTGGAAATTAAATCTGGTGAACTTAGCTGACCATTGATCTCTCCATGTGGTGTGTACGTCTATTATCATCAATGCAGGGTAGGCCGTCAAGGAAGAACCAGAATCGTTTCGGGTAACCGATTTTCACCTCCATTTGCTGGTCACTCGTTACAAGTTCGTCCTGCTATGCTATAATTAACCTAATATGTAAAGTGGTGGGTCAGGAGACCGGCCACAGCGGCAGCGAACGACGACGAAACCATGTCTTTCTGGCAACAACTACTCCAGCTTCTGAGCGAGGCGCCCGGCAACGCCGTCTACCACCTTGTCACGCTCTTTGCCATCCAGGCGACGCTGGCCCTGGCCATTTCCCAGTGGCGGCGTGAGCGGGCTCAGGAACAGGAGGATCCCTTCACGCGGCGTCTGGCCCTGGCGGCCGCCGCCATGCTGCTGGCCCGTTTCATTTTGCTGCTTATTTCCTTGTTACTGGCCGCCCGCGGGGACCGCGTTCTGGCTGTCGATGTTCTACCACCGTTAGAACAGGCCGTGAATACGGTCACCGCCCTGCTCCTCGTCTGGGCCGTGGTCTCTCCACCTTCCACATTTCCCCGGCTGCTCGACGTGATCGCCGTCTTGCTCCTGTTCCTCACCGGCGTCATGTACGCTTTCTTCGCCCAGGAGTGGGCCACCAGCGCTGCGGCCGGCCTCACCTACAACGGCACCCCGCAATCTACCGCCTGGGGGATTCTCCAGTTATCCGTACTGGGTGCAGGAACTGTTTACCTGCTTTTCGCGCGCCGGCCGGGCTGGTTTCTCTCTGTAGCTCCCATCGTCGTTCTCCTCGTTGCACATGTCGCTCACTTTTGGGATTACCCGGAAATTATCCCCCGTGATACCGAGATCGCCATCTGGATCAGGCTGGGCCACCTGGTGGCTCTGCCGTTGCTGGCGATCATCGCCTACCGGAACACGTTGAGCCGGCTGCTCTCGGGCCGGAGGGAAAGCGGACCGCCCGCAGAACAATTCGCCGAAACTTTACGGCTGGCCACCCACGTTATCGATTCGCCCGACTTGAGAAGTACCTTGGCCGCAGCCACCGAATTGGTTGCCGAGCTTTCTGGAGCTCCCTTTGTCGGGCTGGCTGTCACCGAAAGCGAGCGGCCGGACCGCTTGCAGGTGAGCACTTTCTTGCAGGAACTCACGCTCGAGCAGCGGGTTAGGAGCGAGCCACAAAGTTGGGCCCTCAATCTGGACGACTGGCCCGCCTTCCGCCTGGCGATGGACCAGGAACAGCCGCTTGAGCTGCTACCGGAGGGGGTTGGCGCCCGCCAATTACACGATTTGGCGCAGGAGTTGGGGATAGAAACGCCTGGGCCGCTAATGATTGTTCCCCTGCAGGCCAAGGCTGTTACCCTAGGTGTGCTCCTGTTGGGTGCACCGGCGGAACAGGAGAAGTTGGCTCCTCCTTTGCGGACATTGGCCTTTCGCCTCGCAAATTACGTCGCCCAGGTCCTCTACAACAACCGCGCAGCCGAAACGCACCTGCAGGAGGCGCAGCCCATCAATAGCGGTCCCACCGAGATGGTCTCTGGCCGGGTTATCGCCCTCGAAGAAGAGCGGGATCGGGCCAAGGACCAGGCAGAGACGCTCGCCGGTCGCCTGCAGCAGACGGAGATGCGCCTGAACCAGGCGCAGCAACAGGCGCGCGATCTGGCCGCAACCGTCGAAGCGCTGGAGCAGGCCCGGCCGGGGGACGATCGGGCCGCGCTCGAAGCGGAAATAGAAGCTCTGCGCGAATCCCTCTTCGAAGCAGAAGAGGCAATGGCCATGGCCGCCGCGGGCGAGGGCGAGTTAAGCCCCGAGTGGGTCACGATGACTATCAGCCGCTATTCTGCCGATTTGGAAGCTGCCCAGGCGCAGATTGCCGAGCTGGAAGAAACGCTTGCCCAACGAGAGCCGTCGCAAATGGGGGAGCTCCTGACTGCCCTGGCACAGGAGCTGCGCACGCCCCTGACCTCTATCGGTGGCTATACTGATCTCTTATTGGGAGAGACGATGGGGATCCTGGGGTCAAAGCAGCGGCAATTCCTGCAACGTGTCAAAGCCAATGTCGAGCGCCTGGGCGTGTTGCTGGAGCAGATCGTACGACTGGCTGCCGCGGATAACCAACCGGCACGCCTTACCGACGTGGAGCCGGTGGCCGTGGCCGAGGTGGTGGAAACGGCCGTAGATACGGTGATCACCCATATGCGCAAGAAGGAATTACGCTTGAATCTGGCCATTCCCGAGGCGATTCCCCGCCTCTATGGCAATCGGGAAGCCCTCTGCCAGGTCTTTATCCATTTGCTGCATAATGCTTTCCAGGTATCGGAACATCACGGCGAAGTGGTCGTTACCGCCCACACCGATACGATGCAGGCCGAGACGGCGGATGGCGGGCAAGAGACAGAGCATTTCATCCATCTTGCTGTCCAGGATAGCGGTGGGGGCATCCGGCCGGAGGATCGCGCTCACGTTTTCGATCCCCAATACAGGGCAGACCATCCTCTGATCACCGGCCTGGGTGATACCGGCGCTGGTCTGTCCGTTGCCCAGACTCTGGTTGGCGCTCACGGGGGACGGATCTGGGTGGATAGCGAGATGGGGGTTGGTACCACTTTTTCCGTTTTGCTTCCCGTCGGCCAGAACGGAAGCAGGCCCCCGCAGGACGCGGAAGCTCCTGCCCCCGGGGGGACGACGGAGAGCGGGCATTGAGGGAGCAGTACGCGCCGTCGCCATCCGCGACTATCCTTCTGGTTGGGGCAGTGGTAGCCACCGTGCTAGGCGGCCTCCTGCTGGCCGTCGCCGATAGTTGGCAGATCCGCCTGCCCTCCCCACCAACGCCCATGGTCGTTGCTGTGGCCACTACGGCCGTCCCGCCCACGGTGTCGCTACCCACGGTGACCCCGTCGCCGACGGTTATGCCCGCAACAGCCACGCCTCGGGGAAAGCCAACTACCACGCCGGTGCCGGTGCTGGATTCCTGTGGCACGGTTCCGTCCGGTTGGGTCGCCTACACCGTGCGCCGGGGTGATACACTGGTCCGGCTCGGGCTCGATTCAGGGGCTACCGTCGCCGCCATCATGGTTGCGAATTGCCTCGACTCAGACCGGATTTATGCTGGCATGCGCCTCTATCTGCCGTCAACCCCGCCCCCCCCACCACCACCCTGTACCGGGCCGCCGCCCTCCTGGCAACGCTACACGGTCAAGCGCGGCGACACGCTTTTCTCCCTGGCCCGGCATGCGGGAGTGACCCTTTCCCGGTTGATGTCTGCAAACTGCCGCGTCTCCACCAAAATTAAGGCGGGAAGCGTTCTCTATCTGCCGCCTGCGGCTGGGCCCACGGTTACAGCCACCTCGCCCCCGCCGCCTCCGCCCCCGGCGACGCCCACCAGATCCGCGCCGACCGCCACGGCTACCGCTACCGCCTCGCCGGAACCGGTTACCGTGACGGCCACATCTTCGCCCGTCGCTTCACCTACGGCAACTCCTACGACCCTGGTTGTGCCGCCGACGGCGACTGCCAGCGCCACAGCGACCGCCACGGCAACGACCGCGTCATCCCCCACTGCAACTGCTACGCCGACGGCGACGCCTACCACACCGGCGCCACCCCTGGACACGCCCACAGCGACCTCCACGGCGCCCATACTGCTGACTGTCACACCCACCGCTCCACCGATGGACTGAACAAGTTGCGCTCTGTGCACGCCGCGCCCACTATTCCCAGACACCATAGCGCTGGCCATCATTCCGCTTAAAAGGGCCTCAGAAAAAAATCCGCAGGCTCCGGTCCCACTTGAAGGGGTCGAACTTGGCACCAACTCCGAGTCTTCGTAGCTCTCCTGGCCCTGAATACCCTACAGTCGCGACCTCCGCTTTAATTCCAGATACCGGTTAATTACCGCAATCGATAGCTCATTTGCCGGGACGTCCAGCGTCAAGACCCCCTGTCGCTCCAGCCCATCCAGGATTATCCGCCGTTCTTCCAGCAGTTCAGACGCCGCGGCCCGCCGGTAAACGTCTAGCGATTCCCGTGGCCAGGCGCCTGCCGCGGCATGGATATCGGGGTCGCTGATCGTTACCACCAGCGGTAGGCTCCGTTTGGCCAACACCGAAACGTGTTGCACCAGGGCGTGGACGCTGGCTCCGCCGCTCAGGTCGGTAAAGATGACAATCAGCGCCCGCTTCCGCTGCTGCAGCGCCAGGTAATTTAGAGCACGTCCGAAATCGGGTTCCACTGCGTGGGCTTCGATCCCGTACAGCCGCTCCAGCATCCGGTAAAATTGGCCCCGTCCCGCCCGCGGACGCAGGAAGCGGCCCACGTCGTCGGCGAAAGTCATCATCCCCACTTTGTCGCCCATTCCGGTGGCCACGTACCCCAGTAACAGGACCGCGTTCACCGCATAGTCAAGCTTGGCAATTTCCGCCACCGGGCTTTGCATCATCCGGCCGGTGTCCAGGACGGCGATAATATTCTGGCTGCGCTCTGTCTGGAACTCCACGGTAATCGGCCGGTGGCGCCGGGCCGTCGCCTTCCAGTCGATGCGCCGGTATTCATCATCCGGCCGGTACTCCCGCAGCCGCTCAAATTCTGTCCCCTGTCCCGGAATCCGGGTGTGGCGTAGCCCCAGCTCCTGTAACCGGTTCTCCCGCAAAAGCAGGTCGTACCGCCGTACGTCCAGCAGGTTTGGATACACCTTAACCGGCTCCGCTGCACGGATCGTCGCCTGGCGCACCACCAGCCCTAGTGGTCCGTGCCAGCGCAGGTTCAGGTTGCCGAAGACGTAATCGCCGCGGCGCAGGGGGCGCACGTAATAGACGCCGGTCCACGTTTGTCGCGCGGCTACTTCTCCGCCCAGGATTCGCTGCCGGATGTCGAAATCTTCCGGCGGTTCGTCGCGGATCTGGAAGGAGACGGGCCGCCGCTGCCGGTTACGCACCGCCAGACGGATCGGGTTGTCCGCCCCCAGGCTCAGCTTGCTGTCGTGCGCGCGCTTCACCTCGAACTCGCGCACCGGCCGGGCACGGTACCAGTCAAAGGCGAACAACAGCAGACAGAGAAGCACGTAGCCGCCCGCCACCCACTCCAGAGCAGGAAGCCAGGTGGCCGCAGCGATAAACGGTGCGGCCAGCAGGAGAAGGAGGAGGGCGCGCCGCGTCAAATACATCGAGAGTGGCGATTGGCGGTCAGCCTGCAGGAACTGACGTTATCTTGTGCCCACCAACTGCCGGGCATCTTGACGACATCCAGCGGTTGCTCTCCAGTCGCCGGAGGGTTAGCCCACCGTCTCATTAGCGCGGCACCTCCACCTGGTTAAAGATCCGCTGCACGACAGCATCGGCGTCCAGGCCCTCTATTTCTGCTTCCGGCTTCAACAGCAACCGGTGACGGTAAACGGCCGGGGTAATAAACTTGACATCGTCCGGTACCACGTAATCCCGTCCCTGCAGGGCTGCATACGTTTTCGCCGCCAGTAGCACGTGGCTGGCAGCGCGCGTGCTCGCGCCCAGCACCAGGTCCGGCGATTGGCGGCTGGCTGCCGCCAGGCGAGCAATATAATCCAGGATCCCCTCTTCGACGATCACCTCGTCAATTATCTGCCGTGCTGCTACTACCTGCGCAGCCGGGATCACCGCCTCCAGCCCGGAAGCAGCCAGACGGTGGGGATCAAATCCCTGGTGAAAACGGCGTAACACCTCCACTTCCACCTCCAGGGGTGAGTAGGGAACCAGGATCTTGAAGAGGAAACGATCTAATTGGGCTTCCGGCAGGGGGTAGGTCCCTTCATACTCAATTGGATTCTGGGTGGCGATGACCATGAAGGGCGGCTCCAGGGGATAATTTTCCCCTTCAAGGTTGATCTGGCGCTCTTCCATCGCTTCCAGCAATGCCGACTGGGTTTTGGCGGGTGCCCGGTTAATCTCATCTGCCAGGAGAAGCTGGGTAAAGAGCGGCCCCTTCTTCAAGTAAAATTTGCCGCTGCTCATATCAAACACGCTTGTGCCCAGGATATCTGAGGGCATCAGGTCGGGTGTAAACTGGATCCGGGTGAACTGTGCCTCGATCAAGTGGGCCAGCGTCTTGGCCATTAACGTCTTGGCCGTGCCGGGAACGCCTTCCAGCAGCACGTGACCGCCGGTGAACAAAGCCACCACCATTAATTCAAACTGCTCCTCCAGCCCGACGATCACCTTGTCTGCTTCTGTCCGCAATCTCTCAAACCAATTTCGCAAATCAGCAGGTTCCATTACAATCTCCTATCGTGACTCTGGTCATTCGCTAATCGCCTATCCATTCGTCCACCTCCTGGGCCAGTTTCACCATCTCCGTTTCGCTCACGTTGGCGGCCCGCAGGCGGGTCAGCAGGTGGCGTAACGCATCTTGATCGAGGTCTGGCCGGTATTGGGCTAACGTGCTTACATATGTTTCGTCCGGCAGCGCGGGATTCAGCCCGTAACGCCGGCCCAGCGTTCGCTTTAGCTGGCGGTGGTAGCTGGCCAGGGTTGCCTGGCGGTGGCCGGCCCGCCGTTTTAGATTTGCCACGGCCGTGATGTGTTCCAGCGGCGCTCGCCGTTGACGTTCTTGGGGTAGGGGGATGGGACGACCAAAGCGCCATCCTGCCAGGGCTAGCCCCAGGAACAGCACCACTGCTGCGTAAAGTAGGGCGTGCCCGGCGGGTGTCTCTCTTACCCATTCCGTTGGCCCGGCAATCTCCCCGCCGGCCGTTTCCCGCACCCCATGGTGCCACTCGTCAAACCAGATAGTGCTCCCCGGCGTACCGGCCTGAGAAATCAAATTCAGAATCAAGTCCGGGTTGCCCTGCTCTTTCAAGCCGGCGTTGGTGAAAGGATAGGCAAGGGTCGAGAGGATGACACGTCCCTCTCCCTGAGCTGTGGTGAGCAGCAATGGTTCCTCTGCCAGCGCCAGTAGCGTGACCGGGTTACCGTGTACCTCGTCAGGATCCGGCTCGCCGGCTGTTGCCCCGGTGAGGGTTGCCCGGGGCCGGAGGTGCGCCAGTTGCGGGGCAGCCAGGGGAGGGGAAACCAGTAATGGTGTCGCTGCTAACGGTTCTTCCGCTTCTTCTGCGACGTCATAGTTGGCCTCAAGCTGGTAATGGGCGAAGGCGAAGGCCGTGCCAAATCCTTCGCCGGCCAGCAACAGGGTGCCGCCCGCTTCTACCCATGCGTCCAGCGCTTCCCACTCCTGCTCCGTGATCCCCGGCACCTCTGGTTCCAGGACCACGGCCAGATCTGCCTCCGGTGGGGGTTCGAACACGGCCGGGGTCTCTGTCGTGACCGTGTATCCCATCCCTTCCAGCCAGAGGCGTAGCGCTCGTGCTCCGTCCGGCCGGTTAGAAAAGGTTGCGAGCACCGGTTTTTCCGCCTCCTGCCGTGTTTGCCAGTAGCTGGCCACACCGGTAACGGCGATCAGCAGCACAATCAGGCCCAGGGTCAGGAGGGTGTCGGGCGACGGCCGTTTCATAGCTCCCCCTTTACCCGTTTCAAAGCATTTACTGCCGCTTCATACGCTTCATAGGATTCTGCATCCAGCGGCTGGTACCCGTACCAGGTCCGGTCGAACACCTCGACCACGTTGCGCAGGGTGTCGGCCACTTCCGGACGGCCGGCTACGCTACGCAAATATTCCCGGTTGGTGCGCGAGCGGTCATAACGCAAGACCTCATGCTCGTCCAACAGGAGCAGGGTGGATAGATAAAGGTAGCGCACGGCAGTGCGGTAGTCACCACCCCGAGAAAGGGATTGGGCCCGCGCCAGGGCCTCCTCGGCTGTCAGGTCTGCTTCCGGGTGCGCTACGCCCTCTCTTTCCGCCTCGGCGGTAAAGCTGC
>Ga0207752_1000633_pt1 | contig 16415 bp, 15 predicted proteins | sample Pon2CUnioCityCA_6_FD_187272 | JGI IMG/M metagenome (GOLD analysis project Ga0207752, IMG submission 187272) | Marine sediment microbial community from Union City, CA, USA - Pond 2C Sediment 2 (SPAdes) | ecosystem: Environmental > Aquatic > Marine > Intertidal zone > Salt pond sediment ...
CCATCAGAATGGCCCTTTTGAAGAGTGATGGGTGCCATCAGAATGGCCCTTTTGAAGAGTGATGGGTGCCATCAGAATGGCCCTTTTGAAGAGTGATGGCATGTAGTTAGCAGGGGCCTGGAAAACACCCAGGCCCCTGTCACCTGTTAGAAGGAGCCGCTTTTGGAAGGTGCATCACCGCTCGGTCCCACGCAAATAGACATCTCGCTCCTCTTCCCTCAGACGATCTGCCAACGCAGCGATCTCTCGCTCCAACCGCCGCTGGCGAGCCCAGATAGAGAAGACCAAAACGAATGTCAGGATCCAGAAGACGGCATAGGCAGATAGCAGGTAAGCTAGATTGGACATATCAGCCTCCTAGTCAGGTCGAGTGGTCAGCTGGTTATGCAGCGACTCTGCACGGGCGTGCCATCAGAATGGCCCTTTTGAAGAGTGATGGGTGCCATCAGAATGGCCCTTTTGAAGAGTGATGGCACGCAAGCAGGCCAGCGCATTGACGGCGCGTTCCAAGCGCATCCGCAGCCACAGTAAGGTCACATACAGCAGTGTGAACGCCGCCACTGACACGACGAGCGCGTGGACCATCTGTGGTGCTATGGCCATCCCCTCCCCCCCCATCAGTATATCGGGGTGGATCGTCCGCCACCAGCGGATGGCGAACCACGACAGGGGCACGGTGACAAAGGCGACGATGCCATAGACAGCAGCGAAGCGGGCGCGCCGCTCCGGGACCTCGATAGCAGCCCGCAGCATGCGGTAGGCCACGTAGATCAACCATTGCACGGCGGAGATGGTCAGGCGCGGCTCCCAGGTCCAATAGGTACCCCAGACAGGCCGTGCCCACAGGGCCCCGGTGAGGAGTGTCATCGTGATAAACGTCAGCCCAATCTCCACGGAGGAGAATGCCAGGGCATCCCACCGCCGGTCTCCCTGCACCAGATAGCCGATGCCTGCCAGGCAGGTGACGAAGAAAGCAAAGAAGCCAATCCAGGCCGAAGCAACGTGGAAATAGAAGATGCGCTGCACGTCCCCCATCGTCGCCTCGCGGGGGGCATACAGAAAGACCATTCCCAGCGCGGCAAGCATAGCTACGCTGCTCAGGCCAACCAGAACAGCGCCCAACACATCACGCTGCGATCGTCTCACCACATCTTTTCTCATCCGCCACTCATTCTCCTCTCTACTCCTCCACTACGAAGCCAAAGGTCAGCATAGAAACCGCTACGATGACCAGGTCGTAGACGACCAGCAGTCGGATCCAGCCCCCCACGTCGGCCAGCGCTCCACCATCCGCCAGCACACCAGTGGCCCGAACAGCAGCGATGAGCGCCGGAATCGCCAAGGGAATAAGCAAGATGGGCAGCATGACCTCTTGCGCCCGCGTGTTGATGGCGATGGCTGCCAGCAGCGTACCAACAACAGCGTAACCCACCGTGCCCAGCACAGTCACCAGCAACATAGCCGGCCTCAAGAGCGGCACACCGAACAGAGCAGACAGAAGGGGCAAGAGGACGCCCTCCACGACGGCGATAAAGGCCAGGTTCCCCAACGCCTTGCCGAGGAGAATCGCACTGCGCTCCACCGGCGCCAGAAGCAGCCCATCTATGCAGCCGGTCTGGCGCTCTCTTGCCAGAGACCGACCCAGGCCCAACGTCCCGGCGAAGGCCACCGTCGCCCACAGCACCCCAGGAGCGGCCGCCCGAGCGGCTGCTCCTCGCAAGTCCAGCGCGAAGCTGAAGACAAGCAGCACGAGCACGGAGAAGACGAGCATCGCGTTGATCATCTCCCGCGTATGCAACTCAGCAGCGACGTCTTTGCCCACGATAGCCCAGACCGTACGGAGGAAGTTCAAAAGATCACCCTCAACACGTCAACGTAATAATACGTAACAACGTAATGCGCAAAATACACACTATGCAGTAAGAGTGCGATAGGTCTCCGAGAACATAGCCGGATCGATTGCGTCGCGTCGCTCATCATAGACGATGTGGCCATGGACCAGCACGACAACCCGTCGACCGACCTGTAGGCCCCGCTCCAGGTTGTGAGTCGTCATCAATATGGTTCGCCCCTCGTCTATGCTTCCCTTTGTACTTGGCGGAGCCGCTTCGCTTCCCTTCATATTTGATGGAGCCGCTTCGCTTCCCTTCATATTTGATGGTTCGGTCAGAAGATCGGTCAGCGCCCGGGCCGCCTGGGGGTCCAGCCCGGTATAAGGTTCGTCCAACAGGAGCACTCGGGGCCGATGGAGCACCGCCCGGGCCACAGCCAGCCGCTGCTGCATCCCGCGGGATAGCTTGCCCACCAAATCGTATCGCCGTCCTGCCAGCCCCACCCACTCCAGGAGATTCTGTATACGGGGCGACGCCTGATCCAAGTCGTACATGCGGGCATAGAAACGGAGGTTTTGCTCGGCCGTCAGATCCTCGTAGAGGAGCGTGCGATGGGATAGAAAGCCAATGCGACGGCGCACTGAGTCCCCAGACCGGGCCGGATCCAACCCTGCCAACCGCACCGTGCCGGAGGTAGGGCGGGTCAGCGTGGCCAGGATGCGCAGGAGCGTGGTCTTACCCGCACCGTTCGGTCCCACGAGTGTGACGAACTCTCCCGTCTCCACCGACAGGTTCACACCCGACAGAGCGATACGGGGACCGAAATGCTTCACAAGATTAGAGATCTCGATCACGGATATGCTCTCGCTGGTCCGCCTGTAACAGGGCGCGCAGTCCCGCCAAGCAATCGTGCCAAAAGTGAGCCCCGACGCTGCCGGTAGGCGATCTCCGATACATCCCCCGCCGCAAAGCGCGCATCCAGCGCGGCGATGGCCTCGATAAGCGGTCGCGCCCGGGGCGGAGGCGGCCCCGGGGCCGGCTAGACCCTCACCCCAACCCTCTCCCCATGGGGGAGAGGGAGAAGAGCCCTGGAGGGCGCCATCAGAATGGCCCTCCTGAAGTGGGGGGGCGCAACAGCAGATAAGTCGCCACAATGGCCACCGCCAACGCTATCAAGCCAAGTGCAATCTCCGCTCTAGCGTTGCGGGAGAGCACGCTATCTGTCTTGGACACCGCCGAGGGCTGCGGCCTAGCGACCACTGTGAATAGCAAGGGCTCTCCTGCTGCCAGTGGTCCAGCGGTATACGACAGCGCCGTCCCCATCTCCATGTCCAGCGTCCCTGCCGAGGTGATATCCTCACCAGTCAACGACACACTATCCTCCGGCACCACCAACACGAGGGATTCCACAGGCACATCGAAGACACGCTCGACGCGCAGTCGATCCCGGCTGGGCAAGTGGTAGCGGAAGAAAATCTCGACCTCGGCGGGGCCGGGTGGGATCGGGCGCGTATCGACAAAGCCCCCTGGCCGCTCTAGAAACCGCTCCCCCAGACCAGGGCCGTCGAACCGTAGGTCGCCGGCTCCATCGGGCAGTGTGAAGGTCAGCGTTGTTCGACGCCCTGTGCTGCTATCCTCCCCACCTACACAGGTCCGGTCTCCTGCGTTGCCCACTAGGTAATGCTCCCCCACCTGGAGACGGTCACCTGCCTCACTCACGAATACGTGCATCTGAGTGATCAGAACGTCGGCGAGGTCCTCCGTGGTCTCATAGATGACTATAGGGAGAGAGCGCACATGCTGCCCAGGCTCCACTGTGCACAAGTCGGAGAAATACGGCACGCCCTGGTAAACAGCGCGAACGACCACGGACTCCCCCTCTGCGATCGCCAAGCCATCAAAGCGGAAAGAACCGTCGGCAGTGACAGTAGTCTCGTAGGTTCCGGTCTCCTCCACCCCAGAGAAGACGTGGAGGAAGACCAGCAGATCTGAAGGCACCCGGCCACCAAACGTCCCGTTGGTCACCTGTCCCATCACCCCGATCCCTTGCGGGGTAGGAGCCGCGCCAGTCGCTGCCAGTAAGACGAGCAGGGCGAGACCAGCCAGGCGGGAGAAACGAGGCAATCGCATCATTCCGATTCCTCATCCGAGGAGCCGCTTCCGACCACGCCGACGCCGACTTCAGAAAGTCGGTGAGACAGTCGGGGGCGGTCGACCTTCCCTTTATGCTGTAATGGCGCTCCACAACCAGCACAGAAACAATCATCCGGTTCAGCGCGTCGGCCGCACCGGGGGCAAGTCGATTCCCCTTCTGCCTTCTCAGCAGCGCGAACCTGGGCTACCCGAGTCTCGATCGTGCGCTCCGGATCTGCCCCCACACGCGCCACGCAGAATGGCCGAGCCAGGTAAGCTCCAATGACCAAAGCAACCGCAACCCCCACTAGCACAGAACCAAGGCCCAATTCACCTCTCCAGTAAACTCCTCAACTCCCGGTTCAATTCCGACGCGCCCACCGGGCCGATGTGCACGTGGGCCACCCGACCCTCCGGGTCGATCACGAAGGTCTCCGGCACACCGGTGATGCCATAGGCGGCGGCGATGTGCTCACCCGGGTCCATCCCTAATGGAAAATCCACGCCGAATCGGGCTGCCATCTCCCGGACCTCGGCTTCGCCCTCCTGAACAGCGACACCGACGACGATAAGCCCCTGCGCCTGGTAACCGGCCCATGCCGCCTGGAGAGCGGGCATCTCCTTCTCGCAGGGCGAGCACCAGGTAGCCCAGAAGTTGAGCACCACCACTCGCCCACGCAGGTCGGCAAGCGTAAGCGTCGATCCATCCAGCAGTCTGAGCGTAAAATCGGGCGCAGGTTGCCCAGATATCAGCCGGCCCGCAGGCTGCCAGCCCAGGGGCTGGACAACGAATCCCTCGCCTGGCCTCCACATCATCACAGCAGCAGCGATCAGCACCAGCAGCCCCGCAACGAGACCCACGGCAGTGCGTACCGCCCGCTGCCGAGCACGGGAGGCAGGAAGGAGTCCCTTCTGACGCCGACGCCGAAGCCGGCTGCGGACAGTCGGGCGGGCAGTCGAGGGCGGTCGGCCTTCCCTCTTCATTGGAAGACACACCGTCTGGGCCGGAGGCCAAAGGGCAAGTGCGCCTCCGACCAGCAAGACCAGACCACCCAGCCAGAGGAAGTTCACCAATGGATTAACGATGACCTTGACCCGCAAAAGCCCATCCTCCGACCACCAGAACAGGACCAGGTAGAGATCCTCCCTCAACCCCATCCGCAGCGCAGGCACCGCGATCGTCTGCTCGAAATTCGCATACTGATCCATCTGGGGTTTGAGCGTCGCCAGGTACGTTCCGTTACGCCCATTCCGGTAGACCGAGATAGACGCCCAGGTGGTCCGACGGTCCCCAACGCTCTCCTGTCGCAGATCCTCATACACCAACGTGTACCCTCCCACAGCGACCGACTCATCAGGAGAAAGTGCAACTTCAGCTTCGAGGGCGTGCAATCGGGTGCCAATGATACCCAGACCCACCAGAACCACACCCAAGTGGACCAGGTAACCGCCAGACCTGCGGCGGTTGCGACCGACCGAGCGCCAAAGAGCACCCAAACCGCCGCTTTCCTCCCGAGGTCTGCCTCTGGCGAAGTCGCGGCCGATTTCCCCCACGGCGGTTCCGCCGGCCAAACCAACGATGGCAAAGCTCACCAGCGAGATCGGACGGGAGAAGCCTACCAACACGGCAACAATTGTCACCATACCTGCACCCAGGAGCGCGGGCCACCCGCGTTTCCGCACCCGCCGGAGGTCAACCGGCCGCGTGCCATCAGAATGGCCCTTTTGAAGAGTGGACAGCGTGCCATCAGAATGGCCCTTTTGAAGAGTGATGGCACGCCATACAAGCGGGCAGATCCCCATCACCAACGCCAACGCGGCAAACTGCGGTCCCGTAACGCGATCAAACCACGCTGGCCCCGCCTCGAACCGTCTCCCGACGAGAGCCTCCGTGAGCGTGGGAAGCACGCTGCCAATGAGGACCGAAACGGTGAGACTCAGCAGGAGGAGCATAGTCAAGACAAACATCCCATCGCGAGAGAGCAGTCCCTCCAAGGGAACCGAGGCAGTCAGGATGGAACGGCGATTGACCATAAGAGCCAACGATCCAACGAGCACCAGGGCGATCGCGGCCAGGAAATAGGGGCCCAGGTTGGAGTGGACGAAGGCATGGACCGACTGGATCAGCCCACTGCGGGTCGTGAAGGTGCCAAAAAGGACCAGGACAAACGAGAAGGTAGCCAGCAGGAAATTCCACCAGCGGAATCCCCTGTGCTGCTCCTGCATCGCCGTGCCGTGCAGGAGGGCCGTGGCAGTGAGCCACGGCATCAGTCCCGCATTTTCCACCGGGTCCCAACCCCAATACCCGCCCCACCCCAGTACATCATAAGCCCAGCGAGCACCCAACATAAGGCCCAACCCAAGAAACAGCCAAGCCACCAAGGTCCAGCGACGGGCAGCGGATGGCCAGCCGTCCACCGTCCGGGTGACTAGAGCTGCCAGGGCAAATGCAAAAGGCACCGCCAGCCCCACGTACCCCAGGTACATCGCGGGCGGGTGAAATATCATACCAGTATGACGCAGCAGCGGATTAAGCCCAAACCCATCAGGGGGGATCGCTGCCTGTCGAGCAAAGGGGTTGCTGAGGAACAGCGTCACGGCAGAGAAGAAGGCGGTCAAGATGTTGAGAAAGACACTGGCCCACGGCACAAGGTTGCGAGTCCGCTCCGTGGGAAAGCCGACCACCAATGCAGCGAACAGGGCCTGGAGGAAAGACCACAGGAGCAGCGATCCTTCCTGCCCGGCCCACACAGCCGATGTCTTCAGATAGAGGGGAAGGTCACGGCTGGAATGCAGCGCCACATAACGGATCTGAAACTCATCGCCCAGAAAGGCCCCCAAGAGAGCCAAGAGGGCCAGTCCGAGAATCGCCGCGGCAGCGTACACGCCGTTACGCCCGCTCTTGGCCCAGCGAGGGTCAGCGCTGTGGATAGCAAGAAGCGTGGCCAGACTCGCGTATACAGCCACGGCCAGCGCCAGTCCGACGAGGATGGAACCTACCTCTGCCAGCATCAAGGTCCCTCAGCCTGATCGGGAATCTCCTCCTCATAGCGACTGGGACACCGAAGGAGGACCTCGTCGGCATAGAAACGACCGTCTGTCCCTAACCGACCACGGATGATGGCCTGCGCCCCGTGCTGCAGCAGGTCCGGTTTCACGTCCGCATACACCACCTCCAGGCGAGAGGCAGCGGGATTGCCGACGGCGGCGCGAAGGACTTCCTCCAAACCCCCAGCACGCTGCACTTCTCCAGGGTCGGCCGGCACCTGGACAACTGTGAAAGTCACCTGAGGAGCGGATGGGTCGTAGGCAATGGTGTCCCCCAGCACGGCGCCGGAGACGGTGACGTTTCTGCCGGTGGCCTCCTCGCCCATCGTCCACAGTTCATCGAGGGTGAGGAAGTACCGGGCTGTGCTGCCGGTGCTGCTCACAACCAGATAGACCACAGCGACAGCGATGAGCAACCCGGCGATGATCAGCGTCGTCCTGCCCTGCATAGACAGTTCCTCTCAGCGGGTCCCCAGGCGCACACGAGTGCGCGTCAGGAGATTTCGAAGCCATCTCAGAGACTGAGTTTCAAAGTATACCCGGAGTTCGCTCAGAGTGCAACCAACGAACTACACTAGGTTTTTGATCATCAAGCCAGAATGTGATGTGACGTCGAAAACGTATATTTTCAATAAATCGGGGGGGGCAGATGAGAAACCAGGTTTTTCGGAAAAAACCTGGTTTCTTCCCCCGGGTTCTTGAGAAGATACTCGAAAACCCTGTGTTCACTGCCTTGGTCAGGCGTGGTATAATGTATTCACCATGGACCGTCATACCTTTGAGTGTCTCGTGGCCCAGGCCCTGAATGATCTGCCCGAGGTCTTTCGAGGAAAGATGGACAACGTGGAGGTCGTGGTGGAGGACTGGCCTGATCGGGAAACTATGCGGCTGGCCGGAGTGCACCATCCAGCGCAACTTCTGGGCTTCTACCATGGCATCCCTCAGACAAAACGGACCCACAGGTATGGCCTGACCCTGCCGGACAAGATCAGCATCTATCGACGTTCGATCGAGATGCGATGCCACACGGTGGAGCAGGTACGTATGACCGTCCAGCGCGTCCTGCGACACGAAATCGCCCACCATTTTGGACTGGACGACAACCGCCTGCGAAAGATTGGAGCGTATTGAAGCCGGATAACGCATTGGGCTTTGTTGATCAACTACGCGGCAATCTGTGCCGTGGCAATTCGTGCTTTAACGGAGATGTAACCGGGCTGTAACCCCTCCTCCCGGCGATTGGTATTACCATTAGATCCATATGCCCGGTAGACAGAACAGCCGGGCCACAAATTGTCGCTTCTGATCTCCAATAGTATAATACACACAACTGGGGAGGAAGAGTGGCTCAAAGCAGTTACTCGTCTCGGTATCCTGACATTGAAACTCTGCGGGCTGCATTTCCGACCACCAAGTACTGTACCTATCTAGACCACGCTACGGCTGCGCCACTGCCCAACCCTGTGCGCGCCGCCATGTCGAAGTACATCGCCGATCGCGGCGTGATTTTCGAGCGCGAGTGTAGATATGAGCGCGTGTCCGACGATCTACACGGCGTGTTAGCCTGGCTGATCAACGGTACACCGCAAGAGATCGCCTTTGTACAGAACATTGGTGAAGGCCTGAACATCATCGCGAACGCGCTGCCACTACAATCCGGGGACAACGTTCTGTTCTGCGACAGAGAGCCTCCTCATAGTATCTACCCGTGGGTGAATCTCCGGCGGCAGGGGATCGAGGCACGGCACGTCCCGCACGACGGGGGTGGGTTGACGGTCAACGCAGTGGAGAGACACGCCGATAACCGCACCCGCGTCGTGGCAGTGAGCTCTGTAGAGTGGCTGACAGGCTTCAAGAATGATCTCCGGGCACTGGGCGAGTGGAGCAGGGAGCACGGCGCATATTTCATCGTCGATGCGACACAGTCATTGGGCGTGGCAACGTTGGACGTTCAAGCCTGCCAGATCGACTTTCTCGCCTGCGATGGCCGCATATGGTTGATGGGGCCACCAGGCCAAGGTTTCATCTACTACCGCAAGGAGTTACTGGACGAGCTACTTCCGTCGTTCGCTGGTCATCTGAGTGTCTTAGGCGGGGAATGCTGGCACAGCTACGATCCCCCTATCCTACCAGACGTCCGCCGGTTTCAACCCGGGTGTGCGAACACTGCTGGGCAAGTTGGCCTACTGGCAGCAGTGCGCTTCCTGATGGAGGTCGGCATCGCTGCCATTGAGCGGAGGATGCTGCATCTGACCGATCTACTGATCGAGGAAATGCAGCAGCGCGGGTACGAGATTGTGAGCAGTGTCCAACCTAAGCACCGTTCTGCGATCATCACGTTCAGCGTTCCAGGTGACGCCGACGAGGCCCTTCGCCTGTTGACCGACGCCAGAGTCGTGGTCTCGAAGCACGAACAGTATATCCGCGTCTCGCCGCACTGCTACAACACAGAGGAAGAAATTGTCTTGGTCGGCGAGGTGTTGGGCAACGCTGCTTGACACACACAATCGACCAGGAGTTTAGCACGGATCTTATTCGGAGACATCGCAGTCAATTATTGCAATCATCAATGAGGAGTAGAGAATCATGGAACACCGCGCAGCAGACGCTCCAGCGTCAGGCCGGTTCATCCCGCCGACACCAACCTCAGTCAAAGAGACAGGACTGGGGCTGGGGTTCTTGACTGATCTGGCTATCAAGATCGTGTACTTTGAGGGAAACATCTCAGGATATGAACTGGCCGATCGCATGAGACTCCCCTACCCTGGTGTAGTCGACCAGGTGCTGGAGTTTTTGAAACGTGAGAAACTATGCGAAGTGAAAGGATCTGGAGGGTTCGCGGAAGCAGCCTACCAGTACGCCATCACGCAGAAGGGACGCCTCATAGCGCGTGAAGCGCTGGATCGCAGTCAATACGCCGGTCCCGCGCCTGTTCCACTGGAGACATACAACGAAGCAATACGGCGCCAGCCTCTGGTCAGCATCGTTGCGAATCAGCGCACGATGCGCCAGGCCCTGTCCCACATAGTCATCAACGAGGACACGTTCGCACAAATCGGCCCGGCTGTTAACTCGGGCCGTTCCGTCTTCCTCTTCGGTAACCCCGGTAACGGCAAGACCGCCATTGCCGAGAGCATTGGGAATATGCTGCTGAGCAACGATTTATATATTCCCTATGCCATGGAGGTCGGGGGACAGATCATCCGGGTCTTCGATGGTGTCAATCACCTCGAAATTGAAGAGACATCCAGCAACGGCCGGGATCATGATCCGCGTTGGATACACATCCGCCGCCCTTTCATCACCGCCGGAGGCGAACTGACGTTGGAAACACTCGACCTGGTATACGATGAGACCAACAAGTACTACGAGGCACCTTTCCAGGTGAAGGCAAACGGCGGTATGCTGTTGATCGACGACTTCGGGCGCCAGCAGGCCCGGCCTCGTGACTTGCTCAACCGGTGGATTGTGCCGTTGGAGAAGCGGGCAGACTACCTGACCCTTCACACAGGTCGTAAGATCGAGATCCCATTCGACGTCTTGATCGTCTTCTCAACAAACCTGGCACCCCGCGACCTGGTGGATGAAGCCTTCCTGCGACGAATTCGCCACAAGATCGAGATCAAAGACCCCACCTGGGACGAGTACCGTGAGATCTTCCGCCGGATATGTGAAAGCAAGGGCGTAGCCTATAACGATCAGGGGCTAGCCTACTTGATTCAGGAACACTACCTCAAACACAACCGCCCCAGGCGGGGCTGCCATCCCCGCGACATCGTGGATCAACTGGTAGACATCGCTCGCTACCTGAACGTGCCAGCTGTGCTGAGCAAAGACCTGATAGACCGTGCGTGCGAGGCGTATTTTGTCGAGATTTGACCGAGTCCTGTAATGAACTTCATCAATCACGAACGTGTGCTGAACATCGCCCATCGTGGGGCCAGCCTCGCCGCACCTCCCAACACGTTGGCCGCGTTCGAAAAGGCTATAGAACTGGGGGCTGATGGGGTCGAACTTGACGTCCACCTCTCGACGGACGGCGTACCAGTGATCATCCACGACTTCACTGTAGACGCCACCACCGATGGCAGCGGACGGGTGGCAGAGCTGACACTGACTCAACTTAAGCAACTTGACGCCGGCTCCAGCTTCGACCCAACTTTTGCTGGCGAGCGCATTCCCACGCTGGAAGAGGTGCTTAGGCGCGTGGGGAACCGAGTGCTGCTGAACATTGAACTGAAATCCACCAGCCTGTGCGACAAGGGGCTGGAGCAGGCCGTGATCGCGCTGGTCGAGCATTATGGCCTGAGCGAGCGCGTGTTGCTCTCGTCGTTCAACCCGTTCGCACTGCGGCGGGCGAAGAGGATTGCGCCCCACATACCCGCAGGGCTACTCCACGCCCCCGACCTGCCATTACCACTGCGGCACGCCTGGTTGGCCTTCCTGGTCCCCCACGAGGCACGTCACCCCGAGTACCTGATGGTCGATTCACACTACATCGCCCGGGCGCGACAGCGTGGACGCCGGGTACACGCCTGGACAGTCGATGACCCCGAGGAGATGCACCGCCTCATCGACGTAGGCGTGGATGGCATCATCACCAATGTCCCTGACGTCCTGCACAGCGTTCTGGGACCCAAACAGTGACATGGAATATGCCACAGTCTGACGGCCAACGCAGCACCGCCCCCAGCCACAGCCACTGCCCTCCGGACTACAGGCCTGGCCCATTGCACGTTGCGCTCGTGTTTACAGATGTGCTGGGGCGTGTCAATCCGCTATCGCTTGCGCCGGCCTTGCTGTCACTGACTGCCATCGCGTGCTGGCCATGGAGTACTCTTCGTCTCCCGGTTGCAGGACTGTCGCTGGCCTTTATCGCCATCGATGGATCCGGTCTAGCGCTTCTTCCCCGGCGGGGGCGGTCCTTCGGCCCTGTCACCCCGCCGCTGCTAGCACTGGCCCTCATTCACGCAGCGCTTACCCTGATGACCGGCGTACTGTGGGAGACTCCACCTGGTCTGCTGCTGACTACCGCGTTGAATACCGCCGTGTCCGGGGCTTTCCTCTACGCTACCTGGATCGAGCCGTTCCGTATCGGAGTGACCCAGGCCGAGCTACACAGCCCCAAACTCAACGATCACGTGCCACTGCGCTTGCTCCACATTACCGATCTCCACGTCGAGCGCATCACTGCCCGTGAGGAAAGACTGCTCCAAATGGTAGAGGAACTAGCTCCTGACGTCATCGTCCTCACCGGGGACTACCTCAACCTGGCATACGTGTATGACGCTGAAGCCCAATCCGACGCGCACGATGTGCTGGCACGCCTGTGTGACGTCGCCCACGGCCCCGTATACGCCATCACGGGCAGCCCTCCAGTGGACCGCACCAACGTTGTGCCAGATATCTTCAAGGATCTACCAATCACCTGGCTGTTGGACGAGGTCAGGGAACTCCACTTCAGAGACCAAAGAATCCAGATTGTCGGGATGCGGTGCACCCGTGAGCGCCGGCAGGACGTACCCCGCCTCCGCCACCTGCTGGGGCAAAGCGCTCCGGGGAAATTCACGCTGCTACTCTACCACTCGCCAGACCTGATGCCGGAGGCGGTGGAGCTGGGTGTGGATCTGTACCTCTGCGGCCATACCCACGGCGGGCAGGTCCGCTTGCCCCTATTCGGCGCACTCATCACCAGTTCCGACTTCTGGAAGCGCTACGAGATGGGCCGGTACAGAGAAGACAGTACAACACTCTATGTCAGTCGCGGGCTCGGGATGGAGGGTCTGGGCGCTCCACGAGCCCGGTTCCTGGCTCCGCCCGAGATTATCCTATGGACGCTCTCCTCATGAACGCCCCACCCTAGCCTTCGAGGAAACCTTGCAGCAAACTCAGGCCTTCCTCAATCTGCTTGGTCACCAGTCCAGACGCCACACTGCCGCCAGGGACATCATATTCGATGGTCAGCTTGATCACGGATTGATCGCCCCGATCAGAGAACGCGAACAACCAACTGCTGGGGACACCGTGAGTCTGTACCTCGAGACGCCTATTGGGAATGAACTTGATGACCTCTCCCGTGCCACTGAACTTGGGCAATGGCCCGAGCTTAAACTCCCAGTCATAGGTAGTGCCCACACCCGACCCCGACAGGTTGGATACGTTGGTCAGGGGAGGCACCCACTCCGGCCACTGGCCGATGTCGGCGATGAAGTTGAACGCCTTTTCCACAGGGACATTGAACTCTGCTGTCTTCTCCGCTGAAGCCATTTTGATTGATTCCCCTTTCATAAAGGATTTATCGGGATGCACGCAAATTCCGAATAAGGAGCGGGACAGATTCCCCACCGCGCTGCCCAGGCCGCACAGCAATAGCCACTGAATAGCTCAGTGTCGGTAAGAGGATTGATAGAAGCGTACAGTTCACCTTTCACACTCTAGTATAATGCGAATTGGGAAAACTCACAAGCAGCCAAGTCGCATCTACAACTTGCAGACGCTGCATCGTCCCTGCTACACCGACTCCCGCTGCACGCAGCCAGTTGTCAGGACATCGCCTCATCAGATGCCTCATCGCGGCTGAAATAGTATTCCAGAATGTCATGGACTACCGGCACCGCTACCGTCGAGCCCTCGCCGCCATTGTACAGGAAAACGATAACAGAAAGCTCCGGTTCCTCGACCGGCGCATAGGCAGCAAACCAGGCGTGGGTTGGCTGCTCCAGCCCGACGCCACAGATTCCGATCTCCAGCGCAATATCGTCGCAGAACTGAGCCGTGCCCGTCTTACCAGCTACACGGAGGCCCTCGATCCGCGCCTTTGGCGCTGTGCCGGCGGCGACTGCCTCCTCCATACCCTGCTGCACCAGCGACCAGTGCTCAGGGCTGATAGGCAACGTGCGGATGATCTCAGGCTCAAAGGGTCGAATAACGTCTCCCTGTGGATCGGTGACGTGATGGACGATGGTAGGGTGATACAGCGCACCGCCGTTGGCAACGACGTTGACGGCGTTGAGCATCTGAAGCGGAGTCACAGACAGATAGCCCTGACCGATGGACAGGTTGTAGGTATCGCCAGTGGACCAGCTCTCGCCGACGGTGAGGCGCTTCCAGCTCGACGAGGGAACCAGGCCGCCAACCTCTGCCGGCAATTCCACGCCGGTAGGCTCCCCAAAACCAAACAGCTCGGCGTAGTGGGCGATGCGATTCACTCCTAGTCCTTCAAACCCGGTCTCTTCAAAACCTCCGCCAACCTGGTAGAAGAAGATGTCGCACGATTGAGCGATGCCACCCACGACGTCCAGCGAGCCATGGCCAGACCGGTACCAGCAATAGAAGGGCTGCGCCCGGCCCGGATCATTGGGATAGTATTTGTTGGGAACAACGACCCTGCCGGGACAAGAGAGGCGCGTGTATGGCGTGAGCACACCATCCTGGAGAGCCCCTGCAGCCAGCACAACCTTGAACACCGACCCCGGCGGCAGACCATCTAAGATGGCATGGTTCAGCAGTGGACGGTGGGGATCCTCGCCCAGACGCTCCCAATCACGGGCCGAGATGCCCGTGGCAAAGAGATTGTTGTCGTACGTCGGCAGGCTGACCAAGGCCAATATCTCGCCTGTTTGCGGGTGCATCGCGATCGCTACCCCGCGTGGCGAGTTCACATTCGGCTCCGTCATCCCAAGTTGCAGCGCCTCCTCGACGAATCTCTGCAAGTCGAGGTCAATAGTAAGATAGATGTTGTTGCCAGGCGAGGGTTGGGCCCGCTCTTCAATGATGCGGATTGTCCGACCCAACACATCCTCCTCGACGATCTGCTGGCCTTTCTTGCCCCGTAATTCATCCTCGTAGGTCGCCTCAATGCCGGCAACACCTACACGATCTGTAGCCGGGTCATAGCCTTGTGCCACGTATTCGTCCTCGCTTTCCTCGGGAATAGGCAAGAGATAGCCAAGCAACTGCGACACAAGTGGGCCATATGGGTAACTGCGCAGCGGCTCCACCCTCACCGATGCCCCAGGAAGCGTCATCGCTTCCTGGGCCACTAGCAGCGCCGTGTCGCGTTCGATCCCACGCTCGACCACCAGCGGGCGGTATCGAGCAGAGTAAGGGACCGCCTGGACCAGTTCACGCAGGCCGGGCTGTGGCTCCTCGGCTCCGGGCTGTCCTCCGGCCGTGGTATACGGCATGTCGAGGAGCATAGCCAGACGAATAAGCACATCCTCTGCCGCATCCTGATCCTCGGGCAGGTAGGCGGGGACAAGTGTAACGTCAAAACCGGGGACGTTACGTACGAGCGATGTACCATTGCGGTCGTACACGATGCCCCGGGCGGCCGGGATAGTGACAGCGCGCAACCTTTGCCGGTCTGCTCGTCCACGGTAGTACTCACCGCGCACGAACTGGAGATACCACAGCCGGCGAGCAAAGACTGCAAAGACGCACAGAATAATCAAACCCAAGATGACAACCCGCGGCGCCGCCCTGATAGCCGCCCATCGCGCCTGCCATCGGCTCTGAGGTGCTTGCTTGGGCGTCGTGTCCGCGGTCATAGCACGAACCGCTCCTCCCGAGTCCTGCGGTCCAACCAGGCCAGTGGCTGCTGGACGAAAGGTGCCAGAAGCGAGTTGAACAGTGCCGACGGCGCTATCACGCGCAGCACCGCAAATCCCCAGTCTGTCGCGTGCCCGGTGAACGCGAGGGCAAGCAGCAGGACGAGATGGTAGACAATGACACCGACAAATGCAGGTAGCAGGAGACGGGCCACCGGCGAGCTGAGACCCTGCCCCCAAGGCTGTCCGGCCACCAACACCACGGACAGCAAAGCCAGCACGGTCGTGCCCAGTGGCCCGCCAGAGAGCAGGTCAACGACTAGACCGCCGATGAATCCCCACACCAGCCCCGCGTTGACACCGCGTACGACAGCCCAGACGAGCACGACGAGCAACATCAGGTCCGGCCGCGCTCCCCACAGGTTGACCCGCGACAGCAAGACGCTCTGAAGCAGAGCCACGCTCGCCAGTAAAGGGATAGTAGTAGAGAGACTAATGGCACACCTCCAGGCAATAGGCGCAACGTGCGAGGCTAGGGCTCCTCAACAGAGGGCTCCTCTTGGGGAATCTGCTCGAACCCGGTGATCACCAAAACCAATTCCAGCTTCGAGAGATCAATCGCCGGCCGCACGACAGCCGATTGGAACAGCGCATAGTCCATCTTCAACACCTCAGTCACCTGACCGATAACCAGCCCTTTGGGCAGAACACCACCCAACCCAGAAGTCAAAGCGATATCGCCTACGTCGACGTGCTCCTCCTGTGGAATGTACTCCATACGCAAGGTGCCATCGGGCTGCCCCACAACTACTCCGGTGACACGGGAGGTCTGCAGGAGCGCAGCAACGGCACT
>Ga0207752_1000635_pt1 | contig 16398 bp, 15 predicted proteins | sample Pon2CUnioCityCA_6_FD_187272 | JGI IMG/M metagenome (GOLD analysis project Ga0207752, IMG submission 187272) | Marine sediment microbial community from Union City, CA, USA - Pond 2C Sediment 2 (SPAdes) | ecosystem: Environmental > Aquatic > Marine > Intertidal zone > Salt pond sediment ...
CCCCGGAAAATCGACGATTTGGTGCAAATGCTCAAGATTTCTCCTGGAAATGATCGTTTCCTTCTAGAGGTACATCCCAAACTACGCCCGGTCGAAACCGCTGTACCGGGAATCATTCTCGCTGGCACTGCCCAGGGGCCTATGAACATCCAGGAGAGTTGCACAGCCGCCTCCGCAGCGGCAGCCAAAGTCTCCGTTCTGCTCGGTCAGGGCAGGGTTGAATTGGAGCCGTATGTAGCCCGGGTGGACCCAGAAAAGTGCGAAGGTAGCGCAGCATGTGTGGAAGTTTGCTGTTATGAAGATGCGATTGGATTGCAGGAATTCAGTGCTAATGGGAGCAAAGTCAAACGGGCTGTGGTCACGCCCGCTAATTGTTCCGGCTGTGGCGCATGTGTCAGCGCTTGCCCGAACCGGGCGATCGACGTGCAAGGCTGGAAATTGGACCAGTACGAAGCCATGCTGGATGCCCTGGCATTGGAATTAACTGAAATCGAGGTGGCTGCATGAAAGATAAAAAAGAACAGGCCAGAAGGCGTTCTCAGTTGCTCAAACAGATACGAGAAGAACACAAAGAAACCGTTGAACGCACTCAAGCGCTGCTTAAAGACCAGAAAGTGATCCGCCGGCGGATCGTCCAGACCCTGCAGGATGGTCCCAAGACCATTCCGGAGATCGCCGCCGTAATCCAGATTCCAACTCACCAGGTGTTGTGGCATGTGACCGCGATGAAGAAGTATGACCTGGCTGCCGAGGCGGGTATGTCTGGAGAATACTTTTTATATCAGTTGGTTGAGGAGAGATAGCAGGCATGAGCGACCGCATTCACCCAGAACTGTTGTTGGAGTTGAAAAAATACGGGGCCGAAAATATTGAAGCCTGCTTCAATTGTGGAAACTGCACTGCCATCTGCCCACTCACGAACGACGGGCACCCATATCCTCGCAATATGATCCGCCTGGCTCAAGTTGGCTTGAAAGATCGATTGCTCGCCAGCACGGATCCGTGGCTGTGTTACTACTGCGGGGACTGTTCAGAGACCTGTCCTAAGGGCGCTGAACCTGCAGAGAGCATGATGGCCTTGCGACGCTGGCTCACCGCTCAATACGACCGCTCTGGACATGGTAGCCGTTTCTACACTTCAGAGAGGTCCGTGTGGTTTGCAGCCTTGCGCGCAACTCTAGTTACCTTGGCTTTCTTCGTGATACTGCAACTATCAGGATTCGGGACAATCGTAACCGATCGGGTGGCGCTTAACAGCTTTGCTCCAGTTATGCTGGTCTGGGGATTTGTCTTGCTACATTTTGCCTACCTGGGATTTCGGGTGCTTTCTAATGCCATGCGCATGTTCCAATTGACCGCTGGCCCCACGCTGGAGAGCAGGAAAATTCCTCTGTCTTTGTTTCTGGGCGAGTTACCAACGCTTGTCACTCATTTTGTTACCCAAAGAAGGTGGCGGGAATGCGATGAGAAAGACCACAGCCGCTGGTTCAAGCATTTATTACTGGTGACCGGTTACGTTACCATGCTGATGCTTGTCGTAGTGTTGCTGTGGTGGTTTCAAACCGACAATCTCTATCCGCTCTATCACCCCCAACGTTGGGTGGGCTATTTGGCTACAGCTTTCCTGGTCTACGCCTCAGCCGATGCCTTAATTGGACGCAGGCGTAAAAAAGATCAGCTCCACCGCTTCTCCCAACCCACAGACTGGCTATTCCCGGCCTTTATCCTGGTGGGAGCGGTGACCGGGATTCTGGTGCATAGTTTCAGGTATCTTGGCGCAGTCTCCGCGGCTTGGGCCTGGCCAACCTATACCCTATATGTCATTCATGTAATGGCGATGATCGCTATGCTAGACACGGAGGTTGGCGTAGGGAAATGGGCACACTTGATTTACCGCCCTCTCACAATGTACGTAGAAGCGTTAAAAGAGAAAGTTAAAACACTGGAAATCCCTGCTGAAGTTCCAGCTCCGGCGGATTGAAAACCAAACTCTTAATAACCCGTAATTGAGGAGAATTAATCATGACCGCAGAAATGCAAAACGGAAAAATGGCAGTCGTTTGTAACCACGCCGACGCAGGCAGCGTCATGCCCACATTAATCATGGCGTCTTCCGGCCTGAGCCTGGACTATGAAGTGTTGGTCTTCTTCTGCCCAGGTGGTGGTCAAGCGTTGGTGAATGGAGAATTAGAAAAGTTCCGGGGGATGAAGGGGCTTCCCGATCCGGTGAAACTCTACAACGATATACTGGATTTGGGCGGTCACATCATCTTGTGCGAACTTGCCTTGGAAGCCAAAGACATTGATCCCAACAACGTTCGCAAGGGCGTGGAAATCATGAAAGCGCCGCCTTTCCTGATGGAAGCCGAGGGCGCAACCATGACCCTTTCCTTCTAAACTAATCTTTCTATCTAACAACGCATAGACCTCCTGGGCAGCTTGTGTTCAGCACACTTAGCTGCCCCCGGAGGTCTTGTGTATTTAAACGCACCCCCTCTCAGATTTCGGGGTGTGTCATATCGTAAAATCCCTACTTTAATAGAATTTGTTATCATTTTGTGACCTCTTTGTTACAGGCTTTGTTACTTTCATCTTCTATAGTTAATTTGGAAAAGCACAGATAAATTTTCCGACCAAATGCTTAATGATGAGCTGGATGCTCACCATTGATGGGTGCAATGAGAATCTCAAGGGAGGCCAGGATGATCACACAGGCACGACTTATCCAAAGATTACAAGATCCGGACACCGAAATTGTATCCCGGGCGATTGATGAGCTACGCGAGCATGGATGGTTGCAGGATGGAAGCTTGGAAGGGGTTAACTTACGGTTCAGTCAATTGAATGGCACAGATTTGAGCGGAGCAAACCTTTGTCGGGCGAATATGAGCAAGGCAAACTTGCAAGGAGCAAACTTGACGAACGCCTGCTTGAAGAACGCTCGTCTGGTGGGGGCTGACCTGCGCCAAGCCGATTTATTGCTGGCGCACCTGGAAGGCGCCTTAATGGTGCGGGTCAACCTGCAGGATGCTAAAAACTTAAAAGTCGAGCAACTCGCTCAACCGAGCCGCTTGCGAGGCGCGACTTTGCCTGATGGAAGCCTCTATGACGGACGCTTCAACCTGCTGGGGGATTGTGCGGATGCCCAGCTTTTACACATTGATCTCAAAGATCCGAGGGTTTTTGTTGAGTTTTTTGGGGCCCTCATGGAATTGATCAACAAGTTGAGAAGTCCAGAAAGCCGGCAGGTGCTGGAGGCCGTTGAACAACTGCGAGTGCGCGGCTGGCTTACGGATGGCTCCATGAGAGGAATAGGACTTTGTCGGGTTGAGTTGCGCGGCGCCGATCTGAGAATGGCGGACCTGAGTGCGGTGGACTTCCACCAGGCGAACCTGCAAGGTGCGGACCTTACTTTTGCAGATCTGCGTTGCGCTAAGCTGGCTAGAGCCAACATGCAGAGCGTCAATTTTCGCCAGACAGACCTGACCCGGGTGGATCTCTTCAAAGCCGATCTCTATGGAGCATATAACCTCACCTCTCAGCAACTATCCGGGCTAACCCGGCTGTGGGGTGCGATCCTGCCAGACGGCAACCTCTACGATGGCCGTTACAACCTACCGGGCGACCTCGAGCATGCCCGTTGGGCGAAAGTCGACCTCAACGATCCACAGGAAAAGGCCAGATTCTATGGTTATTCTTTGGAGACCGAAATACCCTGGCAAAATTCGTTGGGATAGGCTCTTGGATCAACTTGCTGCCAACTGCAGTAAGTCTACATTAGCCGGGTCGTGCACAAAGCCCCAAAAAACCTCCTGGGCGCGATTGGGTACTTCTATTTTGCGCCGCACCATGTAGATCTTTCGTTGCAGTTCAAGCCCGGCGACGGGCACTTCAACAACTTTTCTGCGCTGCAGCGCGCAAGCCGCCGCCAACCGGGAAACAAAGGACACGCCAAATCCAGCCTCAACGGTCTTTACGATCGCTTCGGCGTTGCCAAGCTCCAGGTAGATGTTCAAATCATCCATGTGAATATCGTGCTCGCCAAGCTTGGTCAACATAACTTGCCTGGTTCCCGAAGTCGGCTCACGAATGATAATCGGCGTACCTAAAAGATCGGAGGGGTCGATTGACTGGCGGGATGCCCAGGGATGCTCAACAGGCACGATGAATACAATATGATCGCTAAAGAACTCTTGTGATTCGAGCCCTTCTCCAAATGCTTCCCGGCTGAGCACACCCAAATTGGCTTCCTCCTCTAATAAGCGCGGCACAACGTGCTCAGGTGTGCACGACAATATGGTGACGTTCACCCACGGATAGCGATTGTGGAACCGGGCAGCCAACTGCGGAAGGATGTACTTTCCGGAAGTCGTGCTGCATGCGATACGCAGATGACCGACGATCTTGTCCTGCAAGGAAGCCATCATCTCCTGCATCTCAATCGATTCCCGGATCAACTTGCGCGCCCATGGCAAGAGCAAGCGACCTGCCTCGGTTAATTGCAGTCCAGAGCCTTTCCTGTCAAACAGTTCCACTCCAAACTCATGTTCCAGCATTTTGATATGGTGGCTGATGGTTGGCTGGCTGAGATGCATTTGCTTGGCGGTTTCCGAAAAGCTTAGATTCTCTGCTGCATGTATGAAGGCTTCGATTTTCAAAAGATCGATCACAGAATTTTCTCCTTGTCAACGCAGATTAGCTAAGGCGAGGATAGCGTGCCCATATACGCGCTAATTCATCCTGCTCGCAGCGAATTTCACGATGGTGGATCTTTTCTCCTTCTCTAAGCATGTAAACCCCGTCACCTTGGACGATCTGGCCGATATCGGCGAAGGGCACACCTAGCTCTCCCAACACACGGGCTGCATCTTTTAGCTTTTCACCGGGGATTGTTGCTACCAGCGTTCCAGAGGAGATCATCCTCAAAGGATCGAAATCGAAGGCCGCTGCAAAGCGCGCGACCACTTGGGGGATAAGGATACGTGAAAAGTCCACCTCCATGCCTGTTTCTGAAAGGTGTGCAACCTCCAGCAAGGTCTCCAGCAACCCGCCGCGTGTAACATCGTGCATGCTTGTCACCCCTAGTTTGGACAAAGCCAATGCCTCTGGAATCACGCTGACTTTGCTCATGAGGCGCTGTGCCTCGGTCAGGTCTTGAGCGCTCAAACCGAGCTTTTCAGCGACTTCGACAAAGTCCTGGGCCAGGATCGCGGTCCCCTCCAGCCCGACGCCCTTCGTCACCAAGACATGATCGCTGATTTGTGCGCCTGCACTGCGGATCGGCTGGCAGCCACCTGCGGTTGCCAGAGCAGTGACGGCCACCAAAGGTCTGGAGAGACCTGACGAGAAGCCGGTATGACCGCCAATGATACTGGCGTCTAGCTCCTGCGCAGCGCGGTTTGCGTCCTGCATAATTTGTTCCACAAGTTCTACATCTTCCATCCGGGGTACCAGCACCAGCAGGAGTAGCCAGCGCGGCCTGGCGCCGCTCGTAGCGATATCATTACAAGCGACATGCACAGCCAGCCAACCGATATGTTCGATTGCGCCGACAATCGGGTCTACATGGGATACCAAGACATCCCCTCCGACCCGGGTCAAGGCAACATCCTCACCAAATGCGGACCCAAGGAGGATGTCTGGATCGCGCACCCGGACGTATGGATAGACACAGCGATTCAAGACATCTAAAGAAAATTTGGACATAGCCTAAATCATGGAACGCAAGTCGTCAAACCGGTTCAGCGCCGCACCCATCAGGCCTGTCAGAAACGAAAACGCCAACCTGCTATCCTGTTGGAATAACTGATCCAATTTGGCTGCATCGATCGCCAATAAAGTCCCCTTGGTAACTGCTTGTCCTGTAGCCGAGTATCTATAAGGAGGGACCAACGCCTGGATGCCCAGCATCTCACCAATGCTGAACCATTTCATGCAAACCAGAGCCTCTCCACCCACCGTTAACAGAATCTTTATCTCACCGCGGGGTACTACGAAAAACGTCTTCCCGGGTTCCCCTTCCTTGAAAAACGTTTCTCCACAGGAAATAGGTTTTTCCGAGCACAAATTTGCAATTCTTTCCAATTGGGTGTCGGTTAGATTCCCGAAAAGGGGAATCGTTTGCAACATGGCTATATCTACAGCCATCGTCTCTCTCCTCTGTCATTATCCCATAAATTTAATGACTCGCTCAACATCTGACCTTTACTGCGGTCGTTTCACACCAGCCAACCCAAACCTCGGCATGCCGGCTTGTGTATCTCAAAGCCCTCAAAATCGCCCGAATCCACACGCAGCACTTCATTGGATAATGATTCTTCTCCCAACACCGGCTTGAATGAAATCCTCTCCATATTCGGCAGCGAACATAGCGATCGCCTGGTCTCCAGTGCAGTGACATGGGGCTACCTGTTGGACTTCCAGACGCCGGAAATCCATCATGATCGCATCGATCTCAGCTCCACGCTTCCCTCCGAGGTGGAAACCACCCAATACCAGCCGTACTTGCCCATCAAGCAATGCCTGGGCTTGTTCAACGATTTCCACGATGCCCGGATGGGCACAGCCCGTGACGATCACCAACCCCTGTTCAGTCTGTATGATCAGAGCCTGCTCAGGGATGCTGCGTCCTATTTCACCTGTCGTAAACAATCCTGCGGCGATAGATAAGCCTGGCGTCACTTCGATCGTTTCGGTTTTCTCGGACACTTGCTTTTTGAATACGGATGAGAAGGAGGGAGGTACATAGACCGTTGGTCGCGCGCCGTATTCCAGCAATCCGCCAAGACCGCCCGTATGATCGGCGTGCCCGTGAGAGAGCATGACGCTTTCAATTTGAGTTGGTTCGATCCCTAAGATGCGCATATTTTCCAATAATGTGGGCCCATCATCTCCCGTGTCAAATAGCAGAGTGTGGTCATGGTATTCAACTAGAGCGGAGAAGCCCCAGGCTGATTTCAATCGTTGATCGAAGCCGTTGTTATCGTAGATAATGGTTATGGTCAGCGCTTCCGTGGGCGGAAAGACTGTTTTCAAGGTTGCCTCATCAAGATCCACACCATTCATAGTTGGAGGATGCTCGTTCTCAGAAACGACTGTTGTGGGAATGCCGGTGACTTTCATAGGCGTGAGCGTTTCCCCGAATGGCGCCGTTGGGGAAGTCTTTTCCCGGGATGTGACGCCAGGTGAGCAGCTCGCACCCGAGGACAAAAGCAGCCCCATGAGAATGAGATACGAACCAACGAGGATACTTCTCGTCATCATTTTGGTCACTTACTATTCCGTAGATACGTCTGTGTCATGGTCTGGTATCGCCTGGGTAACTTATTCATGGATGTGCCCAATCGATTTAGGCCCACCTAGTTTTTCCAACGCCATCGCAAGCATCTGATTGACACGCGCCATGCTTTCGGCAGCCGCCAGAATACCTGTAGAGGTTTGCTCTACCCGGTCTGCCCAGCGCCGGAATTCAGCAGCGTGTTCTTCATTATGCTCGATCCAATGCGGGGTCAGTACCCGCAATTTCTCCACATCGTTCATAATCACTCCCTGCTTTCTGGAAAATTACCAATGGAACGCATAATTTGAACAGTTCAATAAATCAGCGTTTCTTGGCGCCGAAGGGAAGGGGAGGCAGAGCTTCAGCTACGCGGACCCGTGCGTCTACCAGAGACACACCCTGGCCCTCAGGTAATACGATCACAGGATTGAGGTCTAATTCGCCAATCTCATGAATGTCCTCAACCAGGGCGCCTACACGCAGGATCATCTGTTCGAGCGCAGTCACATCATATCCAGGTCCACCCCGGTATCCGCTGAGGAGCGGAAAGGTCTTAAGCGAACGAATCATTTCTCTGGCATCTTGATCGGTCAGGGGTGTGATACGAACCACAACGTCTTTGAGCAACTCGACAAGTACGCCGCCGGTGCCACACACCACGATCGGCCCGAAGACCGGGTCGTGCGTGACGCCGACGAGCATCTCGACACCCGATTGCACCATAGGCTGAACGATGAAGCCCGTTCCCTTCAATCCTGCCGTCTCCAACTTGTTCAACATCTCCTCGGCCGCTTTTTCGGTTTCCTGGCTCCCCGCGAGAAACAGGCGCACCGCGCCGGCGTCCGTTTTATGTACCAGTCCGGGTGCGACTGCTTTGAGGGCAACCTGCTTGCCTAATTCCGCCGCGGCCTGTCCCGCTTCTTCTGGCGTTATGACGTGCAGCGTCTTTACTAGCGGAATTCCATAGCACTCAAGTAAGTTCCCAACCTCTTTAGGAGTGAGCCATCGCTCACCTTCGCGCAGGGCGTCCGCTACGAGCGCCGCGGCGTCTTCCCGGTGCACATCGGGGAAAGTCGGTACGCTGCCTTTGGGGGAAGCAAGCCACTTGCCATACTGCACCGCACGCGCTAGCGCGCGAGCAGCCCCCTCTGGAAATGGGTAGGATGGAATGCGACTCTGGCCATCCGAAAGGATCTCCGGTGATCCATGACTGGCCATAAAGGTGCTGAGAATGGGGATGCGCCCGCCCAACTCCCGCCCCGCCTGCAGAATTTCACGGGCAACTTCTTCTGGACGCAGCGCCATAGGGGGGATGAAAATAACGATGAGGGCGTCTACATTGGGATCATTCGCTACCGCACGCATGGTGTTTGCATAATCACTGGAAGAGGCGGAAGCCACCATGTCCACAGGATTCTTCACCCCTGCCGCCGGCGAGAGCAAACTTTCTAGCGCAGCTTGTGTTTCAGAGGATAATTCAGGCACCGTGAGGCCCAGGTCTTCACAAGCGTCCGCAGCCAGGATCGCTGCGCCTCCCGCGTTGGTGATAATCGCAACTCGGTCTCCTTCGGGAACAGGTTGCGTTGAGAGCAGCGCGGCCACGTCGAACATCTCAGCAAGAACATCTGTCCTGATCACACCGGCCTGGCGGAAGAGAGCATCTACTGTAACGTCAGACGCAGCGACAAGAGCGCCCGTGTGAGACTGGGTTGCTCGGAAACCTGCCGCTGAGCGACCGCCTTTCACGGCGATGATCGGTTTTTTTCTGCTTACACGCTGGGTAATGCGGGCAAATTTTCTTGGGTTGCCGAACGATTCGAGGTAAAGCAGGATCAGGTTCGTATTGTCGTCACTTTCCCAGTATTGGATTAAATCATTGCCAGAGATATCCGCCTTGTTGCCGACCGAAACGAAGGTTGACATTCCGAGACCAAGCCGGTTGGCGTAATCAATAATGGCAATACCCAGCGCGCCAGATTGTGAGAGAAAGCCAATTTTGCCTGGAATGGGTTTGAAGGGAGAAAACTGCCCATTAAGATTGACGTTTGGGTCGGTATTGATAATCCCCATGCAATTGGGACCGATGAGGCGCATACCCGTCTCGCGGCAGACTTCCACTAATTCCTGTTGGAGCTGAACTCCTGCCTCATTCGCCTCGGCAAAGCCAGCAGAGATGACCACCAGCGCGCGCACCCCTTTTTGAGCACACTCTCTGGCGACAGGCAACACAACACTGGCAGGTGTAACGATGAAGGCAAGATCGACGGGGCTCGGGCAATCGAGGACGGAACGGTAAGCCTTTACAGATTGGACTACATCGGCATTCGCATTAACTGGATATACAGGCCCCTGGAATCCGGCCTCCAAGATATTTCGGAAGAGTTCTCCGCCGATGCCACCACGTTTACGTGAAGCCCCAACGATCGCAACCCCACGGGGTTGAAAAAACTCTTTCATCGCTGCGGTTGCCGCAACGGCTTCGCGCTGCTCGAATCGCGCCAGAGCTTCCGGGAGAAGGGAGGCAGGGAAGGTGACATGTATGAACCCGGGTTCACTTTTTAGAACCGTGGGAAAACCCAATTCGCGCATGACTTGCAGCATGGGAGCATTTTCCGGCGCTACTTGCGCCTCAAGCTCCGCTATTCCCGCCCCGATTGCAGCCTGGGTGAGCTGACCGAGAAGTATCGTACCCAACCCTTTCCCCTGGTAGGCGTCCGCTACCACGACGGCAGGTTCGGCCTTGCCTTGCTGAGCAATCGTATAAATTGCGTGTCCAATAACCATTTCATCCCGCACAGCAAGCAGTGCAAACTGGTTTTCTTTGGGCAGCAGCTCCCTTACCGCTTGTTCCGGTTTCAACCTATGCAAGAAGCGCAGATAGTGCGATTTAGAGGAGAGGCTATTGATGAATCGCACTAACAGAGCACGATCCTCGGAGCGTACCGGTCGCACATGTGCAAGCGAGCCATCTCTCAACACTACGTCGGTCTCAAACTGTGTCACGTGAGTTTCTACTTTATTGAGCGAGAATCGGCAGGCATTGTTTCTCCTCGATGCTGGCAACTTTCTTGATCTTCTTGGAGCGATTCTAAAATTACCTTGTGTTTAATAAGGTCAATCTGGCGGATGGCAGCCGGCGCCACCTGTACCGGTTCGAACAGAGCGATCAATCGTATGCCCTCCGCAACAGGTTCTACCATCCTGGCTCAAAGCTTGAAAAATATCGGATCGAGACACGTGAAATGTCATTGCTTTCCTCCACTGATATTTCTTTGCTTATAAGCAACATTGATTCATGGGTTCAGGAGCGTGAAAGCCTGGTATATGGCAATTCCAAAGCCGAATGAGATCACCAACAGGAGTGTGACGCTAAAAAAGGTCCACCGCCAACTCTTTAGTTCCTGGTGCATGACCGCGACCGTTGCTGCGCATGGAATGAAGAGCATTTGTACAATCAGGAAAGTGAGCGCGGCAATTGAAGACAAACCATCCGCCAGCGCCTGAGTCATGCCGGTTGCCCCGCCGCCGGCATGGTAAAGCACCTCTAAAGTAGCGATGGTATTCTCTTTGGCGACAAAGCTGGTCAGCAAAGCCACCATCAGGCGCCAATCCAGCCCCATAAACCTGCCAATCGGCGTAAGCAATCTCCCCAGATTGGCCAACAGACTCGCCTCGATCGTCGGACCCGGGAAGTTAGCCAGGATCCATACCAATGTTTGAAAGTGGTGGGAGCATTAGCCAGTTGAGCTACCGCGTTCATTAACTCCACCAGCCCCTTATTCTTGCTGGCTACCATCGCTACCACCGGTAACCCAAGCGCCGCTTCCAGAACGTGGGATTCAATCTCGATCCCTTGCTGCCTGGCTACATCCATCATATTCAGTCCGATTACGAGTGGGGCGGGCAGGCAGAGCAATTCTGAAACCAGGTAAAGGTTGCGCTCCAGAGCGGCGGCATTGATGATGCCCACAACGATATCTGGGCGCCCTTTGATAATGAAGTCGCGTGCGATGCGCTCCTCCAGGGAGTTAGCCGTCAGGCTGTAGGTGCCGGGCAAGTCAACAATCTCCACCGACATGCCGTGATGATGGTAAGTGCCAAGCTTGTATTCGACCGTTTTGCCTGGCCAGTTGCCCACATGTTGGCTCAGCCCGGTTAACAGGTTGAAGATGGTGGACTTGCCCACGTTGGGCTGGCCTGCCAGGGCGACGGTGATCTGTTTTGGCGTAGAAGTCTTTGGCCGATCAAGGAAGTGATCAATGCTCGTTTTCCTGGTCATGACTCACTTCCTCCACCAGCACCTTCAACGCTTCTCCGCGACCAGGGCTACACGTACTCCACGCACCAGGATGATCAAAGGTCCGCGCCCATAATTCTGGATCAATCGCACCTCTACCCCTTCCGTAAAGCCCAGCGCAGCCATGCGGCCCACGAAATCCTTGCCCCCACGCCAATGCCGCACCAGGAAACGCCGGACGGCGTGCATTTCAGATAACGAATGTCTCCGACATCTTGCCATGTGGCTAGTTCCTTGCGTCACATCATAGACTCTTGTCTAGAGATGAGGGGTTTCATTTGGCACCTCCCTTCTTCACTACTTAGAACACATTACTTTCAATCTGCCAATTTTGTTATCATTTTTATTATACCACTATACTTGACAAAATCAATTATTCTTGTAAATATTATAACTGCGCCAAAGGTAAAAGTTACAAAAGCTGGAACTCAAAACATCCTCCAAGTGGAGCCAGATCCAGATTTCCTATTGTCAATCGACCCGGAGACAATTTTCATGAGATGAAGACGGCATGAATGTAGAAAAGAACGCAAAAAGGAAAGGCAAACCTTTGGTCGGGGGGACAACTACTCGTTAGATGGTCTTCTTGATGTTTATGGTTCAATCGGCATAGCTGATAGCTGGCGGGATCGCAGTTTGGGGTACCCTTCTCGCCTATCCAAAGCGAAGACGTCGCTTCCGGTGAAATCGCCTCGTTAGTGTGGTCGCTTATCCCTGTAGGGCTGGTACGGTTGGTGGGCGCTCTCGATTGGTTCATTTTTAGGAATATGGCCAGGCTTCCTGGGTTCCTGGACTCCTCCAGGCTGGTCGTAACAGAAGCAATCTTTGGTGTAGCTAATCAATTCTTCTATACTGACATTTATACAGAGTGATATAATCCTAAAATCCGCCGATCGGGAACAACATGTTAAATAGCTTTCCGATGAATGGCACCTGCTTCGATTTCCCCCCTTGTGTTGAGGCGAATACCTTCTAGGAGGGTCTCATGCGCGCTACTTCATCCCCCAAGTTATCCTTCCATTCCAGGTGGCTTCGCCTGGGATTGTTCATTGTTCTATTGATCGGATTGCTGGGCTTTCCATCCGCCACCGCTACACTCAGCGCACCTAACGCGTGGTTGCTCACAACCCGTGACCGGCACACTGCCACCCTGCTGCTTGATGGCAGGGTGCTTATTGCCGGGGGAGCGAGTAATGGCGACTTCCTGGACAGCGCAGAGTTATACGATGCGGTGACTGGTAAATGGACTGCGACCGGCAAGTTGAATGCTCCCCGCATGGGTCACACGGCCACGCTACTGGCTGATGGCAAAGTATTGGTCGCCGGGGGTGTAAACAACGCCGGCTATCCTGCCAGCACAGAACTTTACGACCCTGCCACCGGATCGTGGACCCTTACTGGCAATTTGAACTCCCCCAGAGCCGTACACACCGCTACCCTGCTTCCGGATGGTACGCTCTTGGTTGCGGGCGGTCTGAATAGCGGGAATGTGCTCAACAGCTCCGAATTGTACAACCCGGTCACTGGGGTCTGGACGCCCACTGGAGTTCTGAACGTTGCCCGATTCTATTTCACCGCCACCCTGCTGCCGAATGGCAAAGTCCTGGCTGCCGGGGGGTTGAATAGCGGCGGTTATCTCAATTCCGCGGAACTATACGATCCTGCTAGCGGTTCATGGACTCCCACGGGCAGCCTCACCACGGCTCGGGATTTGCATTCCGCCACACTGCTGCGAAACGGAAAAGTTCTGGTAGCTGGGGGGTTCAGGGTCAATATTTATCTCAGCCAGGCTGAGCTGTATGACCCGACCACTGGCGCGTGGTCGTCTGCTGGAAATCTCGGCACCGCCCGCGCCCTCCATACGGCTACGCTCCTGCCGGATGGGAAAGTGCTGGTCGCCCACGGCACCAACGGCAACAGTCTCGTTAGTGCAGAATTGTATGATCCGTTGGCAGGAAACTGGACAACCCTCACGGGGCTTCTGTTTGGGCGCTACAACCATACCGCCACACTGCTACCAGGCGGCAGGGTCCTGCTTGTAGGAGGCAGAAACAGCGGCGGTTCCCTCCAGGTGGTCGACTATTATGATCCGGCCGCTGGAATTTGGGGGTCGGGTGGGATATTGAATACAGGGCGTTATAACCACACCGCCACCTTGTTGCCCGATGGTCATGTTCTAGTGGCCGGTGGATATGACAACAGTTATACACCAATCGACAGCGCCGAGTTGTATGATTCGGCTGCCGCCATCTGGTCCTACACCGGCAGTTTAAACACGCCTCGTACCACACACACGGCCAATCTGCTGCCGGATGGCAAAGTGTTGGTCGTCGGGGGGATAAGCGCCGCACAGGTTTTGGACAGCGCGGAGCTTTACGATCCGGGCGCCGGCGCCTGGATCGCCACTGGAAGTATGAGTGTGGCTCGCGTTGAACATACCGCCACCTCGCTGTTCAACGGCAAGGTGCTGGTTGCTGGAGGTACAAACTTTTACGAGCTATTTGCCAGCGCCGAACTGTACACCCCCAGAACCGGCTCCTGGAGTGCGGCTGGGAGCATGAGCACCGCCCGCTTCCTGTCCGTCGCCACCCTGCTGCCCAGCGGCAAAGTCCTGGTGACGGGCGGCAGAGGCTTGAACGGTAATTACCTTAATAGCGCAGAGTTGTACGACCCTGCCACCAACACCTGGACGCCTACAGGGGATATGAATCTTTCCCGTGATTGGCATACGGCTACCTTGCTGCCCAACGGCACTGTCCTGGTCGTGGGAGGGGAGAACAGCGGGGTCGATCTCGACCTGGCCGAACTGTACAACCCTGCTACTGGAATCTGGTCCGTTCTTGGCAGCATGAACACGGCCCGTCATGGACACACTGCGACCCTGATGCCGAATGGTAAAGTGCTGGTCGCTGGGGGGAGGAGCAACAACTTTATCATCAAAAGCGCCGAGCTGTATGATCCCGCGACCAACACCTGGTCCACGATCAGTAACATGACCACCGAACGCGAGGCTCATGCAGCTACTCTCATGCCCAATGGTCAGGTGCTGATATGCGGGGGAAACGGGGGTAATCCAAAAAACGTCGCAGTTTTCGACGCCGGTCTGGGATTCCAACCGCTCTGGCGGCCTATTGTGGATACGATTCCACAGAATTTGCTCCCTGGGGAGGCCCTGGTGTTAGGAGGCGGCGGCCTGCGCGGCTATGGGTACACGGAGGCTTCCGGTTCGACAGCCAACAACTCGGCGACCAACTATCCCCTGGTGCAATTGCTAAATATCGAGAACGAGCAGATACGCTGGTTATCCCCCGATCCCGCCAACCCATTCTCCGATACCGCTTTCACCTCCCAGTCAATCAGCAATTTTCCCACCGGCTACGCATTTACGACGGTCTTCGTAAACGGCATCCCCAGTATCTCCAAGTTCATCCTAATCCCTCCCCCCAACCCATCCTACCTCTACCTGCCGCTTGTCCGCCGATAGCCTAGAAAACTGGTAATCTCTAATCAACTAGGATCTCCAATGCCGGTGTGGGTCCCAACTCGGTTCGCCGGTCTCTTCGTCAAAATATGGGTATTGCGGTGGAGCCTTTCCATGGTATTTCAAAATCCGGGGATATTCTCCCTTGGGGGATAATGGATTGATTCGCTTCACGGTCGCATCGAACTCATGTGTTTCGCCGTAATCAAAAAGATAGAGAAAGGTCTGGCCCTCATTTAGATCGAGTTGCCCAATCTGGATGTGGTGGGTATGCAGCGCTGAGTCAGACCAGGGGCTGCCGATTTCGGTGGACCGATCCCAATTCTGATTGCTGAGAAAAAAGGAATACAGATGATCGTCATTCCATGAATAGGCTTGTTGGATGATCAGGTGCAGATCTTCGAGTGTGTTATCCTGCGCCAGTTCGATATCTCGCCAAACATCTGGCAGGGCTCTGTGCTGGACTCGCAAGACATAGCTTGAGACGCTCTTACGCCGCGCCAGGCGAGAAAGCCGCGGCCGCCGCATACCTTTGTTTGGATCATACTCCCTGGCTAGATCTGGCGGATTTTCATAATCATAGACCTGTGTACCCTGTCCAAACAGGTCACTCACCATGGAGGCAAGCTCTTGGATTTGCTCCGGCTGGGCGCTATCTTCATCTGGGTTCCACACGTCTTCAACCCATATTTCACTGATCGGATCGGGTGGAATGGGGTGCTGGTACATCCCCGTAACCAACAAGTGTGTGATGATCTCCCACACGGGAGGAAAATAGGGTTGGCGGATGCGCTTCAACCCGGCTGCGATGATGGCCTGATTTCGGGCGGCAATGGCCGCCTCGTCGCGGTCCGCTCGCCTTTCGAAGGTGACCGCATATCTCTTGGATTCTCCGTCAATGACGCGGAAAATTAAATGGTCGCCGGGCTTTGCCTCCAGGGTTTGAAACCAATTCCAAAATGTGGGGCTTACATGGGTTCCCCAGGACCTGTAACCGAGATACTCCAAGGTCACCTGTTCCAGCGTGCCATCGGGTAACCCAACAGAGACCGGACTGCGGTCTTTGTATTTCTGCGGCGCAAAAAAGGTTGGCCATAGGGCATCACGCAAGTCTCCATCCCAGTAAAGCACATTTTCCGATAGCTCGGCTTCCTGGATCGTGTGCCGTATGACCGATCCATTGATCAAACGTGGTTTCCAACCATAGCGGCGGTCACCTGTGGATACAATCAAGTAACTCGCACTGACTGCATTGCGGATGGTCTGTTTGGGTTTCTTGGTGGTGATCGGTGTGATGGCGTTCACCTTTGCGATGATCTCATCCACGGTTAACGGCTCTGG
>Ga0207752_1000636_pt1 | contig 16391 bp, 15 predicted proteins | sample Pon2CUnioCityCA_6_FD_187272 | JGI IMG/M metagenome (GOLD analysis project Ga0207752, IMG submission 187272) | Marine sediment microbial community from Union City, CA, USA - Pond 2C Sediment 2 (SPAdes) | ecosystem: Environmental > Aquatic > Marine > Intertidal zone > Salt pond sediment ...
ACCCCTTCTAATTGGGTCTTCAGTAAGGGCCTTTTGTTCCCCCGTTCGCCAGCCACTGGGCTTTGTGTTAGACTGGTTTGATCCCTTTTACAAACAGAGATGAAGCAGCACTTGACCTATCACCCCCTCACAATCATAACCATGGCCCTGCTGCTGGGATTGTTTCTGGCCCCCGTGGGGCATCCGGCAGCGGCCGGTAACGCGCGCCTGCAGGGCAGCCCCCAGAGCGGCATCAGCCAACCGCAAAGTGGCGATACCGTTTCCGGGATCGTCGTGGTCGAGGGCACGGCCGTCCACGGAAGTTTTTTGCGCTACGAACTCGCCTTCAACAACGGCGGCGACTGGATTGTATTCGCCGAGGGTGACCAGCAGGTGGTTGAGGGAACGTTGGCGGTCTGGGACACGACCGTCGGCCAGCCGGCGGCTCCCGTTTTTCCGGACGGTACCTACCGGCTTCGCCTGCGCGTCGTGCGCCAGGATAGCAATTACGACGAGTATTTCGTACGCAATCTGCAGGTGTTGAACGCGGTGACGCCAACGCCATCGCCGACGGCGACGCCGGAGCTGGAGGGCACGCCTACACCGGCCGGTGAGGCCACGGCGACCCCGGCTACCCGGCCGGCTCTCCTGCCCTCCCTCACCCCTTTCCCCACGCCCTCACCCATCGCGACGGCGGCCAACCTGATTTTGCCGGGCGAGGGCAGTGGCGGGCAGCCCGGCGGCCAGACGGAGACGGATGAGGGCCTCTTCCAGCGCCTATTGGCCCTCGACATCGGGCCCGTAGCGACCGCCTTCTGGCAGGGCACCCGGCTGGCGCTCTTGCCTTTTGTCGCCCTGGCCGCTTACCTGTTGCTCCGCGCGGGCATTCGCCGGCTGTGGCGTACGTTCTGGGGACGGTGGCAGGAGCGAGGCGGGCCGTGAGGCAGCTCACAGCGCTGGTTTCACGCTTCATTTCCACGTCGAAGCAGACGGAGGATTGGCATACGGATATGAGCAACGGCAAGGTTCTGATCGCCGGCCTGGGAAATCCGGGCCGCAACTATCGCCGCAACCGGCACAATATCGGCTTTATGGCCGTCGAGCGGCTGGCCGAGGCCCACCGCATTGACCTGGGCCGGGTCCAGCAGAAAGCGGTCACCGGCAGCGGTCGGATCGCGGGCCGGCCGGTACTGCTGGCGAAACCGCAGCAGTATATGAACCGCAGCGGCGACGTCATCGGACCCCTTGCCGCCTACTACAAGATTGAGCCCGCCGGCGTGCTCGTCATTTACGACGATATCGACCTGGACCTGGGCGTGCTGCGCCTGCGCGAAAAAGGCGGATCCGGCGGCCACAATGGCATGAAGTCGATTATCCAGCACCTGGGCAACGATTTCCCCCGGCTGCGCCTCGGGGTCGGCCGGCCACCCGGCCGCATGGATCCGGCCGCCTACGTGCTCCAGGATTTTGGCGAGGAGGAGGCAATCGTTGTGGCCGAAATGCTGCAGCAGGCGGTGCGCGCCGTGGAAACGTGGCTGCGCGAGGGGCTGGACGAGGCGATGACGCGCTTTAACGGACCGGTGGTGGAGGAGTAGGGCTCCGGTAGACGGAAACAGAGGATGGAACAGTTTCGCATGAATCTTTCGGGTGTTTTGCAAGCGCTGGACCAGTTGCCGGCATACAAACGGTTGCTGGCCGGCATCGAAGACGGCAAAGAGGTGCCGCCCCTGGGTCTGAGCCGCGGGGCGCGCCACGCGATCCTGGCAAAACTGGCCCTGACCTGCCAGAAGCCCGTGCTCTTGCTTAGTGGCCGGGTGGATGCGATTCCCATGTGGCAACAGGCGATGGAATCGTGGTTGCCGCAACAGTGCGAGGTTCACCGCTTTCCCGAGCCGACGCCGCTGCCCTATGACCGCGCGCCGTGGAGCGAAGCGAGCCGCCTGGGCCGTCTGGCGGTGCTGACCCGGCTGATGGCCGGCCAGCACCCGTTGCTGCCCGATATCGAGAATCCGATGCTGATCCTTTCCTCGGCGCGGGCCGCATTGCAGAAGTCCCTGCCCCGGCAACGCTTTCTGGCGGCGATGCGCGTCCTGCAAAGCGGCAGCGTCCTCGACCTGGACGGCGTCCTTGAGGAGTGGCAGGAGATCGGGTACGAGCGGGTGAGTGTGGTCGAGGCCCCGGGCCAGTTCAGCCAGCGCGGCGGCATCATCGACCTGTACCCGGCGGCTGCCCCGTACCCGGTGCGCATCGAGCTGTTCGGAGACGAGGTGGACACGATGCGCCATTTCGACCCGGCCACCCAGCGCTCCGGGGACGTGGCGGGCGGCCTCCTGCCCCACATCCTGGTGCCGCCGGCCCGGGAGGCGCTGCCCGGGCGGGTACTGGGCCTGGGTAGCTACCTGGAAGGGGTGGCCGAACCGAAGGCGGACGATTTGCCTGCCTGGCAGGACGATATCCCCCACATGGCAGCCGGCACGCTCTCCCCCCACATCGAATACTACCTGCCCATGCTCTATTCGCGTCCGGCCGGCCTCCTGGATTACCTGCCCGGGGATGCGCTGGTTGTGGTCGAGGATTGGGCGGAGTTGCAGAAAGGGGTGTCTGAGTTGCAGGCCCACGCCCGGCAGATTGCCGCGGACCAGCCCAGCCTGCCGCCGGATTATCCCAATCCCATCTTTTCCTGGGAGACACTGGAGGAAGAGCTGAACCTGCACCAGGTCCTGATCCTGGGCGAAGGCCCCGAGGGGCGAGAATCCCCGTTCCATTCGCTCTCCGAGCTGGCCGACGCCTTCCGGCCGGGACCGCGCTATGGTGGGCAGGTCCGCCCGTTCATGACCCAGTTGAAGGTTGCCCTGCGGGAAGAGGAACGGACGGTGGTGGTCAGTAGCCAGTCACAGCGCCTGGCCGATCTCTGGCGAGAGGAGAACCGCCGGGATACCTCGGTGGTCTTCCGTGAGGCAGTGCCCTGGGAAGTGGTGGAAACGTTGCCCGACCTGCCGCCGGAGGGAACCATCACCTTTGTCCGCGGCAGCCTGCTGGAAGGGTTTATGCTGGAGCGGGTGGAGGATAACGAGATCGTGCTCCATCTGCTGACCGATGCCGAAGTATTCGGCTGGAAACGGCCGGCCCCGCGTCGCCACCGCAAAGCGCGGCCCACCGCTCCCGAAGCGCCCTTCTCCGACCTGGAGCCGGGAGACTACATCGTCCATCTCGACTACGGCATCGGCCGCTTTGAAGGGCTGGTGGTGCGCGCCCTCGGCGGCACGGAACGCGAATATTTGAAGGTCCATTACGCCAATGACGACCTGGTTTACGTGCCCGTGCACCACGCCGACCGGCTGAGCAAGTGGGTGGGCAGTGACGACCGCCCGCCGGACCTCAACCGCATTGGCGGCCGCACCTGGAAAGCGGCCAAGAAAAAGGCCCAGCGGGACATTGCCGAGCTCGCGGACGAGTTACTCGAACTCTACGCGGCGCGGGAGACCATCGACGGCCACGCCTTCGCCCCTGACGACGAGTGGGTGGTTGAGCTGGAAGCCAGTTTCCCCTACAGGGAAACGGAGGACCAGTTGCGGGCCATCGCCGCCGTCAAAGAAGATATGGAACGGCCGCGACCCATGGACCGCCTGGTCTGTGGCGACGTGGGCTATGGCAAGACAGAGGTCGCCTTGCGGGCGGCGTTCAAGGCGGTGGTAGACGGCAAACAGGTGGCCGTGTTAGTGCCCACCACCGTCCTGGCCCAGCAGCATTACACTACCTTCCGCCAGCGCCTGCAGCCGTTCCCCGTCAACGTGGAGATGCTCTCCCGCTTCCGCACCCGCAGCGAGCAAGATAACATCCTGGAAGAGCTGCGCGCTGGCCAGGTGGATATCGTCATCGGCACCCACCGCCTCCTCTCCGAAGACGTCTCCTTTAAGGACCTGGGGCTGCTGGTCATTGACGAAGAGCAGCGCTTCGGCGTATCCGCCAAAGAGCAGTTGAAGCAATTGCGCACCGAGGTGGACGTGTTGACCATGACGGCCACTCCCATCCCGCGGACCCTCTACATGGGCCTCACCGGCGCCCGCGACATCAGCATCATCGATACCGCGCCTTCAGAGCGGCTGCCGGTACAGGTTTATGTGGGCGAAGCGGATGACACGTTGCTGCGCCGGGCAATCTTGCGCGAGTTGGACCGCGGCGGGCAGGTGTTCTTCGTCCACAATCGGGTGCAATCGATCCAGATTGTGCGCAACCTGCTCTCCGAGCTGGTGCCCGAGGCGACCATCGCCGTCGCCCATGGCCAGATGAGCGAGCGGTCCCTGGAGCGGGTGATGACCGATTTTGTTGCCGGCGAGATTGACGTCCTTCTGAGCACTTCGATCATCGAAAGTGGGCTGGATATTCCCAACGCCAACACGCTGATCATCGACCGCGCCGAAATGTTTGGCCTGGCCCAGCTTTACCAGTTGCGTGGACGGGTGGGGCGCGGCACGCGCCGGGCATACGCCTACTTCTTCCACGGCCCCTGGCGCTCGCTGACGGCCGAGGCCCAGGCCCGGCTGGAAACCATCGCCGAAGAGACGGAGCTGGGCGCCGGTTACACCATCGCCATGCGCGACCTGGAAATCCGGGGGGCCGGCGAGCTGCTGGGCGGCCAGCAGAGCGGTCACATCGCCAGCATCGGCTTCGACCTCTACACGCGCATGCTGGCCCAGGCGGTGCGCCAGCGCAAGGCAGCGCAGGAAGGGAAGGCCGTGCCCCTGGACTTGCCCGAACCCACCACCATCGACCTCCCGCTGGCCGCCTATATCCCGCCCGATTACGTGCCGGATGCCTCCCTGCGTTTGCGCCTTTACCGGCGGATGGCCGGCCTGCAGGAGATGGAAGAGGTGGACGAGATGGCCGAAGAGCTGGCCGATCGTTTCGGCCCGATTCCCGACCCCGTAGACAACCTCCTTTACCAGTTGCGGGTGAAAGTGCTGGCCGCCCGCGCCCACGTTACCGCGGTCACCATCGAGAGCGGGCAGCTCCGGCTGCGGGTTCCCGGTCTGGAAGAGATGCCCCGCTACCGGCTGCAGCGCTATCTGGGCGAAGGGGTCAGGGTCAGCAAGAAGGCGATCTGGTTCGGCCGGGATATGAGCACTCGCGAGTGGCAGGTGGCCCTGGTGCGCGTGCTGGAGCGCATGGATATGTACCGCCAGGAGCGCATGGCGCAAACCTACCTCGCCGGCGAAGAAGAGTAGCGAACGCGAACAAAGCTCTGCAGTCAGCTTTACCTGCCGGCAAACTCTGGCTATAATCCGCCTATGCAACCGATAAACTTCTTTGACGATGGTTTTGAATTACCCAAGGCGCGCGAGGACGTGCGCCTGAAAAACCTGGGCTTGTTTGTGTACGAAGATGGCCGGCGGGTCGCCGTCGGCTTTGAGCTGACCCCGTTCCGCGAGCGACCGTCGCTGGAAGTGACCGCCACCAACGCGCGCGGTGAACACGCGGGTTCGATGACCGTCATCGAGGCCCTTAACCCGAATTTCAGCCTGACCATGCACTTGCGCGACAGCGAGCCGACTGACCTCTATGACATTGAGGTGGTCGTCTATTACGACGACGAGGAAGGGGATCTGTGGCAGGTTGACCAGAAACGGGCAACTATCGACACCACCCAACCGGGCGACCAGACCGCCTGGGCAGAAGAGGAGTAACAGCAGGAGGGTCCATGTTTGGCAATCTTGAGCGAACCGTAGAGCGATTCCAGGTAGAAGCGCTCTCTGACAGCTATCTGATCCAGGCCACGCTCCGGCCGCTGGGCAGCCTGCCCACCTACCTGAACGACCGCCGCCGCGACTACGTGCGCTTCGACGAGGTGGAGCTGCAGCCGTTCACAGCCGGGCGGCAGATGCGAGGCGTTAAGCGGGAGATGATGAGCGTCAACAAGCCCAGCCTGCTACTGGTCAGCCTGCCGGTGGCGGAGGAAGCGGAAAAAATCCAGATCCTGGATTCGAAACGGCCCGTCGTCTTTTACCTGGGGCCCTTCATCGTCCGTGGCCAGCTACACATCAACCCCGATGCCAGCAATGAGGACCTGCTCGACGATGCCCGCGATTTCTATCCGGTCACCGATGCGTCCATCTTTGCCTTGGAAAGTGTGGCCGCCACGCCCAACCGCCAGGTGCCCCTCCTCTTTATCAACCGGCTCCACGTCCAGGCGTACCACATCCACCAGGAGTAACGCCGGCTTCGGCAACCGCGCTCCTTCACCGCTAATGCGCCGCTACCGGCTCCCGTCGGCGCTACGACTTCTGCCAGAATCAGTCGTCGGAGGAACCCGGTTGCTTAGCCGCCCCTTCAGACCGTCGCTTCTTCCTGCTGGCGCGCCAGCTTCTCCAGCTTGTTCCGCGTCTCCCGCCACGTAACCTTGGACAGACCGAGCCGCTGGCGAATCAGGTTCCCTTCCACCTCCCGGCGGAAGTCGCCCAGGGCCGAGGCCCAGCGCAGATTCTCAAACGAAAGCAGGCTCTTCTCCAGCCCCGCCTCTTCGGCCACGTCGCTCAGGATATATTCCAGGTTCCGCGCCGTGCACGTGAACAGGGTGTCCGGCGGCTCGTATTGGGCCAGGTAATCGTCCAGCGTGTCCAGCCACTCCTCGGAAAGCGCGATCTTCCGTTCCTTATACCGCTTGCTCGGATCCTTGTAACGCACAAAGAGAAACACACTCTCCTCATCGCTGCGATCGATATGGTTGGGCACGATGCTCATCGCTTCCCCTTTCTTGATCCCCGTTTCCAGGAGGAGGGTCAGCAGCAGGTGGGGGCGTGCATCCGCATCGTTCTCTTCATCCCCTTCCGCCCAGCGCTCCGTCACCGCCAGCGCCTGTTCGATATCTTTCTCTGTCGGCAGTGAGGGGAGGGGGCTGCTGACGCTGGTCTGGACCACGGCATCAGAGGGATCGTGGTAAAGAACTCCGGTTTCGAACAACCAGCCGAAAAAGACCTTGAGCGTGGTCACGCGCCGCGAGTATGATTTCGGGCTACAGGGCACGCCCCGCTCATGTTTGAGCCAGTAAAGGAAATCGTTCAGGTTTTTGGTGCCGATGTCGCCGATGGGCTGGCCAATCCCCAGGTATTTCCCCAGGAGCCGGATGTCGCTGGTGAACGCCTTTTGTGTGTTTACGGCAAACCCTTCAGCCTGCATGTGCTGCTCAAAAGCGCCGAGGGCGGCTTGTAAGGACGTGTTACTTGTCAGGGGGGGGCCGGCCGGGATCAATTCCGGTTGTTGGTCACTCACGAGAGAAACCTCCTTCAATGTTTCCCGCCGGCTACCGGCCGGTCAGGAACGTTCTTTCGTATAGGACAAAAGAATACTGCAACTTGCCCCCGCTGTCAAGCCGCACTCCACCTTGTAGCGCATGATGCTATCTTGCGTGCTGTAGCGCATGATGCTATCTTGCGCCCACTACTGCCCGGCAGCCAACGGGTAGGGAACCCATCCCCCCCGGCTGCCGTCATAGCCGAGCAGCGGGTCAAAACTATCCGGATCGTACGGCGCCACCCCGGCCGCTGCCGCATAATTATTATAGGTAGTCACGTCCCAGGTCGTGGCAAAGCCCGCCCAGCCATCGACACCCTCTCCCCAATCATGCCAGGCCAGCGCCCGGTCACGGCCATAGAGGTAGCGGCTGCCCGCGACCTCGTGGGCCAGTTGCATGCCGTCACCGGCGAAGAGGATCACGTGACGCACCCCCGCCGCCACCGCCTGCCGTATCGCCTGATAAACCTGGGTATTGTCCACGATGCCCGTCTCCGGATACCAGCTTCCCGCGTACCCGGCGAACACCGCGCTGCCCGCGCCCCGCGCCTGGAGCGTAACCAGCTCGTTCGTATGGCTCTGCGTCCCGTAGCTGACCTCGCCATCCGGGTAGAGCCAGCCGCCTTCATTTACCTGCCGGGGCAGATCGCCTGCGCCCAGCTCCAGCGACAGGCGCAGATAGCTGTTGGCGTGGTCGGCTGTGAGTACCAGCAATGTGTCCGGCCATTCCGGCCCACCCGGCGCATCCACAAAATCCTCCACCGCCTGCACAGCGCGATCCAGATCCCAGATCCCCCCGATCATCGTGGCAAAGTTGTTCTGGTGGTTGGACCAGTCAATGTCACCCTGCTCAACCAGCAGGAAAAAGCCGTCCGGATCCTGGCTCAAGACCGTCAGCGCAGCCAGAGCCGCGTCTGCCAGCAGGGGATCCTCAACCGCCCCGCGGGTCACCGCCGGCGCGCCCGGCGCGTCGGCCACCTGGTGGGTGGCGAAATGGCCGTCCGGCGTCCCGAACAGGCCAAAGAGGCGTTCCCCCCCGGCCAGGGAGACGTCCGCCGCTACAGCCTGCAGCGCAACTGCCCCGTCCACGCCGGCCGTGCGGGTGATCACGTGCGTGTAAGCAGTCTGTCCCCCGGCCAGGGCCAGGTAATCGGGATTGTCCAGGGGGAAATAGCCGTGATCATAGCCCCCGCCGATGACGACGGCGGGCACGGTATCGGAAATAATCTCGTGCGCAATTTCCGCCGTGTTGCCGCGATCTGGATTGTGGGCGACGAAGGCAGCCGGCGTGGCGTGGTTGAAGGGAACGGTACTGACGATGCCCAGGGCAAAGCCCACCTCTACCCGTAACTGCCCGGCAATGGTGGTCAGGGCGCCGCCGGCCGGATCGCCGGCTGCCCAGGCGATGTTGCCCGAGTCCGTCTTCCGGCCGGTAGCCAGGGCCGTGGCTGTCGCCGCCGAGTCGGCCGCGAAACGCGGTGAGAGGAAGTACCCGTCCGCGACGGTATCGCCGCTGGCCCTGGCGGCTACCACCGGCGCATAAACCTGGAAGGCCGCGTCGCCGCCCGGCGCCCCACTGCCGCTGGCCAGCGGCAGCAACAGCAGCAGGAAGCCGAGCACGCGTTTCAAGCCGGAAGCCACCTGTTTCCTGGCGACGGTTCTTCTACCCGGGTCCCGGCGCCTGGAAGCCCAGGGCGGGATCGCCGAGGAGGTTGAAGGTGTGAATCGCTTCCCCGAGCTGCGGTTCGGCCGCTGCGGCGCGCTTCGCCTGGAGGACGGCATCGCCTAGCGTCACACCCTGCCCGGTAAGCAGCGCGTCAAAAAAGGTAGTGGCTAGGGGTGTCTGCTGCCAGCTATAGGTCCGGCCGGACGGGGTAACGGCAGCGACGATCCCGCCATTGGCTGCCCACAACATTGTCTCCGCCAGGGAATCTTCCTTTGGATGGTTGAAGAAACCGTTGAGACAGGTAAAGGTGGTGAAGATCGGCAGCCGCTCGCCGTTCATCAGCAACATACTATCCTGAGCCTGCAACACCATTTCATCGCCCCAGACCCCTATCTGGCCATGACCCACGTAATTGACCACGCCCACACCATGGTTCAGGGCACTCACAATGCCGTCGTGGATATCCTCATTCTGGGTCATGTAGAGCTTCTGTGTCTGATACCCGGATTGAGCCAGCTTCTCGGCGAGGCGTTCCGACGTGATGTTGAAGCGTGCCTCGTCGTCGGCAACCAGCAGCGCCCGGTCCAGCCAGGGGGCCGAGGTGGCGGCTTCGTAGGAGAGGGTCTTGCCGACGATGACCTGTAGCTGCTCTGTGCTCTGCACCGGCAGGCGGCCGATGGCCAGCATCGGCTCCAGCCGGTCCTCGTCAAAGAGGGTGAACCAGGCGTCGCTGGCCACGTGACCGCCTACCTCCGTATGGACCAGGTAGGTGGGTAACAGATCGTTGGTGGTGCCGGGGGCACTGGGGACATCGAAACTGGCGTCGCCCACCAGCAGAACGAAATGTGGGGCCGGCGGTTGCCACTGCGTGTAGGCGTAGCGGAGGAATGCGCGGATCGCCTCGGGCGTTGGTTGCCCGTGGGAGAACTCGGCGTAAATTTGCTCAGCCGAGACCACTTCGACCCGCAGTCCCTGGGCACGGCGGTATTCCAGCAGCGGTCGCAGCGTCTCGCTGAAGGTCGCGCCGCCGGGCACGATGGCGATATAGTCGGCCGCGCGCTCCGTTTGCTGCAGCGCCCGGTGCCACTCAGGGATGGCGCTGATCTGTGGCCGGGACGCCTGCTGCGGCCGGGCCACCAGGTAGCGCCGCCCAACCTCCGGATTGGCGAAACGCAGGCCATTTTCGCTGGCGACCACGTCTACCAGCCGGACGGGCGTCTCCGGCTCGCTTACGTCAAAGACCAGCGTCTCCTCATCACCTCCCCGGACCTCCACCAGCGGATGCTGGCTCTGGAAAAGGAGCTGGTCCTGGCGTAGGTTGAGCAGCCCTTCGTATTCAATGCTGATCCAATCGAGATAAATCGCCTCGCCTGCCGCACCCGTATCGCCGGGTACCTGCAGGCGCAGGCTGTTATTTGTTTCGCGGAGAATGCCGGCCGTGATCGGCACTTCGACGGTTTCCAGCTTCTTACCATCCCAGTAGTAGCTGTGTAACCGGTAGCCGTTTAGCCACACTTCCAGATGGTGATCAGGATAGGCTGGAGACTGGTTGCCCGACCAGACCTGCAACGTCAACCGGCCGGGTCCGGTGCTCGGCCAGATCTCTGTCAGCGGTATTTCGACGTAACCGGGGGCGTAGATTGGCTGGTTTAACCAGCCGTCGCCACCGGCGACATTGGGCTGGAAATTCACGTTCTCTTCCCAGCGTTGCTGGCGCCACCCGAGGGAGTATCTACCCTGCTGCCGGGTGGTTGCCTCCTCTCCGCCAGGAGTGACCCCTTGCGGGCTTGCATTACGCCGGGCCATGGCCAGGCCGCGTCCCGGAGATAGCAGATAGACCGGCGGCGCCTTGATGGTGCGGGTGGTAGGCTGGGCAAAGAAATAGAGGGTGGCGTCCTCACCCTCTCCTTGCACGTGGAAGGGAACGTCGGTCCCCTGGTGTTCCAGGCGAACTGAATCAGGAGAAAGGGTCGAAACCGGCAGATTCCAGCGCGTCAGATCGTCGTGGGAGACCGCCACCAGACCGTAATCGTGCACGGTCAGTCGCAGCGCCTGAGGGGCAGTGCCCACGGCAACCGGATTCACGTTGAGGGTTGCATCGGCCAGGGATGGTGCCAGGAAGGCGGCATACAAAGCCACCGCCAGCAGGCCTAGCGTTAAAACTCCCAGGGTTGTAAGGACGGCCAGTCGCTGCAAACTCATAGATCTTATCCTGCGTCGTCTTGTCGTATTGTGCCGCCGGCCCCGGCCGTTCCGGCGAAAGGTAGGGCAATGGCAGCGCGCCAGGTGTGCAAGGCGCGCCGGAGCAAGCGTCCCGGTAGATAACGCCCGTTTTGTCTCAGTCTATTCCCCAGACGGGTTGGCGCCGGCGCTGCGGGCAGGGGGGTGGGCGCGTAGCCGGCAAATAGGCGTTGCTCCAGGGCGGCTACCCGTCCCAGGTGGGTGGCCAGCCAGGCGCCCGCTCCCCGCTCCAGCGAGAGGGTGCGGCCCCGGCGGCGGCGCGCGTTGACCCGGCCCAGAAGCCGTTCCGGCTCCCACGGTGGATCGAAAACCAGGGAGCGGTCGCCGCGGGTAACCAGCTTCCCTTTGCCGTCTTTTCCCCAATAGCGGTGGGTTAACAGGCCACTTTCCTCGTCGACAACCACAATATCGCCGCGCCGGAGCCTGCCGGGCGGGCGGGCCACTACGGCGACCTCGTCGCCCGCTTGTAAGAGAGGGGCCATGCTGTCACTGCTCACGGTCAGGTAAAAGGTTTGTCCCTGCGCGATGCTGCTCTGCAGCAGAGAGATCAGCATGGAGTGCTCGATTCCGGCCATCTGCCATGCTCCCCGTTGGTCACGACGAGGGGCAACCGCCGGGTGCACCCCGGCTGCTCTGCAATGCAGGGCCTGCTCATCGCGCTGATTCTGTTCGGTTCCGCCACGTTCCTCCAGGGGAGGAGCCGGGACGGCTGCTGCTTTGAATCCATTGACGGTTTCACTCCGGCCGGTTGGTGACCTCTAGCTCCCTATCAGCGCTCGACGCGCCAGGGAGTTGGTTCCTGAGACTGCAACTCTATCTTAAACGGCACAGGGTTGATAAACACTCTTTTCCGGAAGCAAAGCGCCCCTTTTTAAGCAAATTATAACCATTGGAATGGATGATGCTTTTTGCTACAATCAGAGAATCAAGGCAGCCGTCTTGTTAGACCGCAAGCTATGGAGGTAAACAATGCACGTTCGTTGCTCTTACTGTAATCAAAGCTTTAACCTGTCCCGCGAATACGTGGCCCAGGCATTGGCCAAGACGGAAGAGAAGGGCTACAAGTACCATGGGGTGGAGTGCATCAACTGCCGTAAGTTGATCAAGATCCCAGTAGACCAGTTACGGCATGCGATCCCGGAGGAGGACGTAGAGGAGTAAGTAACCGGTCGCCAATCTTCTATGCTCGGTAAAGAGCATTCCGCCCGATATAGGTGCGGACCGCCTCCGGCACCAGGTAGCGCAGGGAGCGCCCGGCTGCGGCCCAGGCCCGGATGCTCGTGGAGGAGATGGCGACGGAGGGGCCTTCCAACAAATTCGTGGCCGCGCGCACGCCGGGAACTGCTTCCTCAAGCCGGTCCCAGTCAATTGTGGCGCCCGGCCGGGGGAGAACGGCGAGCTGTACCTGGGCGACGATCTCGCCGGGCCGGTGCCAGGCCGGCAGGTCGCGCAACGAATCGCCGCCGAGCAGCAGCCAGAGTTGGTAGTCGGGATACGCTTCGGCCAGCACGGGGAGCAAGGTGACAGTATGGTGGGGGGCGGGGCGATATGCGTCGGCATTGTCCACGGCGAAGCCCGGGTTGCCGCCAATGGCCAGCCGGGTCATGGCGATGCGCTGGGCGGGCGTGATAATCGTCTCGTCCTCTTTATGGGGGGGCTGCCCGGCCGGTAGAAATAAGACCCGTTCCAGTCCAAGCTGCTCCCGCGCCATTTCGCCCAGGATCAGGTGTCCGAGATGGGGCGGATTGAAGGTGCCGCCCAGGACGCCGAGCCGCTTTACTCCACCCACTCCAGGACTTCTTCGCCGATAATCACCGTGTCACCTTCCTTAACCCCGGCTTCCCGCAACGCCTCGCTGATGCCCATATCGTCCAGAATCCGCTGGAAACGGAGGGCAGTGGCGTCGAATTCGAAGTATGTCTGGGCAGCGATACGCTCGATCTTCGCCCCGCGCACGCGCCAGACGCCGTCCTGGACCAGGAAAATGCGGAATGCTTCTTCCGCTTCTTCCGGCCGGATGACGGTCAGTTCCTCTTCTTCTTCCTCGTAGAACTCGGCTGGCGGCGCTTCTTCCAGCATTTTTTGCACCTTATATAGCATCTCCTCGATCCCCTCGCCGGTCACGGCCGAAATCGAGCAGAAGGGGTACCCTTCCGCTTCGATCCGTTCCTCGATCAGCGGTTCCCACGCCTCGGCGTCGCGCAGATCCATCTTGTTGAGCACCACCAGTTGTGGTTTCTCTTCCATGTGGGTGTCGTAGAGGGCCAGTTCCTGGTTGATCATCGCCCAATCTTCCAGGGGCTCGCTGGCCGCGCCGTCCAGGAGGTGGATCAGGACTCGCGTGCGCTCGATGTGGCGTAGAAAGCCGTGGCCCAGGCCGACGCCGGCAGCGGCGCCTTCGATCAGGCCCGGAATGTCGGCGAAGACAATCGCCCGGTAATTGTCCATCTGGACCACGCCCAGGTTGGGCTGCAGCGTGGTGAAGGGATAGGCGGCGATCTTCGGCCGGGCCGCGCTGATCCTGGAGAGCAGGGTAGACTTACCGGCGTTGGGCACGCCGACAATGCCCACGTCGGCGATCAACTTCAGCTCGAGCAGGAGCCAGCGCTCTTTGCCCGGCACGCCGCGCTCGGCGATCCGGGGTGCCTGGTTGGTGCTGGAGGCGAAGCGCGCATTTCCCCGCCCGCCATCGCCCCCCTTAATCACCGTAACCGTTTGCTCCTCGTCCACCAGGTCGGCCAGCAACTCCCCCGTCTCCGCATCGCGAATGACCGTACCGGGCGGAACGTGCAGGACAAGATCGTCCCCGCTGGCGCCGGTCTTGTTCTTGGTACCCCCGTTAGTGCCGTCTTCGGCGCGAAAGTGGACCTTCTTGTGAAACCGGAAGAGGCTGTTGATGTTGGTGTCTACGGCAAAGACGACGTCCCCGCCGTCGCCGCCATCGCCGCCATCGGGGCCGCCGTGGGGCACAAACTTTTCCCGGCGGAAACTGATCATCCCGTCCCCGCCGTCCCCGCTCTTCACATAGATTTTCGCTTCGTCATAGAACATGGGCGTGCCGCTCGTTACTCTTCCTCCAGCAGGGTGCGGAGGGCAGCCATGCGGGGATCGATATCGTCTATCACGCAGTCGCACTGCGCTTCGTTGAGGTTTTGCCCGCACTGGACGCAGATACCCTTGCACTCCTCGCGGCAAAAGACCTGCATCGGAATTGCCAGCAGGCTTAACTCGCGTACCAGCGGCGCCAGGTCAAGAAAACCATCTTCGTTGATGGCATATTCGCCTTCTGGCGCTGCCGAGGGCGGGTAGTAAAAGAGGTCGTCCAGCTCAAACGAGATCGGCAGCGCTATCGGCGTCAGGCAACGGGTACACTCCGTTTCGATGACGCTCTGCAGCTTACCTTTCAGGTAAATGCCCCGGCCGGTCCGGCTTGCCTGGAACTTACCCTCCAGGGGGGCCAGGGTTACGTCGTCGCTGACCCGGACCTTGGGGTAGGCCAGCTCTACTTCGCGACGGCCGCCCCGGTCACCCTGGAGCAGGTGTCCAAAGTTGAAGCGCAACTTCGATTTTTGTTTTTCTTTCATGTGATTTGTATTCGTGAATTCGTGGCTCATTCTCTAAAATAGAAAGCCGGACAGAAGGCGTCCGGCTGACCAAAAGCAGTATATCATAGGCGCGCGCCGGGCGTCAAAATAACAATCGCAAAATTAACATAAATCAAACGCTAAAAAAGAGGAGAAGATAGATGGCACAGCGGTTACTGGTGGCCACTCATAATCAGGGCAAAGTTATGGAACTGGCGGAGTTGCTGGCCGATCTGGACGTTACCCTGGTGGGGCTGGACGATGTAGGCATTACCCGGGAGGTGGCAGAGACGGGAATGACCTTCCGGGAGAACGCGGTATTGAAGGCGGAGACGTACGCGCGGGAGAGCGGCCTGCTGACTCTGGCCGATGATTCCGGATTGGAAGTTGACGCTCTGGCCGGCCGCCCCGGCGTGCACACGGCGCGCTACGGTGGCGAAGCATTGAACGCGCGGCAGCGTTACGAATACCTGCTATCCAATCTGAACGGGGTGCCCTGGGAGGAGCGAAGTGCGCGCTTCCACTGTGTGGTCGCCCTGGCCCGGCCGGAAGGCGTGGTCGCCACCGCCGACGGCCTTCTGGAGGGCCACATCGCCCTGGCGCCGTCCGGGGACGGCGGCTTTGGCTACGACCCGGTCTTTCACATCGACGAGCAGGCGTGCACCATGGCCCAACTGCCCGCACATCTGAAGAACCGGATCAGCCACCGGGGGCGCGCCGTCACCGCCATCAAGCCGCGCCTCCGCGACGAGCTAAACCTGTAGAACATGCTGCCAGCTTGTTCCCCCCCGTCTCTCAGCCGGCGGCCACCTCGTCCACAAACTCGCGAATCGCGGCAGTTACCACCTCCGGCTGTTCCAGCGCCATCATATGCCCGCCCCCCTCCACCGTCACCAGCCGCGCATCCGGAATTTGACCGGCCAGATACTCGCTGAACTTCAGCGGCGTCATCCGGTCCGCAGTACCGCAGCTGACCAGCACCGGCAGGTCGATCGCATCCACTGCCCCCATGACGTCGAAGCGGTGGCAGGCAAGAAAATCTCCATGCACGGTAGCCGGATCATTCTGCAGCAGTAACTCGCGGGCCATCGTCGTCAACTCCGCCGGCGCCTCAGGCGCCCAGCCATACTCCATCATAAAGTCCACGACTTCGGCAAACTCTTCCTCAGAGCGCCCAAGAATGGCGTCGCTGACGCGTAAGCGCGCGCCGGTACTCAGCAGCACCAGCCCGGCAAGCCGCGGCAGCTCACGCAGGGCCAGGGTCTGCGCAATGGCCCCACCCATCGAATGACCCACGACAATTACCTCGTCCAGTTCCAGCCGCTCCAGCAACGCCTGGACCACGTCCGCGTAATCCTCGATCGTCTCCCGGCCGGGTGGCGCCGAGCGACCGTGGCCCGGCAAATCCAGGGCGTAGACGGCAGCATTGGGCAGCCGCCGCAGGTCCGCCGGCCAGTCAAGGCGGGTACCGCCCGCCCCGTGCAGGAGCAACACGGCCGGCGCGCCGGCCGGCCCTTTGCGGTACGTGTAGAATAGTTCCTGGTCGTTCACAATAATTGTCGGCATGAGCACAGTGTAACCCATCTTCTCCCTGTGACAACCGTCACCTCCAATCCGTTATCTTTCACACTTCC
>Ga0207752_1000637_pt1 | contig 16379 bp, 21 predicted proteins | sample Pon2CUnioCityCA_6_FD_187272 | JGI IMG/M metagenome (GOLD analysis project Ga0207752, IMG submission 187272) | Marine sediment microbial community from Union City, CA, USA - Pond 2C Sediment 2 (SPAdes) | ecosystem: Environmental > Aquatic > Marine > Intertidal zone > Salt pond sediment ...
GACCTGTGGCGGGAGCTCCAACGGAGCGGCGTCCTGGAGAGCACTATCCTCGTCTTTGCCCAGATGAAGGAACCACCGGGAGCGCGTCTCCGGGTTCCCCTCACGGCCCTGACGATGGCCGAATATTTCCGTGACCGGGAACGCCGTCAGGCCCTGATCTTCATCGACAACATCTTCCGCTACGTCCAGGCCGGGGCCGAGGTGTCAGCCCTGTTGGGCAGACTTCCCAGCACCGTTGGCTATCAACCTACCCTGGACACCGAGATGGGCGAGCTTCAGGAGCGGATCACCTCGACGGGTGCTGCCAGCACCACCTCGGTGCAGGCGGTCTACGTCCCCGCCGACGATATGACCGACCCAGCCGTCGTCGCCACGTTTGCGCACCTGGACGCGACGACGATCCTGACGCGACGCCAGGCCAGCCGCGGTTTCTACCCGGCCATCGACCCGCTCGATTCGGCCAGCTCGCTCCTCACGGAACAGGGCGTGGGCGAGGACCACCTCGGTGTCGCGAACGGGGTGCGGGAGACCCTGGCCCGCTACGAGGAGCTCCGCGACGTGATCGCCATCCTGGGGAAGGAAGAACTGAACGAGGAAGATCGCGTGACGGTCGACCGGGCACGCCGGATACAACGTTTTCTCACCCAACCGTTCTTCGTCGCCGAGCCGTTCACGGGGGCCCCTGGCCGCTACGTGCCGCTGGAAGAGACGCTGCGCGGCTTCCGCGAGATCCTCGACGGGAAGCACGATGACCTCCCGGAGCAGGCGTTCTACATGGTGGGGACCATCGACGAGGCCGTGGAGAGGGGAAGAGAGTTCGAGTCACCGGGGGCCAGGAGCTAGATCAATGCGCCTTCAGATACTGACCCCGGCGGAGACGCTCCTTGAGGTGGAGAAGGCCAAGTGGGTACACCTCCGTTTGGCCGATGGGACAGGCCTGAGCATCTACCCGGGCCACGCGCCCCTCCTGGCAGAGACGGTGACCGCCCCCCTCCGGTACGCCGACGCGTCCGGCGAACACGCGTTCGACGTCGAGGCAGGCATCCTGGAGGTCGATGCCCAGGGCGTCATGGTCTTCACCAGCGGGAAGCCAGAGGCGGCCAAATCCCTCAGGCCTTCGGCGGTCGCGGAGGAGAAACGATTTGAGCGACTGGCCCGCGAACTGAAGGAGAAGCTGCAAGCGGAACCCGAACGTCTGCTGGAGGGCGGTCTTGAAGAAGCAGGATAGGGATATCTGGAGAGAGGCGCTGCGGGCTACGTCGGCCGGGTGGGACCTGGCACTACCCATCTTCGGGGGGGTGCTGCTCGGATATCTGCTTGACCGGCTGCTGAACACCAGGTACATCTTCACCCTCGGCTTCCTGGTCCTGGGCATCGCTGCGGGGTACTATAACCTGCTTCGATCGATCCAGCGTCTGGACGAACGATCCAGTCGGAAGGTCGCTCGGAAAGAGGATCGGGAAGGGGAAAAGAAGGAAGAAGAGGCAAAGCGGTGATCAGCCTATGGATGTGGCCCTTCGCCGGCGGGCTCGTCGGCATCGTGAACGGCCTGACCCGCTGGACGACGATTTCTTACCTGTCGTCGGAGGCGGTCACCCGTTCGCTGGTCCTCGTGGTGGGCGGCATGGTCGTGCGCCTGGGGTTCGTCGCCGGGCTGCTGATAGCAGGCTTGAAGCAGGGAATTGCCGCCGGGCTGCTCGCGTTTGCGGGGCTGTGGATCACTCGATGGATCATCGTTGTCTGGTCTAACGTACGACAGAACCGGCAAGACCAGCGCCCCGCAAGACAGGCCGCAAACTGAGGACAGAGGAATTCAATTATGACAGATTTCTTTCCGCGGGTCGTCTTCACCGTCTTTGGAATCGGTGTGCGCGACACGGTCGTCTCAACCTGGCTGATGATGCTTATCGTGATCGGCCTCGGCGTCCTCGTCCGTCGGCAGAGGCCGACGATGCTCGAGATGCTGCTCGATTTCCTGGAAAACCTCGTGTCGGACCTGATCGGAGACCAGCCGCTGGAGGAATACCTTCCGTTCCTGGGATCCCTGGCGATATTCGTCGCTTTCGCCAACGTATTCAGCGTGCTGCCCTCAATCCCCCTGCCCGGAGGAGAGATGTTGTCCATCGTGGCCCCCACCCGCGATCTGAACACGCCGGTGGCCCTGGCAATCGTCGTCTTCTTCTCCGTCCACTATTATGGCGTACGCCAGCAGGGCCTCTGGGGCTACGTGAAGAACCTGGCCTCGCCGGTCTTCCTTCTCCCCCTGGAGATTATCGGGCAGATCAGCCGCACGGTTTCGCTGGCGGTTCGACTTTTCGGCAACGTCCTGAGCACAGAGTTGATCGTCCTCGTGGTGTTCATGCTGATTCCCCTGTTCGTCCCTTTGCCCGTCATCGGGCTCAATATCTTCACGGGCTTACTGCAAGCATACATCTTCACCGCCCTCGCGGCCGTCTACATTGGCACCGGGCTCGAGGAGACGGAAGAGACAGCCGAACAATGACCCTTTACCCAGAAACGCAAGGAGGTTAGTATGGCACAAATGGATCCAGGAACGCTCATCACACTGGTTACGATCGTCGGGTCGACCCTGGGAATTGTCTTGGGGGCGCTGACGCCGGCGATTGTCGAGGGACGAGCGGTGCTCAAGGCACTGGAAGGAATGACCCGACAGCCCGAGGCTGCCGGAGACCTGCGGACGACGCTCCTCATCTCGATGGCTCTGCTCGAATCAACGGCGATCTACGTCCTGCTGGTGATCCTGGTTCTGATCTTCGCCAACCCGGTGATCGATCGTTTCTTCCCCGGGGGATAACGCATGTTGAACCTAGACTGGGCAACTATCGCCTTTCAGATCGTCAACTTCCTGGTCTTAACCGGGGCGTTGTACTATCTCGTCCTGCGTCCGGTGATGGGCCGCGTCGGGGAGCGTCGAGCCGAGAAGCGGGAACTGATGGAGGAAATCAGGGAGGATCGCCAGGAGGCAGAGAGGATCCGCAACAAGCTCGAGGAGCGGCTGTCGGACGCAGAGGCGGAGGCCGATAGGATCGTCACGGGAGCTCAGAAGCGTGCCGAGGCCGAGCGCCAGGAGATGCTCGAGGAGGTCGAGGAGGAAATCGAGCGTATGCTGGCTGACGCGCGCGAGGACGTCCAGCAGATGCGCGAGCAAACCGTGCAAGAGTTCCACGACGAATTGATCGAGGCTCTGATGGACATCAGCGCCGAGGTGATCGGACAGGCTGCGCCGCCCGAACTGCACGACAAGCTTGTCGAGCAACTTGCCGACCGCATCTGGGAGATGGGACGGGAGGAGATGGAGCGGGTACGCGCCTTCCGTCAGTCCCTGGGTGAGCGCACGCCCACGGCCCACGTCACGACTCCGCGGCCGTTGTCGCCGGAACAGCAGGGCGAGCTGGCGCGCACCTTCACGGCGCTGGCCGACCGCAACGTCGATATCGAAGTGGAGACCGACCCTTCTCTGGCGGCCGGCGTGAGGGTCCGCATCGGCGATATCGTCGTCGATAACTCGATTGCAGGACGACTCGAGGATCTGCGCGAGCAGACCTCGGAGGCTCTAGAAGAGCGCTTAGGTGATGAACAATCAGAATCCGAGTAAAGGAACCGAGCCGGACGTCTCGCGCCTGATCGACGTGATCCTGGAGCAGGTGGAAGAACAGGAAGACAAGGCCCTCGTCAAAGGGCTCGATCTTCGCGAACGCGTCAAGAACCGCGTCGCCGAGATGGCCAGCACCACTGCAGACAGGACGGACGTGCGTCCCCTCCTGCGGGCGCTGCGGACACGCGCTAGGGAGCGCGAGGGTAGGGTTATCTTCCGCGACGTTGGAACGGTGCAGCACATCGGCGACGGCGTCGCGACGCTCTCGGGGCTTCCTCTTGCGCGCACCGACGAATTGGTAGAGTTTCCAACCGGGGCGAGGGGCCTGATCCTGAACCTGGACCACGACCGACTCGACGTGGTCCTCCTGGGGCCGGACGAGGGTATTCAGGGAGGCGATCTGGTGACGGCGACCGGAGAACGCGTCCGGGTGCCGGTGGGGCACCAGCTGCTCGGCCGAATCCTGAGCCCGCTCGGGGAGCCCCTCGATGACGAGGGACCTGTCCAGGCCACTGACACACGCTTCCTGGAGCGGGAAGCCGCGGACATCGTCGAGCGGGCGCCGGTCAATGAGCCCCTTCACACGGGCACCAAGGTGGTCGACGCCCTGCTTCCCATTGGCCGTGGCCAGCGGGAGCTGATCCTGGGCGACCGCCAGGTAGGGAAGACGACGCTGGCCGTGGACGCCATCCTCAGCCAGCGAGACAGCGACGTGTCCTGCGTCTACGTCTCCATCGGTCAGAAGAAGAGCTCCGCGTTGGGCGTCATCGAGACGCTGCGGCGTCATGGCGCCCTGTCCTACACGGCCGTCGTGGTAGCCAGTCCCGAGGACCCGCCAGCAGTCCGCTACCTGGCCCCCTACGCCGGTTGCACGATCGCCGAGTTCTTCATGGACGAAGGGCGGGACGTACTGATCGTGTACGACGACCTGAATAAGCACGCCGACGCGTACCGGGAGCTCAGTCTGCTCCTGCGACGGCCGCCCGGGCGAGAGGCCTATCCAGGGGACATCTTCTACCTCCACGCCCGGTTGTTGGAGCGGGCCTGCAAGCTCCGGGAGGAGAATGGGGGTGGTTCCCTGACCGCTCTACCCGTCGTCGTGACCCAGCGAGGCAACGTCTCTGCCTACATCCCCACAAACCTGATCTCAATTTGTGACGGACAGATCGTACTCGATACCGATCTCTTCAACCGCGGCATCAAACCGGCCGTCGACGTCGGACAATCGGTTTCCCGCGTGGGTGGCGAGGCCCAATCAGACGCGATGCGCGATGTAGCCGGCGAGCTCCGACTGGAGCTATCCCAGTATGAGGAAGTCTCCCGCTTTGCGCGATTTGGCGCCGAGCTCGATCAGGCCACCCGACGCCAGATCGAGCACGGGCGACGATTGCGGGCAGCGCTCAAACAGCCCCTCCATCAGCCCCTCTCTCTAGCTTCTCAGATTGTGATGCTGTTGGCTGCGACGGAGGGCGTGTTAGATCAGATTCCGGTGGGCGACGTGCCCGCTTTCGAACGGGGGTTGCTCGATCTGGTCAGGCGGAGAGAACCTGAGCTGCTCCAGCAGATCAATCGCAGGGGAGAGCTTCCCGCCGACACCCGGGAGGCGTTGCTTGAGCTGATCTTCAATTATGCTACCGAGTGGTCGGAAAGGGGCACAGAGCGATGAAGATGGTGATGGCGATTATGCCACGGGACGAAGCGGAGCGCGTCCTCCGAGCTCTGGTGGCGGCAAAGTACACAGCTACCTTTGTGGAAACCCGAGGCGGCATGTTGCGTCAGGCCCAGATGACGCTCTTCATCGCTGTAGAAGAGGAAAACCTGGAGAATGTCCTGAGCATTATTGAAGACACCTGCCGCTCAGACGTGGTGGTCGAAGAGACTGACGGAGAAGCTAAGCCTGGGCCTGGGCCTATGCCTATCCGGCCGAGGCTGGGCGGAGCCGTCGTGTTTATCTGGAACGTCGAGCGCAGCGAAACCTATTGAGCCCCAGCACCGGAGAGCAGCCGTAACAGGAGCGTGATGGAAGAGGTAGAACGCGCACGCGAACGTCTGGAGAACATCCGTAGCGTAAAACCGATTCTGGGTGGCTTGCGCACCATCTCCCTGGGCAGCTGGCAGGTTGCCCTCAAGCGCCGGAGCACCGTGCAGAACTACGCCGAGTACCTGAAAGCGATGCTCCCCTGGCTGGTGCCCCACCTTCAGACCGAGCCAGGGATTATCGCGCGCCTGCGAGAGCGTGTGTCCCTTCCGCGTATCCTTACCGAAAGGCGGGATCGAGAAGGGAAGACGGCCTTCCCCCGGCGCCACCTGAAAACCCTGGTGATCGGTAGTGAGCGCGGGCTGTGCGGTCGTTTCAACGTGGCCGTAGCCGAAGAGACTGAACGGTATCTGAGGAGAGAATCGAGCAGAGGGTCGAGCGTCGAGTTGCTGGTCCTGGGGAGCCGAGTCGAACGGGTTCTCCGGCGACGCGGCCACGAACCAGCCGAGGTGGGGACCCTCTCCATGACCGCCCTTCCCTCGCTCTCGATGGCGTTCGACCTGTCTCACAAATGGCTGAGGGGTTATGAGGAGCGAGAGCTGGACAGGGTCGACGTCATCTACAACGAATACCGGGGCACGGGCGCGTATGAGTCGACGGTGATGCAGCTGATCCCCCCCGAGCTTCCGGCAGGCGAGGCCCCTCCTGCCCAAGAAGATGCTGAGCCAGGAACGCGCACCGAGGAGACGACGCCCCCACAACGAGCGAGGGCCTGGCCTGCTCCGATCATCGATACTGACCCGGAGAGTCTGTATGCCACCGTCGTCGAGCAATCAACCGCGGTCCAACTGTACAAGGTGCTACTAGATTCCTCTGCTGCGGAGCACTCGACGCGGTTCCAGCTGATGGAATCCGCCACGCAGAACGCCGACCGACTGATTGAGGAACTGACGCTGGTCATCCAAACGGCACGCCACCACGAGATCACGCAGGAGATGCAGGAGCTAGCCACCGGGGCCGGGCTCGTGGGCCGCGAGTGAAGGAATCCCTCGGGGGATCAGATCAGCTTCTGAGCTACGACGTCAGAGTCGAGATCCAGGTACTTCAACACGCGCTCCTTCAGTCGATGGGAGAGAATCTCTGGATTCTGACCGTCGAGGGGAATCTGTCCAGCGGACATTGATCCGTGCCCCCCTGCCGAACCGAGATCGCCGACGACAGACTGAATGAGCTGGCCGGCACCGTGCTGGCTGTTCGTCCGCATCGAGAGCGTCATCTGGTCCTCGTAGACGCCCATACACATCACCCAGTCGATGCCCCTGAGACGGAGGAAAAGGTCAGCCATCTCCGCTGTGAGATCCGGTCGCTGCATCTCCCCGATGTAAGCAATCAGTACAGTGTCATAGAGGTACGCGGACTGCAACGCAGCAACGAGGCCTTGAAAGTACTCCGGTGGAACCTGGGCGCGCTCGATATTGACCAGAGCCTGGACATCGACGCGCGACTGGAGATAGAAGTAGGCCGCCACGTCAGCCTGACTCGCACCTCGCCCCAGGCCCATTGTATCCGTCTTGATGCCATAGAAGAGGGCCGTGGCAATCGACGACGGGAGCTCTATGCCAGCAGACTGACAATACTCCGTCAGGATAGTTGAAGTGGCACCAACGTCCGGACGAACGTCTATGAAGCTGGCGGCGAAGGTCTCTTCGCGCAGCGGATGATGGTCAAAGACGGCAACCACGTCGGAGGACGACGGGAGCGCGTTATTCCCCGCTCCGGGTTGCGTGTCGACGAGGGCAATGGGCAGCGACTGAGAAACTTCCGCCTCTGTCAACAGCCTGAGGGGATAGCCGAGATAACGTACCAGGGCCTTGTTCTCGGCGCGTCCCACGATGCCTTTGTAGACGACGTGACCCTCTGCGCCGGTCTTCTCCTTGAGCAACCATTGAAGAGCCGCGGCGCTGGCAATCGCGTCGGGATCGGGATCGTTGTGCGTGAGGATTAGAAAGCTCTCGGTATCCTCAAAAGCCTCGTAGAGGCTCTCAGGTCGCCCGAGCACCGCCAGCCTCGTTCTATTCGCCCGATCAGGCTTCGTATCATCGTTCATGAAGGACGGTATTGTACTTTATCAAGTGAGCGCGCGCAATTGAGTGAGGTGTGCAGCACGGTCTTATCACTCTCGGATGGACGAAGGTGACCGGCACTTGGCTTAGCTTCGCACACTTGACGCCTGCGGCAAGTGCCGGTCCCCCGGGTGTGCAGTGTCCATTTGACACTCTGGGGAAATCATGTAGAATTATGTCCGGGTCAGCCAATTGTAGCTGTCTAGCGGAAGACCGTCGCGGTTGCCCGCCCACGTAGCTCAGTCGGTAGAGCACACCCTTGGTAAGGGTGAGGCCATGGGTTCGACTCCCATCGTGGGCTCTGAGTTATTGTAATATTGGTTGGAGTAATTATCATCTTAGGGCAAAGGTAATGGCTAGAAAACCAGTTCGTCGACTTATCACCCTTGCGTGCACAGAGTGCAAGGAGCGGAACTACACAACCGAGAAGAACCGACGGAATGATCCCAGTCGGTTGGAATTGAAGAAGTTCTGCCCGCGATGCCGCGAACATACGTTGCACCGGGAGACGCGGTAACAGTCGCAGGCCAGTAGCTCAACTAGGCAGAGCAGCGGTCTCCAAAACCGAAGGTTGCGGGTTCGATTCCTGCCTGGCCTGCCTAAGGGACCATCAAGACACCGCCGGACGCGTGGCGGTGTCTTAAAATGTAAGCGGATCTAGCGATTTTGGATCTATTGAGCCGAATGGCTTTCATCTAAGGGAGCTGTGACAGTGGCAAGATCACAGACGAAGAAAGGGTCGTTCCTGGCGCAACTACGGGATAACGCATTGGTGGAGTACCTGCGTGATACCCGCGGAGAGTTGCGCAAGGTCCATTGGCCAACACGAGAAGAGGCAGAGAATCTCACTAAGATCGTCCTGGCCGTCACCGTGTCAATGGCAGCTTTCATGGGGCTGCTGGATTATCTGTTCTCTCTCGAGTTACGGGGTCTGATCAACGGCGACGCCATTGCGATTGGCGTCGCGGTTTTTGCCGTGATCGGGAGTATCGTGGCGGCCATTATCGTCAGCCGGCAAATGGCGTAGAAGCGTTTAGAGATCGAAGAGTTAAAGATATGTTCGCGCAGGAAAATGACGTGGATCAAGAATCCATAGCAGGACCCGACGCCGATATGCCTGAAACCTCTCCTCCTGAGAACGAAGAGGAGAGCACGGCAGCGGAGGCGCCTCTTGAGGTGTCGTCGGAAGAGGAGCTCGAGCAACCGCCGAGCGAGGCCTCCTCGCCAGCGGCAGAGATAGCTGCCCTTGCACAGGAGACCGAAGAGAAGGCCCTCGAGGAAGCGGGACTGACCGAGCCCGAAGACGAGCGAGAGTGGTACGTCATCCATTGCTACTCTGGTCGCGAGCAGAAGATCAAGCACAAGCTGGACCGACGCATCCGGTCGATGGGAATGGAAGATAAGATCTTCCAGGTGGTCGTCCCGACAGAGGAGGAGATGGAGTTGCGCCAGGGGGAGCGCCGCACGGTTGAGCGCCGTATCTTCCCTGGCTACCTGCTGGTGCAGATGATCCTGGACGACGAGTCCTGGTACGTCGTGCGCGACACCCCCGGCGTGATCGGCTTCGTGGGGATGGGTGATAGACCCGCCCCTCTACGCGCGTCAGAGGTGAGCGGCATCATGGAGCGCATGGAGGCCGAGGCCCCGAAAATCAAGGTTACCTTCGAGCCGGGCGAGAAAGTGCGTATCGTTGATGGCCCCTTTGACGGTTTCATTGGCATGGTGGACGAGATCGACATGGAAAGAGCCACCGTCCACGTGATGGTTTCTTTCTTTGGCCGCGAGACGCCGGTGGAGCTGGATTTCCTGCAAGTCGAGAAGATCTGAGGAAGCGACAGGTCCTCAGGACGCTTGGCCCGAAACCGGAGCTCAGGCGTCATAGTAATTACCAAGTTTGAGGGTGTGTAATGAAGAAAGTGAAAGCAGTCGTTAAGTTGCAGATCCAAGCCGGCAAGGCCAACCCGGCTCCGCCCGTAGGGCCCGCGCTGGCTCAGCACGGCATCAATCTGATGCAGTTCTGCAAGGCATATAACGCTCGTACCGCTGGTCAGGCGGGAAACATCATCCCGGCCGAGATCACGATCTATCAGGATGGGTCGTTCAGCTTCATCCTCAAGTCACCGCCGACGGCCGATTTGCTGCGCAAGGCTGCTGGCGTGGAAAAAGGGTCCTCCGAGGCGAACCGAGAACGGGTGGGCACCATCACCCGGGATCAGCTTAGAGACATCGCCGAGACGAAGATGAAGGACCTGAACGCCATCGACATTGAAGGCGCGATGCGCCAGATCGAAGGTACGGCTCATAGTATGGGGATTGACATAGAAGGTTAGAGAGCGGCTTATAAGCGGCCTATACGCTAGTACATTTGTGGGAGGGCCTGGCCCGCTAGGACCACAAGGAGGAATTATGGTAAAACACGGTAGGAAGTACCGAGAAGCAATGGAGAAGGTGGACCGCACGAGGTTCTACCCGCCGCGGGAAGCCCTGGAGCTGGTCGACGAGACGAGCTACGCGAATTTCGACGAGACCGTCGAGCTTCACTTCCGACTGGGGGTTGACCCCCGTCACGCTGACCAGCAAGTTCGTGGCACAGTGCGTCTGCCGCACGGTCTGGGGAAAGAGGTAACGGTACTGGTTTTCGCCGCCGGCGAGGCTGCGAGAATCGCTGAGGAGGCTGGCGCCGACTACGTGGCGGACAGCGACGAGTGGTTCGAGAGGATCGAAGGCGGCTGGATGGATTTCGACGCCGCCCTCGCCGTGCCGCGGATGATGAGCAAAGTCGGGCGATTGGGCCGCTACCTGGGGCCCCGCGGGTTGATGCCCAACCCGAAGGCCGGGACCCTGGTCGAGGCCGACGACCTGCCCGAGATGATCGACGCGATCAAGGCTGGTCGTGTCGAGTTCCGCGTGGACAAGCACGCCAACGTGCACGTGCCGATCGGGAAGGTTAGCTTTCCGGTCGAGAATTTGCTCGATAACTTCGCGACGATGGTGGATGCCGTCGTCAAGTCTCGGCCCCCGGGAGCCGGCGGACGGTACATCAAGAAGATCGTGGTAACCTCTTCGATGGGACCGGGAATCAAAGTGGACCCGGCAGAAGCTCTGGCAATGGAGGCGGTGCTCTAACGCGCCCAGTCGGTTAGCCGTTTACGGTTCACTACAATAACATAGCCAAAGAAAGCAGGTGCGCTTCAGAGCGCTTAATTGGGGCCTGCCGAGGCACGTGACGAATCCATCCCTGGAAGTGCGTCTCTGCGTCGGCACGGCCAGGGATTTTTTCATGTCACACGAAGAAGGAGGTGAGTTAGATTGGCACTGACACGAGAGCAGAAAGTCGAACGCGTGGCGGAATACGCGGAACAGTTGGAGAAGAGCCGAGGCATCATCCTCGTCGACTACCGCGGGTTGAGCGTCGCCGAGATGGAGAAGATCCGCAGGAGCATGCGGCCCGTCGCCAGCGAGTTCCAGGTGGTCAAGAATCGCCTTCTGAACCTGGCGCTTAAGGAACAGGGCATGTCGCTGCCGGACGAGTGGCTGACCGGTCCAACGGCCGTCAGCTTCTGTCGCGAGGAGATTCCACCTGTCGCCAAGGCGCTGGTGGAGGCCGGCGAAGAGACGGAGAATCTCAGCCTCAAAGGCGGCTGGATGAACGAGTCCACGCTCTCAGCGGCCCAGGTCAAGCGCATCGCGGAGCTTCCTTCACGCGAGGTGCTGCTCGCCCAGGTGCTTGGTGGGATTCACGGGCCGGGACGGCAGGTGGCCGGTGCGGTCGCCGGCGGCGTCCGTCAGGTTCTCAACGTCCTGCAGGCCTACGTGGACAAGCTGGAAGAGGCAGGCGTCGGAGCTGCGATGGAAGCGGCTGGCGAGCCCGCCTGACCGTACGTAGATTAGCAGAGATACTTGGTAAATCAGAACTGAAATCAGAACTAATCATTGCTCAGTGAGCAAGGAGGAATCAGGAGATGGCAGACCTAGAACAGATTGCAGATCAGATCGGCGAACTCACGTTGCTGGAGGCATCTCAGCTCGTGGAAATGCTGGAGGAGAAGCTCGGTGTGAGCGCAGCTGCCCCCGTCGCAATGGGGCCGATGCCCGGCGCCGCCGCTGAGGAAGAGGCAGAGGAAGAGAAGACCGAGTTTGACGTGGTCATCAAGGAAATTGGCCCGAAGAAGATTCAGGTCATCAAGGCCGTGCGTCAGCTCACGTCGCTGGGCCTCCGAGAGGCGAAGGAAGTCGTCGACGCCGCCCCCGGCCCCGTGCTGGAAGCCGTGGCGAAGGAAGCGGCGGAAGACGCCAAGTCCCAGCTCGAAGAGGCTGGCGCCGTCGTCGAGCTCGAGTAGTCGATCTCGAACTGACCTCTTACCCCCGGAACCCCGCTTTGGGGAACATGGGTTGACTTGTGAAGCCGTCCCTTTGCGGGGCGGCTTTGCGTTTCCGGGAAATCCACAAGCCGGATCTTCTAACGGAAGAGGAGCCAGACACTGAATCCCATCCTATTTCGGCTCGGGCCCATCATCATCCGTACCTATGCCGCTCTGATCACCCTGGGGCTGGTGGTGGGCGCCGCCCTCGTATACTGGGAGATCCGCCGACACCGGCTCGAGGTGATGCCGTTAGTGGACGCCGCTCTCGCAGGGGGACTGGGGGGTGTGCTCCTAGCCCGGGCAGCGTACGCCGGTTTCCACTGGGCCTACTACCAGAATCGCCTCGAACAAGCGGTGCGCTTCCGGGACGGTGGGCTGGCCTGGCAGGGAGCCCTTCTCGGCGGGGTGCTCGGCGTGGCGGTGATGGGCGCCTGCCAACAGATACGGGTGCCGGTGGTGCTGGACGTGTTGGCCCCGGGGGCAGCGTCGCTGGCGACCGTCGCCTGGCTGGCGTGCCAGCCGGTCGGGTGCGCCTACGGGATCGAGACGTATCCGGGAGACAGGCTGCTGTGGACGCTGAGCCGCGACCTGCCCAATATCTACGGCATCCGGGAGCCGCGGGTGGCGGTGCAGCTGCTCGGTGCGGGATGGAGTGCGATTCTGCTGGGCGGGGTCCTCGTCGCCGAACGGAGTCTACGGTGGCGTGGTACCGCCTTCGCCCTCTGGATGGCGCTCCAGAGCCTCGGAGCCTTCGGCCTTGGTTTCCTGCGGGCGGATGAGGTGACCATGGTCGCCGGCTGGCGGGTCGATCAGGCGATCAACCTTCTGCTGGCTGTTGGCGGACTGGTGACGGCGCTCGCAACGGTGGTGACCGCCAGAGAGCCCTTCACTCCCGAAGCGTCTTGCGAAAGGTGACGCCAGTGCTCCATTCGTGCATCCCCACCGACTCGTAGAGATCGACGGCCCCGGTCAGATTCTGGCTGTCCATTCCCATCTCTTGTCCCGACACTGCGGCGTGGTATAATCCTCCCCGCTATGAACAGTCCTCAGCCTCGCCCCGACGGCCGCCGGTTCGACGAGCTTCGCCCGATAACGCTTATCCCAGATTACATTGCGTACCCCGAGGGGTCGGTGCTGATCGAGATGGGCGGCACCCGGGTGCTGTGCAACGTGAGCGTCGAAGAGGACATACCGGAGTGGATGGAGGGGAGAGGGACCGGCTGGCTGACAGCTACGTACGCCCTCCTCCCCCGCTCCACGCACACCCGTACACCGAGGGAGACGGATGGCCTTAGCGGACGAACGCAGGAGATCCGGCGCCTCATCGGACGCTCGCTGCGGGCGGCTGTGGACCTGGAGCTGATTGGGGAGCGGCTGCTGACGGTCGACTGCGACGTTCTACAGGCCGACGGCGGCACGCGGACCGCCGCCATCAGCGGCGGGTACGTGGCAGTCGCGCTGGCCCTGCGCGGTCTAGCGGCGAGAGATCTGGTGCCGCTGGAAGCGTTGAAGGCTCCGGTCGCGGCGGTCAGCGTGGGCGTCGTCGAGGAGGACGTGCGGCTCGACCTCTGCTACGAAGAAGACCGCGATGCCGAGGTGGACCTCAACGTGGCGATGACAGCGGATGGACGCCTGATTGAGGTGCAGGGAACCGCCGAAGGGGAACCGTTCTCGCGCCGAACATTAGATCGGCTCCTGGATTTGGCAGAGTTGGGGATCGAGCGCATTGTCCGGGAACAGAAAGGGGCCCTCCAGTCGTACGGGCACGCGCAGGCCGGCGGGCAGGAGCACCCCGAGAGATACTGAGGTGAGGGCTTCCCGCTTCACCAACCGACAGCGCCGCATCCTGCTCCTGATGGCTCTCATCGTCGCTGTCGTCCTTGCCCTGCTGGCCGGTTTCATCATCACGTCGCTGCAGAACTTCGAGCGGGCCACGACCCTGATCACGCCGTCAGCGGCAGGCACGCCCGGCGCTTTGCCGACTGCTACCCCCTTGCCAGCGTCATCCCCCACGCCCGTTAGCACGCCGATGCCCAACGAGGGGATCTGGTCTCAGGTACGAGCTGCCCGTCTGTTCGACCAGGTGGCGCATCAGGTGGAGACGAACCGCGCCCTTTCGCCGCGAGCCGAGATTCCCCTCAGCTTCCTTGGCGAGCAGGAAATGACCGAGATGCTCCGTCAGCTGTACGCGGAGCGGACTCTCGAGTCCGAGCTGGAACCGTATGCCGCTCTGGATCTGGTGCCCAAAGGGCCCGTCTCCTTCGAGGTGCGCACACCCGCCGGCATCTACGTACGCGAGCAGGAGCAGCTCTACGTGTCCACAGACCAGCCTGAGGGTGACGGGAACGCGCAGACGCTGCTGGCGCACGCGTACGTCCATGCCCTTCAGGATCAACACTTCGACCTGGAAGCAATGGACGATCGGACGAGCACGATCGACGAAGAACTGGCCGCCGAGGCGCTCATTGCAGGGGACGCCACCCTCTCGACTGCGCTCTACCGCCACCGGGACCTGGCGTCGGCCGACTGGGATGCGCTGACCGCTCTGATTATGGAAGCAGAGCATCCGCGGTACAGTGGGCAACTGGAGGCCAGTGAAGCCTGGCAGCAGCTGAAGCGGTTCCCGAACCGCGAAGGGCGGGCCTTCGTGGGAGAGCTGTTCGAAGCGGGTGGCTGGGACGCAGTCAACGGGACCTACACCGATCCCCCACAGTCGACGGAGCAGATCCTCCACCCCGTGCGCTATCTGGAGCAGCGGGATGCGCCCACCCGGGTCACGGTGCCCGACATCGGCGGGGCTTTGGGAGAGGAATGGCACGAGGCGCTTGAGGAGACGCTGGGCGAGCTCGTCGTGGAACTGTATCTGAACCAGGCGTTGTCGGAACAGAAAGCCCGGCGGGCTGCCGCGGGATGGGATGGAGACACGTTGGTCGTTTGGGAGCGGGAGACGGGACGCCAGGTGGTGGTGTGGCGCCTAATATGGGACAGCAGCGCGGACGCCAGGGAGTTTGAGAACGGCCTCGCTACTCTCGTCGAACAGCGGTATTTTCCCGTGCGCCCGATCCGTCCGCCGCGTGGGATCGTCGGCCATTGGTGGGAGACGAACGCTGGAACCTTCCACGTGTGTCGCACGGGACGGTACGTGCTCTTCCTCCGAGCCCCCGACGTCAACACGGCCGTGAACGTGGCGAGCCTGGTGCCGTGAGGCATCGAGGGCCAGAGCAAACACGGGGAAGCCTGCTGAGAGCACGTCACGATCTCCTTGAGCTGACGGAATGAGCAGAGTGATACGACTCCTCAAGTGGCTAACCATCTTGACGATCGCCACCGCGCTGGCGGGGCTGGCGCTGGTGCTGGGTCTCCGGGAGTGGGTGGAGCGCCGGTACAGTGCTCAGATCTACGAGAGTGTAGAGGCGATGCCGCCCCGGCCTGTGGCGCTGGTGCTGGGCGCCGGGCTCTGGTCCGACGGGTCGCTGACGCCGGTCCTGGCCGACCGGGTGGCGACTGCGGCCGATCTCTACCAGGCGGGGAAGGTCGAGAAACTCCTCTGTAGCGGGGACAATCGGCGGGTCGACTACAACGAGCCGGCGGCGATGAAGGCCTACGCCATCCGCCTCGGGGTCCCCGAGGCGGACGTCGTCCTCGACTACGCGGGGCGCCGGACCTACGATAGCTGCTACCGTGCCAGGGCGATCTTCGGCGTCGAGCGGGCGATGGTGGTGACACAGCGCTTCCACACGGCGCGAGCGATCTACACTTGCGAGGCGCTGGGGCTGGACGTCGTGGCGGTGACGGCCGACCGCCGGGTCTACGCCGCGCGCCAGGTCGTTTGGAAGACGCGCGAGTATCTGGCGCTGGTCCTGGCGTGGTGGGACGTCAACGTCCGCCATCCGACGCCCGTGCTGGGCGAGCCGGAGCCGATCGAGCTATCCAGAATAGACTGAAGGCCGCGAGATAACTCGCGGCCTTCCAGGTGCGTGTTTGGGCTCCGTCGCATGGTCGCCGGGATCGATCCGTCGGAGATCGGTCCCAGCGAGGCCGCCTGCACTGCCTACTCGGTCGCGAGGATGATGTCGGCGCAGGGCTCTCCGCATTCCTCCACAACGTCGAAGACGTCGTCGATGGCCGGCTCGGTGGTGACAAGCTCGCGCCCGTCCTTGAGGTACAGCCGGACCTCCAGCGAGTGGAGCTGTACCACCTGCTCGACCTGACCGGACAAAATCAGCTCCCGGGCTTCTTCCCACTCGATGCGGGAGGCTCCGCCTTGATCCTCGGGGAGCTCGTTGTCCACGTCGAAG
>Ga0207752_1000638_pt1 | contig 16368 bp, 11 predicted proteins | sample Pon2CUnioCityCA_6_FD_187272 | JGI IMG/M metagenome (GOLD analysis project Ga0207752, IMG submission 187272) | Marine sediment microbial community from Union City, CA, USA - Pond 2C Sediment 2 (SPAdes) | ecosystem: Environmental > Aquatic > Marine > Intertidal zone > Salt pond sediment ...
ACCTCCCCAGCCTGCACTTCGATCACGACCTGGGCGTGGCCTTCAATTCGGCTGAGGGGAAAGGTCAGCGTAGGCATTTCACAACACCTTCTCCTTCGGTCGAGGCGGCTCTCCCGGCCTGGCGTAATCCGAGAACTGGAACAGGAAAAGTGCCAGTTGCGGCGAACGCAACCCTGTTTCGATCTCCTGGGGCGGGATATCGGTCATCGCCGCGAAGACACGCCGGATGCTGGCGAACCACGCGCCCGATTCTTTTTCAATGAGCGCATCCGACGGCCCCCGGCAGCCCACGCACGGATGTCCGGCGCGGGGACAGGGCGCCCGACAGCCACCGCGGGTGGACGAGCCGATGCACAGGTAGCCCTGGTTGATGAGGCAGATGTCGGGCAGGACCCCACCCTGCTGAAAGCCGATCAGGTGGCTGGGACGCATATCCTTGAGCTTCTTGCGGCCGCACTCCTGGCAGACGACCCGGCTGGTCTTGAAATCGGGCAGGTCGAAGAGCACGGCCATGAACAACTCCGGCGTCGGAGGACAGCCGGGCAGGTACCGATCAACGGTCACGAAGGCATCGATGGGCCGGCATCTGGGCAACAATCGCGGCACGTGACGCCGCTCCTCCTCGGCCAGGAACAATTCGCGGACCTCGTCCCGGTCGCCCAGGCTGGCTACGCCGCCGGAAATGGCGCACGTCCCAACGGCTACCACCTTGTTCGCACGTCGGACGGCCCGGCGCAGGTTGTAGAGGTCCTCGTCGGTGCGCACGCCACCGCTCACCAGGAGCACGTCCACGTCCGGCACGTCATAGGCCGAGATCACCAGTGGCATATAGACCAGCTTGTATCGGTCTACCCACGCCTCGGCATTGAGGAGCGATACCTCACAGCCCGCACACCCGGAAAGTTGCAACACAGCAAATTCGCTCATCGCTTCACCCGCCCACCGCTCACGTGCTCCATATCCATTCCCATCCCAGTGAAAAGCCCCGCAGCTTGCTGCGGGGTGCCCTGGCTTTTTCCACGTGACCCCGAGGGCTGCAGCTCGAGGCCCGTGCTCTGTGCGCGAAGTGCTGTCGACGTCGTGGGACACGAAAGCAAACAAGGTACATCAAAGGTCATTGTACCATGTGAGCGGTGGGCCCGCAAACCGTAACGGCAAATCGTATCACTCTGGGAGCGAACGTTAATTCGCCCTCAACTTACGTCTAGCTCAGCAGCCTCGTCGTACCTCTGAACGCTGTCCCGCAGCCTTTCAACGAGGTCGCTGCCCATCTCTTGATCAGCCTCCGCGGTCAGCCGCAGATGGACGGCGATCTCAGCGCCGACGCTCATCAGTGGATCGATGACGTCGTTGTAGAACTGATACCATTGCTCCCACGGCACTTGCGTTCGGATCTCCATACCCCGAGCTACCGTTTTCCTCTGGCCCACGAAGTCTCGCCCGGTCACGTCACCGGTTAGCACCACGGTGATCTGGGCAGGTTCGAAGATGTACCCGCTCTTGTGGGGACGGATGGTGTAGGTGCCCTGCTGCAATTCGTCGAACGTATAGCGCCCGTCGGCATCGGTCGTCGCCGGTGGTGTGTCTCCGGGCTCGATGGACACGCGCACGCCACTCAGGGGCTGCCCGTCTTCAGTCTGAATGCGCCCCGTCAGCTTGTGAGTCTTCGGCGGCCCTACCATCTCCTGGCCGACGAACTCCAGACCTGTCACGTCCTCGCCGCTGAGCGTGATCGAGCGACCAGTTGGCGAGAAGGTGTATCCTGACCGCAGGGGGGTGATCGTGTAGCGCCCGGAAGCAAGCTCGCCGAACGCGAAGGATCCGTCGGCGCCGGTGACGACGCTCTGGCCCGTTGGGGTCAAGCGGACCGTCACCCCGGTCAGCGGTGAGCCGTGCTGATCGAGCACGTGCCCGGAAACAGCGCTCAACATCAGGTGCCTCGCCACGTCCGGCGGCACCAGCCAGGCGGTGTCCGCGATCTCAAGCTGCGCCGACGAGACCGACTGCCCGAAATAGAGCGGCGCGAAATCCTCCTCCTCGTCCGCGCGGCGGCCATAGCCGAACCGCTCCAGCTCCACGCCCTGGGCGATGGCCTCCAGGAGCACGTCGTCGCCGGCCAACAGCGGCAACTGCGTATAGCGGGCGAAGTAGTCGCGCAGTTGGCTGACCTGCAGCGGCTCGTCCTTCTCCGGCCACAGCTCCCAGCGCTCGGCGCGGATCAGGTGAGGATCGAGACGTTCCAGGAGTTTGTCGCGATCGGCCAGATGGCTCCACGCCTGTTTGCTCAACGATTGGCCGCGCTTGTAGAGCTGGAGGCCCACGTCAAAACAGTCGAGTTTATCGCCTTCGCCGGGGACGACGATGTGACGATAGGCCTGGTAGACGATCTGGGGCAGGGCCGAACGGGCGTCGCTCAAATCGTCCGCCAGCTTCTCCTCCTGCCGGTCGGTGAGACGATCGCCGCCGCTGTAGTCAGCAGCGATGCCCTCCAGGGCCAGCAGGGTCCGTGCCGCCTCGCGCATCCGCTCCGCCTGGGCGTGGTCGGGGAGCAGGAAGACCAGCGCGTTGCGGAAGGTGCGGAACGCCTCGCCCCGCTTCTTGAGCACGCCACGAACGAAGGCATCCGCTTCCTCGGTGCCTGCGATGTGATCCAGGTCGAGGACGGCCAACCCGAGACGACGGTCGTCGGCGATGTCTCGGCTCTCCTGCGGCCAGAGGTAGGTGTGCCTGAAGACACCGTGGCCTACCAGGTCGCTCACCGTTGACCGGATGCGGTCTCGGATCTCCTCGCCCCTGACGGCGTCCTCGCGCTCGGCCTGGATGCGGTTCAGGTTGGGCACCTTGTCGAAGTACCACTTGGGATCGTCGTACAGGTACCACAGGCGGCGCGAGAGCCGATCCAGGGCGTCGGCGACCAGGGCCGGCGGGATCGTCGGATCAAGCAGGGAGAGACGGAGCTGAGGCGCGACGGCGCCACGGTCCGTGCCCCCGGTGTGGGAGTAGAGGAAAACTGAGGTCGCCAGTCGCCCGGCAATCTGCTCGCGGGCGTAGTCGCCGCCCAGCTCCCGGTCGATCTGCGGGGCCTTGGCCGCGTGCCCGGCGACGTCGGAGCCGATCACCGTCTCGTAGGCGCTGTCCACCAACTTGACGAACTCCCGGCGGATGCGCGAATTATCCAGGTTGACGTGTGAAGGCTGGATCAGCGCCGCGCCCGTGTTTCGCTTGTAGAGATCGCCCACCACCAAGGCCAGCAACCGCAGCACGCCGCGGGTGCGCTGGAAGTTAGGCAGGCTGCCCCAGCGCTCGTAGAGGATGTCCACCAGCTCGGGGTGGAACGGGTAGGCACGCACCATCCGCTCCCGGTAGGATACCTCGCGGACCTTGCGCGGCAGGTCCCCGGCGTGGGCCTGGTACAAATCCCAGTAGGCCTCGGCCGCCCGGCGCCGCTCGGCCTCCTGGCCCACGTCCTCGAAGAGCCGTCGCCGCAGGATCTCGTAGATCTCGGCGCCCTCGACCGGGGTGCGGACCTGCTCCAGCCGTCCGAAGATCTTGTTCAACTGCCGGAAGGCCTTCTGGGCGCTCGCGTCGAAGCGCTCCAGGTAGCTGAGGGGAATGGCTCCCACCAGGCTGGTCTGGGGACGGTGGGCCGCCACGGTGGAGAGTTCCTGCAGGAAGGCCAGCGTCTGGCCCAGCAGCGTCCCCTCGCCGGTCTCCACGGCGCCAGCTTTGGTGGCGTATTCGAGCGCCTCATCGACCAGCACGACCACCGGGCCGAGCCCATCGAGGAGATCCATCAGCGTGTCGGTGCCGGGGGCCGAGCGCGCCGACTGGGACAGTCGGTTGCCGTCGGCACGGAGACGCTGATAGAGCTCGACACCGCCCAGTTGGTAGGCCATCTCCTCCCACAGGGTGCGCAGGCGCAGCCCTTCCTCGGTCGTGCGGCCGCGGGCCGGGTCGAGGGCGGTACCCACCAGGACGGCGACGCGGCAGTCGGGGATCTCCGCTAATCCGGCGTCCTCCACCAGGCTCTGGATGGCGGGCAGGTGGCTGATCTGATCGGAATGCGCCAGCAGGTGGTAGAGGGCGATCAGGACGTGCGTCTTGCCGCCGCCGAACGGGGTCTGGATCTGCACCACGGCCTCGCCGCGGCGCTCCCCACTGAGGCGCTGCAGGGTGTCCAGGAGGAGGTTGGAGAGGCCGCGCGTGAGATAGGTCTTCTTGAAGAAGGTGACCGGGTCGCGGTAGTCGATGGGGCCTTCGTCGCGCAGCACCATCCCCAGGTCGGCAGCGAAGACGGCGGGGTCGAAGCGTTCCTCGCGGATGTCGCGGTGCGGTTCGGCGATCTTTCGCCAAGGTTTCAGATGGGTCATTGCCGCCTCCAGAGCATGAAGCGTAACTTGTGTAAATTTGCAGCGCAAGATACTACTTTGCGGTGCAAGAAAACTCACGACGACTGCAAGATTTCAGGCTACTCAGGTGCAACATAGGCCCGACCACGACCGGCGCCGACAGCGCGAAGTTTTTCCTCATCGGTCATACGGGAAAGGAGACGCGAGGCTTGATAGAGATTGAGCCCACACACCTGCCGACACTCCCGGTTGGTGATCTGCCCTTGCTCCTGCACGTATTCAAGCACCCGCGCCTCTTGCTCCTCCGGCGTCAGCAGTTGGCCCAGGGTCGGGACTTGCAGTTGTTCGGCCGTCTCGACGGTAAGTTGGTACGTAGCGGCCCTGCCGGTTCCAACCCGATTCAACAGCCCGTCCTGCACCAGACGGTCCAACACTTCGCCAGCCTCCCCCTCTCCCCGCTGCAATAGCTTCACTGCGATCGCCCAATCCATTTCCAAGTGGTGTTTGAGATGGCTCAACACCAGCAGTTGCTCCAGCGTGAGTGGCGCGTCGGTCCGCAGACGCCGTTGAACAAAGGCCACGAACGGTTCGTCGAAGGTGGTATTCCGGATGACCACCCGCACGCTCAGTTCGTCGGGGATAAACGAGGGCGGTTCCTTGCCCAGACGGAGCATTTGCTCGTACATCATATCCACGCCGTACCCGGCCCGCTCCACGTAGCCGATCCGCTGCAAGATCTCGGCCAGCAGCCGGTTGCGGGATACCACCTGACGCAGGATGTTGGTCGGCCTGACGCCGGCCGGGAACCCGCCAGGGCTCATCACCTCCAACCGATCTGGAAAGTGGCGCACGATGACGTTGCCCGGCAGGCCGTAGTTCCGGTGAGCCACGGCGTTTAGGATGGCCTCGCGGTAAACAGGCCGGGGAAACTGGGGTACGTCGATACGCTGGAGGCCCAGCAGAAAGGAGTGTACCTCGTTGTCGGCCTCGATCAGTTCCTCCAACCGATTGAGCAGCACCGGCAACGGTAGATGAAACCGCTCCGAAAGCCGGATGTCCGTGTCGGCTCGTTGGCGGAAGTAGGCCACCTCGGCCTGAGGCAGGTCACGACGCAGGGTTTCGGCCCGGCCCAGCAGCAGGCCACCGGCTACTGTCAGCCGGGCCGGCTCTCCCTCGGACATTCCGTCCGCGCCATCCACGAGCAGTCGCAGGCTCCGCAGTAGGTCCCGATCAGCCCGCTGATCCAAGGCCGGGCTGCGCAGAGCGATCTCGGCACGCAGCCGTTCCAGGGCCTGGGGGTCAACGTCGTCCGGGTAACGAGCCTGACCCAGAGGCCGCGCGCTGTAGTCCAATCCCGCTCGCTCAGATTGAAAGGCCAACACATCGGCCGGTGACATAGGCAGGCACTGCTTACCCACCCGCCGCCGGAAGACACCGCCGGTCGTACTGTGAACGAAAGGGGTGCGGGGCACAGCGACCACCAGGACCGTGCCTCGGGGCGTGGGCATCTCCTCGATGTCCACAGTGATCGGCGGATCAGTGGTCCGATAGGTCCCGGCTAACAGTTCCGGCACGTCATAGGATGGACAGCCGCGAATGTGCCCCTTGTCGTCCACACCCAACAGCAGCTTTCCGCCCTTGGCGTTAGCCATACAGACGACCATTCGGGCCAGGTCTTTGACCGACGGCACACCGCTTTTGAAGTCCAGCCGCTGTCCCTCACCCCGGTCGATCAACGCTCGCAATTCGTCAACGTTCATCTTCTCACTCTTTCTCAGTCAAACGGTCAAACATCCGTCTCTGCCTCGCCACCTCCGGCAGTCGATCCTGGCTGACGAGCAAGCCTTGCAGCAGTTGCTTCTCCTTATCACCATCGGGCAGGATCTCCGAGAGCGACTGGGCCACGCTCCAGAAGGTCTCCTCGCGGCCGGCAAGCGCCCGGTTGAGGAACTCGCTCAAGGCGACGCGCTCACCGCTCTCCCAGAGGACGCAGGCCCGCTGGATCACGTCGATGAGCGGCGCGGGAATGCCGCCCTCCGGCTCGCCCAGGCCATCCTCGCGCGCCCGGTCCTTCGGCCCGCGCAGGCGCAAGTTGGCACGACCGCGCAGGAGGTCCGTCCTGTGCATCAGGTCGTCGATCTCGGCCCCCAGGGCCTGGGCCAGCACGCGCCCGTCGTCGAAGGGCACCTGGTTACCTCCGTAGGCCCAGCGCCAGATGACGTAGAAGCGCGTGGCGGGATCGACGGCCCCGACGTGACCGTCGTGCAGCACCTGGGCCAGGGCATAGTCGGTGACGATCGAGCGCACCTGGTTGAGGAACTCGCCCACGGTGACCGGCTCGCCGGAGAGACGGCGCACCTCTTCGTATTGGCCGAACACCTCCAGCGCCGGGCCGATGGCGGCGATGAAGAAGTCGGAGCCGCGGATGCCCTGCCGCCAGAAGAAGTCGAGGCGCTCGTGGATGCGCACCTCCAGGTCACCCCGCACCTGGTCGTAGTAGCCAACGCTAGCGTCGGGGGCGCGTTTCTTGCAGACCAGCAGGATGGACGAGGCCAGCGCCGCGCTGTCGCGAGCCCGCAGACGGGTGCTCATCTCGGTGTGTAGCGGCCAGGAGGCCGTCGTGACCAATCCAGCCGCAAGCAAGCCAACAATGAGCGTCTCCCAGGCCGACGTTGTCTTGTGAGCGAACATCACCGCGCAACGCCCCTTGGAAGTGAGCACACGGTGGACTTCCCGAAAGGCCCGCGTCATTTCAACTTGATAGAAATCCTCGTCTTTGTGCGCATAACGCGCTGGGTCCCAGCTCTTCATCTCCGCGATTTCGACCGACTTGGGTGCTAGGGGAGAATGCAACAGATCAGGATACAGGTCTCCCACAGAGCGCTTGAGCCAGACATAGAAAAAGTCAGAGAGATCGGCGTAGGGGACTGCGTTGTAGTAGGGTGGATCGGTAATGATAACGTCAAAGTAACCATCAGGGTAGGGCAGACGGGTAGCCGTGCCCTGTTGAGCGATGGTTGACCACTTAGATGCACCTGTAGTATGCTTGATGACTCTTATTACCCAGTCAAGAGCTACCATCCAATCACCAGATGCACCGCTGAAAGGATTGGCCTCCCCATAATCCCAGCGCATTGGCAAAGACTGCCCTTGGTTGAAAATCTGCATCAGGCCTTCAGTAGTGTTGTCCCAAATACACTGGTTAGCCAGCCTAGTTGCGATTCTATCAACATTCAACGCCAAATACGTCACCACAGCCCTTGCATATTCCTCGTTCCTAGTCTCTGCTAGCACGCTATTGTAAACTTCACGCACTTTGCTAATGAATGTAATCAGCGCCAAGGTCTGGCGGGAGTCGAAGAGTTGCCCCCAGCTATCTAGACCGTATAGCGGTACATTGAAAGTTCCACTCATTAGTGGTATGGGTTCATCGGGCACCAGGGACCAGCGGTCGTCGTGCTCGGCCTCCAGCTCCTCCAGCCTGGCCTGAGCTGCCTCGAACAGGGACACGTCCTCCGGCGTGCAAGGCCGATAGTCCTTGCCCTTCCCGTAACCGCTGGTGGTACTCACCGCCAGCGGCGTCTGGCCCATCCGCCCCGCCTTCCCTTCTGCCCGCACGTAATCAGCCTCCACTGTCTGTCCACAGACCAGGCACGTGGCCGAGCCTCGGCTGGTGGTGCCCTCCGAGGGATCGAAGCCGTCCAGGATCTCGTCACCGCGCACGATATCGAAGGTGACTAGCTTCGCCTCCCGGTCCACCACCGGCTTGAGCGCCACCTTGGTCTTGCCGCTCTTCCGCCGCAGCCAGAACTGCTTGACCAGCGGCATCGTCGCGCCGCAGGAGGGGTTGGGGCACTCGACGGTCCGCGCCCAGAGGTAGGCCACGATGGTGTCATCCCCCACCGGATTCTCGTAGAATTCGCCGATCTCGGCACGGGCCTGCTCCAGCACCCATTTGCTCCAGCGCTCTACGTCGCTCGCCAACGTGCGTTCGCCAGCGGGTTGGTCCAGGGCCTCCATCCGCAGTTGCTTGCCTTCCGGCCCCATCTGCGGAAGGTGATCCTGCTCCAGCGGTCGGGACGGGCCGGGGACGCCGTCGGCGTAGCGCTGGGGGTAGACCAGGGTGCAGAGCTCGATCAGGTGCGCTACAGGGTTGAGCTCCACCGCGTGGGCCTCGCAGCCCAGCCGCTGCGCCTCCAGCGGGATGGCCCCGCCGCCGGCGAAGGGATCAAGCACCTTGGGCGGCTTCCCGTCGAACTGCTCGCGAATCAGGGCCTTGGCCTCCTCGATCTTGGGCGAGTTGCCGTCCTTCACGTGGTCCCAATCGACGATGGTGGCGATGAGATCCTCTAGCTTCTTGCGCTCGGCTTCGTCCTCGGGTGCGTCGAGCAAGGTGGCGAGCACGGCGGCACGGCAGGCGGCCAGCGGTCGACGCGCCCACCAGATGTGGAGGGTGGAGATGTGGCCGTGGCGGATGGATTTTTCGCGGGCCGATTGGGCGGAGACTTCCACCAGCGGTAGGTTGACTTCGATGAGGCGGCGGTCGTCGGTCATAGGCTTTCCTTTCAGAACTGGTATCGGCCTTCGATGTAGTTGTGCCAGTCGACAAGTGCAGGAAAGGCGCTCACATCGAAAGACCGGAGAAGATCCTCGGTATGGACTTCGACAAAGCGTTCGGGCTTGCGCAGAAGCGACTTCCACATGCCAGTGGCGGAGTCGCCCAATGGAGCGAGGTTAGGCGAGGTGATCCGTTGGAAATCGGTGTTCCTTGCAGGGCATATGTGCACCACGGTCACCACTTCGGCCCCGAGTTCGCGGTGCTTCTCCATCTCGTGAGCCAACAGTTGCTGGCGCATCATCTGGTAGAAAGGTTCGTAGAAGAGATCCAGGTAGTCAGGCACTTTGCTCGCATCAATGGGACCATTGGCTGCCTCGAAGAAGTCCCGATAGACCGCTTGCCGTCGCGCGCCGCTTTTCCCCTCAGCCTTTGAGGTGCGTCCGTAGGACTCGGTATACTTCCACTCGATGAGGGCGATCTGGGTACGCCCTGACGTGTCCTCGAAGCGCACTGCCGCGTCGAAGCTGGTGAAGTTGGCGCCGCGGGTGCGCTCTCTGTCGCCGCGCTTCAGCTCTCCCAGGTAGTTTTCGAGGCCGATCCATTCGAGCGCCAGCCAGAGCCCCGAATCCTCCATCGGCATCACCCGCTTCAGCGAGGGAAAGATGGGGCGGAGCAACGCGGCCAGGGCCTCTGGCTTGTCGGCGAAGGGGAAGAGGAAGTTCACGCAGCTCACCATTGAGTCGCACAGATGGTTGCTGCACTTGCATCGTCGCCCGTCGTGCCATTTGATGCCGAAAGCAACGAAGTACCCCAGGACTGAGAGACGAATCCCGTGATACAAGTTCTCCTCGGCACAGTGCTTGGGAAGGCAAAAGAGGCGCGGACGCCGTCTGTATACACCTGGATCACGCGCGTTCTCGCCGAGATACGGGGTGGTTTGCTTCCACGTGCTCAGTCTTTCCTTCTCGACGTTCAAGAATTGGCCCATTAGCCTAACCGACCTTTCAGTCCATCAATCACTGACATCATACGTTACATCACGCAGTTCCGCAACGGCCCGCCAAGCGCCTCGGTCGACTCGATAGCTCGTTACCTTTATCTCCTCCTCCGGCTCCAACTTCGCCGTCGGGTCCTGCATCACCCACAGTCGCGGCTCGCCGGCACAGTTGACCACGATGTAGAGCCAGAAGGAGCCGCTGCGCTTCCCCTTCATTATTGTAAGGGTCTCGCCCAACTGCTGGGCCTTCAGCCACTCGTTGGGGCTCAGCCGCACGGCGCCCTCCCCGGCGCGGCCCTTGACCTCAATCCGGCGGATCTCACCGCCTGGCCCGTGCGAGCGCACGTCGAAGCCCAGGTTCTCCGCGGAGACGTCCTCCGGCTCCCGGCCCTCCTGGCGCTCATACGCCATCGCCACCTCCATCGCGATCCGCTCAATCTTTTCGCTCCGACTAATCGTCCTGGTCACCGTCGCTTCATAGCCAGCCGAGCAAGTCCTGAAGATCGTTGACGACAGACTCATACGACGGCACCGAGGAGACCAAATGCTTGAGCGAGGAATTCCACGCATCGGGCATTCCCGCCCGCCGGGTCGGACGCAGGAAGTCCTCCGGCGAGGAAAACGTATACGCCTTGTAGTGGCACTTCGCCTCCAACGCCTGAAGGAGATCGCGGTGCTCCAGACGCTCCCCGTAATACCTGAGCAAGTACCACACATCGTACACATCACGCGGGTAGCAGCGCCGAAGCAACGCGCGGAGCTTCTCGGCCAGCATCTCTTCCAAGCGATAGGTCAGCACCCGCCGCGATCCCGAAGGCGCATCAGAATACGAATGAGTGACAACCCGTCGCATAGGCGAGAGCACCAGACACTCATAGCGCGTCAGATCCAATCTAATGCGAGGCGGAGAAGTGCTCTGCCCCAGTGGTCCAACGTAGGCCACCCGTGCTTGGTAGGCTTCCTCGCCAACGACCTCGCGCTTCACTTTCCACTTGGCGATCCACATATGCATCCCCGACGCTCGCTTAATTTGTCGGAGGACAGATTCAACTCCAGGCTGCAGATCCTTCATACCCATCGATTCCATCAACGTGAAATCCAAGTCCTCGGAGAAGCGATAGTCAGGAAAATATGTCTTACGCAGGGCTGTGCCTCCCTTGAAGGCCATTCCTTGAGACAAACTTGGCTCTTGCGCAAGCCCCAGCAAAAACCAACCCAGCGCGTAGTCCCGCTCCTGCAGTTGCACTCTCACACCGGCTTGAGCAGCTTTGCGCTGCAATTCTTCTTTGGTGATCATCTCTTATATCTCCATCCAGCCGATCAGCTCTGCCTCGGGTACGTTAACCTGCACCCGCCATCGACCGTCGAAACGTCCTCCCGCCGGGCGCGTGGGATCCAGCTGAGCATATCCCTTCGAAAGTGCCCCCTGCCACATCTCCGTAAAGCCTTCCGCTGACAGCGACAGCCGCTCAACCAGATAACCCAAGCGCTTAAGGATCGCCCGATTGCGCATCCGATGGGCGTACTTGGTCAACTGCTCCAGGTCGACGTCCTGCTCCGCCCAGGCGGTGTGAAGTGCCTTCGACACCTCCCCGATTCCTCCACAGTACTTTGGATGGTCCAGGCCGTCCACCAGGCTCTTTTCCAGATCGGCAACGGGAACAGATTCTCCCTCGATCCACACCGACTGCTGTCCGAAGATCTTGTAGGGCTGGAGGGTGACGAATTCGTACTCCACGCCGGAGATCGTCCTCGCCGAGCGCCGGTTAGGTGTGGCAACCCAAATGGTACGCGGAATCTGCTCCGTCAGCCCGTGATGATGCAAAGCGGTCCAGTAGGCGATGTAACCATCGGGCGCCAGATGATGAGCAACGAGGAACCCTGACACGGTGTACCGGCGCTCAGGGCCAGCCTCCAGGGGAATGATGAGATATTGCCCCTTACCCAACGATTGCAGCCAACCCTTGCGAACCAGATCGTGGAGCAACTTGTAGGTGGCCGAGCGAGAATCGCCAAGAACCTCGTGCGCCTCCCGCGTGTCGAAAATCCGCTTCCCTTCTCCGGCGAGGGTGATAAGCAGGGAAGCAGCTCTCTCACCCAGACCAGACGCTTTCTTTATACTTTCTGTAGTCATCCTTACCTCCCAGGTAAGGATAATATCACGAAAGATGAAGGCCGTCCAGCTACCCGCTGCGGTGGCCACCGCCCGTCTCATAGCTCACGTTATGCCGCTCCGCCACCGTTCTCCAGGCGCTGCGATCCACCAGGTAGCTGGTCACCCGTATCTCCTCCTCGGGCTCCAGCCTGGACGCCGGGTCCTGCATCACCCAGAGTCGCGGCTCGCCGGCACAGTTGACCACGATGTAGAGCCAGAAGGTCTCGCCCAACTGCTGGGCCTTCAGCCACTCGTTGGGACTCAACCGCACGGCGCCTTCCCCGGCGCGGCCCTTGACCTCGATGCGGCGGATCTCGCCGCCGGGACCGTGCGAGCGCACGTCGAAGCCCAGGTTTTCGTCGGAGACGTCCTCCGGCTGCCGGCCCTCCTGGCGCTCGTAGGCTATTGCCACGTCCATCGCAATCCGCTCGATCTCCTCGCTGGAGCGCATCCCATCGCTCACTTCTTTCTCTACCTGGGGCAGCACGGCAGCCACCCCGATCACCTCGGGCGTGCGCCGGGAGAGGTAGTGGTCCGATTTGACCTCCTCCAGGCGCTTCTCTCGCTTCTCGATCAGCTCGTCTTTGCGCATCTGCTCCCGGCGGATGGCCATCGTCATATCCGCCCCGGCTTGCTCTCGGCGCTTGTACTCGCCGATCTTTTTCATTGAGGCCGAGATGCGGGTGTTGAAGGAGCGCTTGAGGTAGCGCCGCTTGATCTCGGCTTCCCGCCGGCGCCGCTCGGCCAGCTCCTCGAAGTAAGGGTCGATGCAGTACTCGAGGCCCCAATCGATGATCTGCTCCCTGGCCCCGCCAATGCCCTGCTGCAGCGTTCGCAGACGTTCTGCGTCCTGCTGCCCCGCCTCTCTGAGATTCAGAAGCGAGGCCAGCCCCCAGCGCTCAGGCTTTCCGCCGAGCGGCTCGAAGACGGCGAAGAGACGCTCTCCTACCACCGCGGCGTGGCCGTCGCGCACGCTGCCCTGGAGAAACCAGAGCCGGCCCTCGCGCCCATCCGGGTCGTAGAACGCGGCTCCCTCCTGCAGCGCCGGGATGAAGCGCTGCTCCACCTGGTAGCGCACCGCCTCGAACAGGGGGTGACCGGGGGCCACGAACTCGGGGGGCTGATTCCCCTTGGCCTGTTCCTTGTGGAACGTGAAGCGCCGGTACCTCTTTTCGGGTTTGCCGAAGCGTCGGCTCAGCGACGCTGGCACGTCACGCAACGCCGTGCGCACCCAGTCGATGCCCCAGATGCCATCGTCCTGTTCTTTGAGCGTGCCTTCACCCAGGGCCTCGAATGCCTCTGCGAAGAAGCGCTCGATGTAGGCCGGCATCAAGCGGTGCTCCTCGGCCTCTTGTTCCCGCTGCTGCAGGCCGCTGAAGTCGATGCGGTCGCTGGTCAACCCCTCCAAACGCGCCCTGTGTACCAACTCGGCGTTGGCGGGGTCGTACTGGGCGTCGACCTCGGCCAATATGGCGTCGAAGCTCCGCCGCCGGGCCAGCGCCTGGCGGAACAACTGCTCCAGGCTCTTGCCCTGTGAGATCTCGGCGATCACGTCGAAGACGGCGTCACTGCCCAGCTCATCCCGCATCACGTCCAGCTTCTCCAACAGCTTCGCGACCACCGCGCCCTCGCGGGTGTCTCCGGCCACCAGGTTGAAGATGTAAACCTCTTTCTTCTGCCCATAGCGATGGATGCACCCCATACGCTGCGCCAGCCGGTTGGGGTTCCACGGGATGTCGTAGTTGACCATCAGGTGACAGAACTGCAGGTTGATGCCCTCACCGGCCGCTTCGGTGGCTACCATCACCTGGGCTCTCTCCTTGAAGTCCTCCTCAGCCTGGACGCGGGCCTCCATATTCATCGTGCCGTCGATGTGAACCGGCTGGAAGCCCCAACGCTGCAGGTTCTCCACCAGGTAGTCCAACGTGTCCTTGGCCTCGGTGAAGATGAGCAGCTTCTCGTCGGAGTGGAAGAGCCCCTCGGCCTCCATCACCTTGCGCAGCTCCTGCAGCTTTCGTTCGTCACCGGCCGCCTCGGCCATGCGGGCCAACCGGACCAGGTGCTCCAGATCATCAACCTCCTTTTTCAGCTCCGGTAGATCGCGGGCCATCGTGTGGCGAGCGAGGGCCTCGTCCTCCACGTGCCAGCGTTCGACCTCCGGCAGGTCGGCGAGACCTTCCCAGTCCAGGTCCTCCGATCTCTCTGCCTGCAGGGCCAACTGGCCGCGCGCGTGGATCTCCTTCAGCCGGTCGCGTCGTTTCTCCAGCGAACGGTGGATGGCCCTCAGACTGGAAGCCAGACGCCGCTGCAGGACCAGCAGGGCCAACTGGACGTGGCGGTTTTCCTCGCCGAAGGCCCGCTGGAAGCCCTTCTCGACGTAGTCCGTCACCGCTTCGTAGAGCCTGCGTTCGGGCTTGCTCAACTTGTATGAGACTGTCTTGGGATGGCGTTCCGGGAACAGGGGCTTGCCGTCGAAGTCGCACATCTGCTCCTTCATCCGCCGCAGGAAGATAGGGTTTTCGTCACGCCGCACAGCCTGGCGCAGGATGTCGGTGTCGGCGTAGAGGTCCGGATCGAGCAACTGCAGGAGCAGGAGGAAATTGTCCGGATCGCCCTTGTGGGGCGTGGCGGTCAGGAAGAGCAGGCCGTCCGTCCGATCTGAGAGGAGTTCACCCAACTGATAGCGGTCGGTCTTGTCCGTCTTCTTGCCGTAGCGGTAGGCAGCCATCTTGTGGGCCTCGTCGACGATCACCAGATCCCAGCGCACGTCGCGGAGAGTGTCCACGACGTCGTCCTGCTTGGCAAAATCGATGGAAGCGATACACTGTGGATGGCTCTCCCAGGCATTCCGCCCGGGGAAGGCGCGCAGGAGCCCCCGGTTCACCTCGACGAAGGTCTCATCGAATTTCTCCTCAAGCTCGCGCTGTCACTGGGCGATCAGGTTGGCCGGGACGACGATCAGCGTGCGGTCGACCACGCCCCGGTACTTCAGCTCCTTGAGTGCGAGCCCGGCCATAATGGTCTTGCCGGCGCCGGGGTCGTCGGCCAGCATGAAGCGAAGGCGCGGTCGCGGCAGGACGTAGTCGTAGACCGCCTCCAACTGGTGAGGTAAGGGGTCAATCTGGGAGACGCTGATGGCGAAATGAGGATCGTACTCGTAGGCCAGGCCGATGCGCTGAGCCTCGACGGCCAGCCGGAAGTGCAAGGGGTCTCCAGCGAACGAAGGGGCTGCGTGCCGGGCCGTCACCTTCACGTTCGCCTTGACGTCCGTCAGATCCTGGACACTGGAGTAGTAGCGTTCGGTTCGTACCCCCACGGCGTCGATCTCGATACGCTCATCGCGCACCTGGGCTGAGATCACGCGCACAGGTTCCGGCCAGTAGGGGCCATCGAGGATGCTGCCTTTGGTGACTTGGCTTGTAGAATCCTCCGGATCATCAGGCATTTGCGTTTTCTCTGGACTTTTATGAGCACGTATTAAGGCTGGACAGTAATTAGCAGCTCACTCTCCGGCTATGTCCATGAGCCGGGCTTTGAAAGCTACTTCTCGAGGTCGCCGGCCGCGCCAAAGTGGCTTTCGTAGATCTGCCCCAGCTCATCTTCTTGGCCTGGGTTCTGCGCGATTATGCCTTCAAGCAACCTCTTGGCGGATTGATCTCCGAACTGTGAAGCAGCAGGACCAAACCCTTTCCCATCCGTATGCAGATCAGGCACTAATCTGACGGGCTTGCTGAGAATGACATCTTCCACCTTCACAGCAAAAAATCTACGTTTTGACTTCTCCATATATCCGAACACAATGCCATCGACTTTGTCAGAGGGTGAGGCCACAGTGGCCAAACCCTTATCCTCGGTTCTCTTGATTGTAAAATCGTCTTTCAACCTGTGTAGCCGATCGAAGTTTAGCTCAAATCTTCCGTGATACAGGATAGTGTGTTTCATCTGATTCTCCCTCCTGGTGGATCATCTCAGTACAATCTCCATCGTTGCAGGCAGAAGTCCATAATCTGCCGGGTTCGCTTGTCGATGGTATCCTTCGCGAAATAAGTAGTCCTTGGGGATGATGCGGCTGCGCTGGAAGCTGATCAGAGGAGCGGTGCCGCGGAGCGGTTTGAGATGGTAGGCGCGCAGGAAGAGGACCTGGGCGGAGGGGTGGGCGACGATGTCGGGCGACGGCGGCTCCAGCCGGGCGGGTCGGATGTCCTGGAAGGGGACGTAGGACTTGATCCGCTCCGCTCCGCTCCGCCGCCGTCGATGGCGGTGGTGAAGCGGACTTCTCCCTCCCGGGCATCCACGCGCCAGAGGCGGG
>Ga0207752_1000639_pt1 | contig 16365 bp, 15 predicted proteins | sample Pon2CUnioCityCA_6_FD_187272 | JGI IMG/M metagenome (GOLD analysis project Ga0207752, IMG submission 187272) | Marine sediment microbial community from Union City, CA, USA - Pond 2C Sediment 2 (SPAdes) | ecosystem: Environmental > Aquatic > Marine > Intertidal zone > Salt pond sediment ...
TATCACTGTCTCAGCCGTTGCCATTAAAGAACTTACGGAAATTGCTGCATGAAAAACACGCACAAAAAACAAGAAGATTACGGATAGTAGTACAGAGAATGAAGTTTAAGTTGAGCAGAGACAATATTGTCAAATGGGCATAGAAGTACGAAAAATGTTATGATCCTAAAGATAAAGACACCGAGGAAAGGATTAAATCCCTTTTGAAAAGACAGAGGTATCTAACCCGGAAGAATCTTTGGAGTATTATGGATTGGAAGGCGGCGAGAATAAGAAACTATGCTAATAAAAATACTCATTCAATGATTAAGAGAATAACTCGAGAATCCTTTGAGACAGAAGATGAGAAAATTTGTATAGAATCATTATTAGGACAACAAGGAGGCTTAAAGGGAGTTGGATATCCGGTTGCTTCAACTATTTTACATTTTGCGTTTCCAGACGAATATCCGATAATGGACTTCAGAGTTATATCCTCTTTAGGGTGGAATAAGCCATCATCGTATAAATTTAACTTTTGGGATAATTATTGCAAAAGAATAAGATATTTATCAAAGAAATATGGTCTTTCTATAAGAACAGTAGAAAAAGCACTTTGGAAGTTTGATAAAGAGCAAAATTCACGGTTCAACAAGTGTCTCTGATGTAATAAGCGATGTAATTCGTATGAAGAAGTGTATTCAAAAATTATATCCTCTGTGTGCTCTGTGCCCTCTGTGGCTAAAGATAAAGACAGAGACGATGTATTTTAACTTGGAGTGAAAAACAAATGAAAGATTTTCTTTCGATTAACAACTATCCGGTGGAACTTCTAAAAGAATTACTTCGAATGAGCGCCAGGCTGAAGAGTCTATATACCGTCGGCGGCAACGATACATGCCTTGCCGGCAAAACTCTCGCCATGCTGTTTGAAAAACCGAGCCTGCGAACGCGAATCAGCTTCCAGGTCGCCATGACGAATCTGGGCGGAAATCCGATATACGTCAAACCGGAAGATATCGGCGGCATCGGCAAGCGCGAACTGGTCAAGGATATCGCAAGGGTTCTGAGTCGGTACGTCGACGGGATTATGGCTCGTACCTTCGAGCACGACACCGTTACAGATTTGGCCAAATATGCAACTGTGCCAGTCATAAATGCCCTGACTGACTGGCTGCATCCCTGCCAGGCGATGGCCGACGTGCTAACCATCCAGGAGCACTGCAAGGACTACGAGGGCGTGAAAATCGCTTTCATCGGCGACGGCAATAATGTCGCCCGATCATTGTCGCATGCCTGCGCAAAGCTGCATATGAAAATGGTAATCGCATCGCCGGCCGGTTACGAGCTTGATGCTGAGACAATCGAACATGTAAACCAACAATCGGCCGACAGCGTCCGACAGACAAACGACCCGGGCTCCGCTGTTCTCGATGCCGATATCATTTATACCGACACATGGGTCAGCATGGGCCAGGAGGCCGAGAAGCAAAAGCGCCAGGCGGATTTTAAAGGTTTCCAGGTCAACGCCGAATTGGTCAAATCCGCGCCGGACAACGTCAAGATTATGCACTGCCTGCCGGCCTATCGCGGCCTGGAAATCACCGACGAAGTCGTCGAATCGCCCAACTCGATTATATTCGACCAGGCCGAAAACCGCCTGCACTTCCAGCGGGCGCTGCTGAAAAAACTGATGAGCTGAATTTTTAAACCCTACGAACGAACGTTTCGCCGACCAAATATATCAGATATATGAGATACCAAGAGTTGCGGGTTCGTCCTGCAGTGATATAATAATCGTGGCGATTAAAAGAAATTCTGTTGCCAGGGATTGATGAGAAATGGGTAAGGACAAACGAACAGAAACGAATCCGCTTGAGACGGTCGAGCCGATCGGCAAGCGCGTCTTGATTCGCAAGGACGAGGACAAGAAACAGACCAAGGGCGGCATTCAGCTTCCGGACAATATCGAAATTCCCACGATCACCGGCCGGATTATTACAATCTCCGCCGAGGTCGAGCACTCGCCGGACATACCGCTCAGGCAATACGATAAGGTTCTGTTCAATCCCAAAGGGGCTATCCCCGTCGATTTCGAAGGTGACAATCGCCTGTTCGTGGTAGAGATTGAGAACGTCGTCGCGGTCTTCAGAAAGTCGTAAAACGCTCTTAATATACAAAATATTAGAAATTCAAATTACAGGAGAACTTCATGGCAGATCAAACACAGATTCCGGAAGCACCGGCGGGACCCCAGTACTCCACCCAACAAATGCTCAGGCCTCATCGCGGCGGCCTGATTCTGGCTCTGGGGATACTCGGCATTGTTTGCTGCTTCATCTGCGGCATTGTCGCATGGGTAATGGGCAATGGTGACTTGAAGGAAATGGCCGCCGGCAGAATGGATCCGTCCGGGCAGGGATTAACACAAGCCGGTAAAATCTGCGGCATGGTCAGTGTTATATTGCAGATCATCGGATTTGTCATCTGGTTGTTATTCATGTCTTTCGGTGTCGCAACTTCCGTTACGCAGGGATTTTAAGAACTCATTAAAGATGAAAATTGAAATAGTCCATGTTTCTCGGCGTCCTCGATGGCCGCTCTGGGCGATACTGATCGTATTTGTATGGTCGGCCTGCGGCGCGTCGATGGTTTGGCTCAGCGCGTATTTTCACCGTCCGGTACAGCTTTGCCTGGTCAAGCGCTTGACCGGTGTTGCCTGCCCGACCTGCGGATTCACACGCGGAGCGTTGTCTTTATTGGGCGGCCATATTGCTCAAGCCTGGTTGTACAATCCGCTGCTGTACACGGTACTCGCTTTATTTTCCGCCGTCATTGCCGTTCGGATTATTTGGGCCCGCCGTCTCTGCATCAGCCTGACGAGCAAAGAACGCAAAGCCGCCTGGATTGTGGCGGGCACGCTGTTTTTTGTCAACTGGGCGTATGTCATTTTCTATGTGGGGTGAGACTGGCCTGCTTTTTTATAGCAGAACATACGTATATTTGTTAGAGTTATCATTTCGATACTTTCGTTTGGAAAATTCCGGTTTATGACTGACAATAAGAATACTTGGCTTGCCAAGACAAAAAGGACCTTCACGGCGATATTGCCCGTCTCCGAAAGGCGTAAGGGTGAATGCGTAAACTGTGGAGCGTGCTGCAAACTACCGAACGTCTGCCCGTTTTTGAAGATCACGCCGGATAATAAGTCGCTCTGTTCGGTTTACCCGGTTCGACCGTTGAATTGCAGAAAATACCCAAGAACCGAATCGGAATTTATCACTCAGGAAACGTGCGGTTACAGGTTCGAGTAAGGCCGGCTTTACTTTGTGCACACTATATGTGTTTCCTCGGCGTCACTGCTTTTCCCACAAACAGTAATATAATTATAATACCAATCATTGGAATTATGCGCTCGATGTGAAGCTTTCAAAAGCCGCTTCGGCGGTTACTCCCGTTTTTCAGCAATAGCCCTTTATCGAATAAGTCTCTTTGGGCCTCGTCGCTTAAAGGCGAACAATCCGCCCAGCATCAGCAGCAGCCCGGTCGCCGGCTCCGGCACTTCCGGCGTCGGTTTAGTGTCTTTTACGAAATATACGAGTTTTTGTGGTTTTGCTTTTCCGGCGCCGCCACCGCCGCCGCTAAGACCGCCGGGCCGACTAAAATCCAAAGCCGTCGGGAACAAGCCGCCGGCACCGCCGCCGCCTCTGGCGGAAATCGTTCCTCCACCAGCCGAACCGCCATTTTCGGTCTTCTCGAATACCGCGATAATGACCTTGGGTTTATTCAGATAAACGATAGTGTTGGTTGACGTGGAGTCGCTCACGTCGCCCAGCCAGTAAACAAATTGATAGCCCGGTTTCGGAATTGCGGTCAGGGTAACTTCCGAACCCGATTCGAAGTGATGAACGCCCGCGACAGGAGATATTTCGCCGCCTTTAACAGGTGTCTGCTCGAGAAGCAGCACAATATCCTGCATCTGGCAATACGCAGGCGAAGCCAGCCAGGACGCAATAATCACGATGGCCGATATTACGCACCCGCGTTTATGGAATATAGAAATCCCCCATTTCATCGCATTCCATCCCCCCGTCGTGACAAGCACTTAACATCCATATAGACCGCTGAGCGGCTATGGATCTTTAATAATATTAAAGCAAAATAGCCTCTAAAAGTCAAGGATTTTCTCAGATACGTGACTCTGTTATCGGCGGGGAAAAACCATAAATCAGGTTTTGAAGATTTGGGCTATTATATTATAGGACTTCCTTCGCTTGTATACGCGCAGACTTTTTCTATGAAATTCAATACTGATCTCGACAATCGGCAACCGAAAATTCCTGTTACCGGCTTTTGCGCACGAATCTGCTGATGTTGCGAATTGCCTGCCGGAGACGCTGCTCGTTTTCCACAAGGGCGATACGCATATAATTTTCGCCGCCCTCACCAAACGCCCTGCCCGGAGAAATTGAAACTTCCGCATACTCCATCAGGTCCATCGCATAATCAATGCTGCCCTTTTCTTTGGAATGTTCCTTCGGGACCTTCGCCCAGACGAACATTGTTGCGCGCGGCTTTTCCACCTCCCAGCCGATCCTTCTAAGGCCGTCACAGACCACGTCCCGCCGCGACTGGTACCTCTTGTTTTGGATGATCATATCCTCTTCGCAGTGCCGAAGCGCGATGATTCCGGCGATCTGGATCGCCTGGAAGATGCCGTAATCGTAATAGCCTTTTATTGTGGCGAGATAATTGATCATATCTTTGTTGCCCGACACGAAACCCATGCGGAAACCCGCCATATTGTAAGGCTTGCTCATCGTGATCAATTCGACGCCGACGTCTTTTGCGCCTTTGACCGAAAGGAAGCTCGGCGCCTTATAGCCATCGAAGCAGGTCTCGCCGTAGGCAAAATCGTTAATCACGGCCACGCCGAACCTCTTTGCCAGCTCGACGACCGGCTCGTAAAATCCCTCATCGACGGTCATTGCCGTCGGATTGTGCGGGTAATTGAGAATCAGCAGCTTGGGCTTCGGATACATATTCTCCAGGACCATCGTAACGTTGCTGATGAACTTCTCGTCGTTGCCGAGCGGCACCGATACCACGTTTGCGCCTGCCAGCGCCACGGCGTAGTTGTGTATCGGAAACGCCGGGTCGGGAACTATCGCCGTATCGCCCGGGCCCATCATCGCCAGACACAAGTGGCTGAATCCCTCCTTCGAGCCGATACAGGCCAGCACTTCGGTCTCCGGGTCGAGCTGCACGTTCCATTTGCGCTCGTATTTCTTCGCTATTTCGCCTCGCAGGTTCTTAATCCCTTTTGAAGCGCTGTAGCGGTGGTTTCGCGGGTCCTGTGCAGCCTCGCACAGCTTGTCAATCACGATTTGCGGCGCCGGATCCGATGGATTGCCCATGCCCAAGTCGATAATATCCACACCCGCCTGGCGCTTTGCCAGTTTCAGCGCGTTCAATCGCCCAAACAGATAGGGCGGCAGCCGGGTTATTCTCTGTGCCGGCTCGATGGGCCTATCCGAAAGTCGCCGGTGCGGCGAGTCTATCGTTATTTCAGACATAATCTTTCTCACATATCAAAAAGATGTAAATTCTGTGTCATTCGCGTCGAGGGCGGCTCGCTCTCGAATCACGGGCAGGATGCCCGCGACACAACTATAGTACAATCGGACAGTGTACACCCGCCGGATAAATTTTTAAAGCCATTTTATCCATATTACCACCAATTACATTTCCAATTTATGATTTTCGATTTACAAACCGGCATTCGGCTTTTCGCCAATCGAATTTTAGGTTAATTGTCACAGAACGCAAAACTTCGTCGAATCGCCTTATTGTCAAACCGCACATAATTAATCGGACTCAGAGTCTGTATAAAAAGCTCGCAATGTCATTCTGAACGGAGCATAGCGCAGTGAAGAATCTAAGGCTCTTCGACTTTGTTAAGGGCAAACATGCGATATACGAAATTTATTCAAGCGCTTTTAATTGTGTATTTCGTCAAAGAAAAGCTTTTGAGGATGAGAATGTTTATAAGACTGTGTTATTTAAATTTACTGTCCATAGTTTTCTGACTTGTGGCTTAAACATATTCAACAGGAAGTTGGAAAGCTTGAGTTCTCGAGACAGGTTTGATATTCTATTTAGAAAAGAGACTTAACGGCGTAGCTGAGCTACGATATACAATGTTATACGGGAAATGCCAGAGGAGACATTGATATGGATATCGGCAGGCGTGATTTTCTATGACATGGATCGGCGGCTGTGTTTGGTTTGGCTGCCGGATTACTGCCGTGTGAAAGGGCCGGGGCGATTGATCATACCAAGCCGGTGCCGGAGGCTAAGGGTTTGACGGCGTATCTCAATGGCGCCAACGTGCTGGTGCGGCTATCACGGCAAACGCAGAGGCCGCGGCGACTGGAGAAGCGACAGACTTTAAGGCTGAGGTATAGAGTTGCGCTTCACGCCGGCGATCCGAAAGAGGCGGCCCTGGACCGGGTGTATGAACAGTGGATTAAAGGATAGTCACAATTTAATAATGGAAGTATTTTTCTGAGCGAGGCAAGAATGAAAAACACTCAATCGAATCCACGGAGCGCTTACTTATTTCTTTTTGTATTTGCTGTTGGCGGTATAACCGCCTTCGGATCCGAATCTGAAAATATTAAACTCTCGGTCGAGCAGCTTACCTCCGGCACGAAACATCATTTCTTTGGCTATATCGGCCAATGCCGGACGATCCCATGGAACGCCAGCGGCAGATATGTGCTGGGCCTTGAAATCGACAGAATAGATCGTTTACCAACTCCCGAAGAGTTCGCAACAGTGATCCTTGTTGATACCCATCATGACAACAAAATTATTCGGTTAGATAAATGCCACGCGTGGAATCCACAGCAAGGAACAATGTTCTATTGGAACCCATTGAAACCTGAAACGCAGTTCTTCTTTAACGACCGAGAAATCAAGACGGGTAAAGTGTTTACCGTGCTGTACGACATTGAAAAGAAAAGACGAGTTCACGAATACAAATTCGATGACACACCTATCGGTAACGGTGGCGTCGCCGCCGACGGTTCGGCCTTTCTTGCCATAAATTACGGTCGTTTAGCACGACTGCGACTGGTGACCGGTTATCCGCAAGCACTGGATTGGTCCAAAGATGAAATAGCACCGAAGAACGACGGGATATTCATCGTGGATATTAAAACCGGTAAGAAGCGATTGCTCGTTTCTTATCGTCAACTCGATGAAAAGTTAAAGGAACGTGAGCCGGACATGAAACACACCGGACTGTTCATCAACCATACACTATGGAATCGAGATTCAGATCGCGTGTATTTCTTCGTGCGGTCCGGATGGGGCGACATGCCGGGCCACAAGAACAATGTGCCATGCACTATTAACGCTGACGGTACAGGGTTGACTCTGCACGAGACGCATATCGGCGGGCATCCCGAATGGGCCGAAGATAACCTCGTGATCGGCCGCAAAAAAGATAAAGACCGGGATGAGGAGCGGCAGGTTCTCTATAATGTGGACACAAAGAAAATAGTCGGGCAGTTGGGTAATGAAGAAATGTTTCCCAAACCCGAAGGCGATATATCTCTCTCCCCCGACGGAGATTGGTTTGTCAACGGGTACAAGAAAGGCACGAAAAATTATTACGCTGTCTATCGCCGCAGCGACGGCGCCTTTGCCCGCAGCAAAGGTATAGACAAAGGATCATACAGCGGCGACATCCGTATCGACCCGGCCCCGCGTTGGAACCGAACCAACGATGCGATCCTCGTACCCGGCATTGTCGAGAACGAGACCCGGCAGATGTTCGTGATCCGTGTGAAGACCGGCGGAAAGTCCCAAAAGAAGGATTGAATGTATAGTCGATGTTTACAGCCTCAAATCGGATTTGAAAGGCGAATGAACGTCAAGAATACCGCATATCACAAAGGATTCCTTTTTTATTGTCATTTATATAGAGTAAAAATATCCACAAAATATAGAATTTTCATTAAGCTAAGATTCGGTATTGCCGATAAAATATATACTTCTTTTATTACCACATTTGATCTTTATCTGCACCATAACTTATGTCAGCTCTGAGTCATGGTGCGCCTTCGGGCAGCCTATTTGAAGAACCAGGTCGTTTTGGGTAATAAGTGAAATTTTGCAAAACTCTTGTAATAACCGTCTCTGCCGGCATCTATCAGAGCCATAACAGGCTTTGGCATTTACTATCTTCTATTATTGACTTACGATTATTCCTATTTATCTGCGTAATCTGCAAGAGCAGAAATTTCAGCGCCCATTTTCCGCGGGCAAGCGGGTCTTTATTTATGAAAGCTGATTCAGCGAAACGATGCCCGGGGCATCAGAGAAAACCGATGATACAGGAACCTGATACAATATTAGTCGAAGCAGCAATTGACGGGGATCCGGAAAGTTTTACGAAATTGTGCCGGCGTTACTACCCGGCGATGGTGGCCATCACACATTCGCTGCTCGGCGACAGGCACCTGGCCGAAGATCCGGCACAGGAGACGTTTGCAAAGGTCGCGGTGAAGCTGCCGCAGTTGAGGAAAACGAATAAATTCGCCGGCTGGCTCGCTGCGATCTGCAGAAACCAGGCAAGAGATATGGCCCGGCGTGAAAACAGCATTCAGGCTAATGATGAGTTTTCCAGGACAGCGGCAGAGCCGCAAAAGGATGATTCGGGCGACGGCTGTCAGGCATGCCCTGAAAAAGCTTTCGAACAATGCCTGATGACCGAGACATTTGCCTACCATATCGGCGATGATACGCTCATTTCGTATCTTGTCTCCATATCTGTACGTAATCTCGCATACACGTGTATACAGGAGATTGCAGGTCGGGCCGCGGGCGATACCGAACTGCTGCAATGGGTGAAGAAGGAACTTGCGAATTCCAAGGTTAACAGCCTTTCTCCCGCCAGGCCGATGAAAAGATACTTCAAAAGGCCCGGCGGTTATACACCGAGCGTATGAACAAAATGCTGAAAGTCTTTAGCACACCCATGCCGTACGAACAGGCTCATTCACAGTTGACAAAATCAGCAGGTGATTTCGATTCGAGCGACCCGGCGTCGGCATCGGCAGGAGCCCTCATACCGGCAATTAACAAAGTATTTTCGCAAAAGGCGTTCGTAGAGACTCAAGCTAACGCGATTATTGCCGGGATTGAGATCCTGCTGGACCGTGCCCGGACCGGACGGTTTGCCGATGAACTGCCTGTGGGCTTGCCGAAAAATGCGTTCAGCGGCAAAGATTTCGAGTACGAAAAAACTAAAGAAGGCTTTACCCTTCGTTGCCGGGGCAGGGATTTGGGCAAAGACGAAATCCATCAGTACGAGTTCAAGCTCAGAAAGTGACCTAAGCGCAATATCATACAAAAAAATTGGGGCCTATACCGAAATCATTTGGTATAGGCCCCGAATTAATACAAAATCATTGGCGAACGGAAATCACGGACCTTGCATAATCGCCAGGACCTCGTCGTGCGACAGCGCCCGCGTATACATGCGGAACTCGTCCATAAGCCCGGTGAAAGGTCTTCCGTTATCAATAGTCAATCCTACGCGAGCACCCAGGTCCCAATCTCCGGCTATATCTGCGGGGCTTTCAACGTCCATCTCTTGAATCAATTCCCCGTTGATATACAGAGCCGCCTTGGCGGACTCTTTGTCGTATGTGCCTGCGAAATGCAGCCACTCGTCCCACGTTACGACACCTGCACGTATCTGGAAGATTGTAGTGCCGCCATAAGAGCGAAGCAGCCATCTAATGTCGCCGCTGCTCTTGGGTTCAGGGTGAATAAGCCAGCTTTCGTCAGATGCTCTGGCGCTGAATATCTCGTGATCTCCGCCTGTATTAGCAATTTTTATCCAGGCGGCGAGCGTCATAGCGGATGTCGGAATATCTTCAGCAGGAATACTTGGGCCGTCCAGGTCGAGGTAACTGCCGGTTGCGAAATTAGCAGCTCCATTGACCTTGCCCTCGGCCTCTGCTGTAACGTCACCGACTACAACGCCGTCATGGCCTTTGCCGGATTGATCCGCGACAATATCACCGACTTCGTCAAAGGAATAGTATATAACCAGAGACGAATCCGTTTCGACTGTTGATCTAAAACCGGCAAGGTAACGAACCTCGCCAGCAGACAAAGCCCGGTCGTAAATACCTACATCACTCATCAATCCGCTCCAATTCTCTCCCTCGGCACCCTCGTTGTCACCGCCAAAGTAAAGTGGTTGAGGAAAGTCCAGGGGTTGTGTGAACGTCCCCGAGCTGGCTTCAATGCCATTGCGGTAATAGGTCAACCGATCTCCGGTTTTCACTACCGCATGGTGGAGCCAGACGTCGGCGGGAATGTCCTCATAGTCCAGGTTGTCGTCGCCGTTGCCATTCATGTGCCACTCGAATTTAGTCGGAGTGAACTTAATGAACTGACGCGGCACAAAATCGACCGCATTCTCGTCCATCCGATTACCGAGAATAATATCATTGTCCGCCGTGTTTTCAGCGTTATGTTTCGCCCAAAAGGACCATGTAAAGTCGTTGGTCAGTGTCATTTGAGGAATGCTGCCGGCACGAACAAAAGCACCATCGGCCGTGCCGTTAAAACTGATGACGGTACCACGTTCCGGGTCGTCAATCCAAACCGAGCCGTCATCGCCCAAGCCGCCGGTATCAGCGTTGTGGATAGTCCCATCATTGCCATTGCCGGAGCTGTCATTAGGATCACCGTCCAGAGCATAGTAGGCAACCAGACCATCTGTGCCGGGATCAACCGGCTCTGGAAGAGGCAAGCCGCTGACTTCGACATTGTCGATGGCCCACCACCAGTTGTTGCCGTCACCCGCATAAAGGAAGGCAAATACAACCTGGCTTTCGCCGGCGGCTATACCACTGACGTCGAAGATCCGCTCAGCGAAGACCGGCTCTTCGCCATTGTCAAACAGTCCACCACCTGTGTAGGCAAAAATCGGAGCAGCCTCGAACGTGCTTCCACCGTCAAGACTGACGAGTACTTCCTGATTCGAGACACCACTGCTCATGACGGTTTCGGATTCATAGTGGAGGAAGACTTCGCCCAAATCGGACAAGTCAAGCGATGGAGTCATCAGCCATTCGTCCTCGTTCGGATCAGGATCGGCGTCAGAATCGATGATCGCGAATTCGGGGTGCTCGTTCGGATGCGGACCGAGTCGATTCACGCCCTGCTCCTGTATGGTGCCCGGTATGTATCGGCCACCTTTGTCCGAGGTATGCCACGTTTCGGTTCCGGTATTGCCATTCCCGGAAAAGACATTCATCTGACCCAATCCACTGGAGAAGTCTTCCGAGAAAACCGTCATGGGGCCACCTTGAGGCGCCGCCACGTTATCGATCAGGACATTGTCAATTGCAATCCACCAATCCCAGTTCGGTTCGAAGTGTCGGAAACGAACCTTCACATCCGCCTGGTTGGCCGCCACGGCGGAAAGATCCACATCCAAGCGGCCGAAATAGCCGTCAGTGTTAGTATTGTCGGGCAGGCGGGTGGTGGCGCCTTCGGCGCTTACGCGACCCGGCGCTACACGGCTGAACACGTTGGTCCAGGTACCGCCGCCATCGGTGCTGACCTCAACATCGAAAATGGCCGCACCATTGTTGTTCAGTTGAGCCGAAACATCGGCATGTAACCAGACCGTCGCGGTTCCGAGCGTGGAGAACGACGGTGTGCTTATGTCGTGGGAGGCGCCCGAGTCAACCGGATTCGACTCGCTTTGCTGGTCCGAGTCCGAGATCAGGAACTGACCGGTCGAGGCCGATCCATCCAACGTGGCCGGATTGCCTCGGCCACCGGGATTAGTAATTGTCCAGGTTGACCCTTCGATCGCCGCAGGTGTATCGAGAATTGTCCAGCCTGCAGCGGCCAAAACGACATCGACGGGATAGCTCTCGAAATCATCGAACAGGAAGGTGACTCTTTCTATAGCTGTTAGCGTAGTTTTACCTGGATTCCTGACACTAAAGTCCACCTCGATGTGACCGGCGCCGCCGTAAGCAGTAATCTTTCCTGCGGCGATAAGATCATTGACTTTTGCCGTATCATCACCTTCCAGCACTAAGGTACCTTCAGTGATATCAATCAAGCCGTTTTCATTCACCTCGAGGCCGCCGGCCTTTGTGACGTTATAAGTGCCGCCATTGAGAAACAAGTCCCCAAAAGCTCCGCTGCCCGTAGGAATTACGGCCTCTCCGGCGTTGATCGTACCGCCGGTCATAGTCAGAGTGCCTGCACCACCGCCCCATCCAAGCTCGAATTCATTAGCAACATCTACGTTGCCGCCACTCATGTTCCAAATGCCGAAGGAATCCGTTCCATCACCCAACCAAATCCATTCTCCTACGACAAGCGTTCCACCGGTCATTGTCAATGTAGGCTCACCGGGAGCTTCGGTCCAAATCCCATTGCACTCGGCAGCAATTCCGTCCTGGATAACCGGACCGCTCGGCTCTGCGGCGGCCGGTGCGTCGATCAAGACGTCGTCGGCCAGGGTGGGAACCCTGCCCAGATCCCAATTCTCCGGCGTGCTCCAGAGGTGGTCGGCGCCAAGATCGGTCCACGTGATGTCCTCAGCGTAGCTGAACGATCCAAGTACCAGGATAATAGAAACTAAACAAATCAATTTTTTGAACATAATAGTCCTCCTTCAAAATAAAGAGTTAAAAATACATGACGATTGATAAAAATCCTTACCTTCACTACATTCTGTCCATATTTGCCCAAAAAAGTTTTTGCGATTTGACGCCACCTCCTTCCTTATAAAGCCTGAAAATAAGCAATTAACTGGAATGTAAAAAAATATCTGTGAAGGACAAACGCTTCCGCCGCATTCTGTATCTTACATAACGACTCCTCCTTTATCGAAAACCTGTAACAATATTTCCACACCGGAGGTGTTAAAAGCCACAGATGCCCGCTTACGCAGGCACAAAGTTCACTAAGGTTAAATATACACAATAAACAAAGTTTATGTCAAGCAAAAAAATGTTTTATTAGTTTATCTTCGGCAGTTGGATTAGCAATACAAAAGAGAATGGTGGAATGATTTTTTACTATACAACGTTAGCTGATCCGGTTAGATTATATTATGATTGGTCTTCCCGCTTGATTCCAGCATTATGGAAGTGAACGTTATGAAAGTTGAATTAAATGTTGCCGGAGGTTCTCTTATGTTGAAAAAAAGGGTATTTATATTGTTCACTTGCTGCCTGGCCCTCGTATTTCTCTTGTCCCCGGCCCCCCTTGTCGGCGCCTCCAGTCAGATTCAGAAAGGCGAGATGGCCGGATACCTGGGCGTCCCTCACGAGAGAGTTCCGGAAACGTATGGCGGCGGATTCTCTCTGTATGTGGCGGCATGGCCTTTGTTGGAGGAATACCCGGGGAATCGTTTTCAGACCGGCCTGTTCGGCACCTGGATGCACGCTAAGAACGACAAGCCCAAGCCTATCGAAAGGATGTATTCCGATATCGAGGGCGGCCTGGGCTGGTGGCGTGATACGAGATTCGCCACGGAAACGCCGAAGTTCATTATGGGCGGCGTGCAGTTGAATTTCCGTGGATGGGCCAACGGCCCCGGCGCCGGCAAAGGAAGGGACTGGAACAAACCGCAAGGCAAGTACGGCGTGGCTCAACTTAGCCCGTGGGTGCTTTGGCCCCCGGACGGCCTGAATCTGAAGCAGGGTACCTGCGGCCAGCTTTGGGGCTATGGGTATCTGCCGCTTCCGCTCACCGAGCCCAAATCCAAAACTGCCGGAAAAGACGTTCCTACGGGGAATCACTGCTGGACCCTGTTTCTGAACACGGGAAACTTCAAGGGTCCGGTTAGCTTCTTCACGCCCTATTTTTTTTCACAGGTGACTGTGGACGAGCCTCGTGTGGCGGGCATGTTTCTGGACAGCCGTCCGGCCAATCCCAACAGGGCCTTACAGATGGAAACCCAGTATGTCCCCAGAGCTCAGGCCACCGACAGCAAGGGCGATATTTATGCTCGAATAGCTCCAACGTCGTTTCCGCGAGGGCCGAAAGGCGAATCAACGGTCGTTCACCGTATTACAGCTTATACCAAGAAGGCGCTCTGGGATGCCGTGGAGGCCTGGTTCGAAGGCGGTCCGGCGGCCAGCGGCGCCATCGACCCGAAGGAGTCCGTCGTGCACAATTTTACCGGAAAAGGGTGGGCAACGTGGAGAATCTATAATTACTCCGATCCCAAGGAGCAAAGGGTGCGTATTGCCTGGGATTCGTTCGCCTATCCGGCGGCGCTTGATTCAAGTACCTTCGGCTACCGGTGGAACGACGAACTGGTGACGAGAAAAGACACTAAGGACGGCCCATTAGTGACACTCCCCGAATACTATCACCTGGACAAAAACGGTGATAAGACCCGGTGGGTTGTCGTACAACCCGAAGACGTTCCGGCTGAAACCGGGCTGGCCGAGGTCAGTTTCAGTCCGCCGGCCGGAAGACCGTCCGAGCCTTATGTCACTCCCGACGATCCGGAAAGTTGCTGGAAGAAGCCCGGCCCAGTGGCGGGACCCTTCCAGGCGCATCCGGGGGACGGCAGCGTGGTGACATACTACTGGTATCGATTTGCCGACCAGCCTGCATTACTCAACGCCGATTTGACGGATAAAGAGCGAGAGAATCTGCAGGCACGCGTGGAAAAACTCCACCGGAACTGGAAAAAAGACCGCGACTACCTGGCGCCGCCGGCGATTGGAAAACTGGCGGATATTGACCCGGCCTTGATTGTAACTCCGCCGCCGGGCCTGGAGGCAGGGTATGTACCCATCGCCACGCGACAAGCAGCGGAAGAATAGTTTAGCTTCGGACCAATGTCGTTCGCAGCCTCGACTAAGCAAGGAGGAAACCAGGGACGGTGGGGCTGTTGAAAAACGTGAGATTGCTTCGTCGCTCGCCCCTGAGGGGCAAGCTGCTCATATTGACAAAAGATTCATTTTTGTGTCACCTGAGAGAACCACACTTGTTTAGTCGGTTGCGGGATTTTTCTCGAATTATACCTGATCGCCGGAACGCTTTGTAATTTAAATTCACCGAATTACGTCAAACCGGGATGTGGCGGTACTGTCTTTATACTTTTTTTGTGAAATAGCAGAAAATTAGACTAAAATGGGGGTGTGATTCGTTGTACCAGTAAGAAATGGCCGTTTCTTTGATTGGACGAGCAAATTTGATGATCGACGAGAAGATACTTGTTTGGAGATTTAATCGCGGCAGCAAAGATGCTTTGAAAATGCTCTATGAAAAGTACAAAGATGACCTGCTTGGGCTGGCGATTACACTGCTGAGAGACAGAAGCCTCGCCGAGGACGTTGTGCACGACGTCTTTGTCTCATTCGCCGGGACGACGGGAAGCTTTCGACTGAGCGGAACTCTCAAGGGATATCTGTCAACGTGCGTGGCGAACGCCGCCCGCGACAGAAACCGTTCGAGGTCGCGCCGGGATGTGGGCCTTGAGGCCGCCGAAGCGATGGATTGCGATTCCGGCGATCCGGTCGAGCATGCGATTGACAGCGAGCAATCGGGGCGGTTAATGCAATTGCTCGGACATCTTCCCTACGAGCAGCGCGAGGTGGTTGTGCTTCACCTGCATCAGGAAATGCGGTTTAAGGAGATTGCCGAAGCGCTCGGTATTTCGATCAACACGGTCCAGAGCCGGTATCGTTACGGCCTGGATAAACTCCGCTCGATCATGAATAGTATGGTGACCAAATGAAACCTACGAAAAATATTGAAGAATTTGTAAAACTCGAAAAGCCGCATGTTACAACCGGCGAGACAATGGACAAGCGGACTTTGAATGATTCTTTTGCAGCGATGGATCAGACTATCCGGGCCAAAAAGCGAAGTACCGCCGGAATAAGAAGCAGGGCGGCAAAGCTTGCCGCCGCGGCTGTAATTATCGTGGCAATCGGCCTGCTGATGGTTTACCGGAATCCGCCCTTGCCTCAGCAGCCTCCGCGGACGGTAAATGTCGCGAAGTCGCCCGCTGAAATGCTGACGGCGATGTCACTAAATCTCGCATGGCGCCGGGGCGGAATCGAAGCGGTGGACGAGCAATCCGAGAAGGCCTTCAAGGTGCTGGGATCGCAGCCGGCCGAAGCTTCAATTCAAAAACTACTTGTAGAACTCAACGGTGTATAACCTTCAAAGGAAAAACTATGAAAACAACAGTAATTCACAAAACCTTCGTCAAAACCATGTGCATTCTTCTGACAGTGCTCACATGTGCTTCAGCGGCCGGGGCATACCCGCCCGACAACGCGGCCGTTCTTTATTACAAGG
>Ga0207752_1000640_pt1 | contig 16341 bp, 13 predicted proteins | sample Pon2CUnioCityCA_6_FD_187272 | JGI IMG/M metagenome (GOLD analysis project Ga0207752, IMG submission 187272) | Marine sediment microbial community from Union City, CA, USA - Pond 2C Sediment 2 (SPAdes) | ecosystem: Environmental > Aquatic > Marine > Intertidal zone > Salt pond sediment ...
AGATGGTGACATCGAAATTCGACAGGGTAAGATTCTCCCAACGGAACCGTTCGCCTGTGATCAGACTTTCTATGGTCCCGGTTAGGAAAGTACCTGTGAGGCGCAAGTTCCCAGCCACCTTTCCTGGCGATACTACCTAGCGCCTTCTCGGGGATCCCTGATAACAGATAGCCAAGCATGGCCGCTTCGCTCGAGAAGGGTGAATAACGACACGTTAGGAAATTTGACTTCAGTTCCTCGATGTATTCGGCTACGGCTCCATCGGTCCTAAGAACCTTCGCCTCCAGAGGCCACATGACTCGCGGGTTGCAGCGCAGTTTAAAAGCGATGTCATATTGTGGAGGTTCGGCGGGTGCGCCCAACCGACTCTCTCGCTCGAAGGGGCCATGCTGAACGCAGAACGGTTCGTACCCAGTCATCTCATCCGCGATCATCGGCTCCAGGTGCTGGGTAATGTCCCTCTCCAGATCTTCATCTTCCAGGGAACAGTCCATATCGCACAGCACTTCATCGCAGAAACGATCATACCCTTGCCAGACAAGCTCTAATAGCCTTGTAGAGCTACCTTCCTTCATTCCGCGCAATACCGAACTGAATTCGGGTGTGTCTGGCCAGCGTCTTTCCGAGTAGGTTTGTCTCGCCACCTATGATCTCTCCCGAAGCATTCATTTGCCCTCTGATGCCCCACGCCAGAGCATGATGTCTCCTGCTATCTCATCCGCGTCTCGGAGTGCCACAGATCGCGTCCAGTAACGTACTTGATCCGGCTTCACGAGAAAAACGGTCGGCACTTGCTTTCCACCTATTGACATTGTGTCATAGATACGTGCTACACGTCGGTAGAAGATTCCCCCGCTGCGAGGATCGTTTGATTCCAGGAACTTTTCATTCAAATCATTGAGACGGTGAATCAGATCAGCAGAGTCAATCGTCTCGGGTCTGACAAAAGATTTCCCCGGTGGATCAAGGTGTATGCCTATCAGGCGTACCGGCAGAGACGCCGCCGTCTCTTCGTTGAAAATGGTCGCAGATATCTTAGTTTTCTCTCCAAAGCCGGCACGGAAAACACGAGTGAAATAATCACAGTACGCGCGCAGCACGGGGTCGCCTTCGTGTTCTCGTCCCGTATCTGCTGTTGTGCGCGTTGATTGCCGACCAGGCGACTGAGAGCCCTCCTTGAAGTCTCTCAGCGTGTAGTCAAACATATCTTCGATGAGAACCCACTCCGCATCGTTGAGCCGGTGGTACATCCGTTTGACTCGCTCATCGATAGCTGACTCCGTCATGGCTGCCAATTCGCCTGTACCTATATCGACGGGAGCAGGCAAAGGGAACCCGCGTATGTCGTCCAGTAACACTGTCGGGCGATAGCTGCCCATGCGTGCGCCAGTCAACAAGAAATAATAAACGGCCAGAATACTGTTGATGGCAAGCGCGATACTGTGCACGTCATATCCATTCGGACCGACACTCCTGATTCCGTTGAAGGACTGTGAAAAGAGTAGCTTATTAGCGCTGGGACTTGCTGGTTCAACTACCACGCCTTTGAATCGCTTGGCTTCTGCGGTCCACGATTCCTTCATTATCAGGAGCGGGAGGGCATAATTCTCTAAATCTCTAAACCTTTCGAACTTCGGATCTGAGTTTGGTGGAAATTGCCCGGAGTTCACTAGCCTCGAGAGGGTGTGCCATATCTCATGACTCTCTAATATTGGGAGCTCCAGTGACTCCGGATGTTCCTTTGGTTCTCGCGGTCTGCGGCTTTTGCGTTTGAACCCGTTTCCGGCACGCAGATATCCCTTCTTCTCCAAATCACCGATCATAGAATAGGGTTTCTCTCGGAGCTTCCGGATGAGTTGCAGGTCTCGGGGGCCACCCCACGCCAGTACGGTCCAGACCAACGGATCAGTTGCCGCGTCCTCTGATTCGACGAAGCTGCTATCGAATGGTTCGACCACCAGACAGTAGTCATCTTCTTTCGTACGCTTAGGCTTTGGGCACTCATATCTAATTGGCGTCGGCAACGGTCCGCTCGGGCGCATGACAATCATGCAAGCCGGGGACACCGCCTTTTTGAAAAGGCCGAAGCGGAGCGACGACAGGTTGACTATTTTTTCGACGCCGTATGTGGAAAAGAACTTCCGGCGGAACACCATCGCCGTTGAGTCCCTGTTGGACAGCATGGCCCCAGCGGGCTGCAACATAGCGATCTTGCCGTCGGGTTCAGTCAAACGTGCACATTTGCAGAGGAAAAGAGGGCCTATATTGCGATTCGGGATATTCCACTCCCAAAGCTCCGCCCATTCCTTACCCTTCTTCGTTTCGGTTGCGTAGCCCCAGGGTGCGTTGCCGACAACCAGATGGTATGTGCCCTGATCGCGAGCCGTGCAAAACCCGTTCTTGTCCTCGGCAAAGAAATCCGACGTGACCAGCCTCTTGTCGCGCAGCCGGGGGAATGACATGTTCTTCTGCCATACGAGTCTGGGCTCAATCTCATCGCACATTGCCAAGTACAGACTGAAGGATGCCACTCGAACAGCATGATGTTCTTTGTCCACGCCGTAAAGGTTGTTCTTTAGCAACTGACGCAGATCGCCAACGCCGGGTTTTCCTCTCGCATTTTTCCATCTGTGGACCAACCGCTGAAATGCCTTGACCAAGAAAATGCCCGAGCCACATGCGGGATCCAGAATCTTGATGTCCCATTGATCGCTGTCCCACGGCAGCACTTCATCGAGCACCATGTCGACCATGTGACTCGGGGTGTAGTGAGCCCCCGTGGCTTCACTTCCAGGGATTTCGTCTTCTTCACCACCTTTTTTTACTTTCTTTCGCGTAACAAATTCCTCGTAAATGCTGGAAATGAATTCGAGAGGAATGGCATCGAATGCATATCTCTTCCACAGGCAACGCTGCCCTGTCGCCATCTCCATTTCCCCGCTGACAAATTCAGCGAGTAACCTCAGATGTGGATCTCGCTTGACTTGCCTCATCTCGGTAGCCCACTCCTGTTCCCGCATCTCGACTGTCTCGCCCTTGCCTGGGAACAGGTCGCCGTTGAACCTGCTGTTGAGTTCTCTGAAAAACCGATAGGTCTCACCATGATTTCCTAAGATGCTCGTAAGATCCTTGTGAGGCTTGGACAAAATCCCCTTTTCATATAGGTTGCCGAGAACATCTTCGTTCAACGCAGCGTTGCCCTGGGAATCCTTTCTTTGGAACAAAAACTCGATGAAGATCACGCGAGCAAGTAGATCGTGGCAGATGTCTTCCCGCAGCTTCGGTTTGGCACAGAGGAGTTTTTGTCGAAGAGCCTTCAGATCGTTTAGCATCAACTGGTCAGCACGTTGATCACGACGGAAGTACCGGGAATACTGTGGATTTCGAAAGAAACTACCCGATGTCAGTTCGACCCACTGCAAGCTTCTCGCAGCTTGCGCTGATAGGGAACCATCTGCAAACAAGCTGGGTTCCAGTGTCTCCACTGTCAGCTTATGGGGCTCCTTCTGTGGCTTCTTCCAACACGTCCAGACTCTAAGGAGGTTCGGCTCGACAGTGACCAGCATCGGTGAGCGCGAAAAGCTCCAGGCCAATCTGTGAGTTTCCTTGAGCACCCCCTCATGGACAGGCCTCGAGAAGTCGCAGACGATGGCCAACGGGTCCTCGGTCCGGTCTGAATTGGAATCTGGGGCCAAGATACCCACGCTCACGTCGATATTCTGACGTTTGATGGCCGTTTCGATCTTGCGCTTCGCCAACTCCGCAATAATTCGAGGGCCGGCCCCGCCGGGGGCCATTATATCTCCTCTGGCCGGCCACCCAAGTTGTTCGCAAGTCAGATCAAGCAATCTGCCCATAGCATGCACGCGATCGACTTCCCGTGAACCTAAAATGGCATAACATTAGTCAAGGTTGGCCATCACCTCAAGAAAAAAATCATGCTCCGTGAATGGCGACGGGAGAGCGAATGGGTGTCAGGTCCATTTTTCGGGACGATACCTGTCGTAGCATGGAACCGTAGATTGCTGGCCACAGGGTATCAATCGCCGCTTTTTCTCCGTCTCACGGAGCAAAGTAGTCTGCTAATCCATAGCCGTATTGTAGCGTCAAACTGGGGGACAGGCAAGGGGAAACTAAACCAGTTGGCGGCTCTTCGTCGGCGGTTTTCAGCTCCTCTCTGTGCTCTCGGTGGCAGAAGGCCCTTTTCGCGTGGTTCGCGTATTTCGCGGTCAAGAAACCTGTATTTCTGCATAAACGCTAACAGCGTAAAGAATTACGTCTCTCGCGAAGGCGCGGAGATCGCCGAGGGAAGCTGTCCTCGCCGTCCTCTGTCCTTCGCGTGCTCAGCGAGAAATAAATCGGCGCTCTTACTCCTTTGGTGGCAAGGGCTTCCGTCTAATTCGCGAAAGTTACAGAACTTTATGTAGACAAATAACATCCTGCCATGTACCATCTAATACAGGTCACACAGGGTGCCCGATTTGGGGCCGGTGCGTCGGGGCCGGCTGGTGACGACAGACAGTAAGGGAGCGACGATGGCTGAGTGGACTTGTCATAACTGTGTCTATTCGTACTGCGATGAGTGTCTGTGGCTTCGGCGTCTGTGGGCGGGCGAGCCGATTCTGCCGATGTGCGCGAACCACCCCCGGTGGCCGGGAACGCTGCGGGAGGTTCCGGGCGTTCCCTGCCGAAACTACCGGCGCAGGCCCACGGTGCCGGAGCGGGGCGTCCGGCTGATCCCGCTGTGCGACGGCGGGTATGTGTACGTCAGCGCCGCCGATTACGACTGGCTCAGCCGGTATAACTGGCGGCTCTACAACGGATACGCCGGACGGTATGACAGAGAAAAGAAGGTCGTCCTCATGCACCGCGAGATCATGAAACCGCCCAAGGGCAAGGTCGTGGACCACATCGACGGCAATAAGGCCAACAACTGCCGGTTCAATCTCCGCGTCTGCACGCGCCAGGAGAACATGCGGAACAAGCGCAAGAGCAGCAGCTCATACTCGCGGTTCAAATGCGTCTTTCGCGACAAGCGGACGGGCAAATGGTATGCGCGGTGCAAGTGCGAGGGCAAGCCTCGCACGCTCGGGTCTTTCGACGATGAGGCGGAGGCGGCCAGGGCGTACGACCGCATGGCAGTCGAGTGGTTCGGGGAGTACGCCCGGCCCAACTTCCCCGAGGAATGGCCGCCCGAACGGAGGGCCCAGGTCTACGCCCAACGCCAGGAGGCAGAAGGCAAGAAGGCTTCGACTCACGCAGAGGCGCGCGGGCCCGGAAAGCGAAAAGGCAACGCGGAGCCGGGGCGGGCCAGCGGACGCAAGCCATGCGCCGCGACCTCCAAGACGCCGGGACGCAAAGCCAAGCAAAGCGCGACGGCCTGATCGGCCGGCTTAGCGGGTGATGTTTTCTTCGAGATGGGCGAGGACGGTTCGGGTCTTGGCGAGTTTGTTGCCGTTGGGGCCCTCCCAGTTGACCTCGGCGTCGCCCTGGAGCAGATTTTCGATCTTCTTGCAGGCGACGAGCACGGTCGCATGGTTCTTGTTGCCCATGTATCGGCCGACCTCGGAAGAGGACATGCTGGTGTGCTTTCGGGTGAGGTACATGCTGAAGTGGCGGGCGAGCGAGATGGTGCGGCCTTTCTTTGCGGAGTGGAGATTGGCCGGGGTGACGCCGAAGAAGGCGCCGACCGCCGCCTCGATATCCGAGATGTGGACGATCGGGTCGCAGCGCTCGATGTGGTCGGCCAGGACGGTCTGGGCCATGGGCAGCGAGAGCCTTTCATCCTGCAGGGCGGCGTAGGCGATCAGCTTCAGCAGGGCGCCTTCGAGCTCGCGGACGTTCGTCCGGACACGCTCGGCCACGTATCGGATGACGCTCTCGGGGATCTCGCCGGTCCGTCCCTTCCCCTGGCCGCCGAGCACGGGCCCCATCATGCGGCGGCAGAATTGCCGGCAGATCTCACGCCGCGTGTTGAGGTCCGGGGCATCGACCTTCACGACCATGCCGGACACGAAACGATTGACGAGTTTCTCGGATAACTGCCCGATCATCTTCGGATGGGCATCGGAAACCAGGATGACCTGCTTGCCTGCCAGAGAAATCGTGTTGAAGGTATGCAGGAACTCCTCCTGGGTGGATGGTTTGCTGGCCAGGAAGTGTACGTCGTCAATCGCCAGCAAATCCGTTTGCCTCATGCGACGGCGAAAAGCCTCCAACTTTTTCGTCTTCAAGGCCAGCACGAATTGATTCGCGAAATCCTCGGCGGAGAGGTACAGCCATCGGGTCTGCGGACGGGCCTTCGCCACGCCGTTGCAGACCCCCTGCAACAGGTGGGTCTTGCCGACCCCGTATCCGCCGTGGATGAATAACGGGTTGAACGGGCTCTGCTCCTCGCGGATGACCGCACGAGCGGCGTTGTAGGCCAACTCGTTCGACGAGCCCACGACAAAGGTATCCAGCGTGAGCCTCAGGCCCTCCAGCGAGCCGGAGGAAGCAGAGGGCGTCGCGCCACGCGTGCCCTTGCGCGTTTTGCCCGCCGGGGCGGACGGGGGGGGCACCGAGGCCCGCCGACGCTCGCCCGACAACTCCGGGTCAATCGTGAACGAGATCTCCGGGAGAGATCCCATGACGGATTGCGCCGCCAGCTTGATATCCTTCAGGAAATGACCCTCGAGCCACGTGGCCAGAAATGGATTCGCCACTCCGATCCGCAGGTACCCGTCCGCAAAAGTAAAACGCGCGGAGTTCTCAAACCAGATCCGATACCTGTGCCCGCCGATTCGCTGCGCAAGAGCCTCGGTGACGGCACCCACATCGGACCCCGTTATTCGGCGACTCTCATCCATGATTACGCCATGCATCGAGATCTCCCCAACACTACTGATATCTACATTTCTATCGTGGCTGCGCCAAAGACTAAGGGATGCGCGTCCCCACAGAACCCAAACACCACGAGAGCTATTATTCAGCGAAACTTTAGCAAATCAACATGCTTTTGGACGATTTGTTTTCCACTTGTTGGAGGGACAGGAGAGTACTGGCTTTAGGCGCAAAAATTTTTTCTTGTTCACACGTTATGCACGTCGCAAATGGGACTTGTGGATAACCTGTGTATTGTGATGGCAGCGACGGCGGCAGACCAAGCCCTCGTATCAATACTGATAACGCAGGTGAGCGATTGTGTGAAGCCGCACATGCATCGCCTGGGGTGACGTTCATCCGGTCGACACCATCGCCGTCGCCTCTGGATATCGTCACCGGTATTCCGCAAGGAATCGACGCACATGGTCCTTCTTCCATCCCTGACAACCTCCGCGCAGGTGGCAGGAAAACCCGTTCGGAGAACCGCCGGATTGCGTCCGGTCTATACCTTCCGTGTCAACACGGCGACATAGGCGCCGTCGTGGTCGAACGGCCCCGACGATGGAAGCACGAGTTCTTCATGCGACAGTTGGAAGCGGTTGTCATCCGCCAGGAAAGCACGAATCACATCGGCGTTCTCCATCCGTTGGATGCTGCACGTGCTGTAACAGATTTTGCCGCCGGGCTTTACGAGACCCGCGGCCTTCTTCAGCAGGTCTCGTTGGGTCGCGGCGAGACTCGCAACCGCCTTCGGCCGGACTCTGTGCCGCGCCTCGACGCGCCGAGCCAGCACGCCCGTATTCGAACACGGGACATCAAGCAGAATCGCGTCAAAACGCTCTCCTGCTTTTTGATCGAGCTGCGCGTACGGAACGACCGTGACGCTCTTGAGGCCGAGCCGGGTGACGTTCTCGCGTACCCGATCCAACCGCCCGGCGTCGATGTCTGTCGCCGTGATCTGCGCCGAATCCAGGGTGGCTTCGGCAAGCTGTGTCGTCTTAGTGCCCGGGGCCGAGCACAGATCGAGGATCGACCAATCCTGCTGCGGCCTCAGGGCCCTCACGGCTCGGGACGCCGAGAGGCCCTGCACGCTGAACGAGCCCTCCGAGAAGCCGGGAAGCTGCGTGACGGCGTGGGGCCCGGTGATGCGGATCACATTGTGGTCCGGCGCGGAGCCCGGCTTCTCTACCGGCGCCAACTCCGCCTGAATGCCGGCCTGCTCGAATTTGTGCAGCAGCTCTTCCGCCGTGGTTCGCAACGGATTGACCCGCACATAGAGGCTCGGCCGGCGGTTGCAGGCGAGGCAAATAGCCTGCGTCTGCGCCGGCCCAAACTCGTCGAGCCACTCGCTCACGAGCCACTGCGGCAATGAAAAGCAGGCACCCAGGTGCGCGGCCACAGACGTGGACGCCTCGGGCAGGAAATCCGTGTCGAACTCGCAGCCGGCCTGCGGGGTCTGAACGAGGGCTCGTCTGGCATTTGCCGCGGTAAGATCCGCCTGCCGGTTCGCGATGTGCCGCACGACCTGGCGCAGGACCGCATTGACGAATCCCGTTTGCTTCCTTCCCCCGCCTCTCTTGGCGTTGCTCGCGGCCTCGTTCACGATGGAATAGGCCGGGGTGGCTGGACTGTAGATAAGCTCATAGACGCCGACACGGATGATGCTCAGCAGCTTGGGTGCAATCCGTGCCGGAAGCCGGCCGGCGAATTGAGCGATCACGGCGTCGATGGCATAAAGGTTGCGAATCGTCCCGTAGACGAGGTCGGTGGCTCGCTGCCTTTCCTCGGTCCGGCCGAGCAACTCGTCCAGAATCGGCCCGGCGTAGTCACGCGCCGGATCGAATCGATGCAGGACTTCCGCTGCAATGGCGCGCGCCGACTTGGTCTCTGGGGCGGACATGCTATTCTTCTATCTTCATCAGCCGGTCGCCGGGTCGGACGCGCCAGCCATTGACGAACGCCTTGAAATCCATCAACCCCGACCCGGCGGGCCTGATCTTGCGAATCCCCAGCTTACCCTCGCCGCAGAGGACGTTGAGATCGTCGTCAAAGGCCCCATACACAGACTCCGGGGGAGTCTCGCCCCAGATCACCTCGGCCAGGGCAAGCACGACGCGCGTGGTCTTGCCGGTCGCGACCGAGACGTGACAAGCGGAAGCGCCCGGCCACGGCCAGAAACCGCGGATCTTGTCGGCCAGGCGGTAGGCGGGCTCGCTGAAGTCCAGAAAGCCGTCCGACTTCTTCAGCTTCGGGGCTTGCGACGCCTCGAACTCGTCCTGCCGGGTGTACGTCACGGCGTCCGCTTCGATCTTGTCGAGCGCCTTTATCAGCAGGGGAGCGGCCATCTGCGCCAGCCGGTCGTGCAGCTCGCCGGCGGTTTCGTGAACCTCGATCGCGGTGCGGCATTGGGCGAGGATATCGCCGGCGTCCATCCGGTCCGCCAGAGTGATGATGCTCAGGCCCGTTTCGCTCTCGCCGTTGACGATCGCCCAGTTGATCGGGGCGGCCCCGCGATATTTCGGCAGCAAAGAGGCGTGCACGTTGATCGCCAGCTTAGCCGGCAACTCCACCAGCTCCCGGCCGATCTTTTGCCCGCACGCGATGACAACGAGACAATCGGGCCGGCAATCGGCAATCCGCCGGACCGTCTCCGGTCGATTCACCTGCTCGGTCTCCAGGAACGGCACCGCACGCGTCTCGGCCCAGTGCGCCACCGCCGTGGGACACAGCTTACGGCCGCGACCCGCCCCGCTCGGCGGCTGCGTCACCACCAGCAACAGAGCGTGCGCGGACGCCTTGAGAGCATCCAGACACGGAACGCCGAACTCACCACTGCCAAGATAAACGATGTTCATATTCGGTTGCAGATCCCGGATGGAAGCCGCGGCGGGCAATCCGCCTTTCGCCGCTGACTGTACTACTTGCCTTCCTGCTGCGCCATGAGCTTCTTGAGTTGTCGCCGGTGAGCGATTTTCGCGGCCTGGCCCATACGGTTGACGATGACCGTGCCCTCGAGATGGTCATACTCATGCTGGAGGCAACGGGCATAAATCCCGTCGGCCTCTTCGGTAAACGGCTTGTCTTCCAGATCGGTGGCAGTGACGGTGGCCTTCTTATACCGGCGAATCCTCGCATGAATGCCCGGCACGGACAGACATCCTTCCTCCAGCTCTTCAAGATCGCCGTGCGGGGTCACCGTCGGATTGACGTAGGCCCGGACCTTGTCGCGCGTACCCGTCAGACTCACGATGAACAGTCGCAGAGGCACCCCTGCCTGCGGGGCGGCCAGACCCATCCCCTTGTTCTCGATCATGATGTCCGTCATCTTCTCGACCAACCGCCGGATCGTATCGTCGATCTGCTCCACCGGCGCCGCCCGACCGCTCAGCACCGGAGCCGGATAATGCGTGATCCTGCACTTGTCCACGTCAATCATGATGCACACCGTCCTCTTGGACTTTCGAATCCCTCGCGTTTGCCTTGTCAGCGTTCGTCGAATTCGTGGCCGGCGAAGGTGTTGCCGAGGTAGCTTTTTCGAACGAGCTCGTCTCGGATGATCTCGGCCGGCGCGCCGGCGCCGATTACCTTGCCGTGATCGATGATATAAGCCTTGTCGACGACCTCCAAGGTCCTTTCCACGTTGTGGTCGGTGATGAGGATGCTCACGCCGGAGGCCACGAGCCGGCGAATCTCCTGCTGCAAGTCCTGCACGGCGATCGGGTCCACGCCGCTGAATGGCTCATCGAGCAGGATCAGCGAGGGGTCCGTGACCATCGCCCGCGCGATTTCCAGCTTGCGCCGCTCGCCGCCGGAGAGAAACCGGCCGTGGCTCTTCGCCACCTCCGTGAGAGCGAACCGCTCGATCAGCATGTCGGCCTTGCGATTCCGCTCCTTGCGGGTCAGAGACATCGTCTCGAGGATCGCCAGCAGGTTGTCCCGCACGCTGAGCCGCTGGAAGATGCTCGGCTCCTGGGAGAGGTAGCCGATCCCCAGCCGGGCCCGCTTGTACATGGGCAGCTTCGTGATTTCGCGGTCCTCGAAGACCACGCCCCCTTTATCGGGCGTAACCATCCCCATGATCATCCGGAACGTCGTCGTCTTGCCGGCCCCGTTTCGGCCCAGCAGGCCTACGATGCTGCGCTGATCGATCGTGACGGAGACCTCATTGACGACGGCCCGCCCGGAATAGCGCTTCACCAGATCCCGCGTTTCAAGAAGGGTTATACCTACCAATACGCACCTCGACATCATTTCCCGTCAGATACAGGCATTATAGCGTAGCCGGACCGAGGGGCAACCCGCATTTCCTGCGACCCAGAAGCCTCCGGCCAAATCCAAGAGAGATGGCCGGGGCGGCAGTGGCACGGGATGATCGCCGGTCGATGCCCCCCGGCCCCCGGGTGATTGCCGCGAAAGTGAATAAATCTCTGGCAATCCGGCCGGTTCTGTGCTATGGAATAGTCCTTTATCGCGGATTCCAGAATCTATATTACGTTTTGTGTATCAAGAGTCTATGTTTGCGATTCTTAGCGATATTCATTCGAACATCGAGGCCCTGAGCACCGTTCTGGCGGATATCGAGAAGCGGGGCATCAAGAAGATTTATTGCCTGGGGGACGTGGTCGGCTACGGACCGAACCCGCGGGAATGCCTTGATTTGATCATCGAGAAGACCGAGTGGTGCGTGCTGGGCAACCATGACTACGCCGTGTTCTACGAGCCCACGAATTTCAACTATGGGGCGGAGCAGGCGAGCTTCTGGACCCGCGACGTGCTCGAGACCGAGGACCAGGGCCCGGCAAGCGACCGGCGATGGGGGTTTCTCGGCGAGCTGTCCATGCGGCATTCGGTGCAGACCGAGTTGGGGCCCACGAAAACCACGATGGATTTCGTCCATGCCTCGCCCCGGCGGCCGATCAACGAGTATATATTTCCGGACGACGTCTACACGAACCCGGCCAAGGTCCGCACCCTCTTCGAGCGGATCGAGCATATCTGCTTCGTCGGCCACACGCACATGCCGGGCGTCTTCCTCGATGAGCCGGATTTTTATCTGCCGGACGAACTCGGCGGCATCTACCCCATCATTGAGGACGAGAAGGCCATCATCAATATCGGCTCGGTCGGCCAGCCCAGGGATAAGGACAATCGCGCCAGCTATGTCTGCGTTATGGAGAACAAAGTGCACTTCGTCCGGCTCGAGTACGACTATGAGACGACCATGAAGAAGATCCTCGCGATCGACCGTCTGGATAATTTCCATGCCGAGCGGCTGCGCGACGGCCGGTAATCCCGACGGGGACTGCGGTCGGATGAAGATTCAATCCCTGACATGCGTCATACTATGTGGAAGAAGATATGAGCGTTAGAACCGTCTTTATTCTGGTCCTCATCGGGTTTTGCCTTCTGTGCGGCGGGCTCATCATTGAATCCGGCTTCTTTGGGACGCTGCAATCGATGGCCCACACCGATGCGGCTGTCTCCGGACCGCCATCGGGCGGGCGAGGCTGCCTCCTTCTGCAACAGACGACCGACGTTCAGACTCCGCCGGTTGCCGAGGACCCGCCCGAGCAGCCGGCGCCACAAGTCCAGGCGGCCGCCGGAGAATACTACGGCGCGATCGGCGGGCCTGACGTCAACGTACCGGTCGGCTCCGTAAACCCCGAGAGCGGCTTCAAGTACCGCCTCGTGCTCGATTCCCAGGGCGCCGCCATTCGGACGGCAACGTTCAGTGAATACGACGACCGCGAACGCAAGGACCCGCAGCCGCTGACCTTCCTGTCACCGGCCAATCTCAACGGCCGAGGAATCCTGCCCCTGGCCAACGCCGGGTTCACACTGGTGGATCGGGGCCGCAGGCTGGACCTGGGTCGTCTGAGCTGGAAGGCGCTCGACGTCAAAGAGCTGGAGGACGGCGGCTCCGCAGCACCGTTCGAGGCGCTCATCGTGGACTCGCAGGATCAGCCCGTGCTGAGGCTGACCAAGACCTACCACGTTCGCCCGGGTACATATCTGCTCGAGATCACGTTTGACATCGAGAACCTGGCGGACCAGGAACATGAGGTGGAATATGCCCTGACCGGTCCGGTCGGTTTGGGACGGGAGGCCTTCCGGCAGGACATGCGAAAGGTCCTCGCCGGTTTCCGAACGCCTCAGGGCGAGGTCAGGAGCACCGGGCTCAATGTAAAGGCCCTGCTCAAGGCGCGGACGCCGGAGGCGAAATATCTTCAGCCCAAGGACCCGGACTGGGCGTTCCTCTGGGCCGCCGCCGTTAATAAGTACTTCGCGGCCATACTGGTCCCGGTCCCGGATGAGGGCACCGAGTATGTCGACTGGGTCGCCCGCAAGTGGGGCATCTACGACAATCCCGATCAGGACCGCAAGGGCAGGACCGGCGACGAGACAATCGGGCTGGCCCTCTCGAGCGCGCCGACGACATTGAGCCCTGCAGGCGAGGCGGATAGCTCGCGGACCTACAAGTTTCAGCTTTACCTCGGCCCGAAGGACAAGAGCCGCTTCGACAAGGTCGAGCTCTATCGCACGCTCGGGTTCGCCCACACGATCGACTTCATGACGTGCTGCTGCCCCGCGAGCATCATCAACCCGCTGGCCTTCGGCATCCTGGGCATCATGAACTGGATGCACGCCTTCTTCTGGCCCCACAACTACGGGATCGTCATCATCATCCTGGTCTTCGTGATGCGGCTGATCCTGCACCCGATCACCAAGAAGAGCCAGATCTCGATGAGCAAGATGAGCAAGCTCGCCCCCCGGGCCGAGGAGATCAAGAAGAAGTACGGCAACAACAAGGCCGAGATGAACAAGCGCCTGATGGAGCTGTACCGCGAGCAGGGGGCCTCCCCGATCATGGGCTTTTTGCCGATGATGGTGCAGATGCCCGTCTGGATCGCACTTTGGAGTGCGATCTACACGAGCATCGACCTGCGTGGGGCGGCGTTCCTGCCGTTCTGGATCACCGACCTGTCGGTCCCGGACATGCTGATCCGCTGGGACGCGGTCACGGTCCCGCTGCTGAACTGGCAGATCGAGTCGCTGAACCTGCTGCCGCTGCTGATGGGCGTGGCGTTCTACCTGCAGCAGAAGCTCATGCCGACGCAGCAGGCGGCGGCCGCCACGAACCCGCAAATGGCCCAGCAGCAGAAGATGATGATGATCATGATGCCGCTGCTGTTCCCGCTGATGCTGTACAAGGCCCCCTCCGGCGTGAACCTCTACATCATGTCCAGCACCTTCGCCGGCGTCATCGAGCAGTACGTCATCCGCAAGCACATCCGCGAGAAAGAGCAACAGGAGTCCAGGGGACTGATCTCGGCCACGAGCAAGACCGGCGGCAAGGTCAAAAAGAAGAAGCCCAAACCCTTCTACCGGTTCTAACGAATTGCGGATTGCAGAAGAGCGAATTCGAGGCCGGGATGCGCCTCGGTCCGCATCGTCGCCATTATGCACGACCTGAACGATACGATCGTGGCCGTCAGTTCACCGGCCGGAGGCGTCCGGTCCATCGTCCGCATCACAGGCCCCGAAACACTCTCCATCTGCGAGCGGCACTTCGAGCCCTGGACGCTGCTCGATGCAAACGGCGTCCTGGAAGGCTCGGCGCGCATCGGCAACGACCTGGCCGTTGACGCTCAGCTCTATCTGTTCTTCCCGCCGCACTCGTATACGGGCGAACCGCTGGCGGAGATTCACCTCCACGCCGGCCCAATCCTCGTCGAGGCCCTGGTGCAAGGTCTGCTCGCTCGCGGCTTGCGGGCCGCCGGGCCGGGCGAATTCACCGCCCGCGCCTACCTCAACGGCAAGCTCGACCTCGCCCAGGCCGAAGCCGTCAACGAGGTCATCAGCAGCTCCAACCGCCTCCAGTTGCAGGCCGCCGAAACGCTCCTCGGCGGTCAACTGACGAAGACAACCGCGGAGGTCCGCGACGCGATGCTCGATCTGCTGAGCCTGATCGAAGCGGGCCTCGACTTCAGCGGCGAAGACATCGAGTTCATCAGCGCCGATCACGCCGCCGAACGGCTCGCCGAGATCGCAACCCGCCTCGATGATTTGTTAGCCGGCAGCATTCGCTGCGAGACCCTGCTGGATCTGCCCGCCATCGGGATCGCCGGCGCGCCGAACGCCGGCAAGAGCAGCCTGCTCAACGCCCTGCTCGGCTGGGAGAGGAGCATCGTCTCGCACGAGCCGCGGACCACGCGGGACGTCCTCAGCGGCGTGCTCACGACGGAGCGATTTCAGTGCGTGCTCTTCGACTGCGCCGGACTGCTCGCGACGGCGGACAACGTCCTCGACGAGCTGGCGCAGCGGGCGGCCGTCGAAGCCCTGCACCATTGCCTGGCCGTGGTCTTCTGCGTCGACGCCGCCAAGGCCGACCTTCGCGAGGACCGCGCCATCCGCACGCTGATCCGGCCCCGCAGCGTCATCTGCGCCGCCACCAAAGCCGACCTGCTCGCGCCGGAGTCGCTTCACGAGAAAGTTCGCGGCCTGAACGACGCCTTCAACGCCGAGTTCCTCCCGACATCCGCGAAGACAGCTCTGGGCCTCACGCCGCTCGTGAGCCGCTGCGAGTCGCTGATCGCGGCCGACGGCTCGGAGCCACGAAGCGAATCCACGGCTCTGAATCCGCAATCCGAAATCAGCCTGCTCGCCCTCACCGCCCGCCACAAGCAAGCCGTCACCGAAGCCATCGAGAACATCCGCCAGGCCGCGGCCGAGATGAACCACGGCCGCGACGAGCTGGCCGGGACCCTGATCCGAGCCGCACATCAGGCCATCTCGGAAATCGAGCAGCAGCCCCTCGACGAGCAGGTCCTCGACCGAATCTTCTCCCGATTCTGCATCGGAAAGTAGACGCCGTCAGGCTTGGCGATCGGCATCAGACGCCTTCCCACGACACCCGCGCCAAAGGCGCCGGAAGATCCGCCAGTCGTCGGTCTCGCGCCAGGCACATTTGAGCGCCGCCAAGTGCGCCCTGGGCAGCGTCTGGAAACGCAGGTAGAACGCCTCCTCCGTCCGAGGCACGCCCGCGAAGTGCTCCAGGATCTTCGAAACGCACGCCTCGCGACTCTCAACAGCCGTCGGCATCTCAGGCTCCTTTCAGCCATTCTTCGACGGCCTCGTACGAGCCGTAGGAGGCCGTCGGCAGCTCCATCCAGACGTATTGGCAGATGTCGAAGAACGCCGCCCGGTTGTGGCAATCCGCCATCTGCGTGGCCAACAACAGGTCGTTCGCGAGAACCGCACGGAGGAAGCCGCCCGTCGGCCGGCGGTGGTAGCGGTAGGCCTCGAGGGACTCCAGCGTCAGCGGTGGGATCGCGTCACGATTCATTCGGGGATCCCTCCGGCGTGCCCACGGCCTGCGCCAGGTCGATGCCCGCTCGGGCCCGGCTGTATTGCCAGTTCATGATTCGCGTCACGACGCGTGAGATGTCGCAGCCCAAGAACCGGCACAACGCCGCG